>Ga0136633_1000979_pt1 | contig 21278 bp, 18 predicted proteins | sample AntDrymeUQ832206_2_FD_105494 | JGI IMG/M metagenome (GOLD analysis project Ga0136633, IMG submission 105494) | Polar desert sand microbial communities from Dry Valleys, Antarctica - metaG UQ83 (22.06) | ecosystem: Environmental > Terrestrial > Soil > Desert | place: Antarctica: Dry Valley...
GCCGTGAGCGACCTCGCGCAGCCGGTCGGCGAGGCCGGCGGGGTTGAGGCCACCGGCGTTGCTGACGATCCTGACGCCTCGCTCAAGGGCGAGGCCGAGGCAGTCCTCGACCTGCCGCACGAAGGTCCGGGCGTAGCCCAGGGACGGGTCCTTCATCGTGTCCTTGCCGAGGATCAGCATGGTCAGCTCGGCCAGGTAGTCACCCGTGAGGACGTCGAGGTCGCCTCCCTCCAGCATCTCGCGCATCGCGGAGAGACGGTCGCCGTAGAAGCCGGAGCAGTTGCCGATGACGAGGGGCTCAGCCATCGGACGGCCCCCTGCCGTTGCCTGTCGGACCCGCGAAGCACTGCGCGATCCCCAACCAGGTGGTCGCCTCGCGGCCCTGCGCGACCAGGTCGGTGTCGGACTGGTGGACCCGTTGGGTCACCAGCCGGCAGAAGTCGTACGCCGACCCGCGCACCGACTGGGTGGCGTCCTCGGGTCCCCACGACCACAGGTCGCCGCTGGGTGCGGTCAGCTCGACGCGGACCTCGTCGGTCGGCGGCTGGAGGCCGTGGACGCTGAACGCAAAGCCGCGGGTCCGCACTCCGAGGTGGGCCACGTTGCGGATGCCGTCGTCGACCACCGGCTCGGCGCCGAGTGCCTCGTGGACGTCCAGCGAGTGGGCCCAGGTCTCCATGTAGCGGGCGGTCGCCATTGACGTCGCCGACATCGGCGGACCGAACCACGGCATCTTCTCCCCGGCCGGGTGGGCGCGCAGGGCGTCTGCCAGCGCCGTACGGGCACCGCGCCAGCGGGCCAGCAGGTCGGCCGGTGCGACCCGACCGGCGCTCATCGCGGACTCGTCGACGAACCCCTCGGGGTCGGCCATCGCCGCCAGCACCAACGCGTCCCACGCGAACGTGTCGGTGGCTGCGGCGAGGGCGGCCTCGTCGGTCCAGGCGAGGTGGGCCACCTGCGTCGCGACGTCCCAGCCGGCGGCCGGCGTCGCTGTCCGCCAGCCGTCCTGGGACAGGTCGGCGACAAGCGCCTCGAGCCGGTCACCTTCGGTCGCGAGGTCAGCCAGCACCTGCGTCAACGTGTCGCTCATGCCTGTACTCCCAGCGTTGCGTCGAGGGTCCGGGCCCACTGGTCGAGAATCCGGCGTCGTCGTCGGGTGTCGTCGGTGATGGTCGCGGCGAGGCCGAGGCCACGCACCAGGTCGAGCGTGGCCTGCACCAGTTCGCGTACGCCGGAGCGCCTCTCGTCGACACCGAGCGCCTCGACCGTGAGCCGGTGGGTCTCGCGGCCGACCCGTTGCTCGAGCGGTGCGACCGCGGCCAGCAGCGCCTCGTCGGTCCGGGCAGCGACCCAGACCTCGAGCGCGGCCGTGAAGACCGGTGAGCTGAAGTGGTCTCCCAGCACCCGCAGCACCGCGCGGGTCCGGCCGGCGCCGCGCGGCACCGCACCCAGCGCCGCGGCCAGTTCTGCGCCGCGCAGCTCGGTGAGGTGCTCGACGGCGGCGGCGACCAGGTCGTTCTTGGTCGGGAAGTGGTGGAGCTGCGCGCCGCGGGACACCCCCGCCCGCTCGGAGACCAGCGTCGTGGTTGTCCCGGCGAAGCCGCGCTCGACGACCAGCTCGACCGTCGCCTCCAGCAGCCGCATCCGCATCGCGCGGGTGCGGTCGGCCTGAGGGGTGCGGACGACGGCGGTCACCCACCCATCGTCGTACCTCACAAACAAACAGTCAAGCCTGACTGTTTGTGCGTGGTCGGTCGGCCGGCATGCTGTAACGCCGGGTTATCACCTCTACCCACCCAGAAGTTTCATAGGTGGAACAGGTGATAACCCGGCGTTACAAGCAGCAGGGCAGGGTCCACCCATCAGCCGCGGAGCATGGCCTCGGTCTCGGCGTCCGCGTGGTCGGTCTCACGCGACAGCTTCGAGGGCCACCAGATGAACCGGCCCACGTCGTAGGCCAGCGCAGGGACCAGCAACGAGCGGACGACCAGCGCGTCGAGGAGTACGCCGAAGGCGACGATGAACCCGATCTGCGCCAAGAACAAGATCGGGATGACGCCGAGGGCGGCGAACGTCGCCGCGAGGACGATGCCGGCCGAGGTGATCACGCCACCGGTGGCCGAGAGCCCCTTGAGGATGCCGGGGTGGGTGCCCTGTCGCAGCGATTCCTCGCGCACTCGTGTCATCAAGAAGATCGAGTAGTCGATGCCGAGCGCGACCAGGAACACGAAGCCGATCAACGAGGTCGACGGGTCGGCGGAGGGGAAGTGGAAGACGTGCTCGAACACCAGCGCCGAGATGCCGAGGGTCGCGCCGAAGGACAGCACGTTGGCCACGATCAGCAGCACTGGCGCGACCACGGCCCTCAGCAGCAGCGCCAACACGATGAGGATCACCAGCAGGATCGCCGGGATCACCTTCATCCGATCGCTGGCGGTGACGTCACGGGTGTCGAGGTTGATCGCCGTGGAGCCGCCGACGAGGACGTCGGTCGACACCGCGTCGAGATCGGTGCGCAGGTCGCGCACCGTGTCGGTGGCCGACTGCGAGTCCGCCGGGTCGGCCAGGGTCGCGAACACCAGCGCCCGACCGTCGACGATCTTCGGTTGCGACGGGTCCGTCTCCGAGGGCAGGGCGAACACCGGCGGTGGACCGGGCTCCGTGCCGGGGGAGGCGTCGGGTCGAGCGATCCCCGGGTGGGAGGTGATCAGTTCGAGGGTCTCGGCCAGGTCCGCCTCGGGCACGACGAGCTGGGCCGGGGAGGCGTTGTCGGCCTCGAAGTGGGCGTCGATGACCTCCTGGGCGTCGACGGACTCGACCGAGGTGAGGAACAGCTCGGTCTGCGGGACCTGCTCCTCGTCCAGCGTGACGACGAAGGCGGCCGAGAGCGCGAGCGCGGCAAAGGTGACGACCCAGACGACCCGGGCGCGCCCCCGGATCAACCGGGCCAGCCGCCCCCACAGCCCCTGGGTGTCGGTGTGCTCCGAGCCGTACGCCGGCATGAACGGCCAGAACGCACGACGCCCGAGCAGCACCAACCCGGCCGGCAGCAGCGTCAGCGAGCTGAGCATCGCGCCGGCGATCCCGAGCGCGCCCACGGGTCCCAGACCGCTGAGGGAGGCGAGGTCGGAGAGCAGCAGGCACAGCAGGCCGAGGATCACCGTGGCGCCGGAGGCGAGGATCGGCTCGAAGGCGCCCTTGTAGGCAGCCCGCATCGCGTCGAACTTCGACTCGTGGTCACGCAGTTCCTCCCGGAACCTGGCCACGATCAGCAGGGAGTAGTCGGTGGCGGCACCGATGGCGAGGATGAAGAGGATCCCCTGCGACTGGCCGTTGAGGGTGAGCACGTCGGCCGAGGCGAGGCCGTAGATGGCGGCCGAGGCGACCCCGAGTGCCAGGATCGCCGATCCGAGGACCACGAAGGGCAGGATCGGAGTGCGGTAGACGGCGATCAGGATCACCAGCACCACGACCAGCGCCACCAGCAGCAAGATCCCGTCGATGGCCCCGAAGGCCTCGATGAAGTCACCGAGCACTCCCCCCTGCCCGCCGACCAGCGCGGTCAGGCCGTCGGGCGACCCGTCGAGCACCTCACGCATCTCGGTGACCGATGCCGTGATGTCGTCGCCGTCGGTGGCCGCGATCTGCACCACGACCTGCGCGGCCTCACCGTCGTCGGAGGCGAACGGCTGACCGACGCCCTGCTCGGCGACGAACTCCACCGAGGCGAGGTCCTCGCTCAGCGCGGCGATCGTCTCCCGATCGGAGGGCTCCAGCCCGCCAGCCCGCTCGAAGATCACCGTCACCGGGAGCGTCTCCTGGTCCTGGAAGCCCACGAGGACGTCGAGCGCCTCGGTCGACTCGGCACTCTGGGGCAGGAAGGCAGCGTTGTCGTTCTCCTGCACCTCCGCCAGCCGCCCTGCGAAGGACCCGAGCGGACCCCCCACCAACAGCCACAACAGGACCACCAGCAGCGGCCACACCCACAGTCGTCGCGTCTCCCTCGCCATGGGACGAGTGTGAAGGATCAGTCGATCCGCGCCACCAGCGGGAGCCGCGAGCGGGTCGCCAACGCGACCACGGCGGCCGTCAGCAACGGCAGTGCGACGACCAGGGACCCGATCAGCAACCACGGGATGGCCAGGAAGTGACCGGGCAGGCTGGGATCGATGTCTTGGATGTAGGAGGCGTTCGTCAACGGGAAGCTGACGGCGACGCCCGGGATGAAGCCCACCGCGGCGCCCAGCACGGCGCCGACCACCCCGATCACCATCGCGTACGACGCCGCGACGGCCCGTCTGGTCCGCGGCGACGCCCCGACCGCGGACAGCGTCGCCAGGTCGGGACGCGCGTCGGAGAGCGACAGGAAGGTCGCCGTGAGCGTCCCGCCGAGCATCAGCACCCCACCGAGCGCTCCGAGCACGAGCAGGATGATCAGGTTCTCGTCGGGGGGCTGATAGCCGCGTTCGACGTAGAACGACAGCGACGGCGAGATCGCCGCCAGCGCCTCCTGGACGTCCTGCTCCTGCGCCTCGGAGATCTCGGCCCCGTCGATCACCAACCCCACGGTCGCGGCCTCGACACCCACGGCGGCCGCTGCCTCGACGGAGAGCACTCCCCGGAACGCCTCGTCGAGAGGATTCACGGTGATCGCGGCGACAGGCATCGTGACTCGAACCGGGTCGCCGCTGTCGGGTCCGTGCGCGCGGACGACCAACGTGGCCTCATCGGCGGTGACGTTCTCACTCACGAACACCACTGCGCCGCCCGCACGCAGCGCAGCCTCGGCCCGTTCGCGCTCGTCCTCGTCGATGCCGTTCACGAAGGCGGGCAGCGCCCCATCGGCACCGGCAACGGGCACATCGGTTCCCAGCCGGGATCCGTACGCGGTGAGGAACGGCCGCTCACCGTCCAGGCGGAACACCACGTCGGTCCACGCCCGCCCGTTGCCCTGCACGCCCTGGACCGGCATGACCTGGGCGTCGGGCACGAACTGCTCCGCCACCCTCCGGTACGCGTCCCAGTCGGCCCCTCCCCGGTAGGTGGTCAAGGAGGCCTGGCCCATCGGCAGCGCGTACGTGTAGGTGGCCTCGGACTTCGCGGCATCGCTGGCGTTGGCGATTCCCAGGGCGACCACGCCCGCGACCGTGGCCGCGACCGCCGCGACTGCGGGCACGGTGCGGGTCCGGTGGCGGGCCGCGTCGCGCACGGCGTAGCGCATCGGCAGCGGCAGCACGCCCGCCAGTTTCGAGAGGCCGACGACCACGAACGGCACCAGCAAGATCATGCCCAGCACCGCGACGATCGCCGCCACCGCGATGGCGTACTCACCGTTCTGACGGGTCGTCGCGCCGTACACCGCGAGCGCGACGCCACCACCGAGCAGCAGCAGCACCCCGAGCAGCGGCGACCGCAGCGACGGCTTGCTGTCGCCGCGGCGGCCGGCGAGCACCGAGACGACGTCCTGCCGCGAGGAGATCCACGCGGGAACGATCGCGGCGAGCAGGGCGGAGAGGAGACCGAAGCCAGCGATGCCGACCAGGTGCAGCCACGGCACGTCGAAGGGGCCGAGGAAGGCGTCGGTGAAGCGCTGCACGACCGGCAGGCTGAGCCACGCCACGAGCAGCCCCAGACCGACGCCGAGGACGGCTCCGGCGGCACCGAGCACGATCCCACTCGCGAGCACGACCCGTCTGGCCTGCGGCGGGGTCGCCCCGGTCGCGGCCATCAAGGCCAGCGAGCGCTGCATCCGGCGGGCGATGACCGCGAAGGCAGGGCCGGCCAGCAGCACCACCTCGAGCAGCGCCATCACCACGACCAACGCGATCACGGCGATCAGCGCGTCGTCCGTCCCGGTGGAGTACTGAATGTCGGGGTCGAGCTGGGAGGTCGAGGGCGGGTCGAGCAGGACCGCGCGGGAGAGCACCAGGGCACCGACCTCGTTGAGCGCCCGCACCTCGTCCCAGGTGACGGCGCCCCCGGCGTCGACCAACCACCGGTGGCTGCCCGGATTCGTGCGCAGCCCGAACGAGCCGAGCGGCGCGACTGCGAGCGGATAGCCCCGAACGCTGGTGCTCTCCCCGATGCCCACGACGTTCAGGGTGGGGCCGTTGCGGACCTCGAGCGGATCGCCGACGCCGAAGCCCCGCGCGGCCAGGGCGCCGTTGACGACCACCTCGTCGCTCGCGGTCGCCACCCGGCCCTCGGTGATCCGGTAGAGGCCGTCGGTCAGGTCGTCGGTCAGGTCGGTCTCGATGACCTGGATGTCGGCGACACCGACATCGGTGACGACCATCTGCGAAGCCTCGACCACCTCGACCGCGGCCAGGTCCCGACCGAGCACCGTCTCAAGGTCTGTGAATCCGGTGACGGCCTCGCGCCGACCGCCATCACCGCTCCAGCCACCGGCGTCCGGATCGGGGGTCTGTCGCATCTTGGTGATGCCGGGCTCGAGTGTGATGCGGGCGTCGGCGGTGCCCAGGCGCCTCTCGATGGCCTCCGCGCCGCTGATCTTGGCGGTCTGGATCACCACGTCGGCCGCGGTCACGCCGAGCACCGGCAGCGCGATCATGCCGAGCACCAGCGCGCTGCGGCCCCTGGCGCGCACGGCCTCCCGGCGGGCCACCCGCAACGCGGGGGCCCAGCGGCGCAGCGGGTTCACCGGCTCAGCTCGGGCTGGAGCAGAGCGTCGACCGGGGCCGATCCCGATTCGTCGATGACGATGCCGTCGCGCAGGAAGACCACGCGGTCGGCCCAGGCGGCGTGACGAGCCTCGTGGGTGACCAGCACCCCGGCCGCCCCGGCGTCGCAGCGTGCGCGCAGCAGCCGGAGGATCTCCTCACCGGTCTCGGTGTCGAGGGCACCCGTCGGCTCGTCGGCGAGGATCAGCCGGCGCTCGCCGACGATCGCCCGGGCGATCGCGACCCGCTGCTGCTGACCGCCCGACATCTCGTCGGGATAGCGGTCGGCCAGGTCGTCGATGCCGACGTCGGCCAGTGCGTCGCGAGCCAGTGCCGCCGCGGCTCGCGCACTCACGCCGTCGAGCTCACGCGGCAGCGCGACGTTCTCGGCCGCGGTCAGCGCGGGGATCAGGTTGAAGTCCTGAAAGACGTAGCCGATCGCCGAGCGGCGCAGCTTGGCGCGGTCCTTGTGGCCGAGCACGCCGAGGTCGGTCCCCTCGACGGCCACCGTGCCGCCGCTCGGGGTGTCGAGCCCGCCGGCGAGCGTGAGCAGCGTGGACTTGCCCGAGCCCGAGGGCCCCATCACGGCGACCAACTCTCCGGCGTACGCCGCGAAGGTGATGGTGCGCAACGCGTGGACCAGGGTCGCGCCCTCGCCGTGAGTGCGAGACACCCCAGTCATCTGCAGCACGGCGTTCACCGGCCGACCTCCCGGGCCTCGACGGGTTCGACCGACGTGCGGTCCGCGGCCGCGCGATCGCGCTTGAGCAGATCGGCGCGGCGAAGTCGAGCCTCGCAGTGGTCGAGCCAGCGGATCTCGGCCTCGGCCGCGAAGACCAGCGAGTCGAGCACCAGTCCCCAGGCCAGCTCCGTGGTGTCGAGCTCGGCGGCACCACGGCCTGATCGCTTCAGCCGGGTGTAGTCCTGCAGCGCCGCCATCGTCGCGGAGCGCTGGCGCTGGATGACGGTGCCGACGTCGACTCCGGGGACGGTGACGGCGAGGGCGAGCTTGATCGCCAGCTCGTCGCGGGGCGGCTGGGTCCGAGGCACCGGAGTGGTGAACCACTCCGACACCTCGGACCGACCGTGCTCGGTGACGCGGTAGACGACGTGCCCGTCCCGATCGGTGGTGCCGTCGCCGAGGGCGGCATCCGCCACCTGCTCGACGAGGCCGTCCCGCTCGAGCCGGGACAGGGTCGTGTAGACCTGCCCGACGTTCAGCGGCCAGGTCGCCCCGGTCCGCTGCTCGAACTCCGCCCGGAGCTGGTAGCCGTACATCGGCCCCTGCTCCAGCAGTGCCAGCAGCGCCTGCTTGACCGACATCGCGTCCTCCGCTCTCCTGCGTCACCCGGTGCGCCCACGAATCCCCCGCGACCGTGGATACCGGGTATGTATACCACGTATGTACGGATGGATTCCAGCGCTGGCGCGTCCTACAGGGGTCGGTGGTGGATGTCCTGGCTCATCCGGGTCACGGCGAGGTAGAACTCCAGGGTCATCCGGATCAGGCAGAGGTAGAGCACGATGGCGATCGGGCCGAGGATCAGCACGAAGATGCCGGCGCCGGCACTCTGCGCGAACCCCGCGGCCAGGAAGACCAGCCAGCCGATACCGAGCGCCACGATCGACAAGATGTAGACGGCCTTCACGATCATCGGCGTCACGAAGAACTCGAAGGAGAAGTCGAACAGGGCCCCGAAGAAGCCCTTCCCGGCCGGCGGGCCACCCGGGGGCGGCGCGGCCGGCTGACCGTAGGGGTCGTTGGGCGGAGGGGTGCCGTAGCTCATGAAGTCTCCAGATGACGCGGTCCCGGCCGTTCCGAGAGCCTGTGACCGGAGGCTAAGGCACCCGCCGGGTGCGGCGCTCGCGTTCGAGCTCGCTGCGATAGGACGCCGCGTCGACCTGGATGGTGTGGCGCTTGGAGGCGACGTACCTCCGCCTGAGTACCTCGTCGTACGACGCGATCTGGGCGCGCATCTCGCTGACCGGCGGCAACGTGGCGGTGCCGGCGACCAGGTCGGCGACCCAGTGGGCCTGCAGCTCCGCGAGTGGCATGACCGAGCCCAGCGGCTGGATCAGGCCGACGAAGTACAGCCCCGGGTGGTTCGGGTCGACGACCCGGCGGTAGAGCGCGACCCGGTTGTCGGTCGGGGCGACGACCTGCTCGTCGAGGAACGGGAAGCTGATCTTGTAGCCGGTGCTGTAGACGACGACATCGGCCTCGACCGAGCTGCCGTCGGTGAAGCAGACGGTCGAGCCGTCGAACCGGTCGATGGACGGCTTCACCGTGATGTCGCCGTGGCCGAGCCGCGTCAGCAGGTCGTCGCTCACGGTCGGGTGGGCGTCGAGCACCTGGTGGTCGGGCTCGGGCATGCCGTAGTCGGTCACCTTGCCCACCGAAAGCCGCAGCAGCGTCTTCATCCCGAGCTGCTGCACCTTGTGGTGGGTCCGGGCCAGCGCCGAGTCGGTGAGGTGGTCGGTGGGGACGCCGAAGACGTATTTGGGGATGACGTGCGCGCCCCGGCGCATCGCCAGATAGGTCTCGCTCGCGACGCGTGAGGACTCCACCGCGATGTCGGCCGCGGAGTTGCCGATGCCCAGGACCACGACCCGCTTGTCCTCGAAGAGGTCCGGAGTGCGGTAGTAGTGGGCGTGGATCTGCTGGCCGGGGAAGTGTTCGCTGCCGGGGAAGCCGGGCTCGGGCCAACGCGGGTCCCAGTGGTGGCCGTTGGCGACCACGACGTGGTCGTAGCGCCGGACCTCCGGCTCGCGACCCCGCTCGAGCGACCGGGTCGTGACCTCGTACCCGCCGTCGCGGTGCGGGACGACCCGGGTGACCTCGGTGCGGAAGGTGATCTGCTCCCGGAGCCCGAAGTGGTCGACGAAGGCGTCGAAGTACGCCGCGACCTGCCAGTGGCTCGGGTAGTCGGGGTAGTCCTCCGGCATCGGGAACGCGGCGTACTGCATCGCGTCACGCGAGGTGTTGATGTGGAGCGAGCGGTAGGCCGAGCTGACGCCGTTGTCATTGTCGTAGCGCCAGTTGCCCCCGATGTCGGAACCCATCTCGAAGCAGTCGAACTCCAGGCCACGCTCGGCGAGGACCTGGGCCGCGGTGATCCCGGACGCGCCGGCACCGATGATGCAGGTGGTGGCTCCGGCGGACGCTGCGGTCATGAGGCGCGACCCTACGCGAGACTGCCTGCATGACGACAGCGATCCTGATCACCGGCGCCTCCTCCGGTCTGGGGGCCGAGATGGCCCGTCAGTTCGCCGGCCGAGGCCACGACCTGGCGCTGTGCGCACGTCGTACGGAACGGCTCGAGGACCTGAAGGCCGAGCTCCTCGCCGCCCACCCGGAACGCCGGATCGAGGTGCGGGCGCTCGACGTCAACGACCACGACGCCGTCTTCACCGTCTTCGCTGACTTCGCCGCCACCTTCGGCCGGCTCGACCGGATCATCATCAACGCCGGCGTGGGGAAGGGCGCACCGCTCGGCACCGGTGGCTTCAACGCCAACCGCGAGACCGCGATGACCAACTTCGTGGCTGCCCTCGCGCAGACCGAGGCGGCGATGGAGGTCTTCCGTGAGCAGCAGGGCGGTCACCTGGTGATGGTGTCCTCGATGTCCGCGCTGCGGGGGCTGCCCAAGGCGATGGCGACGTACGCCGCGACCAAGGCCGGCGCCGCCCATCTCATCGAAGGGCTGCGCACCGAGTTCTACGGCAGGTCCGGCTACGACTTCACCGTCCTCTACCCCGGCTTCATCGCCTCCGAGATGAACGACGGCGTCGCGGCCGCGGAGAACAAGATGATGGTCTCCACCGAGAAGGGCGTCGCCGCCATGGTGTCGGCAATCGAGAAGAAGCGGGGCTCCGCCTGCGTGCCCCCTCTCCCCTGGGCCCCCCTCTCCGTGCTGATGAAGCACGCCCCGCTCCCGGTCTTCCGCCGGATGATCTGAGGACACCCCTCAGCGATAGGTCACCAGGTCGTCGGCCAGGTGGCGATGCTCGTTGAAGGAGACCAGGGTCAGACCGCGGCGGCCGGAGACAACGGTGGTGAGCGAGGCGTTGATGACCACGGGTGCGAGCCGGGCGTACGTCGTGCGGTCGCCGTGGAGGAGGTCGGTGACGACCGCGGAGATCGGCCCACCCGAGGTGACCACCACCGCGGTGCCGACCTCGGCGAGGTCGGCGAGCCCGGCGGCGACGCGGTCCCGGAACACCGGGAAGGACTCGGCGTACTCGCCGTCGTGCTCGCCGGAGGTCCAGCGGCCGGTGGCGGCCTCGAACCAGGCCTGGAACTGCTGCCGGTCCGGCTCGCCGTCGAAGTCCTTCGGTTGCGCGGCGAGTACGGCGAGGTGGTCCATCTCGTTCCAGCGCTCGTCGAGCCGCGGCGTGAGGTCCCACCGGGCCGCGGTGACCGCGATCTCGGCGGTGCGTCGTTGCCGCAGCATGCTGCCGTGGAGGACCACGTCGGGCGCGAGGTCGGCCAGCGTCCGGCCCAGGACCTCGGCCTGCTGCTCGCCCTGCGGCGAGAGCACGTCGTAGTCGGCCTCGCCCCACGAGGCCTGGCCGTGACGGACCACGATGATCTGTCCCATCACACGGCTTCCCGGATCAGCGAACGCGCACGCTGCTCGAGGTAGACGACCGCCGGGCCGAACACGGCGTACTGCTCGTTGGTGGTCTGCCGGTGGTAGTAGCGGTACCAGATCTGCTGGGCGATGGCGGCGAGCCGGAACAGCCCGAAGACCTCGTAGAACCGCCACTGCTCGGGCGAGACCGAGAGGCCCATCTGCTCGCAGTAGCGGTCGACGATCTGCTGCCGGCTCCACATGCCGGGCGCGTTGGACGGCTGCCTCCGGAACTGCCGGAAGAACTCGTCGTCGTCGTCTTGCACCCAGTAGGCCATCGAGCCGCCGAGGTCCATGAGTGGATCGCCCAGGGTCGCCATCTCCCAGTCCAGGACCGCCGCGACCCGCGGCGGGGAGGTGGGGGTGAGGACGAGGTTGTCGAAGCGGAAGTCGTTGTGGATCAGGCAGGTGCCGACGTCGGCCGGCTGCCGTTCATCGATCCAGGCGGTGATGTCGCACCAGTCGCCCATGTCCTCGGTGCGCGCGGCGCCGAGCCGCTCCGTCCACCCGCTGACCTGGCGGCCGACGTACCCCTCGCCCTTGCCGAGGTCGCCCAGCCCGGCGGCTTCCGGGTCGACCGAGTGGAGCTGGATCAGCACGTCCCAGACGTTGCCGCACAACGTCGACGTCTCCTGCTCGGACAGGTCGAGACCCAGCTCCCGCCGCGGGATCACGCCCTCGGCTCGGGTCATCACGTAGAACGGCAGCCTGATCACGGTCTCGTCCTCGCAGTGCGCGACCATCTCGGGCACCATCGGGAAGACCGGCGCCAGCGCGGACTGGATCCGGAACTCGCGGCCCATGTCGTGGGCGCCGGCCGCCTTGACCCCGGTCGGCGGACGGCGCAGGATCAGGTCGGCGTCCGGGTAGGCCAGCAGGTAGGTCAGGTTGGACGCACCGCCGGGGAACTGACGCACCTCGGGCGTGCCGACCAACCGGTCGCGCCAGTGCTCGGCGGCGTGGTCGCGCAGCCAGTCCGCGACCCGGCCGGCGTCGAAGGCGTCCTCGGCGCGGACCGGCCCGCTCTCGTCGCGGGTGGCGGTCACAGCTCCTCCAGCCGCGCCGCCTGGCGACGCATCTGGGCGTCGTACGCCACCCGATCGGTCAGCTTCAGCTCGTACGCCGCCCGCGCGGCCGGGTCGGGCAGGATCAGCTCGTCACCCCGGTCGATTCCCTCCAGCACGGCGGGCGCGATCTCCTCCGGCCCCAGCGGAGCGCTCGCCACCAGCTGCGCGATCACCGCGCCGAGGGTGGTGTCCTCTCCGCGCATCGCGTCCACCAGCCCGGTGCGGAAGTAGGAGGGGCAGACTGCACTGGCGCGCACGCCGTACGGCGCGAGCTCGTGGCCGGTCGTCTCGGTGAGCGCGACCACCGCCGCCTTGACCGCGTTGTAGCTGGCCATCCCCGCGGGGTGGACGAGGCCGGCGAGCGAGGCGATGTTGACGACGTGGCCGGACCGCTGCGCCTTGAACACCGGCACGAATGTGGCCGTGCCACGGACCACGCCGAACAGGTTGATCTCGGTGATCCAGCGCCACTCGTCGAGGGTGGCGACGTCGAGCCGGCCGCCGCCCGCAACGCCGGCGTTGTTGATCAGCACGTCGAGCCCGCCCCACGTCTCCTCGACATGGCGACGGGCCGCGGCCCAGTCGTCGCCGCTGGTGATGTCGAGGGTCAGGTCGACGCCGTCGCCGTCCCGGTCGGTGGCGAGCACGTCGTCACCCCGCTCGCGGAAGGCGGCGGTCAGCGCCGCCCCCAGCCCCCGCGCGGCGCCGGTGACCAGCACCCGGAGCGGCGGCGTGTGCCCCAGCGTGCGCTCTGGCGCACCCTCAGGCACACGGGACGTCATCGGTACTTCCCCAGCTCGAGGCGGGCGATCAGGCCCTGGTGGACCTCGTCGGGGCCGTCGGCCAGCCGCAGCGAGCGGGAGTTGACCCACGACATCGCCAGCGGGAAATCGTCGGAGAGACCGGCACCGCCATGCAGCTGCATCGCCATGTCGATGACCGACAGCGCCATGTTCGGCACCACGACCTTGATCTGGGAGACCTCCGACAGCGCGTTCATCGGGCCGCCGACGTCGAGCTTCCACGCCGCGTGAAGCACCAGCAGCCGCGCCTGCTCGATGGCGATACGGGCATCGGCGATGCGCTCACGGTTGCCGCCGAGGTTGACCAGCGGCTTGCCGAAGGCGGTGCGTTCCAGGCCGCGACGACAGGCCGCCTCGAGGGCCGCTTCGGCCGCACCGATGAGTCGCATGCAGTGGTGGATCCGGCCGGGTCCGAGCCTGCCCTGCGCGATCGAGAACGCCTCGCCGGGTCCCGACAGGATGTTGGTCACGGGGACCCGGACGTCGGTGAAGGAGACCTCGCCGTGGCCGAGCGGCTCGTCGGCGTACCCCATCGTGGTCAGCAGCCGCTCGATCTTCACGCCGGGGGTGTCACGCGGGACGAGCACCATGGTGTGGCGATGGTGGCGATCGGCGTCGGGGTCCGTCAGACCCATGAAGACGAAGATCGCGCAGTCGGGATGGCCGACGCCGGTGGACCACCACTTGCGGCCGTTGATCACGACCTCGTCGCCGTCGACGATCGCGGTCGCGGCCATGTTCGTCGCATCGGAGCTGGCGACCCCGGGCTCGGTCATCGTGAACGCGGAGCGGATCTGGCCGTCGAGCAAGGGGTCGAGCCAGGTGTCGCGCTGCTCCTGGGTGCCGTAGCGCAGCAGCACCTCCATGTTGCCGGTGTCGGGTGCGTTGCAGTTGAACACCAGCGGCGCGATCGCCGAGCGTCCCATCAGCTCGGCCAGCGGCGCGTAGTCGACGTTGGTCAGGCCCTCACCCCCGTCGGTGCCGTACGCCGCGGCATACGCGCCCGCGTGTTCCTTGGGCAGGAAGAGGTTCCACAACCCGCGTTCCCTGGCCGCAGCCTTCAGCTCCTCGATGACCGGCAGCGGCGTCCACTGGGTGCCGGCGAGCCGGGCGTCAGCGAGGTCGCGGTGGTAGCCCTCCTCGACCGGGTCCACGTGCTCGGCGATGAACGCGGCCACGCGCTCGCGCAGATCGGCGGCGCGTGAGGTCGGGGAGAAGTCCATTCGTCGACCCTAGTGCGAGACTTCAGGGGTGCGGTTGCTGCTGTCCTGCCTGGTGGTCGGGCTCGTGCTGGCCGGCTGCTCCTTGGTTGATGAGGAGCCGCCGTCCCCGGACACGGCGGTCGACGAGGCGGCCCTGGCCAAGGGCCTGGCGGCGATGTACGCCGGAGACAACCCCGACCCCGACGACGTGGCCGAGGGTGACTGCTTCGCGGACGCCCTGCTGGCCGCGACCGACCCCGAGCAGCTGCGGGACGGCGGGCTGGTCGACGCGTCGTACGTCGTCGTCACCGAGATCCCGGCCCTGCCTGAGGATCTCGCCGGCACCGTCGCCGATGCCCAGCTCGCCTGCACCGATTTCGTGGAGGACTCCACGGCCGCCCAGATCTCGATCACCAAGGGCCGGCTGGATGCCCGGGCGTACGCCGCCTGCCTGCGCGACACCCTGGACGACGCGGCGATCCGGGCCAGCGTCATCGCGTCGCTGAGGGGCTCGTGGGAGGACCCGGCCCTGGTCCGGCTCAGCGAGGCCCAGTCGAGCTGCGCCGATCAGTGACCCGAGGCGGTCCGGTCCAGCATGGACCGTGCTCATCGCCCGCAGTAACGTCGTTGGGTTGCGGGCTGCCACCTCACCAGGAGGGGCCGGCGCAACGAGGAGGCGACCACACATGTTCATCCAGATCATCCAGGGACGCTGCACCCGTCAAGACGAACTCCGTGCCCTGACCGACACCTGGCGTGACGAACTCGGCCCCGGCGCCGCGGGGTGGCTCGGGGGCACCTACGGCTTCACCGATGACGACCAGTTCGTCGGCGTCGTCCGGTTCGAGTCGCGTGAGGCGGCGATGGTCAACTCGGCGAGACCCGAGCAGGGTGAGTGGGCCGAACAGATGACGGCGCTGCTGGACGGCCCCGCGGAGTTCCACGACACCGACGACGTGACCCTGATGATGGACGGCGGCTCCGACAGTGCCGGGTTCGTCCAGGTGATCCGCGGCAAGGTGGCAGAACCCGCACGACTCAAGGCACTCATGACCGACACCGAGACGCTCCACGAGATGCGGCCCGACATCATCGGCGCCTCCCTGGCGTTCGAGGACGACGGGACCTTCACCGAGACGGTCGCGTTCTCCGGCGAGGCCGCTGCGCGCGAGGCGGAGGGCCAGGACCAGCCCGCGATGCCGGCCGAGGTGCGCGAGACCCTCGACCTGGCGATGCAGGGAGCAACGTTCTACGACCTGCACCACCCCTGGTTCGCGTCGGCCTAAGCAGAGACGGTGGTGACCACCCGGGCCCGGGCGACCGGGTCGATCCAGCGACGCCGCGTCCGCATCAGCCGGGCTGTCGACCAGGCCACGAAGGGAACGGCGACCAGCAGCGAGATGCTCGGGTCCGGCAGACGCGAGAGTCCGGAGAAGACCAGCCCGGTGATGGTCGTGGAGAGGGCGAGCCGGCCGGAGTAGCCGACCATCACGATCGGCGGCGCCGGGGTGGCCCGGGCGCTGCGCAGGTCGACGGCGAAGGGCCGCTGGTTCGACCACCGCATGCCGGCGCCGACCACCTGGACGATCACCACGACGAGGGTGCAGCTGATCGCGGTCAGCTCGGAGACGGTCGGGATGCCGGCTCGTAGCGAGGCCAGCACGATGGTGATGAGTGAGGCGAACCCGAGGAACTCGGCCAGCACCAGGGCGCGGGCGTTGAAGACCAGGCCGGGACGCACCGGCAGATTCTCGCGCCACAGCTGGCCGCGACCGTCGAGGCACCACGCGTTTACGCCGAACAGCAGGGCGCCGCCGGAGACCACGAGACCGGGGAGGATCGTGATCGACTCCCAGCGCAGGCCGCCGAGCACCGCCACCAGGCCGGGGCCGATGGCGAGCACGGCCATGCCACGACGCATCGGCACCGAGCGCCAGACCGAGGCGCGGTCGATCCGCACCAACGCTGAGAGGTCCGAGAACGGCATTGGTCGCGGCATCCGGCTGCCCGCCTCGGCGCGCAGCTCGTCGTGAGGTAGTCGTCGCGCGGCCAGCTGGGCGGGAATCACGCCGAGCACCACGGCCAGGACCGCCAGCGCGAGCTCGACCAGCACGGCCTGCCCCCACCGCCACGTCCAGCCCTCGAGGGCAGAGAACACCAGGCTCCGGGTGGGAACCCGGTCAAGCATGTCGGTGACACGACCAGTGAGCTGCACCCAGAGTGCTGCTACGCCGAGGAGCACGGCCACGGCTCGGATCACGACGAGGCCGAATCGCCCGCGACGGACGGCTTCGACTGACCATGCCACCCCTTGCCCGGTCGACGTGGCGAGCACCAGCCACAGCACCATCACGGCCTGGCCACTGAGCAATCGTTCCAGATCAAGCCCGCCCAGACCGTACGCCGTCGCACCGAGCAGCACCCACGCCTGGATCAGCCAGGCGATGTTCAGCGGCGCCATGATGAGCGCGCCCAGGTGGTCGGTGGCGGGGCTGATCGGGAACGCGACCGCCTTCTCCCGCGCGATCAGCTCCCGACCGCCGCCCGCGGCGATGGCGGAGAACACCGACAGGGCCAAGATCCCGGCCATGGCGCTCGGGAGCAGGGTGGCGACGTCGAGCCGCCGCGAGTCCGTGGCGGTCACGAAGGCGGGCGCGATCGCGGCCGTCAGGGTGATCCCCCCCAGGAGTACGACCGCCCACCAGAACCGGGCACGGTGGCGGACCGAGGCGCTGCGGAAGCGCAGCAGGTGGCCGACGTCGCGGACCGGACGCCACCAAACGGGTTCGGCCGCGGCCCGCGGCGAAGCCTCAGTCGAGGAGAGCGCGGTAGGCACGTGCCCCTTCCTCCCCCGCCATGTCCTGGGCGCTGACGGTGGCGACCCGAGATCCGCCGCGCAGCACCAGCACCTCGCCGCAGGCCTGGATCGCGAGCTCCCGCAGGTGGGTGGAGACCAGCACACAGGCGCCCCGCGCGCGGGCGTCGGCGATCACCTCGAGCGTGGCGTCGACACCGATGGGGTCCACGCCGTCGAACGGCTCGTCGAGCAGCAGTACCTCTGGCTCGTGGAGCGCCGCGAGCACGACCGAGAGCCGCCGGCCCATGCCGTGGGAGAACCCGCCGGTCACCCGGTGCGCGGCGTCACCGAGCTCGAATCGCTCCAGCAGGTCGCGGGCGCGCTCCTCCCAGTGGGCGAGCCGCCGCAACCGGGCTGCGAGCTGGAGGTGCTCCCAGGCCGTGGCCCGCGTGACCAGGCCACCGACATCGGGGCAGTAGCCGGTGGCGCGCTTGACCGCGAGTGTCTCCGTACGGACGTCGTGGCCCGCGACGGTGGCGCCGCCAGCGGTCGGCGGGACCAGCCCGGCCAGCACCCGCATCGTGGTCGACTTGCCGGCGCCATTGCGGCCCAGCAGGGCGGTCGCCTGTCCGGCGTACGCCGTGAGGTCGACGCCGGCGACGGCTTCGACCTCACCGAAGCGGACGTGCAGGCTGCGCACCTCGACCGCCGGGGGGCTCTGGGTCATGGGGTCCATCCTCCCCGAAACTACGGCCCGACGGACCGGAACCGACGGCGTCGTGTGCCTGAGAGTGCGCCATGGCGCACTCTCAGGCACACGACGCGGCTACCCGTCAGGCGGGGAAGGACTCGCCCTTCTCCACCAGGCCGCGCAGGTAGGCCGAGGGCCGGAACCGCTCGCCGTAGGCGTCTGCCAGCTCGTCAGCGCGGTCGCAGAACGCGGCCAGGCCGATGGGGGCGTCGGTGTCGTTCGGGTCCTGGTAGCCGGTCATGAACTGGGCGGCGCCGCCGGTGTTGGGCGGGAAACCGATGCCCATGATCGAACCGATGTTGGCCGCGGCGGCCGAGGTGATGACCCCCTCGTCGAAGCACTTCGCGGTCTCGAGCGCCTCGGCGAACAGCATCCGGTCCTTCACGTCCTGCAGCGGGATCTGCTCCTGCTGGGGAGTGAAGACCTCGGCCAGCCCGGACCACAGGCCCTGTCGCTTGCCGGCGTCGTCGTACTCGAAGAAGCCGGCGCCCTTGAGCCGCGACGGGCGACCGAGCTCGATCATCTTCAGGACCACCGCCGAGCCGGGGTGCTCCTCGTAGTCGAGGCCGTCGCGCTCGGCGGCCTCTCGGGCGGCCGTGCCGATCTTCGCCATCAGCTCCATGTTGAGCTCGTCGGAGAGCTGAAGGGTGCCGACCGGGTAGCCGGCCTGGGTGGCCGCGCGCTCGAGGGTGACCGGGTGCACTCCCTCGGCCAGCATCGCCAGGCCCTCGTTGACCATGAACCCGATGACCCGCGAGGTGTAGAAGCCGCGGCTGTCGTTGACCACGATCGGCGTCTTCTTGATCTGCTGCACCACGTCGTAGGCCTTGGCCAGCGCGACGTCGGAGGTCTCCGCGCCGCGGATGATCTCCACGAGCGGCATCTTGTCGACGGGGCTGAAGAAGTGGAGTCCGATGAAATCCTTCGGACGGTCCACCCCCGTGGCGAGCTCGGTGATCGGCAGGGTCGAGGTGTTGGAGCACAAGAGCGCGTCGTCGTTCACGTACGGCGCGATCTCCGCGAAAACCCGGTGCTTGAGCGCGGGGTCCTCGAAGACCGCCTCGATGACCAGGTCGCAGCCGGCGAGATCGGTCGGGTCGGCGGTCGGAAGGATCCGGTCGAGCAGCTCCTGGGACTTCTCCTCGGTGAGCTTGCCCCGCTCGACTGCCTTGGCGTTGATCTTCGCCGAGTAGGCCTTGCCCTTCTCGGCGCTCTCCTGGGCGACGTCCTTGAGAACGACCTGCATCCCGGCGCGGGCGCAGGAGTACGCGATGCCGGCGCCCATCATGCCCGCGCCGAGGACGCCGACCTTCGTGGCCTGCCACGGCTCGATCCCCTGGGGACGCAGCGACCCGGCATTGATCGCCTGGAGGTCGAAGAAGAACGCCTGGATCATGTTCTTGCTGTTCTGGTTGACGATCAGGTTCGTCAGGTAGCGCGACTCGATCCGGCTCGCAGTGTCGAACTCGGTGCTCGCCCCCTCGACCGCCGCGGAGAGGATCGCTCGCTGCGCGGGGTAGTCGGCACCCTTGAGCTGCTTGCGCAGCAGCGCCGGGAACGCCGGCAGGAATGCCGCCATCGCGGCCGACTTCGGGTGACCGCCGGGCATCTTGTAGCCGGGGGCGTCCCACGGGTTCTGGGCGCTGTCGGGGTTGGCCTTGAGCCACGCCTTCGCGGCAGGGACCAGCTCCTCGCGGGTGCCGACCAGCTCGTCTACGAGGCCCTTCTCCCGCGCGGCCTTCGGCGCGAACTGCGGGCCCTGGAGCAGCACGTCCATCAGCGCCGTCTGGAGTCCGAGCATCCGCACCGTGCGCGTGACCCCGCCGCCACCGGGCAGCAGGCCGAGGCTGGCCTCGGGGAGGCCGAGCTTCACCGACCGGTCGTCGACGCAGATCCGGTGGTTGCAGGCGAGGGCGATCTCGAGGCCACCGCCGAGAGCGGCGCCGTTGATGGCGGCCACGACCGGGCGCGGGTAGGTCTCCAGCCGGCGCAGGCCGGCCTTCACGGACTCGACCATCGCGAAGATCACGGGGGCATCGTCCTTGGTCGCCTGTGTCATCAGCTTGAGGTTGCCGCCGGCGAAGAAGGTCTTCTTCGCACTGGCGACGACCACGCCGGTCACGTCGTCCTGCTCGTCGTACAGGCGGTCGACGGCCGCGGCCATCGACTCCCGATAGATCTCGTTCATGGTGTTGGCGCTGGACGTGGGGTCGTCGAGGGTGAGGGTGACGATCCCGTCCGCGTCCCGCTCGTAGTGGACGGCGCTCTGCTGATCGGTCGGTGTGGCAGTCATGTGCAGTGGTCTCCTGGGGTGCGGGGAAGGCGGCGGATCAGACAAGCTCGACGATGGTGGCGATCCCCATGCCGCCGCCGACGCAGAGCGTGGCGAGGCCGCGTCGCAGGTCGCGCCGCTGGAGCTCGTCGATCAGGGTGCCGAGGATCATCGCGCCGGTGGCGCCGAGCGGGTGACCCATCGAGATCGCACCGCCGTTGACGTTGGTGATCTCGTGACTGATCCCCATGTCCCTCATGAATCGCATCGCCACGGCCGCGAACGCCTCGTTCATCTCCCAGAGGTCGATGTCCTCGACCTCAAGGCCGGCCTTGGCGAGCGCCTTGCGAGACGCGGGGGCGGGTCCGGTGAGCATGATCGTCGGGTCGGCGCCGGAGACGGCGGTGGCCAGGATCCTGGCCCGCGGCGTGAGGCCGAGCTCGCTGCCGACCTCGCCGTTGCCGATCGCCATCAGCGCGGCGCCGTCGACGATCCCGGAGGAGTTGCCGGCGTGGTGCACGTGGTCGATCGCGGTGATCCAGTGGTACTTCTCGAGGGCGACGTCGTCGAAGCCGGCGTCGGCGCCCATCTGGGCGAAGCTCGGCTTGAGCGCGGCGAGGCCCTCGGGGCTGGTGTCGGGTCGGATGAGCTCGTCGTGGTCGAGCACGGTCACGCCGTTGCGGTCCTTGACCGAGATCACGGCGTCGGCGAAGTAGCCGTTGGCCCACGCCTTCGCGGCGCGGTGGTGGCTCTCGGCGGCGTACGCGTCGACGTCGGCGCGGGTGAAGCCCTCGATGGTGGCGATCAGGTCGGCGCCGATGCCCTGCGGCACGAACCCGGTGGTGAGCGCGGTGGCCGGGTCGGCTGCCCAGGCGCCGCCGTCGGAACCCATCGGCACCCGACTCATCGACTCGACGCCACCGGCGAGGATCAGGTCCTCGAAGCCGGAAGCGACCCGGCCCGCGGCCTGGTTGACGGCGTCGAGGCCAGACGCGCAGAACCGGTTCAGCTGGACGCCCGCGACGGTCTCGGGGAGGCCGGCCGCGAGCGCGGCGGTCTTGGCGATGTCACC
>Ga0136633_1000981_pt1 | contig 21270 bp, 22 predicted proteins | sample AntDrymeUQ832206_2_FD_105494 | JGI IMG/M metagenome (GOLD analysis project Ga0136633, IMG submission 105494) | Polar desert sand microbial communities from Dry Valleys, Antarctica - metaG UQ83 (22.06) | ecosystem: Environmental > Terrestrial > Soil > Desert | place: Antarctica: Dry Valley...
CGCCCGGCTCGATGCCGAACAGGCGTGGGTGGGGGGCAGGTAGCTCAGTTGGTACGAGCGCGCGCCTGAAAGTGAGGTCGGCGGTTCGACCCCGCCCCTGCCCACCATGTCACCGGCCGATTAGGTGGATAGAAAGTGTGTACGATTTTTCGAACACGTGTCTAGACTGCCTCTATGGACCTGACCAACCCAGCCTCCTCCGTGGTGCCGGCGCTGCGCGCCCGCATACTGGTCCTGCTGGCGCGCTCAGACGCCGGCCTGACGGGACGGCGCGTCGCTGCCCTCGCCGAAGGCAGCGTGGCGGGTGTGGCGAAGGTCCTTGAGTCGCTCGTCGGCGCCGGGCTCGTGCATCGCATTGATGCGGGCTCCGCCAGCCTCTACACGCTCAACCGGGACCATGTCGGCGCTCCGGCCGTTGAGTTGCTGGCCACCATGCGCGCCGAGCTCATCAACCGGATCCGCCGGGACATCAGCCAATGGTCCTGCCTGCCGGTTGGCGCCGTGTTGTTCGGGTCGGCCGCCCGAGGTGACGGTGCCGATGACAGCGACATCGACGTCCTTCTGGTCCGTCCGGCGAGCATCGACGATGACGACGCTGCCTGGGCCGACCAAGTGTCCCGCCTCGGCAGCGCGGTACTGGCCTGGAGTGGCAACACCCTCAACGTCGTGGAGTACTCGCCCGATGAAGTCGCCTCCGACGCGCCGGGTCGACGCGCGGTCCTCTCCCGGATCGACACGGACGGTGTGCTGCTGCACGGCACCGAACTGCGCATACTGCGCCGGCGCACTCGAGCCGTGGGCAGGTGAGCCGCCAACGGATGGACGAGCATCTCGCGAAGGCCGAGCAGTTCCTCGCTGCGGCGGAGTTCAGCCTGGACTCAGGCATGGCCGACGCAGCAGCCAGCAACAGCGTCCATGCCGGGATTCAAGCCTGCGACGCGATCCGCGCTGCCCGCGACAGCACCTACACACGGGGGAAGAACCACACCGACGCCATTCCGATCCTGCGCCAGGCCGGCGCGGAGGGACGCACTGCAGCCACCCTGCTCGGCCGCCTACTCGCGATCAAGTCCAAGGCGGAGTACGACACCACCGCGATCACCATGGACGCGGCACGGCGCACCGTCGACAACGCGCGGAGGCTGCTCAGCCTCGCCAAGGGCGTACGCGCCGGCTAACCGCCTTCTTCGCAAGCGCGGAGTGCTGCTGGTCGCCGGCATGGAAACGGGCCCCGTCCTGGTCGTCTTCAGCGACCAGGACGAGGCCCGTGACTGTGTCAGGAACCTGTGGTCCCCGCGGCGTGGCAACCTCCCCGGCGCCACGCCACGTCATGGTGAGCAGCGCTACTCCGAGCGCTGCTGCGGAATCCCGGCCAGAAGCGACCGGACCTCAACCTCGCGGTAGCGGCGGTGGCCGCCAAGAGTGCGAATCGAGGTGAGCTTGCCGGACTTCGCCCACCTGGTGACGGTCTTCGGGTCGACGCGGAACATCGTCGCCACCTCGGCCGGGGTGAGCAGGGGGTCGGTGTCAGGAGTGCGAGTGCTCATGGCGGGTGTTCCTTTCGCGGGAGAGCGTGCGCTCAACAGGACAGATCGTCGCGCTTGCCCGCGATGTCCGAAATGGCTCAACCGGGCCATTTCTCCTCGGCGATATGACTAGTCCGGTACCGCCCCCGAGCCTCCGATGGAGATGTCCTAGTTCGCGACCTCGACCGCCCGGACGGCGCCCCAGCGCACACTCACCCGCTGGTAAGCCTCCATCGCCTCGTCCGGCTCATCAGCCGCAAGGCAGGCCACCGCGTGCGCGACGTCGGCCGCCGACTCGTCGGCCTCGAGCTCCACCGGGTCGAACAGTCGCGCCAACCCGCCGTAGTCCAGCTCGACCAGCGACCGAGGGTGGTAGTCCTCCAGCCACCGGCCGACATCGTCGACGCCGTCGATCAGCGTCGGCTCGTCGAGGGCGCGACGGAGCACAGCCAGCGTGCGGGCCACCCGGCGCCGCGCATCTGCCATCGTCGCGAGGTAGGTCACCGTGGTGACCTGGCCGTCCACAGTGAGCCGTCGCTCTTCGCCCTCGAACGGCACGAACCACCGCAGCGGTACCTGCCAGGTGGCGCTGCGCGTGTACGTCTTCAGTTCCGGGTCGCCCTGGCGCACCCGGGCCAGCTCGCGCTCCGCGATCTCCGCCGCTGCCGACGGGATGAACGCATCGGCGACCTCAGCCGGCAGCCCAGAGCGGAAGTCAGCGATCGCCTGCCAGCTGCGCACCCGGAGCCGCCACGGACAGAGGTAGCTCTGCCCGCCAGTCCGGTGCACGAACGCGTGCTCCACCTCGACATCCGGCGGCACCCCGATGGCTGCGACGATGGCCGCCCGGTGTTGCTCGGAGAGCCCGCGCAGGCGGTCGGGCGCCCCACCTGAGGCGAGGTAAACCTCCCAGCGCCGACGCTCGTGCGCTGCGAAGGCGGCGAGCGGCTCATAGACCCGCAGATGCGACGAGTAGGCGGTCATGCCTCCGATCGTGCCACGGCCGTCACCTCGCGGCAGGTACGACGTTGAGACATGGCGAAGGTATAGAAGCTCCCGACCCTGCCCCGTCCAAGGACACCCATGCGCGCACGCCGGCGGACGACGATTGCCCTGGTTCTTGGTCTCGCTGCCACCATCGCGTCTGTGGTCGCCGCCCCGGCAGCACCAGCGTCAGTCGCTAGCTTCCGCAACTTCGCGCACCCCTCGGACCGCAGCAAGGCAGGCGAGCCAACGCTCGGCATCAACCGTGAGACCAACACGGTGCTCTACCAGAGCTACACCAACACCTACGCGGTGACCGACTTCAACGCGCGGACCGGCGCCGCCACCTGGAAGACCTCCAACGCGATCCTGACATCGGTGACCAGCCTCGACCCGATCATCGAGACCGACTTCGAGACCGGCCGCTCCTTCGTCTCGCAGCTCACCGGCGCCTGCAGCCTGATGGCCTACACGGACAACGACGGGAAGTCCTGGCAGGAAGTGCCGGACGGCTGCGGCGCCGGCTCAGTCTTCGACCACCAGACCGTAGGCACGGGTGCATTCGTCAAGGGCGGCACCCTGCGACCCGCCACCTCCTACCCGCGGGCGGTCTACTACTGCTCCCAGGCCCTCGTGGTCACCAACTGCGCCACTAGCGTCGACGGCGGGCTGACCTTCCTCCCGGCCGTCAACGCCTGGACCTCGGCCGGAAGCGGCTGTACGACGATCCACGGGCACGTCTCCACCGCGCCCGACGGCACCGTCTACCTGCCTCCGCGCAGCTGCCGGGGTGGGACCGGCGTGGCGGTGTCGGAGAACAACGGGCTGAGCTGGACGATCCGGCAGGTGCCGGGCAGCGTCGCACCACAGGCGAGCAACAACGCCAAGGATCCGTCGATCGCCGCCGGCGCGGACGGCACGGCGTACCTCTCGTGGGGTCAGAAAGTCGAGACCGAGGACGCGTTCAACACCGTGCCGCACGTCGCGGTGACCCGCGACAAGGGCCTGACCTGGACCAAGCCGGTCGCCCTCGGCGGGGAATTCAACATCAAGAACACCAAGTTCATCTCCACCGTGGCCGGCGACGGGGACCGGGCGGCCATCGCCTTCCTCGGCACCTCGACCAGCGGTCCGGACCAGCTGCCGACGTTCGATGGGATATGGCGCCTCTACGTCGCCTTCACCTACGACCGCGGGGCAACCTGGCGCACTGCGCTCGCCACCCCGGAGAGCCCCGTGCAGGTAGGCCGGATCTGCGACAACAGCTCTGCGTGCTCGGGTTCGCGCAATCTGCTCGACTTCATGGACGTCACCGCTGACGCGCAGGGCCGGGTCCTGGTCGCCTTCGCCGACGGTTGCCTCGAAGAGGCGTGTGACTCGGACTCCCGGTTCGCTGCGGCGACTATCTCCCGCCAGTCCACCGGTCGGGGCCTCTACAAGGCCTTCGACACCGTGGTGAAGTAACGCCTCACCAGCGATAGCCTCACCGCTCATGGGCGTCTTCTCTGACAGCAGCGGGCACGAGCAGGTTGTCTTCTGCGAACACCGGCCCTCGGGGCTGCGGGCGATCATCGCGCTGCACTCCACCGCCCTCGGACCAGGTCTGGGCGGCACCCGCTTCTACCCCTACCCGACCGAGGAGGACGCACTCGCCGACGTGCTCCGGCTGTCCCGCGCGATGTCGTACAAGAACGCCTGCGCGGGGCTGGACCACGGCGGCGGCAAGGCGGTCATCATCGGTGACCCGCTCACCGACAAGACCGAGGCGCTGCTGCGCGCCTATGGCCGGTTCGTCCAGTCGCTCAACGGTCGCTACTACACCGCGGCCGACGTCGGCACCTACGTCGCGGACATGGACGTCATCTCGCGGGAGTGCGACTTCGTGACCGGCCGCTCGCCGGCCGAGGGTGGCGCGGGCGACAGTGCGGTGCTCACGGCGTACGGCGTATTCCAGGGCATGCGCGCAGCGGCAGAGCACGTGTGGGGCAGCCCGTCGCTCGCCGGTCGACGCGTCGGGATCGCCGGCGTCGGCAAGGTGGGTCACCACCTCGTCGGGCACCTGCTCGACGACGGAGCGACAGTGGTGGTCGCCGACGTCAGCGACGTTGCGGTTCAGCGCGTGCAGTCGTCGTACGACGGTGTCGACTCGGTCGAGGTGGCCCAGCTGCTCGACGAGCCGATGGACATCTACTCGCCCTGCGCCCTGCACGACGCGCTCACCGATGAGACCGTGCCCCGGCTGCGCGCGGCGATCGTGTGCGGCGCCGCCAACAACCAGCTCGCCCATGACGGGATCGAGAAGCTGCTCGGCGACCGCGGCGTGCTGTATGCGCCGGACTTCGTGGTCAACGCTGGAGGCGTGATCCAGGTCGGCGACGAGGTGCGTGGGTATTCCGAAGAGCGGGCCCGGGCGAAGACGGCGCTGATCTTTGACACGACGAAAGCCGTGCTGGCGACCGCAGCGTCGGCGGGCATCACACCCGGTACCGCGGCGGAACAGGTGGCCGAGCACCGGATGGCCGACGTAGGCCAGCTGCGCTCCCTCCACCTCCGCTAAGAGGGGACTCTTCAGGCGTCGAGTGCGCGTCCGGCCTCGTCGTGACCTACGATGTGGGCGTACGCCGTCGTCGCAGTTCATCCTCGGGGCCCGCAGCGCTCCGTCGTCAAGGAGGTCGAGCCATATGGGGCGCGGCCGGGCCAAAGCGAAGCAGACCAAAGTCGCCCGCGAGCTGAAGTACAGCACGACGGGGACCGACCTGGACCGACTGCGTGCTGAGCTCGCCAGTGACTCCCCGCTTCGAGCGGCGGAGGCCACTGAGTCGACGGATGATGACGAGGAGATCGACGACGACGAGGAGTCCTGGCCGGCCTGAGCCGGCCTCGACCCTCACGCCGGCGGCGGGACCTCAGATGCCTTGACCCGGCCGAGGTCGGTGATCGTCAGCCGCGCCCCGTCCCACTGGATGCGCCGGTAGATATAGGCCCCTCCCTCGGCGACCTGGTAGTCGTCAAGACGACCCTCCCGCGCCACCACGCGGAGGTCTCGTGCAGGGCGGCGGTGGGCGCGCAGGACGAGTGGGCCACCGGCGCGCCAGGTGAGCACGTCGTACGTCCCGCCGTTGCCGGCCAGCTCAGTGCGCACGACGAGGCCGTCGACGCCGTGGCCGGTGAGTCGGGCCGGTCCGATCGAGAAGCCGGTCCACCCCCCCGCCGGGTCGCGGGAGATGAAGCGCAGTCGGTAGCCCCCTGACGGCGGATCGAAGGTCAACAGCCGTAGCACCCGCCGACGTTGGCCACCGCCGACGTCCTCGGTGCCGGCCAGCCACAGGAGCGTTCCCCCGTCGAGCTCGGCCGTGTCGCAGGAGACGTCGAGAAGACCGGGGTAGACGTCGAAACAGCCGGTCTCTGGGTCGGCGGCCACTGGTTCGCCGTCGGACACCGCATTCAGGAAGGCCCCCGTCGCCTCCATAGGGACAGGCTTGGGTGGCGGGCTCTTCGTCGGCGTCGGTGCGGCCGCGCGGGACTTGGTCGGCTTGGCAACTGCGGTGGGGCCCACCGCGACCGGCGACGGCGCGGTGTCCGGCTCGGCATCCCCGGAGCAGCCCACCACCACCAGAGCAGTCAAGGCGAGCGCCACTACCCGCCGACCATTACCGCTGCGCATCGTCAGGCGGGGTGCTCGCCGGACAGCCGGGCGCCAACGTCGCTGCCATCGCCTTCGGCGACGACGCCGGCTTGCCAGGCGAACACGTGGTGGCGGGCGAGCACGGCGAGCGCCCGCTCGGCCTCGTCCGGCGCGACGACGGCAACCATGCCGACGCCCATGTTGAAGGTGCGCTCCATCTCCTCGCGCTCCACCCGGCCGCGGTCCGCCACGAGGTGGAAGATCGGCGGCACGGCCCAGCTCGAGCGCTCCAGCTCAGCAACGAGTCCGTCGGGGACGACCCGGGCGATGTTGGCGGCGAGGCCGCCACCGGTGATGTGGGCGAAAGCATGCACGTCGACGTCGTCGATGAGCGACAAGCAGTCGCGGGCATAGATCCGCGTCGGAGTGAGCAGCGCCTCGCCGAGCGTCGTACCTAGCTCCTCGACGTCGCGGTCTAGGCGCATGCGGGCCGCCCCGAGCAGCACGTGTCGGACGAGCGCGAAACCGTTGCTGTGCAGACCACTGGATGCCATCGCGATCACAACGTCGCCGACGAGGACCTTCTCGCTGCCGATGAGCTTGTCCGCCTCGACGACGCCGACCCCAGTTGCTGCGAGGTCGTACGCGTCGTCGTCCATGATGCCGGGGTGCTCGGCCGTCTCTCCACCGATGAGGGCGCAGTTGGCCTGCCGGCAGCCCTCGGCGATGCCGCCGACGATCTCCGCCATCCGCTCGGGGACCACCCGCCCGCACGCGATGTAGTCGAGAAGGAAGAGCGGTTCAGCCCCACAGACCACCAGGTCATCGACCACCATGGCGACGAGGTCGATCCCCACCGTGTCGTGCTTGTCCATCGCCTGGGCGACCGCGAGCTTGGTGCCCACACCGTCGGTGGAGCTCGCCAGAAGCGGCTGCTTGTACTTAGCGACGTCGAGCGCGAAGAGACCGGCAAAACCACCGAGGCCGCCGACCACTTCCGGGCGGCGCGCCGTGCGGACCTTTTCCTTCATCAGCTCGACGGCACGGTCGCCCGCCTCGATGTCGACGCCGGCCGCGGCGTACGAGCTGCCGGGCCCCTCGACTCCGCCTCGACTCTTCATGGGCGCCGCAGTGCGTCGCCCGCACCGACACTGGGCAGCAGCTGCTCCTCGTCGCCGGACGGGCCAGGGCTGCCGAGGCGCTGGCCGGTCGGGTCGGACTCGGCCATCACGCTGACTCCGATGCTCTCGAGCACATGCTTGCCGATCTGCTCCTCAGCGGGCAGCGGGATCGGGTAGACACCGTCGAAGCAGGCGCGGCACAGGTTCGGCTTGGCGATTGTCGTCGCCGCGATCAGCCCGTCCAGGCTGACGTAGGCGAGCGAGTCGGCACCAATGGACTCGCGGATCTGCTCCACGTCAAGTCCGTGCGCGATCAGCTCGGCCCGGGTGGCGAAGTCGATCCCGTAGAAGCACGGCTCCTTCACTGGTGGCGACGAGATGCGCACATGGACCTCGGCGGCGCCGGCCTCACGCAGCATCCGGACGAGCGCCCGCTGAGTGTTGCCGCGGACGATCGAGTCGTCGACAACGACGAGGCGCTTGCCACGCAGCACTTCGCGGACCGGGTTGAGCTTGAGCCGGATGCCGAGCTGACGGATGGTCTGGCTCGGCTGGATGAACGTGCGACCGACGTAGCGGTTCTTGACGAGACCCTCGCCGTAGGGGATGCCGCTCTCCTCCGCATAGCCAATCGCGGCGGGGCCGCCCGACTCGGGCACCGGGATGACGAGGTCGGCCTCCACTGGGGCCTCCCGCGCCAGCACCCGGCCCACTTCCACGCGAGTGGCGTGCACCCCGCGGCCGGCGATCTGCGTATCCGGCCGGGCGAGGTAGACGTACTCGAACAGGCAGCCCTTGGGCTCGGGTTGCGCCCACTGCCGGCTGCGCAGGCCGTCGGCGTCGATGGCGAGGAACTCCCCGGGTTCAACCTCGCGGATCATCTGCGCGCCCACGATGTCGAGAGCTGCGGTCTCGCTGGCGACCACCCAGCCTCGTTCGAGTCGACCGAGGACGAGCGGTCGGACACCGTGGCGGTCGCGTGCGGCGTACAGCGTGTGCTCGTCCATGAACGTCAACGAGAAGGCGCCCTGCAGCATCGGCAGCACCTCGGCGGCCGCCTCCTCGATCGAGAGATCCGGGCGGTCTGCGAGCAGGCTGGTGATGACGTCGGAGTCAGTCGTCGCGCCCATGGCATCGCGGGTGTCGACCAGCCGGGCGAGCTCCATCGTGTTGGTCAAGTTGCCGTTGTGGCCGAGCGCGATGCTCCCCCGCCCCTTGGCATGACGGAAGGACGGCTGGGCGTTCTCCCACGTGCAGCCACCGGTCGTGGAGTACCGGGTGTGCCCGATGGCGACATGGCCGGGCATCGCGTTGAGGATCGACTCGTCGAACACCTGGGCGACGAGCCCGAGCTCCTTGTAGACCGTGACATTGGTGCCGTCGGAGGTGGCGATGCCGGCCGCTTCCTGACCGCGGTGCTGCAACGCGTAGAGGCCGTAGTAGACGAGCTTGGCGACGTCCTCCCCCGGGGCCCAGACACCGAAGACGCCACAAGCGTCCTTGGGACCTTGCTCGTCGGGGATCTCGGAACTGTCTGCGGGACTGTCTGCGTGCTGCGGGCCGAGGCCGTCCGGCACGGGGGCTCCTCGTCGAGGACGGTGGGCGGGGAAGCCGTTACGACCACAGTGTACCCGGGTCGAGAGCCCGCTCCTGCTGAGGTAGGCGCAGCGAGCACCAAGGGCGCGCGTCTCACCCACCCTCCGCGCCGCCCGCCCCGCAAGTCAGGGACAGCGCCGGCTGATCACGGGTGGTGCCCGGATCAGATGACCCATTCCGCCCACTTGCGGGATCAGCCGTTCGCAGCCCTCAGCCGACGAGCATCTCGCGCACTTGGGCTACAACCACGTCGGGGTGGTTGAACACGTCGTCCCACGTGAAGCGAAGCAGCCACCAGCGACCCACGGCGAGGAGGTTCCCCCGGCGGAGGTCTCTCTTCCAAGAACCGATGTTCGCCCCGTGATGCTCGAATCCGTCGGCTTCCACGACAAGGCGCGCTTCGATCCAAGCAAAATCGGCACGGAGAATCCGCCGGCCACGGCGGTCCCGCACGACGTATTGGGTCTCGTCAGGGCCGAGTCCAGACTCGACAAGTAGCACGCGCAGGATCGACTCGAGCACAGAGCCTGCTGACGGGTCGACGAGCGCCAACACTCGGCGAACACGGCGTATGCCGGGGGTCCGAGGCGAGATGGCGGCGACCGCAGTCGCCAGCTCGGCGAGCGCAAACATCTCGTCCCGGAGTGCGGAGTCTGCGGCCGCCACTGCCTCAGCCAAGGTCAGTGAGCGGGCGAGATCAAGGACGGTGCGCAGGGGGGTGGTGCAGACGACGCCCTGAACGAGGACCGACTCATCCGTGCCCAGATCGCTGCGATGGGTGACGTACCACGCGTCTGGTGGGCAGCCGTAGTGTCGCGGGAATGTCAGGTGCACCCGGTTGTCGTCAAAGGCCAGCCCGATGCCGAGCGCCTGGGCGGCGGTGGCATGGCTCACGACACCCTGCGTCGCGAGCTGGACGCCGCGCAGACGGTCTCCTTGCGCAGCGAAGCCGTAGACCCCACGCCTCACGCGATCGAGGCGACCACCGACGACAGCCCTCCGCAGCTGGCCGCGGCTGACCCCGAGCAGGGTGGCCGAGCGCACGTGCACGTACCCGCGCTGCTCGTAGAGCAGCGGTCGCAGCACTTCGAGGATGTCCATCCCCAGCACGCTGGGGGATCCGATCGCGTCGGAACCGCCGCGCACAGCGATCTGTGGAAAGTTTTTGACACTGCGCCCGGCGTACCTGCGGGCCCGCAAGTGGCGGATCTAAGAGCGGCTTCCTGGCTCGCCTCGCCTGGCGGTGCTCCAGTGCACTTCACTTGCGGGATCAGCGGGTCAGGAGAGGACGGGCAGGTACGGCGTCAGGTCGGCGCGCTCACCGCTGGCCGTAACGCGGCCGTCAGCGACGGCCGCGGCCCACTCCAGCCGACCGGTGGCGAGCTCCACCCAAGACACGGCATCGCGGATCTCGACCACAGACCCGGGCGTGCCGCGCGTGTGCCGAGGGCCGTCAACGCACTGAACGGCACAGCCGGCCGGGCCGGGGATCCGGACCTCGACGGAACGGCCCGGCGCTCGCTCGACCAGCCGATCGGCAAGCAGCCGTACGACGGCGCGCAGCGCACGCGGCTCCGGTTCGACCGACACCCCGGTCGCCGCAGCGAGGTCGAGGCCGTGGACGACACCCTCGGTGCACCGGGTGACGAGGTAGTCCGACAGCAGGATCGGCCCGCGCTCCTCGATCACAACGACCCGGTCGAGCTCCGCGTCGAGGGCGCAGGTCGTCGCCTCAAGCGCATTGCGCAGCCGATCGCGCAGCTCGGCCGGCGGGCACCCGGCCGCGCGCTTCTCGGCGAGCGCGGCAATGCGGGACCTCCCCGCGAGGTCGTCGACATGAACCAGATCACCTGGAGCAGCGGGGCGCACCTGAGCGGCCGGCCCGTCTGCGGGAGCCGGTGCGGCGAGCCCCTCGAGCAGGTAGCCGAGGTTGCCGGCCAGGTGGGCGACAAGAGCCGACACCCGCCAGTCCCCCAGTCGGGTCGGCCGGTCGAAGTCAGCATCGAGCAACGAGTCAACCGCCACGGCGACCCGCGCGTACTGCTCGGGCACTGCTTCCCGTAGCTCGTCATACAACCACCGGCGAGGCGGCATTACAGCCCGCTCGCCGGGGACCGCTGACGTCTTGCCGGTCGGAGCACCGGTCGTGGCCCTAGCCGAAGAGGCGAGGCAGGGTGCCCTCCCACGCCTCGCGCAGCTCGTCCAGGGGAATGGAGAACGAGCCTTCGACGACCAGCGCAGCGCCGCCGACCCGGCCGATGACGGCGGCCGGTACGCCGCGGCGCGCCGCGAGCGCCAGCACACCGTCAACGTCCGCCGTGGCGACAACGGCACGCGATGCCGACTCGCTGCACAGGGCGACGAACGCATCGTCACCCACGGACACCGTGACGCCGACCCCACCGCGCAAGCAGCTCTCGACGAGCGCTTGACCGAGACCGCCGTCGGAGAGGTCGTGGGCGGCTCTGACCAGGCCGCTCGACGATGCTTCCACCAGGGTTTCGCACAGTGCCCGCTCGGCGCTGAGGTCGAGTGTCGGCGGCTGACCGCCGAGGTGGCGGTGGGCGACCCAGGCCCACTCCGAACCACCGAGCTCGTCCCGGGTAGTCCCGAGCAGGATCACCGCGTCGCCGTCGCCACTGAAGGCGAGCGGCGTACGGCGCTCGACGTCATCGATGAAGCCCAGGATTCCGACGACCGGCGTCGGGTTGATCGGGCGGTCACCTGTCTGGTTGTAGAAGCTGACGTTGCCACCGATCACTGGCGTCGACATCGTCACCGCGCCGTCGGCCAGCCCACGTACGGCCTCGGCGAACTGCCACATGACCTCGGGGTCCTCCGGGGAGCCGAAGTTGAGGCAGTCGGTCGCCGCGATGGGCACAGCACCGACGGCGGCAACGTTGCGACAGGCCTCGGCCAGCGCGAGCTGCGCGCCGAGGTAGGGATCGAGGCGCGCGAACCGGCCGTTGCCGTCGAGGGCGAGCGCGACGCCGGCTGGCCCGTCGTCGGAGAGACGCAGCACTCCTGCGTCTTCGGGCGCCGAGAGCACAGTGTTGCCCCGGACGTACCGGTCGTACTGGTCGGTGACCCACTGTCGTGAGGACAGGTTGGCCGACGCGGCCAGCTGCAGCACCGTCGCCCGCAGGTCGCCACCGTTCTTCGGCCGCAGCAGCCGCGCCGGGTCGTCGGCGTGCAGTGCATCAAGATCCGCCGGTCGCCGCATCGGTCGCTCGTACACGGGTCCGTCATCAGCGAGCGACGCCGGCGGGACGTCGACGACGACGTCGCCGTGCCAGGTGATGACCAGCCGGCCGGTACCGGTGACCTCGGCGATCGGCGTCGCGATAGCGCCCCACTTACCGCAGACGGCAAGGACCTCCTCGACTCGGGCAGGCTCAACGATGGCCAGCATCCGCTCCTGCGACTCGCTGGCCAGCACCTCCGTCGCGGTCATGGACGGCTCCCGAAGCGGTACGGCGTCGAGGCGCGCCTCCATGCCGAGACCAGCCTTCGCCGCGGTCTCTGACAGCGCGCAGGTGAGGCCCGCGCCGCCGAGGTCCTGGATGCCGACGACCAGTCCGGAGTCGAAGAGCTCGAGGCAGCACTCGATGAGCACCTTCTCGGTGAACGGGTCGCCGACCTGGACGGCCGGCCGCTTGGCGGACGAGCCCTCCTCGAACGTCGCCGACGCGAGCACCGATACTCCGCCGATGCCGTCCCGCCCGGTCTTCGCACCGATGAGGACGGCGATGTTGCCGATGCCCTTCGCCGCCGAGAGGTGCAGCCGCTCCACTGGCAGCACGCCGAGGCACAGCGCGTTGACGAGGGGGTTGCCGGAGTACGTCGGGTCGAAGGTGATCTCGCCGCCGATGTTGGGCAGGCCCAGGCAGTTGCCGTAGCCCCCGACCCCTGCGACGACCCCGTCGACGAGCCGCTTGGTGTCCGGCGCGTCCGCGTCGCCGAAGCGCAGCGAGTCCATGACCGCGACCGGCCGCGCGCCCATCGCCAGGATGTCGCGCACGATCCCGCCGACGCCGGTCGCCGCACCTTGGTAGGGCTCGACGAAGCTGGGGTGGTTGTGGCTCTCGACCTTGAAGGTGACGGCCGTGCCGCCGCCGACGTCGATGACTCCGGCGTTCTCACCGATGCCGGCCAGGATGCGGGGGCTCTCCTGCGATCCCGCGAAGCGGCGCAGGTGCACCTTGGAGCTCTTGTAGGAGCAATGCTCGCTCCACATGATCGAGTACATCGCGAGCTCTTCGTCGCTCGGGCGGCGACCGAGGATCTCGATGATCCGGGAGTACTCGTCGTCCTTGAGCCCGAGCTCGGCGTAGGGCTGAGTGGCTTCCGCGCCGTTCGTCATACGGCCGTGCTCGCGACAGCGGGGCCGGCGACGAGTCCGGCGAAGACCCGCAGTCCGTCCGTACCAGGCCCGGTCAACGCCTCGATGGCGTGCTCCGGGTGGGGCATCATCCCGACGACGTTGCCCGCCTCGTTGGCGATGCCGGCGATGTCACGCAACGAGCCGTTGGGGTTGGCGTCGAGGTAGCGCACTACGACGCGGCCCTCACCTTCCAAGGCATCGAGGGTCCGCTCGTCGGCGTAGAAGCGGCCCTCGCCGTTCTTGAGTACGACGGTGATCTCCTCGCCTTCGTCGTACGCCGACGTCCACGCGGTTTTGACCGACTCGACCCGTAGCCGCTGCTCGTGGCAGGTGAACCGACGCTGGCCGTTGCGCAGGAGTGCGCCGGGGAGGAGGTGCGACTCGCAGAGCACCTGGAAGCCATTGCAGATGCCCAGCACCGGGCCGCCGCCGCGGGCGAACTCGATGATCGAGTCCATGACCGGCGAGAAGCGGGCGATCGCGCCGCACCGGAGGTGGTCACCGTAGGAGAAGCCACCCGGCAGCACGACCGCATCGACCCCGTGGAGGTCAGGATCGCCGTGCCAGAGGGACACAGCGTCGCCGCCGGCGAGCCGGACGCCACGAAGGGCGTCGACGTCGTCGAGCGAGCCCGGGAAGGTCACGACGCCGACGCGCGCGGGCATGGCAGCGGCTCCCGTGGTGGAGGAGGTGAATGGATCGACAGGATATCCCGGGCCGACCGCGAACCTTTACGGCGAAGCCCCACAGCGACACAATTCGACCCATTGTCCCCGCTTGGTTCTCCCCCCACGCACTGGAGAGCCCCATGATCCGCCGCGCCGCCTACGCCGGACTGGCGATCGCCGCTGCCCTGGTCCAGGGCGCGGTCGCAGCCGACCCGGCGACGCTCGACGGTCACCGCAAGACCTCCTACTCCTACGACGGCGTCCTGACCGGCCCCACGGTCTACAGCGGAATCACTGAGACCGGCACCTCCGGTGGCCTCAAGCCGCAGCGCGAGTGGTGCACCGAGCAGACCTGCGACACCACCGATCTGGCGCTGCGGCTGCCGGCCGGGCGGCAGAGCGGTCGGCTGGTGGTCGAGCTCGCCTACGCGCCGTCGGCCAGCATGCGATTGGGCATCTACCGAGCCGACGGCACCGAGCTGCCGAGTCCTACCTACTGCTGCATGAGCGACCGGGTGGTCGCGACCCAGCTGCCGGCCGGCTCGTATTCGGTGGTGGTGTACGACGAGGTGGGATCGGGGCGCTTCAACGTGACGGTGAGTTGGAAAGCCAACCCGCCGCACCGCTCGGCCGGGCTGTCAGGTCAGGAGTAGCCAGCGTCCTGCAGCTCCGCGATCGCTGCCGCACGGCCTCGTCGGACGATCGCCCGCGCGTCCTCACAGCCGCGAGACACGCTCCGGCTGCTCCGGATCCGCTGGTCGTTGCAGACCTGGTCCTCGATCCGGCGGGCGTCGTACTCGTCCTCGGCGGTGACGTTGGTCTCGCCGGCGTGCCAGAGCTCATGGGCGAGCAAGGGCAGCAGAAACCCCTTGAACGAGCCGGCGAACCGGTTGTTCAGCACGATTCGGGGCGGACTGCCGGCCAGCGTCGTGGAGTCGTCTCCCGTGCGCGAGAAGACACCGAAGCTGATCACCGTGCCCCGGCGCGCAGCCGCGACCACTCGCTCGGCCAGCTCGCCGTCGTAGGTGCCGAGCCGATTGCACAGACCGTTGCTGATCGCCTCGACGAGCACTGCACGCACTTGGTCGTCCGCGGCAACCTGGAGCCCGTCGACGACGCCGCAGCGCACCGGCACGGGCGGTTGGTTCGACGCCTGAACCATGCCGACGTCGTGCGACTGTCGTTGCGGCAAAGGTGGCGACCTCCTCGCGAAGAGGGGCTGGCTCTGCTCGTCGAGGATCCGTCCCACGGCAAACGCCGCTAGCGCGAGGAAGATGAGCATCAGCACGGCGGCACCCACCACGAGCCAGCGCGGCAACTGCGGCCAAGGCCGGCGTACGACGGGCCGGCGCCCCTCGCCCACCGCTGTCGGCGGTGGTAGCCCAACAGTCGGGTCAGGCATCGACCGTGACGGTGAAGTCCTCGATCACCGGGTTGGCGAGCAGACGCTCCGCCATCGATCGCACGTCCGCCAGTCGCGCCTCGTCGACCTCGCCGTCGACCTCGATCTCGAAGTGCTTGCCGACGCGCACGCTCTGCACGCCGGTGAAGCCGAGGCTCGGCAGCGCGTTGGCGACGGCCTGGCCCTGGGGGTCGAGGATCTCCGGCTTGAGGGTGACGTCGACGACGATGCGGGTCATGCTCACGCGCCTCTCAGATACGAGTCGAATGACGAGCCGGTGAGCCGCTCGTAGGCCTCGACGTATTTACCTCGCGTCTGCTCAACCACATCGGCCGGCAGCTCGGGCGCCGGCTCCTGCTTGTCCCATCCGCTGGCCGTCAGCCAGTCGCGAACGTACTGCTTGTCGTACGACGGCTGCGCGCGGCCGGGGGCGTAGCTCTCCACCGGCCAGAAGCGACTGGAGTCCGGGGTCAGCACTTCGTCGCCGAGGGTCAGCACGCCCGCGTCGTCGTGGCCGAGCTCGACCTTGGTGTCGGCCAGGATGATCCCCGCCTTCGCGGCCAACTCCACGCCGCGGCGGTAGACCTCCGTCGTCGTACGCCGCAGCTCTGCGGCCAGCTCGACGCCGACTTCCGCCACGACCTCGTCGTACGTCATGGCCATGTCGTGCTCACCGACGGGAGCCTTCGTCGTCGGCGTGAAGATCGGCTCGGGCAGCTCGCTGCCGTCGACCAGACCGGGCGGCAACGCCACCCCGCAGACAGCACCGGAAGCGGCGTAGTCCTTCAGCCCGGACCCAGTCAGGTATCCGCGGGCGACGCACTCGACCGGCACCATGGCGAGCTTGCGGCAGAGCATCGAGCGGCCGCGCAGCGCGTCGGCGTGCTCCTTGAGCGCCGGCGGGTAGTCCTCGACCTTCGACGCGACCACGTGGTGCGGCAGCAGGTCGGCGAGTTGGTCGAACCACCACATCGACAACCCGGTGAGCACCGCGCCCTTGTCCGGGATCGGCGTCGGCAAGATGACGTCGAAGGCGGAGATCCGGTCACTGGCGACGAGCAACAGCTGACTGTCGCCGACGGCGTAGAGGTCACGCACCTTGCCGCTGTGGATGGGGGTCAGGCCGGGGATCACGTCAACGCCTCCAGGCGGTCGAAGAGGGGACCGAGGCGCTCGACGTAGCGCTCGGGCCGGCAGATCTCGTCGAGTCGGGCATCGGTGACGACGGCTGCCTCGGGGTGCTTGCGCAGCGTCTCGCGGAACGGCACACCATTGCTCCACGTCTCCATGGCGGCGGCCTGCGTGACGGTGTAGGCGTCCTCGCGGGAGAGCCCGGCTTCCACCAGCTCCAGCAGCACTGCGCTGGTGTAGATGAGGCCGCCGGCGCTCTCCAGGTTGGCCCGCATGCGCCCGGCGTCAACGCTCAGTCCGGTGACCAGCCGCGTCGTCAGGTGCAGCAGGTAGTCCGTCCCGATCGCGGCGTCCGGGAGTGCGATGCGCTCGACACTCGAGTGGCTGATGTCGCGCTCGTGCCAGAGCGGGATGCCCTCGAGCACCGGCACAACCTGGGCGCGGACGACTCGAGCGATCCCGCAGATCCGCTCACACAGGATCGGGTTGCGCTTGTGCGGCATCGCGCTGGAGCCCTTCTGGCCCTTGCCGAACGGCTCCTCCAGCTCGCGCACCTCCGTGCGCTGCCCGTGCCGGACCTCGAGCGCAATCGCGTCGCACACCGTCGCGACGATGGCAAGCGCTGACACCCACTCGCTGATGCCGTCGCGGATCACGACCTGCGTCGCCGCGTCGGCGGGTGTCAGGCCGAGCTGCGCGGCGACGTGAGTCTCGACCGCGGGATCGATGTTGGAGTAGGTGCCGACAGCGCCGGAGATCTTGGCCACGGCGACAGCGGTACGCGCGCGACGCAGCCGGTCCCGGCTGCGGGCCATCGCGAAGGCGAAGTTAGCGACCGTGTGACCGAAGACATCGGGCTCGCCGTGGACGCCATGGGTGCGGCCCACCTTGATCGTCGCTCGGTGCCGGAGCCCGAGGTCGCGGAGCGCGGCGACGAGTGCGTCGAGCTTGGCGAGCAGGATGTCGGTGGCATCGGTGAGCTGCAGAGCGAGCGCCGTGTCGAGCAAGTCGCTGCTCGTCATCCCGAAGTGGACGTACGCCGCCGCCTCGCGCGGCTCGGTGAGATCTGCCCAGGCGGTAAGGAATGCGATCACGTCGTGCTGGGTGACCTGCTCGATCTCGTCGACGGCCTCAGGACTCGGTGCGGGCGCCCGGCGTACCGGCTCGACGCAGTCCTGCGGCACCGCGCCAGCAGCGGCGTGCGCCTCGAGGACGAGGCGCTCAACCTGGCACCACAGCTCGTACTTGTGCGCCTCGGACCAGACCTGGCCCATCTCGGGAAGGGTGTAGCGACTGATCATCTGAGCACGTCGCTACTCGGTGTACGTCGGGTACTCGGTGAACTTCGGGTCATCGGCGAGCGTCGGTCATCGCGACCCGGCAGCCTGCTCGAAGTCGTCCTTGAACTTCCACAGCTTGGCGCGCAGATCCGGGTCAGCGACCGCGAGGATCTGCACTGCCAGCACCGCGGCGTTCTTGGCGTTGTCCAGGCCCACACACGCGACAGGGACGCCGGGCGGCATCTGACTGATCGCGAGCAGTGCATCCAGGCCGTCGAGAGCGCCGCCCTTGATCGGCACGACGATGACCGGCAGCGTCGTGTGCGCAGCGACGACGCCCGGCAGCGCGGCGCTCATGCCGGCACCGGTGATGACAACCTCGATGCCGCGCGGCTCCAGCTCGCTCATCCAGTCGAGCAGCCGACGAGGCGCCCGGTGCGCCGAGATGGAGATCTCGTCGTACGGGACGCCAAAGCGCTCCAGCATCGCTCCGGCTTGGCCCATGACGTCGGCGTCGCTGGGCGAGCCGTAGATGATCGCGACCTTGCTGTCGTCCGCCACGGTGCTCCCTCGCGCTGCTCACTGGGTGGGTGAGGCTCATTCTTCCGCAGGGCCTCGCCCGCTGCCTAATGCGGCCTCCTTCGGCTCCGTGAAACGGATCTTGGACGCGCTGCGCATCGAGCCCGCACGCTCGTCAGCCGCTGCGTCCAAGATCCGCGGGAAGACCCGATCAGGGCAGGGCGACGCGGTCCTCGGCAGCAGCGAGGGCGATGTCGCGGCGCCACTGGGCGCCCGGGAAGCTGATGCTGCTCACTGCGTCGTACGCCGCAGAGCGGGCCGCTGCCAGGTCGGCAGCGACGGCGGTGACCGACAGGACCCGACCGCCGTCAGTGAGCACCCGGCCGTCCTGCAGCCGGGTGCCCGCGTGCAGGACGTCGACGCCGACAACTGACTCCGCCTCGGCGATGCCGTCGATCGACTGGCCGGTCTGCGGACGGCCGGGGTAACCACCTGCGGCCATGACGACTGTGACCGCCGCGTCCGCCGACCACTCGAGGCTGACTCCGGCCAGGGCGCCAGTGGCGGCCTTGTGCAGCAAGCCGGCCAACGGCGTGTCCAGCCGCGCGAGCACGACCTGCGTCTCGGGGTCGCCGAAGCGGGCGTTGAACTCGATGACCTTCGGTCCGGACGCCGTGAGCGCCAGCCCGGCGTACAGCAAGCCGGCGAAGGGGGCGCCGCGACGCGCCATCTCCTCGACGGTCGGGCGCAGCACCTCGCGCTCGACCTGCTCGACGAGATCAGGCGGCGCCCAGGGCAGTGGCGAGTAGGCGCCCATGCCGCCCGTGTTGGGGCCGGTGTCACCGTCGCCGACCCGCTTGAAGTCCTGCGCCGGCTCGAGCGGCAGGACGGTCGTGCCGTCGGTGATCGCGAAGAGGCTGACTTCAGGACCGGCGAGGTGCTCCTCGATGACGACCCGGCCGCCGACCTTGCGGAGGCATGCGGCCGCGTGCTCCTGCGCCTCGGTGCGGTCGTCAGTGACGACGACCCCCTTGCCCGCCGCGAGCCCGTCGTCCTTGACGACGTACGGCGGTGCCACCGCATCGAGTGCTGCATCGACTTCGCTCTGGCTCGCGCAGACCCAGTGACCCGCTGTCGGCACGCCGGCCGCGACCATCACGTCCTTGGCGAAAGCCTTAGACCCTTCGAGCTGTGCCGCTGCGGCGGAGGGGCCGAAAACCGCGCGACCGCGGCGTCGTACGGCATCAGCAGCACCGGCAACGAGCGGCCCTTCCGGACCGATGACGACGAGATCAGCGTCGACTGCGTCGGCCAGGTCAGCGATCGCCTCGGGGTCGGTGACGTCGACGGTGCGCGGCTCGGCCAGCCGGACGGTGCCGGCGTTACCAGGTGCGCAGACGATCGTGCGCACCGCCGGATCGCGCGCCAACGCCAAGCACAGCGCATGCTCGCGCGCACCACTACCGACCACCAGGACTCTCACGGGCGCCGACTCTACCGACGCCGCGCAACCACCCCACTCCACCCACCCCGACGTAGCCGACACGCCGGAGATGTCGGCGTGTCACCGACGGCCAGGTGGGTGAAGTCGCGGGGTGGGGGGCTGGCGGGACGGACGATGAGGGGTCAGACGAGGTCGTGGACCTGAACCGTCTGCTCGCGTCCGGGACCGACGCCGATAGCGCTGATCCGTGCGCCCGACATGTCCTCGAGCGCAGCGACATACGCCTGCGCGTTCTTCGGCAGGTCCTCCAGCGAGCGTGCGTGGGAGATGTCCTCGTCCCAGCCGGGCAGCTCCTCGTACACCGGCACGGCGTGGTGGAAGTCGGTCTGCGTCATCGGCATCTCGTCGACGACCTCGTCGCCGAGGCGGTAGCCGACGCACACTGGGATGCGCTCGATGCCGGAGAGCACATCGAGCTTCGTGAGAAAAAAGTCGGTCAGGCCGTTGATGCGCGTCGCGTAACGCGCCAGCACCGCGTCGAACCAGCCACATCTTCTCGGTCGGCCCGTGGTCGTGCCGTACTCGCCGCCGACACTGCGCAACCGCTCGCCCCACTCGTCACCGAGCTCGGTCGGGAACGGGCCGGCACCAACACGCGTCGTGTAAGCCTTGAGTACGCCGATCACGCGGGTGATCTCGGTCGGTGCGATGCCGGAGCCGGTGCACGCACCACCGCTGGTCGGGTTGCTGGATGTGACGAACGGATAGGTGCCGTGGTCGACGTCGAGCATCGTCGCCTGGCCACCCTCGAGGAGCACGATCTTGCCCTCGGCGAGGGCGCGGTGCAGCAGCAGCGGAGTGTCGGCGACGAGCGGTCGCAGCCGCTCGACGTAGCCGAGCAGCTCGGTGACGACGGCGTCGACCGACATGGCCTTGCGGTTGTAGACCTTGCTGAGCAGCTGGTTCTTGGGCTTGAGCGCGCTGTCCACCTTCTGCCGCAAAATCTTCTCGTCGAAGAGATCCTGCACGCGCACGCCGACTCGCGACATCTTGTCGGCGTAAGCCGGGCCGATGCCGCGTCCGGTCGTCCCAAGTTTGGCGGCGCCGAGGAAGCGCTCGACCACCTTGTCGATGGCTGTGTGGTACGGCGTGATCACGTGCGCATTGGCGCTGATGAGCAGCCGCGAGGTGTCGATGCCGCGGGCCTCGAGGAGGTCGATCTCGCCGAAGAGAACGCCGAGGTCGACGACGACTCCATTGCCGATGACCGGGACGATCGTCGGCGTGAGGATGCCGGTCGGCAGCAGGTGCAGGGCGTACTTCTCAGCACCGATGACGACGGTGTGACCGGCGTTGTTGCCGCCGTTGTAGCGCACGACGTAGTCAAGCCGGTCACCGAGCAGATCGGTGGCCTTGCCCTTCCCCTCGTCGCCCCACTGGGCGCCGACAAGTACGACGGCCGGCATGTGCGACTCCTCACGGGCAGACGAAAGGCCCCGGGCGCACTCCTGTCAAAAAACTCAGGGCAAGCGCCGTGGGGCCTCTTGCGGACGAAGTCTACCCGAGCGCCGCCGTACGCCGAAAGCGGCC
>Ga0136633_1000982_pt1 | contig 21265 bp, 16 predicted proteins | sample AntDrymeUQ832206_2_FD_105494 | JGI IMG/M metagenome (GOLD analysis project Ga0136633, IMG submission 105494) | Polar desert sand microbial communities from Dry Valleys, Antarctica - metaG UQ83 (22.06) | ecosystem: Environmental > Terrestrial > Soil > Desert | place: Antarctica: Dry Valley...
CATGGCCGTGGCCTGGACCGGAGCCGCGGCGGCCGAGCACTGGAGCGGCAGCGGCCGGCTCGTCGATCCGTTCGACCTGCTTGGCATCGTGCAGCGGGTGGCCGCGGTGCTGCGCGTGCCATGCGAGGTCGAGGCCGGCGATCATGCGGCGTTGGTCCCCGGCAGGTCAGGACGTCTGGTCGTCACCGACGACACCGGCGCACGCCATGACGTCGGGTGGGTCGGGCAGCTGTCGCCGACCCTGGGCGAGGCGCGTGGCCTGCCGGCGGGCGATCCGGTGATGGTGGCTGAACTGGATCTCGATCTCGCCGCCCCACGCTACGATCCGGACCATCAGCCGGTGATGCACGCGCTGCCCCGGCACCCCTCGGTCGTGCGCGATCTGTCGGTGGTCATCGCGGCTGACTTGCCGGCTGCCAGGGTTCGTGGCACGATTCACGCGGCTGCACCGTCCACGCTGGTGGCGGTGCGCGAGTTCGATCGCTACCAGGGCACGTCGCTGCCCGATGGCAAAGTCAGTCTGTCGATGAGGCTGACCTTCCAGGCGGCCGAGCGCACGCTGACCGACGTCGAGGTGCAGGATGCCACCGACGCGATCCTCGCGGCGCTGGTTGCCGAGCACGGCGCCGCCCTCCGCTAATCGGCCAGCCGCAAGGCCCGGCCAGGAGTTGCACCATGAGTCAGACCGCTACTGCCGCCGACCTCGGAGTCGTCGAGCGCCTCGATGAGAAGATTCGCCAGCTGATCACGCTGGTCGAGAGAAGTCGGGTGGAGTCCACCAAGCTGCGCGCCGACAACGATCGCCTGGGCAAGGAAGTGGACGCACTGCAGGCGCAGCTCTCGGATGCGGCGGGAGTCGCCACCGAACTGCAGGTCATGCGTGAGGAACGCGACCAGGTGCGCACACGGGTTGCCGACATGCTGGCCCAGCTCGACGCTCTCCAGATGTGATCTGCCGGTGAACCTCACCCACCCGCTGGACGACGAGACGCCGCTCGGCGACCAGACTCCCCCGAACCACGTCGTCATGGTCGACATCCAGGGCCTGCGCTACCCCGTGCGCAGCGCGCTGGATCCTGGCTACGTCCACAAGCTCGCGCGCTACGTCGATCACACGATGGATGCGGCCTCGACCGCCGTGCCGATTGGCGAGTCGACCAAGCTGGCCGTGCTCGCGGCGCTCAACATCGCCGACGAGTGCTTCCGCGGCCGCGACGCCGAGTCGCGAATCGCCGCCGACCTCGTCGAGAAGGCCGGCGAACTCGAGCGGCTCATCGACGCGGTGCTGCAGAAGCACACCTGAGGCCCCGTGGTACCATCACTGAGCCTGCGTTGTACGTGATGGGTCGAGGCTCGGTTGAGCCGATGTTCTTTAACCCAAGCGAATCACGACGGCCGTGTGGTGTGCATGCCTCCGCTGAGAGGAAGCCTGAAGCGCGGTCTTTACAGTGGTTCCACCTGCTTCCGCAGGTTCAACGACCTCCTCACACGGCAACGCGGGGTTTTCCTCAGGCAGGTTCGACCCGTCGGCGGGTCCCCAGCCAGGCCGCTCTCCCAGCCACATCCTGCCACATCAGTCACTTGCCTTCGCCCGCGGTTCGGGCCACAGTCGAGTCGCTCCCTGGCCCAATGCCTCTCCATAGACATCGTCGGACTCGTGCGGCACAGATCGCGATGACGGTCATCATGACGACTCACGTCGCCGCGACGGCGCGCTGACCATGATCGGATCTGCCATCCCGGGGTGGGAACATGCCCCTGACGCGACCTGCGGCGACGTCGGTGAACACGCCCTGATCCGCTGGATTGCCGGCATCGTCGGCACGTGTCCGTCGCCCGATGTGGTGGTCGGCATCGGTGATGACGCCGCCGTCGTGGCGCCACGCCGCAACCACGTGGATGTCCTGACCACCGACGTGCAGGTGGACGGCGTGCATTTCACGCGGTCGATCTGCTCGGCCTCTGACGTCGGCCATCGCGCGCTGCACGTCAACCTGTCCGATGTCGCCGCGATGGGCGCCGAGCCGCGCGTGGCGCTGCTCTCGCTCGGGTTGCCGGCCGACCTCGACGCGCGCTGGGTCGCCGAGTGCGTGCATGGACTCGTTGAAGCGGCCCGCGCCGCGCGCGTGCGGCTGGTCGGTGGCAATATCTCGCGGTCCCCACTGCTGTTTCTGGACGTCACCGTCAGTGGCGCCGTCAAACCGCGCCACCTGCTGCGCCGCAGCGGCGCCCGCCCCGGCGACGAGCTGTACGTCAGTGGCGAGGCCGGCGCCGCCGCGGCCGGACTGGCGTGGCTGCAGGATCGGACGCGGCCCACCGAGGGCCTGGGCGACACGCCGGCGCTGGCCGCCGCCATCACCCGCTATCGGCGTCCCGAGGCGCGAACCGCCCTGGGCGCGCAGGTCGGGCGCAACAAGGCCGCCTCGGCCTGCATGGACACCAGCGACGGATTGGCCGACGCGTTACGTCAGCTTGCCGAGGCCAGCGGCGTCGGCGTGCGTGTCGAAGCGACGTGCGTGCCCGTGGCCCCAGCCGTGACGGAACTGGCAGCACGCTCGGCCGTGGACGGCGATGGCCTTGTCTGGTCCGGTGGCGAAGACTACGAGCTGCTGTTCGCGGTGCCGCGTCGGTCGCGACGGCGGTTCCTGCACGCGGCCGGCCGCAAGGGCCTGCCCCAGGTGACGCGGATTGGCGTGTGCACGAAGGCCGCCGATTTCCTTGTCGTGCATGCTGACGGTCGAGAGACGCCGCTGCCTGGTGGGTTCGAACATTTCACGTCAGCGGGCACCGCTCCCGGAGGTCGCGGGCCCGAGGTGGGCGTCTGATGCTGCTCACCCGATCCCTCCGCCGCCGCATCGTCGTCGCGGTCGGGGCGGCCCTGGGGTTCGTGCTGCTGTACGAAAGCCCGATCTTCGACTCGCGGTACATCCCGACCGCGTTCAGACGCGTGCGGGTCGCCACACCGGTGATGCCCCCCGGCGCGCCTGACCCGGAGGACGTCGCGTCGCCGGCTCCGGGCGTACGCCTGCGCTTCCGCGCCACGGCCTACTGCAAGGGGACCACGACCGCGTCGGGAGCGGGTATCCAGACCGGAATCGCTGCTGCGGACCCCGCCCTGCTGCCGGTCGGGTCGGTCATCCGCATCGAAGGCTTGAGCGCGCGGTACAACGGCATCTACACGATCCTCGACACCGGGCCCAAGGTGCGGGGACGCCAGATCGACGTGTACATGTGGAACTGCAACGAAGCCCTGGCGTTCGGTCGCCGGACCATGCGCCTGCAGGTCATGCGACTCGGGTGGAACCCTCGCACGAGCACGCCGGAGCGTGTGGGCACCGAGTTCCGCAGGCGTGAAGCGGAGATGGCGCCAGCGCCGCCGGCACCCGCCCCAGAGGCGACGACCACGCCTCGCCCCTGATGGATCTTCTGCTCGAGGCCACCCGCCGTGCCGAGCGGGAACACTTCTGGTTCAAGGGCTTCCGCGCCTTTGTCGCACCGCTCGTGGCGCGCGCCGCCGCCGCGCACCCGCCGCGCCGCCTCCTCGACTGCGGCTGCGGCACCGGCGTGAACCTGCCGATGCTCGCCACGTACGGCACCGCGTACGGGTTCGACCTCACGTGGACGGGGCTGAAGTTTGCCAAGGACCATGGCACGAGACGCCTCGCGCAGGCCAGCGTCGTGCACGTCCCTTTCCGTGACGCGGCGTTCGACCTGGTCACATGCTTCGACGTGCTGCAATGCCTGCCGCCAGAGATAGGGCGACAGGTACTCGAAGAGTTCCATCGCATCGTGGCGCCAGGCGGGCACCTGGTGATGAACGTCGCGGCGCTCGAGTCGCTGCGCGGCGATCACGCCGTGCTAGCCGAGGAGGCACATCGCTACGAGCGGGGTCAATTGCACGCGATGGTCGAGGCGGCAGGATTTCATGTCCAGCGGCTCACGTTCACCAACGCCTCGCTGTTCCCGATCATGTTCGGATCGCGCTGGTGGCAACGCCGACGCGGCCTCAAGACCGCCGCCGAGGCGCACGGCGAGATCAGCATCCCGTCAGCCCTGGTCAACCGGACCTTGACCGGTGTGCTCGCGTGCGAAGCGGCGCTCGTGCGTCGCCTCGACATGCCGATCGGGAGCTCGCTGCTGGTGCTGGCGCAGAAGCGCACTCGATAATTCGCGATTCACAATTGCCCGACCTCGTCCCCGAGGTATGTACCCGGGACCAGGTACTCGCGCACGTAGTCAGACACGGCCGTGGCCAGCGGCGTCGGCGGCGCCGTGTAGCCCACGCCGCGCAGGCGCGCGATGTCGGCCTGCGTGTGGTACTGGTACGTGCCTCGCAGCACCTCGGGCATGTCCACGAAGTCGATCTGCTCGGGCACCTGCAGGGCTGCGAAGATCGGGCGCACCAGATCCAGCCATGTGTGTGCGGTGCCGGAGCCGAGGTTGAACAGGCCGGTGGCGCGATGCGCGGCGACGTGCAAGGTCATGTCCACGATGTCCTTGACGTAGACGAAGTCCCGGCGCTGTTCGCCGTCACGGTAGTCAGGATGATGGCTGCGGAACAGCTGCACGCGCCCCTCCTGTCGTATTTGCGCGCACGCCTTGTGCACCACCGACCGCATGTCGCCCTTGTGCGCCTCGTTCGGGCCGAAGACGTTGAAGAAGCGCAAGCCGGCGACCCGCGAGAGCAGCTCCTGGTCGCGCACCCACCGGTCCAGTAACAGCTTCGAGTAGCCGTACATGTTCAGCGGCCGCAGCCGTTCCATGCTGGCCGGGTCGTCATCCATGCCCGCCTGGCCATCCCCGTACGTGGCTGCCGAAGAGGCGTAGACCACGCTGGCGCCGTGCTGCAACGCCCAGGTGCAGAGGTCCTTGCTGAACTCGTAGTTGTTGCGCACGAGGTACGAGCCGTCCTGCTCGGTCGTCGCCGAGCACGCCCCCATGTGCAGCACCAGGTCGAACGTGCCCAGGCTGCCCGCGTCCAGCCGCCCCAGCAGGTCGTCGGCCTCGACGTAGTCTTCGAACCGGAGCGCCCGCAGATTGCGCCACTTGGGACTGCTGCCGAGCAGGTCGGCAATCACGACACGCGAGTTGCCGCGACGATTGAGCCCCCACACCAGCGCCGATCCGATGAAGCCGGCGCCGCCGGTGACCAACACGCGAGCACGTTCGAGGTCGAGCATTCAGACTCCTTCGCGGGAGGGCTGCAGTGCACCGGTCGGCGCCTGCGACTGGTACTGCAAATCGTACAGGCGGTGATAGATGCCGCGCATCGCCAGCAACTCCTGATGCGTGCCGGCCTCGCGCAGTTCACCGCGATGCAGCACCAGGATCAGGTCCATGTCCTGGATGGTCGACAGGCGATGCGCGATGGCAATCGTGGTACGGCCCTGCATCAGCACGTGCAGCGCGTCGCGAATCAGTATCTCGGTCTCGGTGTCCACGCTGGACGTCGCCTCGTCGAGCACCAGGATCTGCGGGTCGAACGCCAGGGCGCGGGCAAACGACAGCAGTTGCTTCTGCCCTACCGACAACGTCGCGCCACGCTCGGCGACGACGGTGTCGTACCCGTCCGGCAGTTCGCCGATGAAGGCCGACGCGTGCACCGCCTCCGCCGCGGCGCGCACCTGAGCGTCGGTGATGTCGGCGCGGCCCAGACGGATGTTGCCGGCCACGGTGCCGGAAAACAGGTACACGTCCTGGAGGACCAACGCGAAATGCGACCGCAGGTCGCCGAGTGGCACCTCGCGGATGTCGCGGCCGTCGAGCAGGATGCGGCCGCTGCCCACCTCGTAGAAGCGCAGCAGCAGGTTGATCAGCGTGCTCTTGCCCGACCCGGTCGCGCCGACGATGCCGACCCGTTGCCCGGGTTCCACCGTGAAGGACACGTGCTTGAGTACGTCCACACCCGGCGTGTACGCAAACGACACGTCGTCGACCACGAGACGGCCGGGCCCAGGCGCATCCGGCCTCTCGACGGCGGCGTTGGTGGGGTCGGTGATCGCGACCGGTGTATCGAGTAGGCCGAACAGGCGTTCGGACGAGGCCATGGCCGCCTGCAGCAGGTTGAACTTCTCCGACATGTCCGAGATGGGCCGGAAGAAGCGCTGCGCATACTGGATGAAGGCGACCAGCGTGCCGATGGTCAGCGACCCGGCCAGCACCCACCCGCCACCGAACCACACGATCAGGGCCGTCGACACGGCGCCGATCAACTCGATGGCCGGGTAGAACACCGCGTAGTAGTAGATCGACCGCAGGTTCGCATCGCGATGTTCGCTGTTGACGCGGTCGAACTCGGCGAAGGCCTGGTCCTCCCGCCGGAACAGCTGCACCGTGCTCATCCCGGTGAGGTTCTCCTGCAGGAAGGCGTTCAGTCGCGAGACCCACGTGCGCACTTCGCGATAGGACTCACGCACGTTGCGGCGGAACCACTGCGTGACCATCAGGATGAGCGGCAGCACGCAGAAGGTCAGGAGCGCCAGTCGCCAATCGAGCGAGACCAGGATGGCGATGATGCCGAGCAGCGACAGCACGTCGCCGAACACCGAGACCACGCCAGACGTGAACAGGTCGTTGATCGCGTCGACGTCGCTGGTCACCCGGGTCATCAGGCGCCCGACCGGGTTGCGGTCGTAATAGGCGAGGTCGAGCCGCTGCAGGTGGTCGTAGACCTCGCGGCGCATGTCGTACATGATCCGCTGCCCCAGCATCTGCAGCGTGGTGGTCTGCACGAACTCGGCGAGGAACGACCCGACCAGCGTGCCCAGATAGAGCAGCGCCACGGTGCCGACGCCCGACAGGTCGCCCGTCGCGATGTGCCGGTCGATGGCGCGCTTGACCAGGACCGGCTGCGCCAGCTGGAACCCGACACCGGTGACGATCGCGCACAGGGCGAAGAACGCGCGTGCCTTGTAGGGCCGGAGGTACCCGATCAGTCGGCGCATCAGCCGACCGTCATACGCCTTGCCGAGTATCTCGTCGTCGTGCGCGGCCGTCACGAGACCGCCAGTTCGGCTTCGAGCTGTTGCTGGTGCACCAGTTCGCTGTACGCGCCGCCGGCCGTGGCCAGCTGGCCATGCGTCCCGCGCTCCACGATGCGGCCCTGGTCCATGACGATGATCTGATCGGCGTGACGCACCGCCGAGATGCGGTGGGCAACGATGATCGTGGTGCGTTCGGCCGTCGCCGCCTTGAGCCTGGTCAGGATCTCTTCTTCGGTATAGGTGTCCACGGCCGACAGCGCGTCGTCGAAGACCAGGACCGGCGCGTCGGTCATCAGCGCACGGGCGATCGCGGTACGTTGCTTCTGGCCACCTGACAGCGTCAGCCCGCGCTCGCCGACCCGGGTCTTGTAGCCCTCGGTGAAGTGCGCGACGTCCTTGTCGAGCCGGGCGATCGCGGCCGCGTCCTCGATGCGGCGCAGGCGGTCGGCCGCGGGGACGTCGCGCGCACCGAAGGCGATGTTGTCCTCGAGCGTGGTGCTGAACAGGAACGTCTCCTGGGGCACGAATGCCACGGCGCGACGCAGGTCGGCCAAACGCACGTCGCGCACGTCGTGGCCATCGATGTAGACGGTGCCCGGTGGCGGGTCGTACAGACGGACCAGCAGATGGACCAGCGTGGACTTGCCGCTGCCCGTCGCTCCGACGATCGCCAGCGTCGAGCCTGCCGCGACGTGCAGGTCGATGTCGTGGAGTACGGCCGGGCCGGATCCGTAGGCAAAGGTCAGACCGCGGACGCGGAGGTCGCCGTGCACCGGCGGAGGCAGCGGTGTGGCGTCAGGCCTGTCCACGATCGACGCCGGTGCATCGAAGACGTCGAGCATGCGCTGCCAGGACGCCATGCCGCGCTGGAACATGTTGGTGACCCACCCAAACGCAATCAGCGGCCATGCCAACTGGCCGAGGTAGCCGTTGAAGGCGACGAACTCGCCGAGCGTCAGCGCCCCGCGAATGACTTCGCGGCCGCCGAGGTACAGAAACGCGACGATGGCGAGGCCGAAGCCGAAGGTCATGCTTGGGTAGAAGCAGGCCTGCAGGAGGATCAGCTGGCGGTTGCGCGCGACGTACTCGTCGTTGGCGGCCAGGAACTTCCGTCGTTCTGCCGATTCCTGGCCGTACGCACGCACCACGCGCACGCCCGCCAGTGCCTCCTGGGCGATCGCGCTGATGTCGGCCAGCTGTGCCTGGATGCGTTCGAAACGGGTATGGATGGCCTGGCCGAAGTACTTGACCATCAGCGACACGAGCGGCAGCCCAGTGACGATGAGCAGCGTCAGCTTGACGTCGATCCAGAACATCATCCCGACGGCCGACACAGCCAGGACGCTGGTGGACACGGCGTACATGGCTGCGGGACCGGCCATCATCCGCACGGCCCCCAGATCGGCCGACGCCCGCGACATCAGGTCGCCGGTGCGCGCCTTGTCGAAATACTCGCGCGGGAAGCGTTGCAGGTGCGCGAAGAAATCGCTACGCAGGTCGTACTCGACGCGACGCGACGCGCCGATAATCAGCCGACGCATTGCGTACCGGAAGACGCCGCCACCAGCCGAGATGGCCAGCAACGCCAGCGAGTACCGGCCCAGCTTGCCGTGCGTCACGCCCGCGGCCAGATCGTCCACAGCGAACTTGAGCACCCACGGCGTGAGCAGGGTGAACAGGTTGGAACAGACAGCACACGACAACCCGAGCAGGATGGGGCGCCGGGATCGGCCCAGGTACGGCAGCAACCGGCGCAAAGCGACGAGCACACGTCAATTATAAGGATGGTGCCTGTAGGCCACGGAGAGATCGTCCGATAGCCGTGGGTATGAAGGTGCGACGCACAATCCTGAGTCTCGGCGCGGCATGCGCCTTTCTGCTGTCGGCGGCCAGCCCGGCCGTCGCGCAGTACACGACGTTCAACAAGCCGGACCCGGCCACCGGCGAGACCTACCACGTGGAAGTGGCCTTCGGCGTCTGGAATCCGACGCCGGCGATCGTGTTCTCGAGCGAGCAGTTCGGTATCCCAGGCAGCAGCATCAGCCTGGAAGACGACCTGGACGCGTCCAAGACCCGGTTCCGGGATTTCCGGATCGTCCTGCGACCGGCGCGCAAGCACAAGTTTCGCGCCGAGTACGTCCCCATCAAGTACGACGTGGACACCATCCTCCGCCGGTCCATCATCTTCAACGGCAACCTGTACAGCGTCGGTCTGCCCGTCCAGGGGCAATTCAAGTGGGACGCCTGGCGCTTCGGCTACGAGTACGACTTCATCTACCGCGACCGCGGCTACCTCGGCATCATCGCCGAAGCCAAGTACACGCACGTGTCGGCGAATCTGGCCACGCCGATCATCAACGAATTTGCCGAAGCCAAGGCCCCCATCCCCGCGCTCGGACTGGTGGGCCGCGCGTACCTGCTGCCCAACCTGGCGGTCACCGCCGAGTTCACCGGCTTCAAGCTGCCCGACAGTGCCGATCGCGATTACGGCGGCAAGTACTACGACGTGGACGTGTACGGGACGTTCAACTTCACCAACAACTTCGGCGTCACCGGTGGCTATCGCCGCCTGACGCTGGGCTACAAGGCCGAGAACGACTTCGGCGACTTCCAGATGAAGGGCCTGTACGTGATGGGCGTGACCCGCTTCTGACCCTTGGCCGCTACCTCGATGCCATGACCCAGGCGCCGAGGTAGCGTTCATCGCGTGTTCCGAGGGACACCTGCGACGGCCTGAAGCCACCGCGCGTCCGCAGCCGTAGCCGGCCCTGCGCTGGTGTCACGGTGACGAGGCGCATCGCACCTGCCGGCACGTGCACCTCACCCTCACCCGACCCCGACCACCGCACGGTCACGTCCACCGCACCGGCGCTGACGCTGAGCTCGAATGCCGCGGACGAAGGCAGGCCGACCGTGACGTCGGCGTCGCCGGCGAGCCAGGCCCCGTCGGCTTCCGGGTAGATGCCCACCTCGGGCAGCAGCCACACCATGCCGCCCATCACGAACGTCTGCGTGGCCGGCGGCGCCGTCACGCCCCGCCACACCTCATCGGCATGCAGCCAGCTCCGGCCCCGTGCCGCAACGGCGTCGCGTGAACCTCTGACCACCACGTGCTGGACCGGCAGCGCGAGTTCGAAGGGCGCGGACGTCTGCGCACGTGCCGTGTCGATGTCAGCCAGAAATTGCGTGGTGCGCTCGTCGCCGAGTGTCACCCCGAGTCGGCCGCCTGGCGCACGCACGTCGGTCATGAGACGGTAGCGACCGGCCGGCAGCGCGTCCACGCGAAGTACGTCGTAGGCAGACGCGGCCGTGGACCGACCCGAGTCGATCTCGACATCGAACCACGTGCGCGTGCGTCCCAGTGGCGGTGGGGTGATCGTCATCAGGACCGATGACGCGTGCGCGGCGCGACGCTCCAGATAACGGACCTGCGACGCGGCCGGCGCCAGGGCATTCGCGCCTCGCATAGCCCGCACCGAGGCCGACGCCGCAGGCAGCAGCACGGCAACTGTGACCAGTACCACGACCGGGGAGAGACGTCCGCGGCGTTCCAATGCCCGCCAGAGGGTCCAGGCCAGAGTGACTCCGGCCAGCCACACGACGGCATCGCGCCAGACGACAAGGGGAGCATCGCGGTGCGCGGCGGGCAGGGCGCTCACCAGGTCCACGAGCGGGCTTGCCCAGACGGCCCACCGGGCGCGCCCGTCGCGCAGGTTGTACGCGAGGGCGCCGTGGTCCACGCACACCAGCACGGCGGTCAGCGCCAGTGACAGCGCGAGCAGCGTCAGCACCAGGTGCCTGGAGGCGCGCGTTCGCACGGAGTGCCAGCCGAGCGCGATGAAGGGCGCAAGCGGCAGGACCAGCGGGACGAGAAATCGCGCCGGCGCCGACATGCCGCCCCACCACATGCGGTACGCGCCGACCACGCAGGTGTACACCAGGGTCAGGCCCAGCACGACCGTGGCCACACGCCACGCGCCAGCATTGGCCGTTCGCACGGCAGGGCGCAGCGCGACAACGGCCACGGCCAGCACCGGCGCACTCGCGAGCAGACCGAACTGCTGATCGACGAGCAGCCCTGGAAGCCCCGGCCCCAGATGCGCCACGGCCATCTGGACGTAGGTGCCGTAGGGCGCGGTGGGATCGGGCGTGCCATAGAGGAACCAGAACAAGCCGAACCACGCCAGCGCCAGCAGCGCGGCGGGCGTCACGAAGATGGCCACTCCCATCACGTCGCGGCGGCGCACAAGCTGCAGGCAGGCCATGGCACCGAGACCGATCGAGATGACGGCGAAGCGGGTATGCAGCCACGGCAGCAGGCCGAGTGCGACCGCTGCACCGAAGAGCGCGACACGGTGTGGCCAGGCGACCGCGCCCGTCGTGTCCTCCAGCGCCAACTCGCTGGCCAGCAGCACCGACACGACATACAACGCCAGCACGGACGCGGGCGCGTCGGGAAAGATGGCGGCCCCGTGCAGAAAGAAGGGCGCCGCGCCGAGCGTGGCGAGCACAGCCATCCAGCTGGCATCGGCGGCGCGGGTCAGACGCCAGGCGGTGATCCAGGCCAGCCACGCCCCGGCCATGGCGATCAACACCAGCGTCGCCACGGCGCCTCGGTATCCAGCCACCGCGAACCCAGGCACGAGCAGCGCCGGCAGCCCCGGTGCATGCACCGAGTAGATCGCGCCATCGGCGCCGCGCGCCAGGTAGCTGGGCGGCAAGACCCCGGGGTGATACGACGCGTAGTCGGCGCGCGCGTGGTTGTTCTCGATCGCGAGATCGCCGTCGAGCCACATGCTTTGCGTGATGACGAGATAGTCCGGTTCGTCGCCGCGAGGGTGCTGCGGCGCCGTGTGCCATGCCGCGGCACTGAGCAGCACACCCGCCATCAGGGACGCCAGCGCCGGCGCCGTCCTCGGAGAAACCAACGCGGTGCGCCATGGCCTGGCGAGCCGCGCCAATGCGTCACCGTAGACGCACGCAACGCTGGCCGCCCACCATGCGATAGCGAGCGGCCCCGTCCAGGCGTACCATCCTGCCGGCAGTGGCAGCGGCAGCCAGGGCAGTCCGACGGGAATGAGCAGGCAGACGGCGCGCCAGGAGCGGCGAGGCGGCGCGCCGTCCGCGCGCTGGAACCAGGACAGCGCCAGCAGTGGCACGAGCAGCGTCACGAGTGTGGACAGGGGCGGCAGCAGACCGATGCGCGCCGGAGCGTGGAGCGACCGGACGGTGACGACCCCAGACGCCAGCCAACCCGCGAGTGCGAGTGCCGCGGCAGTCATCAGCGGCACCAGAGCGCGCATCGGGCGGCATGCTACCATACGCCCCCATGCCGTCCGGACGCGCCGCGACATGGAGCGGCCGCCTGGTGCTGGGGATGCTCCTGGCCATCGCCATGACCTGGCCGATGGCGGGCAAGTTCACCCGCTCCGCCCGCCTCAACTTCGGCGATGGCGAATGGAGCGTGTGGAACGTGACCTGGGTGGCGCACGCCCTCACCACCAACCCCACCTCGCTGTTCCAGGCCAACATCTTCCATCCTGAGCACGACACGCTGGCCTATTCGGAAGCCAACGTCGTCACGGGTGCGCTCGGCGTCCCCTTCCATCTCGCGACCGGCGGCAACCCCTACGCCACGCACAACGGCGCCATCCTGACAGCGTTGGTTCTGGCCTTCGTCTTCGCGTGGGGCTTGGCCGAGACCCTCGGCGCGTCACCAGGCAGTGCCGCCGCCTTCGCGGTGGCGTTCACGTACTGTCCCTACCTCTTCGCCCGCACCGCACACATCCAGTTGATGATGACGTTCGGCCTGCCGCTCGCGATGCAGGCGTTTCATCGCGTCGTTGCCGGGCCGACGATCGGACGCGGCGTGTGGCTCGGGGCCACGCTCGCGATCCAGGCCCTGGCGTGTGCCTACTTCGGCATCTTCGCGGGGCTCACGGTGGGCCTCGGCACGCTCTACTACGGCTACACGCGCGGGCTGTGGCGCCAGCGCCCGTACTGGATCGCCATCAGTCTCGGCGCCATCGTCAGCGTTGGAGTCGTCGCGCCGTTCTTCGTGCCGTACATTCGCGTGCAGAAGCAGTTGGGCTTCACGCGCCTGCTCGAAGACGCCGCGATGTTCTCGGCCGATTGGCAGGCCTGGCTCGCCTCGTCGGCGTGGGCGCACCGCTGGATGCTGCCGTGGCTGGAACGCTGGAACGAAGTGCTCTTCCCGGGGTTTCTGCTGACGGGCCTCGGCCTGGCGGGGCTGTGGTGCGGTCTCACGCAGGCCGATCCTGAACCTCGCCTGCGGGCACCGGACGCCCCTCCCCTGAGTGCGGAACGACGGCGAGAAACGACGGTGTTCTACGGACTGGTCGCGCTCATTGCGTTCTGGGCAAGCTTCGGGCCGAAGGCAGGCTTGTATACCGCGCTCTACTACACAATCCCGGTGTTTACCTTCATGCGCGCTCCAGGTCGGTTCGGCATCCTGGTGGTGCTGGCGCTGGGCGTGCTCGCACTGGTCGCCCTGCAGACATGGCTCGAGCGGCGGCCCGCCCGCGCTCAACTCGTCGCAGGCTCACTGGTCGCGCTGCTGCTGACGGCAGAGTACGCAACCGCGCCGATCCGCCTGGACGACGCCGCGCCGGTACCGGAGGCACATCGTCGGCTCGCCTCGTTGCCGCCCGGCGCGGTGGTGGAACTCCCGTTCTGGTACATGCGCAGCGACTTCCCGCGCCACGCACGCTACATGCTGCTGTCCACGTACCACTGGCATCCGCTGGTCAACGGCTACAGCGACCACATCCCGCAGTGGTTTCGCGACGAGGTCGTCCGCATCAGCAGCTTCCCCACCGCCGAATCGCTGCAGATCGTGGTCGATCGCCACCAGGCCAGGTACGTGACCTTTCATTCGCGCTACTACGACAGCCGCAGCCGGCAACGGCTGCGCGAGCGGCTCGCAGAGTACCGGGAGTACGTGCGGCCCATCATCGACCAAGGCGACGTGTGGCTCTACGAGATCGTCGGGGCGCCGCGCTAGGACTGTTCGTGCTGCTGGCGCTGGCGCACACGTGGCCACTGGTCACCGCGCCGGCGACCCTGTCGCGTACCGACAGCGCCGATGGCCTGCTCAACCAGTGGATTCTCGGCTGGGTGGCGCACGCGCTCACGACTGCGCCCCTGTCGCTGTTCCACGCCAACATCTTCTTCCCCGAGCCGCGTGCGTTGGCCTTCTCCGAGCACCTGGCGGTGCCGGCGATGTTCTCGGCGCCGGTCTTCTGGCTCGGCGGGTCGCCCGTGCTGGCCTACAACGTGACGCTCTGGATCGGCCTCGCGCTCACCGGCTGGACCACGTCGCTGGTGCTTCACCGCTGGACCGGTGACTGGTACGCGGGACTCCTGGCTGGGAGCCTCGCGGCCTTCAACACCGACACGCTGACCCGCATGGCCCACATCCAGGCCATGCACCTCGAGTTCCTGCCCCTCGCGATGCTGGCGCTGGACGACGTGCTGCGTCGCGGCACGCGGCGCGATGCGATCCGGCTCGGCCTGTGGGCCGCGCTGCAGATGCTGTGCTCGGGCTATCTCCTGGTGATGACGGCGATTGCGCTCGTCGTCGCGGGACTGGCACGGGTCCGCGAGTGGACGGGGCACCACCTGCGGGCGCGCCTGCCGCTGCTGTCGGGCGCCGCGCTGCTGGCTGTCGTGGTGTGCGCGCCGTTCCTCTTCCAGTACTACCGGGTGCAGCACGACCAGGGGCTGACGCGCTCGGTGGACGAAGTGCGGATGTATTCCGGCGTGTGGCAGAACTTCCTCGCCACCGGCGCGCGGCTGCATTTCGAGACATGGAATGCGCCGTGGTTCCGGGCTGCCAACTCCCCGGCCTTTGCCGGCGTGCTGGCGTCTGCCATGGCCCTCGGGGCCATTGCCGCGGGCGTGGCCTGGCGCGACGCCCGTGCGCGCATGTGGCTGGCGATTGGCGTGACTGGCGCGGCATTGAGCTTCGGTCCAGCGCTACCTGGCTACGGGTGGCTCTACGACGCGGTGCCGATCCTGCAGGGTATCCGCGCCGTGGCCCGCTTCTCCCTGCTGTCGTTACTGGCGGTGAGCGTGCTGGCCGCGTTCGGACTAGCGGCGCTTCGTGCGCGTCTTGTCGCCGGCCACCACGTGCGCCTGGCGCAGGTGGTCGGCCTCCTGGCCGTGCTGGGCGTCAACCTGGAGAATGCCAGGGCACCACTCGCCTTCGTGCGCTTCGACGGTATCTCCCCGGTGTATGCCGCGCTCGCCGCAGACGACAGCGCCATCGTCGCCCATCTCCCGTTTCCCGAGCCTGGACGCGTGGCGGCCAACGCCGCCGCCGTCCATGCCTCGACGGCTCACTGGCGCCCACTGCTCAACGGCTATTCCGGATACACACCCAGGAGCTACGTCGAGCACTACCTCGCCTTCCGCCACTTCCCCGACCCGTCGTCCATCGATGCGCTCCGACGAGCCGGCGTCACCCACATCGTCGTGGATGTCGGCCAGGTGCCTGAGGCCGTTGCGGCGCTGCACCCCATCGCCGACGTACGCCTGCTCGCCGCTGACACGCGTCTGCGAATCTATCGAATCGCCAACACCTCGCAGAGGTAGCGGCGCTGTTTGAGGCGCCCTGGCGAAAACACCATGCCGACACCTTCTCGCAAAGCCTCCCAATTCACAGAATCGGTCATCCGCGAGATGACGCGCGTGGCGATCGCGCACGGCGCCGTCAACCTGTCGCAGGGCTTTCCGGATTTCCCGGCGCCCGCGGAGGTGAAGGCCGCGGCGATGCGGGCTGTGGAACAGGACGTCAACCAGTACGCGGTGACCTGGGGCGCGCCGGCGCTACGTGCTGCGATCGGCGAGCACATGCAACGGCACTACGGCATCGCCATCGAGCCCGACCGGCAGGTCACCGTCTGTTGTGGTTCCACCGAAGCGATGATTGCCACGCTGATGGCCACGGTGAACCCGGGCGACGAAGTGATCGTGTTCGAGCCGTATTACGAGAACTACGGCCCGGATGCGATCCTCTCGGGAGCGACGCCGCGCTACGTCAGGCTGCACGAACCGGACTGGTCCATCGACCCCGATCAGCTGCGCGCCGCGGTGACCGCGAGGACGCGCGCGATCATTCTCAACTCGCCCCACAACCCGACGGGCAAGGTGTTCACGCGGGCCGAACTCGAACTGATCGCCGCGCTGTGCCTCGAGCACGACCTGCTCGCGATCACCGACGAGATCTACGAGTTCATCGTCTATGGCGAGGCGCAGCACGTGCCGCTGTGCACGCTGCCGGGCATGGCCGATCGGACCGTCACGATCAGCAGCCTCTCCAAGTCGTTCAGCGTCACCGGCTGGCGGGTCGGCTGGGCGATGGCCCCACCCCACCTGGCGGGAGCCATTCGCAAGGTGCACGACTTCCTGACGGTGGGCGCGCCGGCGCCGCTGCAGGAGGCCGCCGCCTTCGCCCTGCGCATGCCCGACGCGTACTTCGCGTCGCTCGCGACGCACTACGACATGCGACGGCAGCGGTGTGTCTCGATGCTCGAACGCTGCGGATTCGCCCCCCGCACCCCGGCAGGGGCGTACTACGTGATGACCGACATCGCCGAGCCCCTGGCCCGCGCGCGCCGACGGGGCCTCACGCCGCCCGACGCCGACGATGTCAGCGCGGCGCGGTGGCTGGCGTCAGAGGTAGGGGTGGCGGCGGTGCCGGGGAGCAGCTTTTACAGCGGCGGCACGGGCGGACGCAACTGCTTGAGGTTCTGCTTCTGCAAGAAGGAAGAGACGCTGGCCGCGGCCGAGGTGCGGCTACTTTCAGTCTTCACCTAGTGCGGCCCGACTCCTTCTTCACCCAGACGTGGGCCAGCAACGGCAGCACCAGCACCTGCGCCAGCGCGGCGGCCAGTCCCGGCACCATCGCGGCCTGCAGATACACAGGCAGCGCAGTGGTGATCGCGCCGGTGAAGACCATCACGGCGAGAAACGCCACGCGTCCGCCGATGACCGCGGCGAGGGTGGCCTGCAGGCGTCCGCGCTGCAGCACCTGCACGAAGTACCCGGCGATCAAGCCGTAGGCGGCCAGTTCCAGGGTCATCGACGGCAGCACCGCGGGCCTCGGCATGCCCGCGATCATGTAGCTCACGATGGGCGACGCGGCGCCGATCACGGCGCCCGAGCGCCACCCGTAAACCAGGCCCGCGAGAATCGCCGGCCAGTGCATCGGCAGCAGCTGCCGCACCGGCAGGCCGAGCGCATGGATGGCAGCCGGCAGGAGCCAGGCTGCGCAGAGCACGAGAGCGAACTGGAACGTCAGCGCACGGGGCCGGAGGGCGGGTAGCGTCCACACGGGCGCATTGGCGGACAGAATCTGAGCCACGCCCCGAATTCTACTCCGCGAGGACGTCCTTGTAGAGCCGGCGGTAGTCCACGGCGGTGCCGAGGATCTTCTTCACGTACATCTGGGTTTCAGGGAAGGGGATGTCGTCGATGAACTCGTCCTGCTCGAGCGCTCCGCGCTCGGCCTTCCATCGAATCACCCGGCCGCTCCCGGCGTTGTAGCCGGCAAGGGCGTACGGCACGCCGCCCAGATTGCGCACGAGGCCGGCGAAGTAGCGCGTCCCCAGACGCACGTTGGTCTCCGGATCGGTCAGCATCTGCGTACGGAATTGCGGCACCCCTTCAGCGCGCGCCAGCTGACGGCCCGTCGAGGGCAGGATCTGCATGAGGCCCCAGGCGTCGGCCGGCGAGCGGACGTCGGCCACGTAGGACGACTCCTGCCCGATCAGCGCCGCGACGATGAACGGGTCGAGATCGTGCTGCGAGGCATAGCGCTTGATCAGCCGCACGTACTCCAGCGGGAAGATCACTTCCTGGATCTCGCGCGGCAGCGCATCGCCCTCCACCGACAGGTACTGCGGGTAGGCCTGACGCATCGTGTTGATGGCCGGCCGGATCTCGCCCTGCTGTCGATACACCCAGGCCAGGGTCGCGTCCAGCTGCGGTGTCCGTCCGTGCGCGCGTTGCGCATACTTCATCTCGGCGACGGCCTCGTCGAACATGCCGGCCGAGACGAGCCAGGTAATGAGCGACGCCGTCGGCGGCGGGCCGCTGGCCGCGATCGATGCCTCGGGCTCGTCGGCGCGGAGCACGGTGGCCTGGTCGGGCAACCCGTCGCGGCCGTCGCCATCGCCGATGGTCGAGGCGATGTCGGGAGCGCCGCCGGTGCGATCGGTGGGCACCGAAGCGCCGAGGCGCCGCAGGGCGTCGGCGGCGATACGGCCGTAGTAGGAGTGCAGGTAGTCAACGGTCGCCAGCGTCAGCACCTGTGTGGCACCGGCGATGTCGAGCTGCTGCTCGCGGGCCCGCCCGGCCCAGTAGAGCCACGCTGGCCGCGTGTTGGCTCGCGGGATCGTCAAGGCGGCGAGTTCGAACACCCGCACGGTCTCGGCGAAGCGGTCAGCACGATAGCTGGCCCACCCATACTTCCAGGCGGCGCGCTCGGCGTAGCGTCCCGACGGGTTGCGATCGAAGAGCTGTCGGAACGTCGCGACTGCGTCGGCGGCGGCGTCCACTTTCACCAGGTGGGTGCCGTACTCGTTGAGGGCACGTTCCAGCCACGGATCCGCGGGCCCACCGGGGGGAGTGGCGGCAATGGTCGCCATCGCCTGCCGGTACTCGTCAGCCTGTCCCTGATCGCGCAGCGCCGTCGCGAGCAGGTACTGCGCCTCGCCCGCGCCGACCCGTCGCGCGGCGAGGTCGGTGAGGGTGGTCAGCACGGTGCCGCAGCGCCGCTGCGCACACGCGGCCTGCGCGAGGCGAAGCTGCAGTCGGTCGCGTCGGGTCTGTGCCTCCGCGGCGTCGGGGCTGGCCGGCAGCAGTGCTTCGAGTTGCCGCAGCGCCGCCTCGGCATCGGCGGCGCGGCCGGCGGCAAGCAGCGCTTCGGCGCGCGTCAGGTCGTGCGGGAACGCGTCTGGCGTGCCCACGGCTGCACCCTGCAGCGTGGTTTCGGCCTGGCGCAGTGCAAGTGGCGCGAGCGGACTGGTCGGGAACTCGTAGTACAGCCGCAACCACAGGCGCGCCGCATCCTGCGGCCGGCCGGCCGCGCGCGTGGCGGTGGCCCACTGGTCGAGCGTCACGTCGCGGCTGTTGATCAGACCTGGATAGAGCTCTTCAAGCAGTGCCGCGGCACCGGCAGCATCGTCCAGGCTCAAGGCGGCTTCAGCTTCAGCCGACAGGGCCAGCTGGCGCAGGCGGCCGGCACTCAGCGAGCGGCGCAACGTGGACAGGCGCGCACGCGCCGGTTGCGGGCGCCGCTGCCGCAGATCCACGAGCGCGCGGTAGTACTCGACCAACGGCTCGAGCGGCGTGCCGTCGAGGCGCGCCGCCGGCAAGGCCAGGGCGGCCTGGTCGTAGCGGTTGGCACGAATGGCGTCGGCGGCCGCGCGCAAGGCCTTCACCGCCGGCTGTTGCGAGACACGCTGGCGCTCGAGCGCGGCCGGCACCAGCCAGGCATCCTCGATGCGGGACGGCACCGGGGGATGGAACGTCGGTGTGAGTTGCGTGGCCCGCGATGCGTAGGAGAGGCGCGGCGTCCACGTTCCGCCGACCAGACCTGCGGCCCCAAGTGCAGCCAACCCGGCGGCAGCCAGCCAGGCGCCCCTTCGTCGGAAGCCGGGCGAGCGGGGCGGTGCGGGAGTAGGCATCACGTGGGTGTGGTCAGCAGGTAGGGGCGCCTCCCCGAGGCGCCCTGGGGACGTACTACAGGCTAACAGGTACGTGCGTGCGGCGCGGACCAAAGCATGGCCACCGCGCCTTGCGTTCCCGATGCCGCGTGCTGCGTGGGCCGCTACGACCCCGTGCGAAGCAGCGTCGCGTCGCCGTTGGCGAGGGTCCGGACCAGTTCTTCGTCAAACAGGGCGTCCCGCCCGGGCAGTGCATCCGACACGCGCTGGAAGTACTGACGACGGGCGCGGGCGATGTCGTCGCCGAGCCGTGTGCCGAGGTCGCCGTGCTGGCGGCCTTCGATCACGTCGGCTTCACGGTTCAGACGAATCTCGGAGACCAGTAGCCGGGCCACGCGGCGGGCCTGTTCGACGGCGTCGCCCATCGAGGTCTCGAGCGTCGGGCGTTGCACCATGCGGAGGTTGGCCGGCATCGGCACGACCACGGCGGGGCGCTGCGTGCGGGCGTAGCCGGCGGCGCGCATCGCGGTCAATGTCTCCAGGCAACGTGCGGCATGGCGGGCGAGGATCTCGACCGCGTCGGTCCAGCCGGGCGCAAGCCGCTGGTCGCCGCCGGCGCCGTCGGCGTACACCAGTGCCGCCGACTGGCCGCCGATGGCCACCGGCACGGCAAGTCCCTGCTGACCGGCGGGCAGCAGCGCCAGGCCGAGCACCGGGGTCTCGTCGCCGGTGCCATCAATCAGCGCGGGCGCGGCGCCGTCCAGGACCGCCTGCAGGTCTTCATGGTCGGGCAGGTGGAGGTCGGTGCCGAGGCCGGGCGCGTCGGCAGCAAAGCCGCTCCGACGCCACACGCGGGCGCGGTCGTCCTGGAACACCAGGACAGCGCTGCGGGGGGCCTGCGACCGCAGGCCCTGGCTGAGGGCATCGAGCACTTCGCTCAAGCTCGTGGCCTCGTCCATGCCGCTCACCGCGTGCGCCAGTGCCTGCACGTGCGTGGCGAGGTCGTCGGTGGCCACCTTGGTGGACTCGGCCAGGGCGGCGGCTTTGCCCTGCTCGTGCTGCATTGCGGCATGCCGCATCGCCTCGACGAGCGCGCGTTCCGCGTCAGCCAGGGTGGCGTCGGTCTGTTCACGCAATTGGGCGAGCTCGGCGCGGTGGGCATCGCGATCGGCGCGGGTCTGCGCGTTCAGGCTGGCCAGGTGCGTGCTGCCCTCGTCCAGCGCAGCGCGCAGGGTGGCGATCTCCTGCGCCAGTCCGGCGGTGGCCTCGGCGTGGGTGGCGTCCGAGTCGGCGCTGGCGGTGGCGGCAGCTTCGCGCAACTCGTCGGACAGGCCGGCGAGCCGGGCACGAAAATCTTGGTCCAGGCGACTGACTGCCGCGGTAGCGGCCTCGGTGATGCGGGATTCGAGCGACATGTGCGTCCTGGGTAGGCGATCGTTGTGCCACGCGCAACTGGCGGGCTACGCGGGGATTATGCGAGGCCCGTACCACCTCGTCAAGGCGGCAAACACGGAGCGAATTGGAGGAAATCGTCCTTGCGGCCGGGCCGTGCCGGCGCGTACACTGTCACTATCGTCGTCTGGCCGTCAC
>Ga0136633_1000983_pt1 | contig 21255 bp, 15 predicted proteins | sample AntDrymeUQ832206_2_FD_105494 | JGI IMG/M metagenome (GOLD analysis project Ga0136633, IMG submission 105494) | Polar desert sand microbial communities from Dry Valleys, Antarctica - metaG UQ83 (22.06) | ecosystem: Environmental > Terrestrial > Soil > Desert | place: Antarctica: Dry Valley...
ACTGCATCTCGAGGAAGAAGTTGCCCTTGCCAAAGATCTCGCCGTACTGGCCCGCCGCGGTCCGCGCCTTTTCGATCCGGTCCTTGTAGATGCCCTCGGCGACTTCGCCCTTCAGACAGCTGCTCAACCCGATCAGTCCGGCGCTGTGTTGCTGCAGCAGCGCCTTGTCGATGCGCGGCTTGTAGTAGAAGCCCTCGGTGTAGCCCGACGACACCAGCTTGATCAGGTTGTGGTACCCGACGTTGTTCTCGGCCAGCAGCACCAGGTGGTTCTGGGTCTCGCCGGGGACACCGCTGCGGTCACGGCGATCGCCGGGGGCGACGTAGACCTCGCAGCCCAGGATCGGCCGAACGCCGTATTTCTTGGCCGTGTCGTAGAACACGACCGACGAGAACATGTTGCCGTGCTCGGTCACCGCCAGCGACGGCATGCCGAGCCGCGCCGCCTCCTTCATCAGCTCGTCGACGCGGCAGGCGCCGTCGAGCAGGGAGTACTCGGTGTGCAGGTGAAGATGGACGAAATCTTTCACGCGGGCCCTACTCCCACTCGATCGTGCTTGGTGGTTTGCTGCTGATGTCGTAGACCACGCGATTGAGGCCCCGGACCTCGTTGATGATGCGGCTGGAGACCCGCTTCAGCAACGGGTAGGGCAGCGGCGCCCAGTCGGCGGTCATGAAGTCGGTCGTGTGCACGGCGCGCAGCGCCACCACATGTTCGTAGGTGCGGCCATCGCCCATGACGCCCACACTGCGGACCGGCAGGAAGACCGCGAAGGCCTGGCTGGTCAGCTCGTACCAGGTCTTGCCTGTCGCGTCGTCACGCGTCCTGCGCAGTTCGTCGATGAAGATGTCGTCGGCGCGCCTGAGCAGATCGGCGTACTCGGCCTTGACCTCCCCGAGGATGCGCACGCCAAGGCCCGGGCCTGGAAACGGGTGCCGGTAGACCATCTCCGGCGGCAGCCCCAGCACCAGGCCGAGCTCGCGGACTTCATCCTTGAACAGCTCGCGCAGCGGCTCGAGCAGCGACAGGCCGAGCGTCTCGGGGAGCCCGCCGACGTTGTGATGGCTCTTGATCGTCTGCGACTTCTTGGTCGTGGCTCCGCCCGATTCGACGACGTCGGGATAGATCGTGCCCTGCGCCAGCCACCTGGCGCCGCTGAGCGAGGCGGCTTCGGCCTGGAAGACCTCGACGAACTCGCGGCCGATGATCTTGCGCTTGGCCTCGGGATCGGTCACGCCCGCCAGCGCGCCGAGGAACTGGGCGGCCGCCTCGACGTGCCGGACCCTGGCCTGCAGACGGCCGACGAACATCTCCATCACCAGCGCCGCCTCGTTCAGGCGCAGGAGACCGTGGTCGACGAAGACGCAGGTCAGCTGGTCGCCAATCGCCCGGTGGATGAGCGCCGCCGCGACGCTCGAGTCGACCCCACCCGACAGCCCGAGCACCACCTGGTCCTGCCCCACCTGCTCGCGAATGCGCGCCACCGCCTCGGTGACGTAGTCGCCCATCCGCCAGTCCCCGCGCCCGCCACAGATATCGCGGACGAAACGGCTCAGGATGGCCTGGCCCTGGAGCGTGTGCGTGACCTCGGGATGGAACTGCAGCGCGTAGTACCCACGCATCTCGTCGGCCATTCCGGCAATCGGACAGCTGGGGGTCGACGCCAGCAACCGGAATCCCGGGGGCATCGCCACCACCGAGTCACCGTGGCTCATCCAGACCTTGAGCATGCCGTGCCCCTCCGGCGAACGGAAGTCCTCGACATCCTCGAGCAGCTTGGTGTGCCCGTGGGCGCGCACTTCCGCGTAGCCGAATTCCCGGTGGCCGCTCCAGGCGACCGAGCCCCCGAGCTGCGCCGCCATCGTCTGCATGCCGTAGCAGATGCCGAGCACGGGCACCGCGCTGTCCCACACCGCCTCGGGCGCCCGCAGCTGGTGGTCGTCGTAGGTGCTGCCGTGGCTGCCCGACAGGATGATCCCGATCGGCGCGAGGCGGGCTATGACCTCTGGCGAGACGTCGTGCGGATGGATCTCGCAGTAGACGTGCGCCTCGCGGACGCGGCGCGCGATGAGCTGCGTCACCTGCGACCCGAAATCGAGGATCAGGACGGTCTGATGGGCCATGGAGGGCGATGGGCGGAGACGCAGGACAGCCGAAGGTCGGAATGTCGAAAACCCGCGGCACGAAGCCGCTATTATAGCGGAGTGATGGGCGGGCAGACCACAAGATGTCGCGGTCTTTCGGGCAAATACCGCATTTGCTGGGCTATCGCCCTCCTGACCGCCTGTGCCGCCTCGGCCGCGCCGGGCTCGGCGCAGACGGCTGCGCCGCTGCCCCCAGGGACGCCGGCGACCAGCGCCGGGACACGGCCCGCGCCGCCGGCCGTGCCCGACGTCCCCACGCGCCCCGCCAGCCTCGCCAAGCCCAAGGCCGCCGGTCTCCCGCTCTTCCCACTCCGGCTGCGTTGGTCGGCCGAGCTGGACGCGCCGCCCGCCGCCGGCCTGGCCACCGATGACCGGCAGGTGTTCGTGCCCCTGGCCAGCGGAGGTCTGGTTGCCCTCAGCGCTGACACCGGCGTGGTGACCTGGCGCGCCGACATCACCACCAGCGTGGCCCCGGCGGTCGCCGACGACCACGTCTACGTGGTCGGGGCCGACGCCCTGCAGGCCCTCGAGGCCGGCAGCGGCCGCGTGCTGTGGCGTGTGCCCCTTGCGGCAGCCGTCTCGGCTCCGCTCGTGGCCCGGTCGGGCTGGGTCATCGCCGCCCTCCAGTCCGGCGAGGTCCTGGCGCTTCGCGCCGTCGATGGCACCGTCGTCTGGCGCCAGCAGCAGGCGGCTCCGGTGGTCGCGCCGGCAGCCCTGAACGGCGACCGCCTCTACCTGCCGGGGGCCGATGGCATGGTGCGCGCCCTCGACGTGACCACCGGGACCGTCCTGTGGACGCGGGCCCTCGGCGGCAGCATCGTGACGGTGGCGCCGCTTGGCAACCGCGTCTACGTCGGCTCCACCGACAACTACTTCTACTGCCTCGACGACGCGAAGGGCCGCGTGCGGTGGCGGTGGCGCGCCGGGGCCGACCCGGTGGGCGCGGCCATCGCCGATGACGAGCGGGTCTACTTCACCTCGCTCGATACCGTGGTGCGCGCGCTGGACCGCGGCCACGGGGCGCAACGCTGGCGACAGCCACTCCCCTGGCGGCCTCGCACCGGACCTCTGCGGGTCGGCACGACCCTGGTGGCCTCGGGCATTGCTGTGGACCTGCGCGGCTACGCCATGGAGACGGGCAAGCCGGTCGGCGAGTTCGCGCTCAGCGAGAATCGCCTCGAGGTGGTCGAGGGCGCGCCGATCGTGGTGGCGCGGGCCACGCTGCCTGGCGACTTCCTGGTGGCGGCCATCGCCGATGGCCGCGTGGTGGCGCTCGAGCACGTCTTCGGCCTGCCGGCCAGGCCGCTCACCGACCTGCCTGGGGAGCGTGTGGCCCTGACGCCCCCACCGCTGCCCTGATCACTCCGGCCAGGCGCGCGATGCCCTCCTCGATGCGGGTGGCCGAGGCGGCCGAGAACGCCAGCCGCAGGGCGTTGCTGCCCGACCCATCGACAAAGAACGGGGCCCCCGCCACGTAGATCACCTGCGCCTCGACTGCCGCGGGCAGGAGGGCCTGCGTATCGAGCCCGTCAGGCAGCTGCACCCACAGGAAGAAACCACCACGCGGCGGCGTCCATCGCGCCAGGTCGGCACACTGGGCGGCCAGGGCCCGGCTCATCACGTCGCGCTTGCGGGCGTACGCTTCACGCAGGCGCGGCAACTGCTCGTCCAACACACCGCGCACGATCGCTTCGTGCACGATGCGCTGATCCAGCGAACTCGAGCAGAGGTCGGCCGATTGTTTGGCCACGTCCAGACGCGTCACGATCGACTCGGGCGCGACCACCCACGCGGTGCGGAACGTCGGCGCCAGCGTCTTGGACGTGCTCTGCAGGTAGATCACCTGGCCGTCCACGTCGTCAGCCTTGATGGGCCGCGTGGACTCGGCGCCCGTGACGTCGGGAAACCAGAGATCGCCGTAGGGGTCGTCCTCGACGATCAGGACCTGGTGGCGTGTACTCCACTCCAGCAGCGCACGCCGCTTCTCGACCGACAGGAGGGCACCGGTCGGATTCTGGAAGTTCGGGATGACGTACAGGAACTTGACGCGCGCCCCGGCACCGCGCTCTCTCGCCAGCACCTGATCGAGGTGATCGAGATCGAGGCCATCCGATGCCTGCCGGACACCGGCCAGCCGCGCGCCGGCGCCACGAAATGCCGCGATGGCGCCGGTGAAGGTCGGCAGTTCGACGAGCACGACGTCGCCAGGGTCCACCAACAGGCGCGTGAGCAGGTCCACGGCCTGCTGCGATCCCGTCGTGAGCAGGATCTCGCTGAACGTGCAGGCGATGCCGCGTGCGCGCAGGCGCGGCACGACGGTCTCGATCAGCGGCGCGTACCCCCGCGTGGGCCCGTACTGCAGCGTCTCCTCCTGGCCGTTGCGCAAGAGGTCGTCGGCGATGTCCCGATAGGCGTCCCAGGCAAACAGCGCGGGGTCGGGATAGCCGGGCGCCAACGAGATCATGTCGTGTCGACCGGCCGCCAGGATGCCCATGTTCCGGATGGCCGATCCCGTCAATTGGCGACCCATCCGCGAGAACACCGACTGGTCCGCCGTCACGCTGGCACACCGTCGGTCACGACGGCGCCAGCCGCATCGGCGGGGGCGTCGTACAGGAACAGATACGCCCCGGCTGACGTGAGCCCGAGGTACTGGAAGATCAGCCCGCGCAGCAGCCACGCCAGCAACTGCAGGGGCAGGACGGCAAGGCCCACAAACGGCACGAACGAAATCAGCCCGAGACCAGCCGTGGCGACGATCGACGCGAGCGTGGCCAGGCCGACCAGACCGGCCGTCACGGCAAAGACGCCGAGCGTGCGGCTCGTGTCGAGACGGACCAGCCGCATCGCCTCGCTGAACGCCATGCGCACCGAGAGGTCTCGTGCGGCGATGACCACCTGCACGACGAGATACGTTGTGTTGACCACGGTCAGCCAGGCCACCAGCAGGGCGCTGCAGAACGCGGCGATGACCGTCCATCCGACGAGGAACCCCTCCTGGCCGACGGCGCGGTAGCCGGCCAGCACGACCGCCAGGTAGAGCACGCCCGACACCAGGTAGGTGGCCAGCAGAAACGCACCGAGGCGCAGGAACCGTGGCCGCAGCCGCCGCGTGCCCTGCAGGAAGATGTCCACGTCGGTGCGGGAGGCCCGCCGCAGGAGGGCGAGACGGACGGGATACCGCTCGATCGGCGCCGCATGCCGCTGCGCCTCGACCATCACAGCCAGCGTGCCGCCCTTGAGGATGAACATCAGCGCCGACCCGCCCAGCACGACAATCCCCAATGCCGACAGGAAGCTGACCAGCGCCACGGGGTGCTCGAGCAGCGAGGTGGCGACGCCGGTCGCGCTCTCCCGCAGGTCCAGTTCGTCGCCGAGGACGTCCTGCACGTCCTGGTTGAGCGCCAACGCCACCAGGAACGTGCCGCCGACGATGGGCACCGCCAGAAGAATCTTGAAGGTCGCCTCAGCGATGAACTGCACCACGACCACTGGCCAGTTGGCCGCCGCGAGCAGGGCGCCTCGTTTGATCGGGAGCTTGAGGGCAGGAATGCGCATGCGTCGCGGGTGTCCCGCGCGCCTCCACTATAGCGAAGGCCGGCACCGCGCACCGCGCCGGGCATGCGATGCCGCCCTGGCCCGCGAGAGGGCGGCAGCCATCGCGTCACCGCAGGCGTCTGAAAGGCCGGATAAGATTCCGCCACGTCTGCATGCCCCGACCAGCCCCCTCCTCCCGGTCTCGCAGCCTCGTCCCCCGCGTGCTCGCAGCCGGTGTGATGGGGACGGTATGTGTCCTGCTGCTGGGGGCCGCGTGGATGCTGTGGCGGCTCGGGCCCGACATCGCCGGCACCGCCGCCCGCGTCGAGCGCGATGTGCGGGCCCGCTTCGCACGACACGCCGACACCCTCGAGCGGACCGTCGCCCGGTTGCACGAACAGCCGGCGGTGATGGCCGCGCTGGACGCGCCCACCCGGGATCAGCGCGTCCTGTTCGACGCCGTGGCCGAGGCCGCACGCCTCAGTGGCTCCGAGGTGGCGATCACCATCACCGCGCTTGACGGCACCGCTGTCGCGTGGGCGGGTCGCCCGCAGGCCGTACCCGAAGCTCGCCAGGTCGACGGCCCCACGCTGGTGCTCGCACCCGGAGCGCTCGGCCTGCGCCTCGTCCACGTCGAGCCGGTGCGAATCACCACCGGCGGGCAGTCGCGCGTGGTCGGGACGATTGCCGCCGAGCAGTTGCTATCACGTGTCTCGACCGTCGATACCCGGGACGCGCTGGAAGCGCGATTCGAGTCCTCGCTGCTCCCGGTTTCGCTCACGCCGCGTTACATGGGCGGCCCGCGCGAGCCCGGCGCGGCCTCGGTGGTCACCCTCGACGCCCCGAACGGCACGCCGCTGGCCGACGTCGTGATCTCGCACGCGCGGCTGCAGACGCTGCGCGAGACGTGGTGGCGGCGCCTCGTCGGCCTCGGGGCCGTGGCACTGGCGATGACCTGCCTCGTCCTGGCCGGCGTGCTGGCGTGGGAGCGGCGATGGTTGCCGCCGGCGACGTACGGGCGCTTCACCGCGCTCGCCTACATGTGGCTCGGCCTTGCCCGGGTGTTGCTCTGGTACGGGTGGAGCCCACCGCAGGAGATGACCCGCGGCTGGTCCCATGGGGGGCGTGCCGCCGACGCCCTGGAATGGCTGCATCGCAGCCCCTTCGACCTGTGCGTCACCGCCTTCCTGTTGCTTGCCGCGGTGATGCTGGCCGTGGATCCGCTGCGTCGGCTGCGGCTGGCCAGGCGACACGTGCGGCGGCCCCCGATCGGTCGAGGCGGCCGCCCGTTGTGGTTTGCCGCGACACAACTGATGGCGGGCGGCGGGCTCGCCGCGGTGCTCGGCGTGCTTGCGCGTGTGGTGCAGGACACGGTCAACCACACCGAGCTCGACGTCCTCATGCTGGCGTTGCTGCCGCCGCTCGAGCCGCAGCATCTGCTCGTCCTGCTCGGGCTGCTCGCCGTGGGCGCGTCCACCTTCTGGGGCGGCGTCCTGGTGCTGCGGGCGGGCCTGCTCCATTGGCGGCTTGCCCCGCTCGGCGTCTGGCATGGCCGGGTGTGGCCCCTCGTGCTGTGGACGACGCCGCTGGCCGTGGGACTGGCGCTGGTGCGCTGGCGCGGCCACGACCCGCCGACCCTGGCGCTGCTGGCCATGGCCGGGTGTGCCGGCGCCGCGGCGCTTCTCGGCGCCCGCGGGATGGTCTGGCTGCGACGCGGGTCGCAGACCTGGCGGATGCTGTCGGCGTACGCGGCGCTGCTGTTGCCGGCGCTGCTGCTCTACCCGCTGCTGCTTCATGCGCTGGGCCACGCCCGCAAGGATCTGATCAGCACACAGTACGCGCCCCAGGTCGTCTCGCATCCGCGCGAGTTGGAGAAGCGGCTCACCGCCGCCCTCACCCAGATCGATGCCGTGCCGAGCCTGGCCGCCCGCATCGCGGTGATGCCGCGTGCGGCAGCCAGGGTACCGACCGACGCCGCATTCGACCTCTGGCAGCAGACCGGACTCGCGACGGCGCGCCTGACATCGGCGGTCGAACTCTACGGGCCTGACGGTTTGCTGGTGAGCCGTTTCGGCTTCAACTTTCCCGAGTACCAGGCCACGGTGCCGCAGTGGCGCAGCGGGGTGTGCAGCTGGGACGTCTTTGCCGAGACGGCGCTCTTCGGCTCCGAAGAGCGCAGCATGCTGCACGCCGAACGCGCCGTCTGCGACACACCTGGCGGTGGCGAGCAGGTCCGCGGCGGCATCATCCTGCACGTCATGCTCGATTACAGCTCGCTGCCGTTCCTGACCACGCAGGGGCCGTACTACGACCTGTTTCGCGGCAGCGCACGGCAGGACGCCCCTCGTGTCACGGCGTCCTCGCGCGACATCGATCTGGTGGTGTACGGGTGGGGGCGCACGCCCATCTACAGCTCCACCGAGCGCGTCTGGGAACTGCCCGACGGCGTGTTCCGCCGGGCGTACCAGTCACGGGAGTCGTTCTGGGCCGCGCAGACGCGCGGCTCGCGCGTGTACGACCTGCACGTCTCCAACGACCGGCTCGCCATCTACGTGGTCAGCGTCCCGCGGGTGACTCCGGTGGAGCACCTGATCCACGTCGCCGAAGTGGCCACGCTTGCCGCCCTGGTCCTGCTCTTCGTCCTGCTGGTGCACGCCATCCTGCATCGCGTCAATCGCCGCGGTCCCCAGCCGGCCACGCTGCTGGTCCGGGAGATCAGGGCCAGTTTCACGCGCAAGCTGTTCCTGGCCTTCGTGGCGACCTCGGTCATTCCCGTCCTGACCCTGGCCTTCGTCGTGCGCACGTTTGTCGCGTCCCGCCTGCGCGCCGATGTCGAGGCCGAAGCGACGCGCACCGCCGCCGTCGCGCAGCGGGTCATCGAGGAAGCGCTGGCGCTGCAGCAGCCGTCCCTGGTCACGGCCACCGCGATCAGTGACGACGTGATGGTCTGGATCAGCCGGGTGATCAAACAGGACGTCAACATCTTCGACGGACCGACGCTGTTGGCCACCAGCCAGCGCGATCTCTTCGCACAGGGCCTGCTGCCCGAGCGCACGCCCGACACGGTGTATCGGGCGATCATGCTGCGCCGCCTGCCGACCTTTGTCGGCGAGGATCAGATCGGTCCGCTGCGCTACCAGCTCGCGGCCACGCCCATCCGCGTCGGCACCCGCCAGGCCATTCTCACCGTGCCGATGACCCTGCGGCAGCGCGAGATCGAACGAGAGATTGCCGAACTCGATCGCAGTGTGAACCTGGGCGCCGTGGTCTTCATCCTGCTCGGGGCGGCGCTGGGCTACTCCATCTCAGGCCGTATCGGCGACCCGGTGCAGCGGCTGACGCGCGCCAGTCGCCGCATCGCCGCCGGCGATCTCGATCAGCACGTGGTGGCTCGCACCGCCGACGAACTGCAGGGGCTGGTCGAGGCCTTCAACCGGATGGCCGCCGAACTGTCGCGCCAGCGAGAGCAGCTGCAGCGCACCAACCGCCTGGAAGCCTGGGCCGAAATGGCCCGCCAGGTGGCGCACGACATCAAGAATCCCCTCACGCCAATTCAACTCTCGGCCGAGCACCTGCGACGCGTCCACCACGACCGCGGCACGCCGCTGTCGCCAGTCCTCGAACAATGCGTGGACACCATCCTGCTGCAGGTGCGGATGCTGCGGCAGATCTCGTCGGAATTTGCCAGCTTCGCCTCCTCACCGACGGCCCGGCCGGCGCCGGCGGCGCTCCCGGCCCTGATCGACGAGGTGCTGGCGGGCTACCGCATCGGCCTGCCGTCCAATGTCCGCGTCGAGGCCTCGCTGCCCGACGCGCTGCCCGAGGTCCTGATCGACCGCGCGCTGCTCGGACGGGCCATGATCAACATCATCGAGAACGCGCTGCACGCCATGCCATCCGGAGGCACGGTGACGTTGCACGCGCGTCAGCTGGACACGACCTGGGTCCGCGTCTCGCTGACCGACACGGGCGTGGGCATGGACGAGGCCGCACGCGCGCGCCTCTTCGAACCCTACTTCTCGACCAAGGCCGCCGGCACCGGACTGGGGCTCACGATCGCCAAGCGCAACGTCGAGTTGATGGGCGGTCGCATCGATGTGGTCAGCGACAAGGGCCTCGGCACGACGGTGTCACTCGACCTCACCGTGGTGGAGCCGCCGCCTGCGGTCACGGGCCCCTAGAGGTCGCGGGGAGCTACGTTGACGACCGGGTCTGCGGCCTCGACGGCTGGCTCCTCGACCGGCCGCGGTCGCAGGCGCGACCAGGCCACGCCGACAAAGCCCGAAAGCAGGTACGTGTAGGAGATCAGGACCAGCGACCACTGCGGGTAGGTGGCGATCGCGGCAATACCCAGCGCCACGATCATCAACGCGTTGGCCGGACGCCGGGTGTTGAGATTGAACGTCTTGAAGCTGCGATAGCGAATGGTGGTGACCATCAACGCGGCTGGCACGAGCAGCAACGGCAGCGCCAGCATGGCCATCCACCCGTCCCCGGGCCCCTGCGGGAGGAGAAAGACCGTCGCCGCTGGCACGCCGGCGGCGGCCGGACTCGGCATGCCCACGAAATACCGCTTGTCGGGGGTGGCGGTGGACTGGATGTTGAAGCGGGCCAGGCGAATCGCCGCTGCCGACAGGAACAGGAAGCCGACCGCCCAGCCGAGCCGGCCAAAGGTATACAGGCCCCAGGCGTAGCCGAGCACTGCCGGCGCAATCCCGAACGACACCACGTCGGCGAGCGAGTCGAACTCCTTGCCGAAATCGGAGGTGGCCCCGGTCATGCGGGCAATCCGGCCGTCCAGCAGGTCCAGGACCACAGCCACCCCGATGAAGGGCGCCGCCGTCGAGAACTCTCCCCGCATCGAGAAGATGACGCACGCGTAGCCACAGAACATGTTGGCCAGCGTGAACAAGCTCGGCAGCAGATACATGCCTCGACGGAGCCGGCGCTGCTCGGGGTCGCGGCGCCGAAGCACATTGATCATGGGGGCGATTCTATCCTCTGGCCTCCGGCCAGCGGGCGATCACGCTCTCGGCGGCGCGAACCGTGTCGCCGGCCTTCACCTGGAGCTCGCAGTCCAGGGGCACGAACACGTCCATGCGCGATCCGAACTTCATCAGGCCGAATCGTTCCCCCGCGACCAGCTGGTCGCCGACCTGGACGCGGCATACGACGCGGCGGGCCAGGAGCCCAACGACCTGCCTGAACACGACGGTGCGGTCGTCGGACCGGATCCAGAGCTCGTTGCGCTCGTTTTCCGCCGCGGCGCGGTCGTCATAGGCGGCCAGGAACTTGCCTGGCGTGTAGGCGATACGCGTCACTTCCCCGCCGTACGGGGTGCGGTTGATATGCACGTCGAGTGGCGACAGGAAAATACTGATCTGCTGCCAGTCGCCTGCCGGCGCCACGCCCGGTTCCCCGGGCCCGGCCACCATCACCCGTCCATCGGCCGGCGACAGCACCAGGTCGGCGTCCTGGGGCGGGTACCGCTCGGGGTCGCGGAAGAAATAGGCCATGAACCCGGCCAGCCCCAGCAGCGGCAGTCCGAGACCTGGCTTCTTCTTGAGCAGGAAATAGGCGGCCGGAGCAAACGCTCCAGCAATGAACGGGTATCCAGCGCGATCGAGCTTCATTGTGTCTGGGCGCCAAGTGTGGCCCCGGCGCAGCAGGAGCCATGAGTGCCCGCCGCAGGGCGACGGGCACCGGAAGGGACAGTCCGAAGGTTCGAGGAGCGCCGGTCAGGCGTGGACGAAGTTCGGCGAGGGACCTGACGGCGGTGGCTCGGAGTAGCGTCGGACGATGTCCTCCATCCGATCCTTGAGTTGCAGCTTCCGTTTCTTGAGGCGAATCTCCTCGAGCTGTTCACCCTCGGAGAGATGGGTGCTGGCCAACATCGATTGAAGCTGCTGGTCGAGCTCGTGGTGCAACTGGAAGAGCTCGTGGTACTCCGCGTCGGTCTGGAGCAGTTGCTCCTTCAGATCCTGCGAATCGGGCATTGCTGCCTCCTTGCTTGCGGGGGAACCGGTCAGGGTCACCCCCGGGTTCAGGGGCACTGTACCACCCTCGCGCGGGCCTCGCAACGGGGCAATGGGCGCGACGCTGGCGCATGCCCGGCCTGGACTTCAGGGGCGCGCGGACACTGCTGCGGCGGGCCGCCACTGCATCAGAATCGCGTCCTCACGCGGCGCCTGAAAGTAGTCACGGCGACGCCCCCGCTCGACAAATCCCTGACGGGCGTACAGGTGCCGCGCCGCGACGTTGGAGGCGCGTACCTCGAGGTACAGTCCGTGCGGGCATGCGTCAGCGCTTGCTGACAGAATCTCCCGAAGCAACGCCGCGCCGATGCCGTGACGCCGCGTCGCGGGCAGCACCGCGATGCGCAGCAGCTCACCCTCCCCCGCCACCAGCCGGACGAGTGCGCCGCCCACCAGCGTGCCATCGGCCGCCCGTACCAGCCAGGCGCGCGTCAGGCCATCGTCGAGCAACGCACGCAGCGCCGACGCCGACCACGGCACGTCGAAGCAGTCAGCCTCGAGCAGAGCAAGGGCATGGGCCGCGTCAGCGCCGCCCTGGCTGATCTCCGGTGGCGCGATCACACGTCACCCGACACCGGCAGCCCGGCCTGCAGCCGCGTCAGCACCGCGTCAGGACGTCGCACGTACGCGGGCCGAATGGCGGCCGGGGCGACCGCCTCCGCGCTCCGGGTGCCGGCCTGCAGCGCCAGCACCTCGGCGAGCACCGGCACGACGACCGGATCCAGCGCCGCGCCGAAGCGTGCACGTAGTGGCTCCCCCGCGTCCGGCCACGCGTCGCCGACGACGACGATGGGGCCGGCGGGTGCGGCATCACGCCAGGCGTCGGCGGCCTCATCGGGCGTACCCACGAGTGGATCGAGGATGGCGACGAGGCCCTGGGGCTCCGCCGCCGCGACATAGAGCGCGGTGAAGACCTCACCCCGCATGCCCTGCATCCAGGTGCCGATCCAACGCGCCTCGGGGCGGGCGGTGCGGCCGGCCACGCCAAGCAACTCCAAGGTCGAGGCCAGGTACACGCGGCGATCGAGTGCCATGGCCAGTCCCTGCATCGTGGCCAGTCCCACGCGCAGTCCCGTGAAGCCGCCCGGGCCCGCCGCGGCGGCAAACAGATCGACGTCGGCCAGGACATAGCCGTGCGCTGCCAGCAGCGCCACCAGGTCGCCAGGCAGGCGGATGGCCTGCCTGACCGTGGGATCGCCGAGGCGTGATTCGAGGATCCGACCATCGAGGGCCAGGGCCAGACTGCCGATGCGCGTCGAGGAGTCGAGGGCGAGAACGAGCATGCTAGACTGGCCGCAGTTGCACGGCCCCGATCATTCTACCGGTCGCGCCGCCCGCCGCCGTTGCGCGCCGTGCCCCCCCTGCTGCCTCCGGTGTCCGATTCCATCCTGACTGCGCCGCCCGCTTCGCTGACCCCGGCGATGCGTCAGTTCCAGGACGCCAAGCGGCAGCACCCCGACGCCCTGCTGTTCTTCCGGATGGGCGATTTTTACGAGTTGTTCCACGAGGACGCGGTGGTCGCGGCGCGTGCCCTCGAACTCACCCTGACCTCACGTGCCAAGGACGCCTCCGGCAGCGGGATTCCGATGTGCGGTGTGCCGTTCCACGCGGCCGACGGCTACATCACCCGCCTGATCCGCCAGGGCTTCAGCGTCGCGATCTGCGATCAGGTGGAGGATCCCAAGACCGCCAAGGGTCTGGTCAAGCGCGCGGTCACGCGAGTGGTGACCCCTGGCACGCTGATCGACGCCGCGTATCTGGACGCGCGCGCCCCGGCCCTGCTGGCAGCCGTGCTGCCGCCTGCCCGTGCTGGTGCGACGTGGGGGCTGGCCTGGATCGAACTGTCGACCGGCGACTTTGCCGCGACCGAGTTCGATGGCGAGACGGCGGCGCAGCTGCTCCGCGAAGAGCTCGGGATCCTGTCGCCTCGGGAACTGTTGCTGCCCGATGACCTGGACCTCGACGTGGTGCGCTCGGACGGCATCGAGCTGCCCGCAGTGACCCGGCGCGAGCGCTGGCAGTTCTCCCTCGACGCGGCGCAGCGCGCGTTGACCGAGCAGCTGCAGACCACGGGGCTCTCGGGCTTCGGACTCGACGGGCATCCGTGTGCCGTCGGGGCGGCGGGGGCGCTGGTGCAGTACCTGCGCGACACGCAGAAGGGCGACCTCACGCACGTGCGCAGCGTGGCGTACCGCGAAACCCGGGATGGCCTGATCATCGACGCCACCACCCTTCGCCATCTGGAGGTGCTCGCTTCCACCGAGGGCGACCGTCAGACATCGCTGCTCGGGGTGCTCGATGAGACCGTGACGGCGATGGGCGCGAGGCTGCTGCGGGCCTGGCTGACCAAGCCGCTGATTGCCCTGGACGCCATCCGCGACCGCCTCGATGCCGTCGAGGACCTGGCCTTCCGATCGCTGGAGCGCGGCCAGCTGCGAGAGGCCCTGAAGCAGGTCTACGACGTCCAGCGCCTGGTGGCGAGAGCCGCGCTCGGCACGGCCGGGCCGCGCGATCTCGTCGCGCTGGCGCGCTCGCTCGCGGCTGTGCCGCAACTGCGAGCCTCGTTGGGCGGATTACAGGCCCCGTTGCTGGCACAGCTGGTCATCGGCCTGGACGACCTGCCGGACCTGCGCTCGCGGATTGACAGGACCCTTGCCGACGACCCGCCACTGCTGGCGCGCGACGGCGATGTCGTCCGCGACGGCGCCGACCCCGAGGTCGACCGCCTCCGCAGCCTGAGCCGCAGCGGCAAGAGCGACATCTCGGCGATGGAGGAGGCCGAGCGCCAGCGCACCGGTATCGCTTCGCTGAAGATCCGCTTCAACCGCGTCTTCGGCTACTACATCGAGATCTCGAAGTCGAACCTGCATGCGGTGCCCGACGACTACATCCGGAAGCAGACCATTGCCGGCGGTGAGCGCTTCGTCACACCTGGCCTGAAGACCCACGAGCAGCAGGTGCTGCACGCCAACGAGCACCTGGTGACGCTGGAGCTGACCATTTTCGAGGCCGTGCGGCAGGAGGTCTCGTCGCAGGCCGTGGCCCTGCAGCGGACGGCGCAATCGCTGGCGATCCTGGACGTGCTGGCCACATTTGCCGACGCAGCGGCGCGCCGCAACTACAGCAAGCCACACCTGCACGAGGGCGAGGACCTCGCGGTCGTCGAAGGCCGTCATCCGGTGGTCGAGACGATGACCCGTGAGGCCTTCGTGCCCAACGATCTCTCGCTGGATGGCACCAGCCAGCAACTGCTGGTGATCACCGGCCCGAACATGGGTGGCAAGAGCACCTACCTGCGGCAGACGGCGCTGCTCTGCCTGATGGCGCAGGCCGGCTCGTTCGTGCCGGCGCGGCAGGCCAAGCTGCCGGTCGTCGATCGCATCTATGCGCGCGTCGGTGCGGCCGACAACATCGCGCGTGGGCAGTCGACGTTCATGGTGGAGATGCAGGAGACCGCGAGCATCCTCAACACGGCCACGTCACGCAGCCTGGTCGTGCTCGACGAAATCGGCCGCGGGACGTCCACCTTCGACGGCCTCAGCATCGCGTGGGCGGTGGCCGAGCATCTGGCCACCAATCCCAAGGCCCGCCCGAAGACGCTGTTCGCGACCCACTACCACGAACTCACCGACCTGGCCGACGCCTTGCCGGGCGTGGCCAATGCGCACCTGCTGGTGCGCGAATGGCAGGACCAGATCATCTTCCTGCGCAAGGTGGTGCCGGGCCGGTCCGACCGCAGTTACGGCATCCAGGTCGCGCGGCTGGCCGGATTGCCGGCCAGCGTGATCCGCCGCGCCCGGGAGATCCTGACCGGGCTCGAACAGGACGAACTCGCGCGCGGTGGACGGCCGACGATCACCGGGGCCGCGACCCGGCAGGGGCCGCAGCAGCAGCTCGGCCTCTTCCAGGCGCCTCCCGACGAACGCCTGCGGGCGCGGCTGCGCGAGATCGTGATCGATCAACTGACGCCGCTACAGGCGCTGACCGTCCTGGCCGCCCTCAAGGACGAGGCCGAAGAGTGAGACGGGGGCCGCGGCACGCCGCGGCGCGTGCCCGCGCGTGGGGATGGCCGCTGCTGCTGACGCTCGGGCTGTGTGTCGGCGCCTGTCGCGAGCGCAGCGCGCAGCACGACCCGGCACTGATCGTCGGCATCGCGGTGGCGCCGACCAACCTCGACCCTCGCATCGGCAGCGACGAGGCAAGTCAGCGGGTCCATCAGCTGATCCACGCCTCCCTGGTCCGCCTGGATGATCAACTGCAGGTGGTGCCGGAGGTGGCCGAGCGACTCGAAACGCGCGACCCCACCACCCTGGTCGCTCATCTGCGCCGAGACGTCCGCTTCCACGATGGGGCGAGCCTTGACGCGGAAGACGTGGCCTACACGTTTCGCAGCTTCCTCGACCCGGCGTTCGTGTCGCCGCGCAAGGGTGCCTACGCGCAACTCGCCGGCGTGGATATCGCCGGGCCGCACACGGTGGTCTTCCGGCTGAAGGAGCCGTTTGCCTCCTTCCCGGTCAACCTGGTGATGGGCATCGTGCCCGCCGGCACCCCGGCCGGGGCCCCCGCGCGGATCGGCGCCGGACCGTACCGATTCGTCCGGATGCAGGCTGACGATCGCGTGGAACTCGCGCCGCACGCCGCCTACTTCGACGGTCCGCCGCGCAACGCCGGAGTGACGCTGCGCGTCATTCCCGACGACACGATGCGCGGCCTGGAGCTGCGCACCGGCGCCATCGATCTCATCGTCAACGACATCGCCCCAGACATCGTGCGGACCCTGCAGCAGGAGAAGCACATGCAGGTGGTGACCGCGCCCGGTCTGGACTACGCGTACGTCGGGCTCAACCTCCGCGACCCGATCCTGGCCGACGTGCGCGTGCGGCGAGCGCTCGGGCTGGCGATCAACAGCGCCGCGATCATCGAGCATCTGCGGCGCGGGCTCGCCATCCCGGCCACCAGCGTCGTGCCCGCGATGTCGTGGGCGCACGCGGCGGACCTGCAGGCGGTGCCGTACGACCCCGCGGCGGCAGCACGACTGCTCGACGAGGCGGGGCATGCCGATCCCGATGGCGCCGGGCCTGCGCCACGCTTCCGTCTCACCCTGAAGACGTCGACGGCGGAGTTCGTGCGCCTGCAGGCCGCCGTCATCCAGCAGGACCTGGCGCGGGTCGGCGTGGCCGTCGAGATCCGGACGCACGAGTTCGCCACGCTCTACAGCGACGTGCTCAAGGGCCGTTTCCAGCTGTTCACGTTGCAATGGGTGGGCGTGACCGACCCGGACATGCTGCGGCGGGTCTTCCACTCATCGCAGATGCCGCCGGCCGGCTTCAACCGCGGCTTCTTCAATGACCCGGACGTCGACGCGCTGATCGATCGTGCGACCACCACCGCTGAGGAAAGCGAGCGGCGGGCGCTGTATGTGGAGGTGCAGCGGCGCGTGTTCGCGGCCGCTCCTTACGTGGGCCTGTGGACCAAGGTCAACGTGGCCGTGGCCCAGCCGTGGGTGACCGGCGTGCACCTGACGCCTCAGGCCAGCTTCGCGGCGTTGCGACTCGTGTCAAAGACCACGCGGTAGCGCGTCGGCAAGGAGCTGGACGACGACCGCCGGCGACTCGGCGTGAAGCCAGTGGCCGCCTTCACGATGTTCGAGGCGCACGCGGGCGCCCGCCGCAGGCGGGTGTGCCTGTAGTTGCGAGAGTCGTGTCACCGCGGCTGCCGAGATGACGTTGGACCGCGTCGCCTTCAACACGTGGATGACGTGCCCGGGCGCACCCGGATCCAGCACCGGCCACAGCGACGTCTGGAAGAAGTCGTGCAGCAGGTGTTCCATCACTCCGAAGTCGAGCCGCCAGCGAAAAAGGTCGGCATCGCGCTCTAGGTTGGTGGCCATCCACTGCGCCACCTCCGTGCTGAGGCCCCCGGCCTCCAGGCCGGCAACCGCCGCCTGCCGCGATGGGAAGGTCCGCGGCAGTGCCCTGACGATCCCGAGCATCTCCCAGGCGCTGCCCGACGGCTCCTTGGCCTCCGGCGTCGAGTCGATGACCCACGTGTGCAGCGGACGGCCGGCCTGGCGTGCGGCATAGGCCAGGGCGACCTTGCCGCCGAACGAATGCCCGAGTACGGCGTCGGGCTGCACCCCGTTGTCCTGACCCCACCCCTCGACGTCCTGTGCCAACGCGTCGAGCGTGCCGGCCTCGGCCGCCGGGTGTGCGTCGCCGTGGTGCCGTAGATCGGCGAGCCAGCAGCACCAGTCGGGCCGCCGCTGCACCAAAAGCCGGGCCACCGCCAGCCAGTTGCGGCCGCGCCCGAAGATGCCATGCAACATCAGCAGCTGCCTGGTCCCGGCCGAGTCTGCGCCCACACGCGTGGCGACCATGGGAGAGCTCGCACTCATCGCTCACACGGTATCCTTGAACGTGGGTTCCGGTCACTCCTCGCTCCCCTCGCTCGCGCCCATCGACGGCCGCACGAGCCGGACGCCGCAGCTGGCACCGCCGTGAGCGACGACCAGCTGTCGCTGTTCGACCTCACACCTAGCCCGCGCGGCCGTGTCGAGGAGGCAGCCGAGCCCGACGCCAACTGGCCAGCCGATGTGCGAGCGTTGGGTGAGCGCATCCCACCGCTGGTGCGGTTCGGCACCAGCAGCTGGAGCTTCCCCGGCTGGTCCGGCCTCGTCTACCGGCGCCCCCGCAGTCAGGCCGACCTGGCGCGGGAGGGCCTGCGCGAGTACGCACGCTACCCGCTCTTCGGCACGGTCGGTATCGACCGCAGCTACTACGCCCCGTTGACCGGCGAGGACCTCCAGCGCTATGCCGCGCAGTTGCCGCCCGGCTTTCCCTGCTGTGCGAAGGTGCCCGCCCTATACGCCTCGCCGGTGTTGCCTGGCGGAGGCCGCGGGTCGGCCGCGGTCGCCAACCCGGACTTCCTGTCGCCGGAGGGCTTCCTTGCCGATGTCGTCCGGCCCTTTCTGCTCCACTTCCGGGGGCATCTCGGTCCGTTCATCCTCGAGATTCCACCGGTGGCGCCAGAGGCACGGCTCGATGCGGAAGAATTTTCAGACCGCCTGGGTCGTTTCCTGCATGCCCTGCCGCGCGAGTGCCCGATGTCGGTCGAACTTCGCGATCGCCGACTGCTCACACCGGGCTATGCGTCGGTGTTGACACAGACGGGGGCCGCGCACGTCATGAACTACTGGTCCGCCATGCCGATGCCCGGGGAGCAGGCGGCCCTGGTCGATGTCGCCGCTGCCCCGTTCGCGGTCGTGCGCCTGCTGCTGCGCCCGGGCACGCGCTACGAGGCGCGACGCCACGACTTCCGCCCGTTCAACCGCATCGTCGATCAGGACGACCGGCTTCGGCGCGACGTCACGCGGCTGGTCAGCGACGCCTCCGGACGGCAGCAACCGGTCTACGTGCTGGTCAACAACAAGGCCGAAGGGTCGGCGCCACTGACCATTCGCGCACTCGCCGAGCTGCTGGTCGCCGACCTCGGGGACGGACACACCGCGCACGCGCCCGCCTGACCTGTCGCGGGGATGGCCTCCGCCCGCGTCACAACCGTGCGGTGCGATGGCCTGCCCCTACATCACCAGGACAATCTTGCCGATGTGCGCGCTCGATTCCATCAGCGCGTGGGCGGCGGCGGCCTGGTCGAGTGGCAGCACCTGGTGGATACGCGGGCGCACCTGACCGCTGGCGATCCGGGGCCACACTTCGCGTTCCAGCGCCGCCGCGATGCGCGCTTTCTCCGCGACGGGACGCGGCCGCAGCGTCGAGCCGGTGAAGGTCAGCCGCCGTCGCATCACCAGCGCGGCGTCGACAGTGACCGTACCGCCGCGCAGGACGGCAATCTGCACCAATCGCCCATCCTCGGCCAGCAACGACAGGTTGCGGGCCACGTACTCACCGCCCACCATGTCGAGGATCACGTCGACGCCACGGCCGCCGGTGGCGTCGAGCAGGACGGCCACGAAGTCCTGCTGCGCGTAGTTCACGGCCGTCGCCGCGCCGAGATCCAGACACGCCGCGCACTTGTCGGCCGAACCCGCGGTGGCATACACCGTGGCGCCGCCCGTGGCGGCCAACTGGATGGCCGTCGTGCCAATCCCGCTCGACCCGCCATGCACGAGCAGTGACTCGCCGGCCCGCAGACGCCCACGCTCGAACACGTTGGTCCACACGGTGAAACACGCTTCGGGCAACGCAGCCGCTTCAACCATCGACAATCGCTCCGGACGCGGCAGGCATTGCCCGGCCGGCGCCACCGCGTATGCCGCATAGCCCCCACCCGCGAGGAGCGCGCAGACCTGGTCGCCCTCCCGCCATCGCTCGACGCCCGCCCCGCACGCCGCGATCACGCCAGCCACCTCCAGCCCGGGCAGGTCCGTGACACCCGGCGGCGGGGCGTAGCGGCCCTGGCGCTGGAACACGTCGGGACGGTTGATCCCGGCCGCGGCCACCTCGATCAGCACGTCGCCAGGCCCCGGGATCGGCGTCGGCCGGACGGTGTAGGTCAAGACCTCCGGGCCACCAAAGGTGCGGATTTCGACCGCGCGCATCGTGGTTGGCAGGGCCATGCCGCGAGCATACGTCACGTGCCCGTATGATGGGCGGATGGCACGGCGCGGAACCTTCTTGCGTGAGGCCCTCCTGCCGATGGTCAAGCTGGCCCTGCCGGTGATCGCCGCCGAACTCGGCTGGATGGGCATGGGCGTGGTCGACACGCTGATGGTCGGCCCGCTCGGGCCGGCCGCGCTCGGCGGCACCGGCATCGGCAGCACGCTGTTCATCGCCATCGGCATCTTCGGGATGGGACTGTTGCTCGGCCTCGATCCAGTGGTGGCGCGGGCGTTCGGCGCCGGCGACCGCGACGAGTGCGACCGATGGCTCATCGCCGGCCTCTGGCTGGCCCTGGTGTCGACACCCCCGCTGACCGTGGTGCTCCTCGCCATGTGGTGGGCGCTGCCCTCGCTTGGCTTCCACGGAGCCGTCCTTCCACACGTCGACGCCTACTTCCCCATCGTGGCGCTGAGTCTCCCCCCGCTGCTCGGATATGCGGCGCTGCGGCGTTACCTGCAGGCGCTCTCGCGGGTGCGTGCCATTGCCTTCACGCTGGTCTCAGCCAACCTGGTCAACATCGTCGTCAACTGGTTCCTGATCTACGGCATCGGCCCGGCGCCCGAACTCGGTGTGCGCGGCTCCGCGTGGGCGACCGTGATCTCGCGCGGCTACATGATGCTCGTGCTCGGATGGGTCGCCTGGCGACTGCATAGGGACGGTCCCGAGGGGCGGGTGTCCTTTGCGCTGCCGATGGCCCGGCTCCGTCGCCTCGCCGCACTGGGTCTGCCTGCGGCTGCGCACCTCACCTTCGAAGTGAGCGTGTTCAGCGCGGTCACCGCGCTGGCCGGGCAACTGCGCCCGGATGCGCTGGCGGCCCATCACATCGCGCTCAACATCGCCAGCGTCGCCTTCATGGTGCCGCTCGGCGTCTCGGCCGCTGCCGCCGTGCTCGTCGGCCAGCATCTCGGCCGCGGCGCGGCA
>Ga0136633_1000984_pt1 | contig 21246 bp, 13 predicted proteins | sample AntDrymeUQ832206_2_FD_105494 | JGI IMG/M metagenome (GOLD analysis project Ga0136633, IMG submission 105494) | Polar desert sand microbial communities from Dry Valleys, Antarctica - metaG UQ83 (22.06) | ecosystem: Environmental > Terrestrial > Soil > Desert | place: Antarctica: Dry Valley...
ACGAATCCGAGGACTCCCGGAGGAAGGCCCGCCGCCTCCAGCGCCTCGACGAGCTTGTACGCGACGGCCGGCGTCTGCTCCGCCGGCTTGAGCACGACCGAGTTACCTGCGACGAGCGCCGCAACGACCATCCCCGTGGGGATCGCCAGGGGAAAGTTCCACGGCGAGATCACGACTCCAACGCCCTTGGGCTGGTAATGCAGCGAGTTCGCCTCCCCGGGGGGAGATTGCACCGGGCCGCCGCGCCCCAGGCGAATTGCCTCCCGCCCGTAGTACTCGCAGAAGTCGATCGCCTCGCAGACGTCACCGTCCGCCTCGGTCCACGGCTTGGCGGCCTCGTAGCTCATGAGCGCCGCCAGGGCGTCACGCCTTTCGCGCATCCAGGCCGCGGCGCCGAATGCGACCTCCGCCCGGCGCTCCGCGCTGAGAGCCCCCCAGGCCGGCTGCGCCGCGGCGGCTGCCGCCAAGGCCTCTGATGCGTTGGAAGCGGTGCACCGCGCCGAGCGGGCCACAACTGTCGAGGGATGCGCTGGGTCGACCGAGTCGATTTGGGCCGAGGTCTTGATACGGCGGCCACCGATAACGGCGGGCACATCAAAGCCCAGAGAGGCGCCCACGGCGTCGATCGCGGCGGCGAACTCCCGGCGTCGGCCCGCCTCACGGAACTCAGCCGGAGGCTCCGGGTCGTACGGACCGAGCTCGGAGGCGCTCGTGAGACGCGCCGGTGCCGGCGCGACGTGGCCGCGGTCGGGAAGCTCGCCCTCGACGACCGGAGGGCGAACCAGGTCCTCGACGTTCACGCCGTCGACGAAACGCTGCCGCACGAAGCTCTCGTTCGAGGTGTTCTCGAGCAGACGCCGTACGAGGTATGCCATACCGGGTACGAGCTCTCCCATGGGGGCGTAGACCCGTACGCGATGCCCCATCTCGCGGATGGCGACTTGGACCGGCTCGGCCATACCGAACAGCATTTGCAGCTCGTAACCGTCATCGCGGATTCCCCGCTCACGCCCCTCGTGAATGGCCACCGCCAAGGACCGCAGATTGTGGCTGCCGAAGGCAGCCCGCACCCTGCCGTGATGGTCGTGCAGAAGGCGAACGCACCGTTCGTAATTTGCGTCGGTGTGGTCCTTGTCCTCGAATACCGGGACCGGCCAGCCCTCGGCTTTCGCCTCGATGGTCTCCGCGTCCCAGTACGCGCCCTTTACGAGCCGAACCGACGGGGGTACGGCGCGACCCTTGGCCCACTCGATGATGTCGACAAGGTCGGCGTGCGAGTCACGGAGGTAGGCCTGAATGACGATGCCGGAGTGCAGGTCCGCGAGTCCGGGCTCGTCCATCAACGAGCGGAAGAGCTCGACGGTGAGGTCCTTCGCCGCGTAGTGCTCCATGTCGAACCACACGAAGGCGCCGAGGTCCGCCGCGCTCTTCAGAATCGGGAGCAGCCGCTCGCGAGCTTGAGCGAGCCCATCGGCGCGAGTCAGCGGCGTGTAGAGCGACGCCAAGGCGGTGGGCTTGATGCTCACGTTGGCTCGCGGCAACGAGCCCAAATCGTCGGCTTCGAGCACCGGGCGCGCCGGCCATGTGGCCGATCCCTCGGCCAGGGTGCGTACGAGCTGCTCGACCCGAAGCGCGTAGCGATCCGCTTCGGGCTCGGTGACCACCTTCTCTCCGAGGAGGTCGACGGTTGTCGCGCTCCCTTGCTCCCACAGGGCGCGCAACGCGGGGAGCGCCTCCTCCGGGTTCTCTCCCACGATGAACTGACGGGCCATTCGCGTTATCTGCGAACGAGCCACCGATCCCGTCACGCGAGCGGGTAGCCCGTGGGCCGCACCAATCGCGGCCCGCATCGCTCCGGGGATCGCCGCACCCTCGAAGTACTCGTCGACATGGCGGCGAACTTCTTTGGAGTCCTGCAACGCGGGAAAAACGTCGACAAAGCGGAACAGCTGCGTCTTGAAGGCTTCGTCCTTCATCGCCCAACCCAAGAGCCGCTCGCTCCACCAGGACATGCGGAAGACGCGCGCCTGCTTGCCTTCTCCCCGTCGAGTGATCTCAGCCGCGAGTTCGGCTACCGGGTCGGCTAGTCGCGTCGCCGAGTGGCCCTTCCGAGCCATCAGTCCGCCGCTTCGGGCATCCGCTGAGTTGCGGACCACTCCGCATCGAGCTGCGCTGCGAAGGTCCGGCACCGATCGGCCTCGGACTGCTCTCCGAGTCGCGCCGCCGCGTCTGCCAGACCCATCAGCGAACGCAGAAAGCCGCGGTTCGATTCGTGGCTCCATCGGACATACCCCGAACCCCGCCAGCCCGCGGCCCGCAGCGCGTCCAGCCCCCGGTGATAGCCGACTCGGTAACAGGCGTACGCCTCCACGGGATCCCGCGCCTCGTCCCCGAGGTCCGCCCACCCCTCCAGATACGTCGGCTCGGTGGCGACAACGCGAGAAATCGATGCACGCCGCTCGCTGGCGTCCTCGTTTGCCCTGGCCGCCTCCAACCGGCGAGCGAGATCCTGGGAAACCGGCGGCAGCACCGTCTCCCCCAGGCCGGTACTGAACGAGACGGGCATGTCGGGCACAACGGTCATGCTACGGCGGTGTCCTGCGTCTTCTGCGCCGTTGTGGACGGTGGCGCGAGCGCTCACGTCGTGCTCGACGAGGGTCCGGTCATCGCCTTCCTCGACCGGGCACCCGTGTTCCCCGGGCACGTTCTGGTCGTGCCCCGGCACCACGTCGAGACACTCGGCGACCTGCCGTGCGAACTTCTCCCCGTGCTTTTCGATGCGGTCCAGCGGGTGGCCCGCGCCGTCGAGGCCGCCGATGGGCTCGGAGCGCACGGCTCGTTCGTGGCGATGAACAACCGGGTCAGCCAGAGCGTGCCCCACCTCCACGTGCACGTGGTTCCCCGGCGGTTCAAAGACGGCCTCCGCGGCTTCTTCTGGCCCCGGCAGCGGTATGCGGACGACGGGGAAATGGCTGGCACGGCCGCTCTCGTCCGGCGAGGCCTGACCCCGAACTAGTCCAGCCGGGTAGTCCGCCGGGTTGTCCGAACATTGTCCGTTTGACCCTTCGGTTCCGGCCTTCTCGCGCCGATTGACTAAGAGTGCCCGGACGTATCTACCTTCAGCGTGCCCTTTGGGGCCTCATCGCCGTTCTGCTCATTCTCGCCGCCGTTCCCTCGGCGCGGGCCGACGCCAGCAACCCGCAATGGGATGAGTGGGACTTCCTGAATCTCATCAACCGGGAGCGCTACGACCGGGGCCTGTCGCCCCTGGCCATGGTGCCGCCCGTTCGCGACGTCGCCCGCGGCTGGTCCGGCGTGATGGCCTCCGAAGACACATTGCGTCACAACCCGGACTTCTCCGGTCAGATCGCCCGGGTCGTGCCCAGCTGGCAGCGGGCCGGCGAGAACGTGGGCGTCGGCGGGAGCATGGCGCAACTGCACACCGCCTTCATGAACTCCCCGAAGCACCGGGACAACATTCTCGGCAATTTCCAATATGTCGGGGTCGGAGTGCGCTGGGCCGGGTCGAAGCTGTGGGTGACGGTGAACTTCGTCACCACGACCTCCCCCGTGGGATGGCAGACCCGTACGCCCGTCGCTCGCCTGGTTGGCGCCTCCGACTCCGATTCATCGGTCCTGGTCAGCCGCCGGCTGCCCGCAGGCTCCGCGGCCGGGGTGGTCGTGGCTCGCGCTGACCAGTTCGCCGACGCCCTCTCGGGCGGACCGCTCGCCGCGGCCCACAACGGCAGCGTGCTGCTGGTCCCCCAGTCCGGGGTGCCGGGCAATGTCATCACCGAAGCCCAGCGAGTTCTCGCCCCCGGTGGTCGGGTGATCATCCTGGGCGGGCCGGGGGCACTGCCGCCGGCCGTCGAGAGCGCCTTTCAGTCCAACGGAATGCTCACCGAGCGCATCGCCGGCGCGGACCGCTACTCCACAGCCACCGCGGTGGCGCCCCGGGTGAACCCGGCGCCCGACTCGGTGTTCATCGTGTCCGGACTCGCATTCCCTGACGCGGTCGCTGCCTCGTCCGTCGCCGCAGCTCGGCGAGTCCCCATCGTCCTGGTGTCGCCGCAGGGCATGCCGCCCGCGACCGACGCCTACCTGGCGACCCAGCCGGGTAGGCCGCGCATAGTCGTCGGAGGACCTGTGGCGGTGCCCGACGCCGTGGCCGCGGCCGCCGGAATGACTCAGCGGGTCCACGGCGTCGACCGGTACGCCACCGCGGTCAACGTCGCCAACACGTTCTTTCCGGCCGCCTCGCGAGTCGTGCTGGTCTCGGGCGGAGGCTTCGCCGACGCCCTGGTGTCAGCGCCGGCCGCCGGCCGCAGCGGCGCTCCCTTGGTGCTGACCGCACCCCGGCCCAACTCTTGGTCCTACGGCTACCTGGCCACTCAGAACAAGCGTTGGGTCGAGGCGACGGTCGTCGGAAATACGGCCGCCCTGCCCGACTCGGCAGTGCAGCTGCTCTTCAGCTAGAGCTACTCGGCCTCGGTGTCCTCGGTGGGCTCCTCGGTCTCGGTCTCGTCAGACTCTTCAGACTCCTCGGAGTCAGCCTCGTCGCCCTCAGCTGCGGCGCCGCCGCTGCCCTCGAGGGAGCCGGTGATCTTCGAACCGTCCGCGTTGTAGAGCGCGCAGAGAACGGTGCGGTCGTCCTTGTCGTTCCAGGACTGCTCGGTGGGCGTGACAGGCACGAGAGCCAGGCCCGCGTCCGCAGCTGCAGCGCCGACGTATCCCTCGAGCTCGGGCTCGCAACCTTCTATGCCTAGCTGCTTGACCTCGTCCGCGCCCGGGAAGTCGCCGTCATCCAGGTCGAACACGTGGAAGACCTCGTTGTTGTGAGGCTCGTCGCACGGAACCGCCTCCAGCGACGTCACCTGGGTTGTGCCTCCAGCTTCGGGGTCGTTGAAGCAGTCGCCCGCCTGGAGGGTGTTGGGGTTGACGTCTTCGGTCTCGTTGATGTCTCCGGCCTCGTCGCGGCTGGGCTCGTCAGCGCAGGCCGCGCCGCCGAGCGCCAAGGCGCTCACCAGTAGAAGGAATAGGACGCTCTTTTTTTTGGATCGCATGCGGGGCACCCTACATAGCGCCGCGCAAAGAAGCGGCGACCGGTGACCAGCAGGGCCATACTCGACGGGTGGCACAGCCCCTATTCGAGGAGCTCGTGTGGCGTGGTCTGGTTCACAGCGTCACTCCCGACCTGGAGAAGGAGCTCGACGCGGGCGGACTCACCCTGTACTACGGCTGTGATCCGTCGGCTGACAGTCTTCACACCGCCCACTTGCTCGGGCTCATCTCGATGGGACGGCTTCAGCGGGCCGGTCATCGACCCATTGCCCTGGTCGGCGGCGGTACCGGACTGGTCGGCGACCCGTCGGGGCGCGCCTCTGAGCGCCCGCTTCTCACCGTCGAAGAGGTAAAGGCGAACGTCGTCGGCATCAGGGACCAGGTCGAGCGATTCGTCGATCTCAAAGCCGGGGGTGAGGTGGTCGACAACCTCGACTGGCTCGGCTCTGTCGGCCTCATGGAGTTCCTTCGCGACGTGGGCAAGCACTTCACCGTGAACTCGATGATCTCGAAGGATTCCGTCCGCTCGCGGCTGGAGGAGCGCGAGCAGGGCATCTCTTTCACCGAGTTCAGCTATCAGCTTCTCCAGGCCTATGACTACCTGCAGCTGCACGATCGCCTGGACTGCCGCCTCCAGATCGGAGGAAGCGACCAGTGGGGGAACATCACCGCTGGCGTAGATCTGATCCGGCGGGCGCGGACAGAGCAGGTGCACGCTCTTGTCTGGCCACTGATCACCGTCGGCGGCGAGAAGATGGGAAAGACAGCGGGGAATGCCGTCTGGCTGGACGCGAAGCGGACGAGCCCTTACCACCTCTACCAGTTCTTCTTCCGGATCGAGGACGCCGATGTCGGCAACTACCTCCGGGCCTACACGTACCTGTCCCGTGAGGAAGTAGAGGAGCTCGACGCGGCGACCGAGGCCCGACCGGAAAAGCGCGAGGCCCAGCGCACACTGGCCGCCGAGGTAACCACCATGGTGCATGGCCAAGCCGAGACGAGCCGTGTCCAGCGGGTCTCGGAACTCCTCTTCACGGAAGAGGTTGCTTCGCTCGACGAGCAAACGCTCCTAGACGTGCTCGGCGACGCCCCCTCGTCCACTCGTCCCCGCGCCGCGCTCGACGGCGAGGGCCTAGCGCTCGTCGACGCCTTCGCCGGTCCGCTGGTGCACTCCAAGTCGGCGGCGCGCACCACGATCAGCCAGGGCGGTGCCTACGTGAACAACCGGCGGGAGGAAAACGTCGACCGAAACCTCACCACCACGGACCTCATAGCCGGTGGATACATCTTGCTGCGGCGCGGCAAGCGCGAACAGCACCTGCTGCGGTTCGCCTAATAGCTGGCTCTTCGGGCAAGCCCTTACTCCGCCGCCCACTCGCGCATCTGGTCGAGGCTGCGGGCCAGTAGTCGGGAGACGTGCATCTGGCTCAGCCCGAGCTTCTCGCCGATCTCACGCTGGGTGAGGTCTCGGAAGAATCGGAGTTGCACGATGTCGCGCTCTCGATCCGACAAACGACTCAGGAGCGCCTCGACCTCCGCGCGCTCCTCCACTTCGTCGCCGGGCTGCGCCGGATCCGCGGGTTCCTGGTGCGGATCGTCGTCGGACGACGCGATATCGAGCGAGGCCGGCGTCTGCGCGTCGCGCACGCTGACCGCCTCGATGACGGCTTCGAGCGACTCCTTCAAATGGGTCGCGACCTGGGGAAGCGTGGGGGACCGCCCGAGTTGATGGGTCAGCTCCTCGATTGCGGCTGATGTGCGGAGATACCGTTCCTGCAAGGCACGCGAGACATGCAGCGTCCACGCGTGATCGCGGCGGTGCCGCTTCAACTCACCCGCGATCGTGGACCAGGCGAAGGTGGTGAAGCTGATCCCCCGCTCGGGGTCGTAGCGCCAGAGGGCCTTGACCAAGCCGATCATCGCCACCTGGATCAGGTCGTCGACTTCGTCCTCCCGCTTGGCGGCCCGGCGGGCCAGCCGGAAAGCCAGGCGTTGGTACCGCTCCACCAACTGCGCCTGAAGACCGCTGTCTCGCGTGCTTCGGTATTCGTGGTGGAGGTCCGCCAGGGCGCGGCTAGCCAGCTCAGCAGAGGTAGGAGCTTCGGTAAAGGGCTGCTCGAGGGCCGTGCACATCACCCATTTCCCCCTCGTGTCATCAGCGCCCACGTACCCCCGTCGATCCTTCAGGATAACCGCCGCGATGCGGATTCGGACAGGCAGGGGCGCCACTACGGTGCCCTCGTGCACCCCGGCACGCACTCTGCCACCCGGCCGGACCACCCGGCGGTCGTGGAGGCTGAAACCGGCCAGGTCCTCACCTATGCCGAGTTCGACGCGGCCGTCGAGCGACTCTCTCGCTATCTGTACGCCGCCGGAATCCGCCAAGGAGACGTCATCGCCCTCCTCGCCGAGAACTCCCCTCGTTACTTGGCGACCGCTTGGGCCGCTCAGCGCACGGGGCTGTATTACACCGCGATGTCGACGCGTCTAACTCCCGACGAGACCGCTTACATCCTTCGCGATTCGGGAGCCAAGGCGGTTGTCATGTCCGCCGGCCTCGCGGCCCTCGCTCGCGAAGCCCGGAGTCTGGTTCCGGGCATCGCCACTTGGTTGAGCATCGACGGCGAAGTCCCGGGCTTCGATTCCTATGACGAACACGTGGCACCGATCGACCCGACTGCGGGTGAAGGCCCCGCCCGGGTGGAGGGCAGCGATCTCCTCTATTCCTCCGGAACGACGGGCGTTCCCAAGGGAGTGAAGCGAAAGCTCTCCCTCGTGCCGATGGAGGAATCCACCGATCCGTTGGCGAGCCTGGCCCAGTTGGCCTTCGGATTCGACGAGCAGACGATCTATCTGTCGCCCGCACCGCTGTATCACGCCGCGCCGCTGCGCTTCTGCATCGCGACGCAACGCATTGGCGGGACCGTCGTAGTGATGAAGCACTTCGACCCGGTCGGCTACCTCGATGCCATTGAGCGCTACAAGGCCAGCCACACGCAGGTCGTGCCGACGATGTTCGTCCGACTTCTGAAGTTGCCCGAGGAGGCCCGTCGGGATGCAGACCTGTCGAGCCTCCAGTTCTGCATTCACGCCGCGGCGCCTTGTCCGGTCACCGTCAAACAGGCGATGTTGGACTGGTGGGGCCCCATCGTGCACGAGTACTACGCGGGCACCGAAGGCAACGGGTTCGTGTATGCCTCGCCGCAGGACTGGCTGGCTCATCCCGGCACGGTGGGTCGCTCGCTGACCGGTCCGATCCACATTCTCGATGACGATGGCACCGATTGTCCGCCCGGAGAGCGCGGCACCGTCTACTTCGAACAAGGCAACTTCGAGTATCACAACGACCCGGAGAAGACGGCCTCGACCCGCACCGCGCTGGGCTGGACGACCCTGGGAGACGTCGGCTATCTCGACGACGAGGGTTTCCTCTTTCTTACCGACCGCAAGGCGTACATGATCATCTCCGGCGGCGTGAACATCTATCCGCAGGAGGCCGAGAACGTCCTGACGATGCATCCGGCCGTGGCTGATGTGGCGGTGTTCGGAGTACCGCACGAAGAGATGGGTGAAGAGGTCAAGGCTGTAGTCGAGCCCGTCGAGGGTGTCGTGCCCGGCCCCGACCTGGCGCGTGAGTTGATCGCCTACTGCCGGGAGCGACTGGCCCACTACAAGTGCCCGAAGTCCGTCGACTTCGATCCGGAGCTACCACGACACCCAACCGGGAAGCTCTACAAACGCCTCGTCCGGGACCGCTATTGGCCAGAGAGCGACACCCTGGTCGGAACCCCGTGACTCCTCTAGCGCCGTTCGTCGCCAAGCATGCGACGAACGGGATGGTGACGACCATCGATCACCTGGCATCTTCGGCGGGGTTGGCCATGCTGTTGCGGGGCGGTTCGTCGACGGACGCGGCTATCGCGGCGAACGCAGTCCTGGCCATCACTGCGCAGTACCTGTGCGGGATGGGGGGGGATTTGTTCGCGCTGGTTCATGTTCCGGGCGAGGCCGCGCCGGCCACTCTGAACTCTTCGGGACGAGCCGGCTCCGGCGCCGACCCAAACCGCCTGCGCGCCGAGGGCCACACCCACATGCCGCCAAGCGGCGACATCCGGTCCGTTCCGGTTCCCGGCTGCGTCGACGGCTGGTTGGCTCTTCACTCACGTTTCGGGCGTCTCGAACTCGCGGAAATTCTGGAACCGGCACGACGCCTCGCCGCCGACGGCTTTCCCGCGACTCCCGGAATGGCGGCGGCGGCTGCTCGGGCGGCCAACTCGCCCGGAGGCGACGACTACCTGGCCGCCGGCGAGCTGCGAGCCGGCACCGTCATTCGGCGTCCCGGCATGGCGCGCGCTTTGGCCGACATCGCGTCACACGGCCGGGACGGTTGGTATGGCGGAGAGTTCGGAGCGAACCTGATCGAGCTCGGCGCGGGTGAGTATTCCGAGGCTGACCTGCAGCAACCCTTGGCCAACTGGGTCGATCCGCTGGTGGCCGACGCATGGGGGCACCGGCTATGGACGATCCCGCCCAACAGCCAGGGATACCTAACGCTCGCGTCCTCCTGGATCGCGTCCGGGTTGGAGTTGGGCGACCCGGACTCTGACACCTGGGCCCATCTCCTCGTCGAGTCATGCCGCCAAGCCGGCTGGGACCGCGAGGCCGTGCTGCACGAGCATGCGTCCGGGCCGGACCTGGTGTCTGAGTCGCGTTTGCGTCCACGTCGCGAGGCCATCGACCCCGAGCTTGCCGGGACACTGGGCTGGTCATCCGCGGTACCCGGGACGACATCGTTGTGCGCCATTGACTCCGACGGCGTGGGCGTGAGCCTCATCCAGTCCAACGCGGCCGGCTTCGGAACTGGGCTCGTCGTTCCCGGGGTCCGGGTGTTCCTGCAAAACCGGGGGGTCGGTTTCTCGCTCGAACCCGGTCACCCCGCCGAATACGGCCCCGGCAAACGACCGCCTCACACCCTCGCCCCTCTTCTGGTCACCCGGCCTGACGGCACGCTGCGGTTGTTGGCCAACACGATGGGCGGTGACAGCCAGCCGCAGGTCCTGACTCAGCTGTTGGCCCGGCACCTCGCCGCCGGACAAGACATCGGAAAGGCGATGGCCTCCGGTCGCTGGCGGCTCCAGTACGCCGGCAAGGGCCTGACTGGATTCGACACGTGGCGGGGCGGCGGCGAGGACGTCGTGGTGTCGATCGAAGGCCATGCACCTGACGCTTGGGCCGCTGGACTGGAGCGGCGTGGTCATCGCGTCTCCATGGAGACGGCCCATAACGGCATGTTCGGGCACTCCGAACTCATTGCCGTCGACGAGCGGGGGGTCTACTCCGGCGCGGCCGACCCACGGGCGCTCGGGAGCGCGGTAGCGGCTTACTGAATCCCGGTCTATCCCGGCACGTCCGCGCCCACCTGATTAGGGTGCCCGCTCGAAGTACCCATCAAGGAGGGAATTGCATTGAACCGACGTAGATCCGCGATCCTCGCGATCGCTCTTTCGCTGAGCCTCACGCTCGGCGCATGCGGTGACGACAGCTCGCCGTCCGTCGATGACGACGACGCCGGCGAGTCCGGGGGAAGCGGCGACAACGCGTTCACCGTGACCCTGACGGAGAGTGGCATCGAGATTCCCGATGAGGTGACGGGCGGTGTTGTCCACGTCACGCTGGAATCCGACATCGAAGGTGGCAACGAAGCGAACTTCTCGAAGGTGACAGCTGGAACGACCGAGGACCAGTTCAAGCAGGCGGTTGCCGGACTCGTCACCGGGGGGCCGATCCCGGCGTTCATCGAAGCGACCACGGGCGTCCTCGGTAAGGAGGACAGTGGAAGCGGAGAGTCGACGATCATCCTCCCCGAGGGCGACTACATCGCGTGGTCTCTCCCGGAACCCCCAGACGAGGGGGGCGGCGAAGGTGGGGGTGAGGAATCGCCGGCCACGACCGCCGCCGCGGCCGGTGAGACGGCCCGCGGCCAGGAGGGGGAGCCCGAAGGAGAAGGTGGTGGGCAGGAGCAGGGTCCTCCGCCTGAGGCGGTTCTGACCAGTTCCTTCAAGGTCACGCCGGGAGAGGCCGGTGACCTCCCCGACACCGATGAGAACGAGATCGTCGCCCGGGACTACTCCTTCGACGTGAAGGTCAAAGCCGGCGCGAAGCAGTTCGTCTTCCGCAACAAGGGACCCGACCAGATCCATCACGTCGTGCTCTTCAACTTCGGCACGGTGTCCCCCGCGGACGTCGAAGAGAACCTTCCGGCGTTCTTCGAAAGTGGTGAGGACGCTCCCCCGCCGCCCGCCTTCAAGGACGTCGACTTCAAGAATCTCGAGGCCGGAGACGGTCCCGTGCTCAGCCCCGGACTGGCAGCGACCACCCTGGCTAAAGGATTCGAGTCCGGCAGTACATACGCCGCGGTGTGCTTCATCCAGGACCGCACGGGCGGACCGCCCCACGCCATCGCCAAGGGCATGCGCACGGTTTTCACCGTCGAATAGGGCAGTTTCCCCATTTCCCGTTTCCCCAAATCCAAAGGAGAAAATGCAATGACACGACGCAGATCGGCGGTCCTCGCGAGCGCCTTCACCCTCAGCCTTCTACTCGGAGCGTGCTCTGACGACTCAACGGTCGACTCAGCCGATGACGACTCAGCTGATACGACCGATGCAGCCGGAGACGAGGCCGCGGCCGGATTCACCGTCACCCTGTCCGCCGAGGGAATCGAGATTCCCGACGAGGTGGCCGGCGGAATCGTCGAGGTGACCCTGGAGACAGACCTCGAAGACACCGACATCAGCTTCACCAAGGTCCCCGAGGGCACCTCGGAAGCGGACTTCCGCGACGCCATCGCCAACGCGACCACAGGCAAGTCGATCCCGGAGGTAATCGAAGCCACCGTCGGTCTGGACGGGACCCAGACGATCGACCTGCCCGCCGGCAACTACTTCGCCTGGGCCGACAAGCCTCGCCCTGAGGGCGAGGAAGGTGGCGAAGAAGAAGGTGGCCCGCCCGAGCCCGACCCGGATGCCTTCCTGACCAAGGCCCTAACCGTCACGGCCGGTGCAGATGGCGAGCTCCCCGACACCGGTAGCTCGATCACGGCACGCGAATATTCCTTCGACGTCAAGGTAACCGCGGGGGGCGAGAAGTTCACCTTCCGCAACGAGGGGCCAGATCAGATCCACCACGCGGAGGTCTTCAACTTCGGCAAGATCGCGGCGGCCGATGTCGAGGAGAACCTCGAGACGTTCCTGCAGTCGGACGGCGAGGGAGAGAAGCCGGCCGCGTTCAAGGACCTCGACATGTCCAAGTTCGAGGCCGGAGGCTCGGGCGTCTTCAGCCCCGGCTTAGGCGGAACTGCCGATGCGACCTTCGAGTCGGGCAACACCTACGCCGTGATCTGCTTCATTTCGGATCGCGAGGGAGGCCCGCCGCACGTATTCAGCAAGGGGATGCGCACGGTCTTCACCGTCGAATAGCGCCAATCGGCAATCGGCGATCGTTCAGAGAGAGCGGGTCGGTTCTCCGGCCCGCTCTTTCGCGTCCCCGCGAGTAGCTAGGCCTTCTTGGCTAGGCGGCGGCGCTCGTGCTCGGCGCGAAGTCGCTTGCGCACGTGTAGCGATCCTGGCGTGATCTCGATCAGCTCGTCGGAGTCGATGAACTCCATGGCCGTCTCGATGGTCAGAGATCGCGCCGGCGGCAGCTTCACCGCGTCGTCGTGCGACTGGCTGCGAATGTTCGTCTTCTCCTTCTCCTTGCAGACGTTCACCACCATGTCGTCGCTGCGCGAGTTCTCGCCGACGACCATTCCCTCGTAGACCTCGTCGCCAGGGCTGATCAGTAGCTCACCGCGTTGCTGCAGGTTGTCCAGCGCGTAGCCGGTTGCCTGGCCCTGCCGGTCGGACACCATGGCTCCGCCGCGACGGTGCGGCAGATCGCCCACCCACGGAACCCAACCCCGGTGCTGGCTGTGCAGAAGCGCGGTGCCGCGGGTGAGAGTCAGTAGCTCGGTCCGCAACCCGAGCAAACCGCGCGTCGGCGCGGTGAAGCTGACAACAGTGCGGCCAGGGTCACCGGGCCGAAGGTCGGCGACGTTGCCCTTTCGGGGAGCCAGGCTCTGCGTCACGGCGCCAACGTGCTCGTCGGGGACGTCGACCGTTCCCTCTTCGAGAGGCTCGTGGCGCTTGCCGTCCACATCGCGCGTCACGACTTCCGGACGGCTGACCTCCATCTCGTAGCCCTCGCGGCGCATCGACTCGATGAGCACCGCCAGCTGAAGCTCCCCCCGGCCGGCGACCCACATGGCGCCGCCGTCGACGGGATTGATCGAGATAGCGACGTTGCCGAGCACCTCCTTTTCGAGACGCTCCTTCAAGTGGCGAGAGGTGAGGAACTTGCCATGACGTCCGGCGAAAGGGGAGGTGTTCACCGCGAAGGTCATCTGTAGAACCGGCTCGTCGACGGTGAGTCTCGGCAGCGGGTCCGGGTCCTCGGGATTGGTGATCGTGTCACCGATGTGAACCTCAGCGAACCCGGCGAGGATGAACAGGTCGCCGGCCGCCAACTCGGTGGCCTCCACCCTGCCCAGCCCTTCAACCCCGAAGATCTGAGCGGGGGCGCGCCCCAACGTGGTGTTGTCTGCGCCGACGATGCTCACCGGCTGTCCGGCGCGCATGGTGCCCCGCACGACGCGTCCCACCGCCAGACGCCCCAGGTAGTCGGAGGCGTCGAGGTTCGTCACCAGCGCTTGGAGCGGGGCATTCACATCACCGATAGGCGCGGGAATCGTATGAACGATCGCCTCGAGCAGCGGCTTCAGGTCTGCGCCCTCGGGCGGAATGCCGACGCCTTCCATGGTGCGGGCCTCGCGGGCGATGGCGGAGATCACGGGGAACTCGATGTGATGGTCCGGCACTTCGAGATCCATGAACAGCTGGTAGATCTCGTTGAGGACCTCCTCGGCCCGAGCATCGGCGCGATCGACCTTGTTCAGCACTACGACAGCAGGCAGGTCCAGCGCAATCGCCTTCGAAAGTACGTAGCGGGTCTGCGGAAGCGGGCCCTCCGCCGCGTCCACGAGGAGGAGGACGCCGTCGACCATGGCCAGCGCCCGCTCGACCTCACCGCCGAAGTCGGCGTGGCCCGGCGTGTCGACCAGATTGATCTTGATGTCGCCGTAGTGCACCGCGGCGGTTTTGGCCAGGATGGTGATCCCGCGTTCGCGCTCCTGGTCGTTGGAGTCCATGACTCGGTCGACCAGAGCCTCGTGGGCTCGGAACACGCCCGTGTTCCGGAGAATGGCGTCGACCAGCGTGGTCTTGCCGTGGTCCACGTGCGCGACAAGCGCGACGGACCGGAGGGAGGAATGAGTCATGAGAAGCGGAGCCCGGCCTGCAGGAGCCTCGGCGCAGCACCAGTTTAAGCCCAATCACAACGGCCGGGGGACCGGACGTACCCCAACACGAAGGGTCCCTGACGTTCTCGCCGACCGTCGGTTAGGTTTTGCCCCCATGACTTCTTCGCGCACTCGCCGCCTGCTCCTGACCGTTCTAGCTGGATTCACGCTCGTAGCCGCGGCCTGCGGCGCCGGAGCGGTGAAGGAATCCGATGTTGAAACCGCAGTGGCCGCTCAGCTCGCGGAGGAGACGGGCCAGGACGAACCGAATATCGACTGTCCCGACGACCTCGACGCGGAGGTCGGCGCCGAGATGGAGTGCGACCTCACTGTCGACGGGGACGACGCCGTGTACCCCGTGACGGTCAAGGTCACCTCCATCAAGGATGGCACGGCCAATTACAGCGTGGAAGTTGGAGAGTCCCCTGACTCGGGTGGCGACGCGACTGAGGAGGAGCCCGCCGAGGGTGACGAGCCCGCCGAGGAAGATGCCGATGCTCCCGCCGAGGACGAGGCCGACCTTCCGGCCGAGGAAGTGGACCCTGACGCCGAGGGTGCCGAGTAGCGGATTCACTCCGCAGCTCTCGCGGGTAGGGCTGCGACAACAAGATGCGTGAGCTGACGTTCCTTCTCACCGACATCGAGGACTCGACCCGGCTATGGGAGGAGTCGCCGGAACAGATGGCGGCGGCGCTCGCCCGGCACGACGACCTCGTTAGCGACGCCGTCACCCGGCACGGGGGTGAGCACAAGCAGGCCCGCGGCGAGGGCGACAGCCACTTTGCGGTGTTTTCGTCGGCGCAGGACGCAGTTGAGTGTGCGCTGGGAATACAGCGAGCCGTGGCCGGTGAGCCCTGGCCGGAGACAACGCCGATATCCGTCCGTATCGGGATTCATAGCGGTCAGGTAGAGGAACGCGGCGGGGACTACTACGGACGGACCGTCAATCGGGCCGCCCGGCTGCGGGCCATAGCCCACGGGGGTCAGACCGTGATGTCCGGCGCCGTCGCCGAGTCGATCACCGGCGTGGGGCCAACCGAGCTGAGCTTGCGCGACCGCGGCCGCCACCGGTTGAAGGATCTCGAGGAGCCCCTTCACGTCTTCGAGCTCTGCCACCACGAGCTCCGCGACGACTTTCCGCCGCTGCGATCCCTAGACGAACGCCGGCACAACCTGCCCATACAGATGACCTCGTTCATTGGACGCGAGGACGAGATGATGACAGTGACGAAGGCACTGACTGACGAGTCTCGCCTCGTGACGATCGCCGGCATGGGGGGCGTGGGCAAGACGCGCTTGTCGCAGCAGGTGGTCGCGGACATGGTGGACCAGTACCCCGACGGCATATGGCTGGTGGAGCTGGCCGACGTTACGGATGGCTCACGGATCGCTGAGCTCGTCCTCTCGACCATCGGGCCGAGGCGCGGCGAAGATGCTCTCGAGGAGCTGGTGTCCACCATCGGGTCGCGGTCCCTGTTGATCCTGCTGGACAACTGCGAGCAGGTCGTCGCCGAATGTGCGGAGCTGGTGACCGCCGTGTTGCGCAAATGCCCACGCGCCTCGTTCCTGACCACTAGCCGCGAGCCCCTTGGCGTCCCCGGCGAGAAGGTCGTGCGCCTGCAGGGCATGGCGGTCCCCGACCTGGAGCACGCGGCGTTGCCGCAGGCCTACCCGGCAATCCGACTTTTCGTCGAGCGTGCCTTGTCCAGTGGCATCGACCTGCAACTGGACGGTCCTGCGTTCGACGCGGTCGTACGGGTCTGCGGCCGGCTCGACGGTCTGCCGCTGGCGATCGAACTGGCGGCGGCGCGCGTGGGAGTCCTGACGCCCCAGCAGATCGACGACCGCCTCGGAAAGCGCTTCGAGCTCCTCACGGCCGGCCCCCGCACGGCGACCGACCGCCAGAGAACCATGCGCGGCGCGATCGATTGGTCCTATGACCTGCTCGAGGAGACCGAACGGATCCTGTTGCGCCGCCTCGGCATATTCGTCGGCGGGTGGACTCTGGAGGCGGCAGAGGCGGTCTGCTCGGCTCCCCCACTTGACGTGGGTTTAGTTTTTGCCGCACTCGCCGCACTCGTCGACAAATCGCTCGTGGTCGCGGATCATGCGGAGGCCGATGGAGCGCGATATCGGATGCTGGAGTCTGTTCTGCTTTACGCCCGGGACCGGCTGGACCAGAGCGGCGAGCGCTATGCGGTCGCCGATTTTCACCTCGGTTGGGTGGTCGACCACACGGACCCCGAGGGGGCCGAAGGGACGGATCAGGGGACGGCGGCCGTCGCGGCCTTCCGTTCCCAGCCCGGCAACGTGCGGGCCGCCCTGGACTGGGCGGCAGAGACCGACCCTGCTGCGGGACTCCGAGTGCTGTGGCAGACGATGGACGCCTGGGAGTTTTCCGGCCACTCGAAAGAAGGGGTGAGCCGGCTGGTCGCTTTGCTCTCTCTCCACCCGGAGCGCGACGCGACGCGACTCTACGGACTGAGCATGCTCGGGGTGCTGGCGATGAAACGTGGCCACCTCGACCAAGCGCGAGGCGCCATCCACGAAGCCATCGGGATCGCCCGAGAGCGCAACCACGGGGAGCGGCTCGCCGCGAACCTCGTCGCCCTCGCCAACCTGGCGCACTATGGCGGCGACGTGCGGGAGGCCGAAGAGAGGCTCGCGGAGGCGGAGGCCCTCGCTCGGGCCTCGGGTAACAGATCGAGCCTCGCCGACGTTCTCACCGGTAAGGGAAAGTTCCTACTGGAGCGCGACATCGGCGCGACGACCGCACTCCTCGAGGAGGCACTCGCTCTCCGGCGGGCTGAAGGTCAGGTCCAGCACGTCCAGGTGCTGCTCGACAACCTTGCAACGGTCTACGCCCGTCAGGGGCTGGCCGACCGAGCCCGAGCGTTGGCAACTGAAGCCAAGTTCCTGGCTGAGGAGTCAGGCGACTACGACCTTGTCACGGGCTCGGCCATCACCCTCGGGAGGCTCGCCCTCGAGGAGAGTGACTTCGCGGAGGCCGAGTCGATGTTCAACCAGGTGTTGAGCCTCGCCGTCGAGCGGGATCTGCCCAATGAGGAGGGCTTCGCCATCGCACTGCTGGGCGAGACGGCACGGGCCAAGGGCAACGTGGGGAACGCGGAGGAGTACTACCGGCGGGCGCAGGAGCGGTTCGGGGCGGCCGGGAACGTCGTCGCCGTCGCCTTCGTAACATCGAGCCTCGGACACGTGGCCTTGAGTGAGGGCCGGCTCGAGGAGGCCGGTGCCTTCGCCAAGTCCGCGTTAACCACAGCCCACGAGCTCGACATCGCGTCCGGTGTCGTCGAGTTCCTCGAACTTCTCGGTGAAGTCGACACGGCGGAGGGCCGATTCGAGCGCGCCCTTCGCATCTTTGGAGCAGCCGATGCCCTGCGGGACCAGGTCGGAGTGACCCGGGACGCGGTTGATCAGGGGGACTACGAAACCGCGGTGGCCGCGGCTCGCACCGCCGCCGGTGATCGGGCGGATCATCTCTGGGACCTGGGCCGGCAGGAGGGCGCAACCGCCGTGACCATCGACCTGCTAGCTGCCCGCACCGGCGCGGTCAGACTTTCGCCATGAAGTCCAGTCTCGAGCGAGCCCGAAACATCCTGGCTTCCTCCCCGTTGGTCGACGGTCACAACGACCTGCCCTGGGCCATGCGGTATCTCGCGGCCTATGACCTGGAGAAGGTCGACCCTGGCAAACGGGTCGAAAAGACGCACACCGATCTCCCCCGCCTGCGTGAGGGCGGAGTCGGGGCGCAGTTCTGGTCGGTGTACGTCCCCTCGTCTCTTCCCGGCGACACCGCCGTGACCGCCACGCTCGAACAGATCGACTTCGTCCACCAGCTCATCGCGTGGCTGCCGGACGACCTGCAGCTCGCGCTGACCGCGGACGACGTGACCCGTGCGTTCGGATCCGGGAAGATCGCGTCGCTATTGGGAGCGGAGGGCGGCCAATCCATCGCGTGCTCGATGGGCGCACTGCGCTCGCTCTACGCGCTCGGGGTGCGGTATATGACGCTGACGCACAACGACAACGTGCCGTGGGCCGACTCCGCCACGGACGAGCCTTCGGCGGGCGGTCTCAGCGGCTTCGGGCGTGAGGTGGTGCGAGAGATGAATCGCCTCGGAATGCTCGTTGACCTCTCCCACGTGGCGGCCAGCACGATGAACGACGCGCTCGATGTCAGTGAGGCGCCAATCATTTTCAGTCACTCATCGTGTCGGGCGCTGACCGACCACCCCCGCAATGTGCCTGACTATGTGCTGCGAATGCTGAGCGAGAACGGCGGCGTCTGCATGTTGACTTTCGTCCCCGCGTTCGTGTCCCAGCTGTGCCGGACCTGGGAGCAGGAACGGAAGGACGTCGTCTCGAGCCAGGGGCTCGATCCCGAGGATCCCGAGTATCAGACCGTCCGCCGCAGCATTGCGGAGGACTTCGCGAAGTCCAGCCCGCGTCCGAGGGCGACCATCGAGGACGTCGTCGCCCATATCGAACACGCTCGCGAGGTGGCCGGCGCGGATCACATTGGCCTGGGGGGCGACTTCGACGGTACCGACGCGCTGCCGGACGGTATGCATGACGTGTCGTGCTACCCCGTATTGATTGCCGCATTGCTTGAGCGCGGATGGTCCGAGAAAGACTGCAAGGCACTGACAGGAGGCAACGCGCTGCGGGCAATGCGGGAAGCCGAGTCCGTCGCGGCCCGCCTGCAGAAGGAGCGCTCCCCCTCTGTGGCGAGGCTCGAGGACTTCACTTCCCAGTCTGATGCGGCCGCCGCAGACGACCTCTAGACGGCGATCGGGCTGGCCAGCGTCGGCGGCTCGAGAAGCCCGGGAAGGACGCCGGCCGCCACAGGCGGGCTGAACAAGTATCCCTGGGCGAAATCGCAGCCGTGGTCGAGAAGGAAGCGGTACTGCGCCTCTGTCTCGACGCCCTCCGCGACGACTTCGAGGTTGAGACTGTGCGCCATCGCAATCGCTGCGGCGACGATCGGGGAGCCCGACTTCGCATCGATCTGAGCGATGAAAGACTTGTCGATCTTCAGACGGTCGACAGACAGGGCGTGGAGACGGTCGAGCCCGGAGTAGCCGGTTCCGAAGTCGTCGATCGCCACGTTGACCCCCGCGGCGCGCAGATCGTCGAGCAAATCGATGCTTCCCGACAGCTCGTCCGAGGCCACGCGTTCCGTGACCTCTAGCTCTAGCAAACGCGCCTCGAGTCCGGAACCTGCAAGGGCTTCCCTCACCACTGAACGGAAGCGGGCGCTAGAAAGCTGCTGGGCTGAGACGTTTACTGATACGCGCAGGTCCGGGAGGCCGCTGTCGGACCATCGCTTCGCCTGTCGGCAGGCGGTGTGCAAGACCCAGGTATCGATGGGCACCATCAGTCCGGTCTCTTCTGCCAATCCGAGGAACTCGTCCGGGGTCAGCGTGCCTCGTTCAGCGTGGGCCCATCGAACCAGAGCCTCCACGCCGACGATCCGGCGCGACGCCATCTCAAGCACCGGTTGGTAGAAGACCCGCATTTCGCCCTGATCGAGTGCCCGGTGCAGGTCCGACTCCATCGCCAGCCGAACCTTGCTCGCCGCTCCGCTGTCGCCCTGGTGGAGTTCGAAGCCATTGCGCCCTCGCTTTTTGACGGTGTACATGGCCGCGTCTGCACTGCGCAATAGCGCGGACGGGGCAAGTCCATCCGCGGGGTAGATCGCTATCCCGAGACTCGGAGTGAGAAAGAGTCGGTCGTCGTGCAGGACGAACGGCCGAGCGAAAGCGCCGAGGATCCGGTTCGCCACGTCGGTCACATCACGCCGATCCTTGAGGCCCGGCCAAAGCATTGTGAACTCGTCGCCGCCCATCCGCGCCACCGTGTCCGCGTCGCGCATCAGCTCCTGAAGTCGGAGCGCGATCTGCTTGAGCAGCTCGTTACCTGCGGCGTGACCCAGGCTGTCGTTTATGCGCTTGAAGTTGTCGACGTCCAGCACACCCACCGCCAGAACTTCTGTGTCGCGCCGCGCCATCGCCACGGCCTGGGTGAGCCGATCCTCGAACAGGGTGAGGTTTGGCAACCCGGTCAACGCATCGTGCAGCGCTTGGTGGCGCATCTGCTCCAGGAACTTCACGCTGGCCAGAGCGGACCCGGCTTGCGCGGAGAAAAGGTCCAGGGCCTCCAAGGCGTGCGGGTCCAGCGGGGCCGGCGTCCGGCTTCCGGCGATCAGGGCAGCCACGACCTCGCCCCCGGACCAAATCGGGAATGCGACAGCACTACGGAAGCCTTCGGAGCGGAGCTCGGGAACGGCCGAGTCCCAGGAGCTGTAGTCCTCGACGGTCACCCGCTGCTTGCGGGCCCAGACAGCTCCGGCCAGCCCGCTGGCGATCGGCTGGGGCGGGTAGCCCGACGGAAACTGGCGGGCGTAAACCGAAAGCCATACGCCGTTTGGCTCATCGAAAAGGCAGATCTCCGCTCCGGCGAACCCGATGGCGAGGGCTCCATCCACGATGGCCTCCAGCACCGTTTCGTGGTCGCCCAGGGACAGCAGCCGGCCCGATGAGGCCACCACGCGCAACAGCTCCGCCCGGCTCTCTGATTCGGTCCTCGCTTCGTCGTGAGCGCGCATCTGCACCCGCAGATCCCGCGACATCAGCCCGCTGGTGACCGCGACGATCAGCACGATGCCCATGCGATAACTGACGGACTCGGGCTCAAAGGGCAGGGCGAAGTTGTCGATGAGGAAGAGGTCCCGGGCCAGATAGGCGGCCGCGCAGAACGACCACACCCAC
>Ga0136633_1000985_pt1 | contig 21241 bp, 19 predicted proteins | sample AntDrymeUQ832206_2_FD_105494 | JGI IMG/M metagenome (GOLD analysis project Ga0136633, IMG submission 105494) | Polar desert sand microbial communities from Dry Valleys, Antarctica - metaG UQ83 (22.06) | ecosystem: Environmental > Terrestrial > Soil > Desert | place: Antarctica: Dry Valley...
CACCGCGCCCACGCCGGCGGCCGGGACGCCGCCCACCCCGGTGACCTTGGGGTTCATGGAGGCGGCCGGACCGAGCGGGCCGGAGAAGCCGCCCGTACCGGAGCGGGTGTCGACGATGCGGGCGGGGGTGAGGGGGGTGAAGTCCGGCGCGGGCGGGGTGGCGGAACAGGTGGCCGCTGTCGGGAGCCCGAGGTCCTGCAGCATGCAGAGGGCGATCGGTCCGGGGTGGTGGATCGACTCACTGGTGAAGGTGACCGGGGTCATAAGCGAGTTCGGGTTCCCAGCCGGGAACGTGGTCTCGTCGAGGTGGGTGATGCTCGCCGGCAGCCACGGCGACGGGGCGTACAACTTCGCCCGGTTGCCGCCGTTGGCGCCGCGGGTCTTGGGGCCGTCGAAGAAAACCGCATTGCTCTGGAGCGCAGTCGCCAGCGCCGCCGATGGGTTGGGGTACGCCGACGGGTCGATCAGCGGGGTGCCGTTCTGGCCGACGACGAAGCGGTCGTAGATGAACGGGAGGGGTGGGTGGGGTGGGACGACAAGGCCCCATCTGCCCTGACCGCCGGAGAGCTCGAACGACTCCACCAGGCCCAGCCCGTGCCCCAGCTCGTGCATGACAACGGTCTGGAAGTCGAACTGACCGGACGGTGTGTTGCCGTCGCTGCCGTAGTACCAGTTCCCCACCGAGCTGCTGAAGGTGGCGGTGATGTCCGGCGTGCCCGGCTCCTGGTCGGTCCCGGTGATGGCGTTGGCGATGGGGGTCGGGTAGAAGGTCCCCTGGAGTGGCGCTCCGGGGAAGTTGGCGAGGACCCGCGGCCCGGCCTGGCCCAGCTGCCCGCTGGGCAGCGATTGGAAGCTGGCGGCGACGGTGATCGGTACCGGCGAGGTGACCAGCGTCGACCAGACGTCGACTGCGGCCTGGAACGCGGCCTGGGCGGCGGGGGTGAAGCCCGTGTACGTCACCGAGAACGTGGCGGTGGCGGCCGCAGTCGACGGCGCAGCGGCCGCTTTGCCGGACGCCGGCGGCGCCTTCACTCCCACCCGCGTGCCGGCGTCGACGTCCGACCCGTACACCACCATCTTCGGCCCGTCGGCGGCGACCGGCGCCGGCGCCGGCTGGGCGGCCTGCGCTGCGACAGGAGCGGCGAGCGCAGACAAGAGGGCAAGGATGAGGACGAGCCGGCGGGTACGCATTCACTGATCATCGGCACGCGCTGGCGTTTGGTCAATCCGCGGCCCTGGTTCGGCGGATGCGGCCCCCAACTGACCAATCGCTCGGAGGCAGTCGACGATCTCGGCGTCGGTCGAATGGGACGTGAAGCGGACCACGATCCAGCCGATTTGGTAGGTGCGTCCGCCGGCGCTCACCTGGTGCTGCTGGGCGGGCGGAGGGAAGCCTCGGGCGACCAACAGGCGGAGGACTCGGGTTTCGAGATCGCTGTCCCCTGGGTCATAGCCGGGGCCCGCTCGCCCAGGAGCTCGTGCAGCAGGGTGAGCCGCCGGCCGGGTGCTTCCGTCAGCTGGCCGACGCACCGGCGCATAGCCGGCAGGGTCCCGCGGCGGGCCCTATTCGACCCACCGTTTGACCAATCGCTGCGGCTAGGTGGGTTTGGGGAGGACCTTGAGGCCCAGTTCGGCGAGCTGGCGGGGGTCGATGGGGCCGGGGGCGCCGGTGAGGGGGTCGACGCCCGACTGGGTCTTGGGGAAGGCGATGACCTCGCGGATGTTCTCCTCGCCGGCGAGGAGGGCGACGAGGCGGTCGATGCCGAAGGCGAAGCCGGCGTGGGGCGGGGCGCCGTGGCGGAAGGCGTCGAGGAGGAAGCCGAAGCGGGCCTGGGCCTGCTCCGGCTCGATGCCGAGGAAGGAGAAGATCCGCTGCTGGACGTCGGGGCGGTGGATACGGACGCTGCCCGACCCCAGCTCCCACCCGTTGAGAATGAGGTCGTAGGCCTGCGAGCGGACGGCCAGGGGCTCGGTGTCGAGGCGGTCGAGGTCGTCGGGGTGGGGCATGGTGAAGGGGTGGTGAGCCGGGATGGGCCTGCCGTCGCCGTCGAGGCCTTCGAATAGCGGGAACTCGGTGATCCAGAGCAGGTTGAGGCCGCCCTCATTGACCGGCGGGCGACCGAGCTCCAGCCGCAGCTGGCCGAGCACCCGGTCGACGACCGGTCGCTCCCCCGCCACGATCAGGAGGAGGTCGCCGGGCTCGGCGCCCAGGGCCTTGGGCAGCGCCGCCTTCTCCTCCGACGACAGGAATTTGAGGATCGGAGACTCCAGCGTCTCGCCCTCCATCTTGAGCCACACCAGCCCGCCGGCGCCGGCCGCCTTGGCCTGGTCGGTGAGGCGGTCGATGCGCGCCCGACCCATCGAAGCCTCACCAGACACGCGAATGCCCTTCACGCACGGAGCCTGTAGGGCGCGGAACCCCGTGCCCGCCACCGTCTCGGTCAGCTCGACGAGCTCCATGCCGAAGCGCACGTCGGGCTTGTCGGTGCCGAAGCGGTCCTGGGCCTCTCGCCACGTCATGTGCGGGATCTCGTCGTCGACCTCCCGCCCGGCGGCGCGAATCGCAGCCACCACCGTCCCGGAGATGACGCCGATCACGTCGGCCTGGTCGGCGAAGGACATCTCGGCGTCGAGCTGGGTGAACTCGAACTGGCGGTCGGCCCGCAGGTCCTCGTCGCGCAGGCATCGGGCCAGCTGGAAATACTTGTCGACACCGCCCACCATGAGCAGCTGCTTGAACAGCTGCGGGCTCTGGGGCAGCGCGTAGAACGAGCCCGGCTGCAGCCGGGAGGGGACGACGAAGTCCCGCGCCCCCTCGGGCGTGGAGGCGATCAGCGTCGGCGTCTCGACCTCCACGAACCCCTGGTCCTCCATCGACCGGCGGATGGCGCTGCTCACCGTGGCCCGCATCCGCAGGTTGCGCTGCATGGCCGGCCGGCGGAGATCGACGTAGCGGTGGCGCAGCCGCAGGTTCTCATCGGCGTCGACCCGATCGGCGATCGGGAACGGCGGCGGCTCGGCCGCCGAGAGGATCTCGATGGTGCAGTCGCCCACTTCGACGTCGCCCGTGGGCAGGTTGGGGTTCGCCGTCCCCTCCGGCCGCGTCCGCACCGTGCCGGTGATCCGGACGACGAACTCAGACCTCAGCTCGGCGGCGCCGTCGACCACGCACTGGATGATGCCGGTGTGGTCGCGCACGTCGACGAAGGCGAGGCTCTGGCCGTGCTCGCGCCGGCTGGCCACCCACCCGCAGACGCTGACCGCCTCACTGACGTGCTCCGGGCGGAGCTCGCCGCACATGTGGGTCCGCATCATGAAAGTCGCTCCTGGACGTGCTTGAGGAGATCGGCCCGGTCGACCGTCTCCTGTTCTCCTCCACGGAGGTCCCGCAAGGTGACTGTGCCCGCCGCCAGCTCGTTGTCCCCGACGACGAGGGCCAAGCGGGCGCCCGACCGGTCGGCCGACTTGAACTGGGACTTCATTGACCGCCCGTCGAAGGAGCGGTCGGCTGAGATGCCCGCACCCCGCAGCTCGTGGGTGAGCGCGACCGCTTCGGCTCCGCCCGTGGTGTCCACGACCCATACGTCGAGGGTCGACGCCGGCACGGGGAATACGCCCTCGGCGTCGCACGCCAGCAAGAGCCGCTCGACGCCCATGCCGAAGCCGATGCCCGGGGTGGCGGGGCCGCCCAGCGCCTCGGCCAGCTTGTCGTACCGACCGCCGCCGCCGACGGCGTTCTGGGCCGAGTCGAGCGACTCTGCGGCCAGCTCGAAGGTGGTGCGTGTGTAGTAGTCGAGGCCCCGCACGAGCCGGGGCTGCAGCGTGTAGGGGACACCCAGGCTGTCAAGGCCGGCACGGACGCGGCCGAAGTGGGCGGCGCACGGCTCGCACAGCTGGTCGACGAGGCGCGGCGCGTCGGCCGTGGCCGTCACGCAGGTCTCCCGCTTGCAGTCGAGCACCCGGAGCGGGTTCTTCTCGTAGCCCGCTGCGTGTTCGTCGCACAGCGAGGCGGCGCCCAGAAACGATCGGAGCGATTCAAGGTACGCCGGCCGGCACACGTCGTCACCCAGGGAGTTCAGCAGCAAGGTAACCTGCGACAACCCGAGCGCCGAACACACCGACCACGCCAGCGCGAGCACCTCGACGTCGAGGTCGGCGTCGTCGGTGCCCAGCGCCTCGACGCCCACCTGGTGGTGCTGGCGGAACCGGCCGGCCTGCGGGCGCTCATAGCGGAAGTTGGGTGCGACGTACCAGGCCTTGAACGGCGGCGTGGGCCTGTGTTGCACGAAGGCCCGCACCACCGAGGCCGTGCCTTCCGGCCGGAGGGCGATGCGCCGGCCGCCCTTGTCGTCGAAGTCGTACATCTCCTTGCGGACGACATCGGTTCCCTCACCGACGCGTTCGAAGACGCCGACGTCCTCGAACATGGGGCTCAGCACCAGCCCGTACCCCGCCCGCTCCACCTGGCCTGCGAACAGCGCGGCCAGGCGCTCCCAGCGCGCCGATTCGGGCGGCAGCACGTCGCGGGTGCCCACGGGAGCGCGGAACTCAGTCACGAAAGCACGCTACCGGCTGCTCGGGGAACGCCGACTTGGTTAACGGTGGGCGCCGGGCAGGACGCGGTAGGCGTCGTAGACCGCCTCCACCCGCTTGACCGACTTCAACAGGGCGTCAAGGTGCGACGGGTCGGCCAGCTCGAAGTCGAAGCGGAGGCGGGCGACACGGTCGGAGCCGGTGTGGGTGGACGACGCCACGATGTTCACGTGGTGGTCGGCCAAAGCGGTGGACACGTCGCCAAGGAGGCGGGCCCGGTCGAGGGCGTGGACCTCGATGGAGGCGACGAAGACCCCGGCCCGGGCGCCGTCCCACTCCACCTCGATCTGGCGCTCGCCCATGCTGGTGGTCAGCGTCACCGCGTTGGCGCAGTCGGCCCGGTGGACCGACACCCCGCGGCCCGAGGTGACGAAGCCGACGATCTCGTCGCCCGGCACCGGGGTGCAACACAGCGCCAGCCGAACCATCACATCGTCGAGCCCCTCGACGTGGACGCCACCGGTGCCCTGCACCCGGGAGCGGGCCGGCCGGCGGACGGTGGTGGGGAGCTGCTCCTCGTTCTCGCCGCCCCGCAGCTCGCGGGCGAGGCGCTGGGCCACCGACTGGGCCGAGACATGGTTCTCGCCGATGGCCTGGTGGAGCGCGTCCAGGTCGGCGTAGTTGAGATCGACGGCCACCTTGGCCAGCACCGCGGAGTTGGCCAGCTTCTGGACAGGGAGGCCCTCGCGGCGCATGTACTTGACCAGCTCGTCGCGGCCGGTCTCCACCGCCTCCTCACGCCGGCTGCGGCTGAACCAGTGGCGGATCTTGTTCTTGGCCCTCGGCGTGACCACCACCTGCAGCCAGTCCCGCGACGGCCCTGCCCCCTCCATCTTCGAGGTGACGACCTCCACCCGGTCGCCGGACTTGAGCGTGGAGTCGAGCGGGACGAGCCGGCCGTTGACACGGGCGCCGATGCACCGGTGACCGATGTCGGTGTGGATGGCGTAAGCGAAGTCGATCGGTGTCGCGCCCAGCGCCATGGTGATGACGTCGCCCTTGGGGGTGAAGACGAAGACCTCGTCCTGCTCGAGGTCGAGCTTGAGCGACTCCATGAACTCGCGCGGGTCGTCGGTCTCCTCCTGCCAGTCGACGATCCGGCGCAGCCAGCCGACGTCGGCGACCGGCCCCGCCTCCTTGTAGTTCCAGTGGGCGGCGACGCCGAACTCGGCCCGCTGGTGCATCTCCCGGGTGCGGATCTGCACCTCGATCGGCTTGCCCTGCGGTCCGACCACCGTCGTGTGCAGCGACTGGTAGAGGTTGAACTTCGGCATGGCGATGTAATCCTTGAACCGGCCCTGGACGGGCATCCACGTGGCGTGGATCTGGCCCAGGGCGGCGTAACAGTCCTTCACGCTGCCCACCAGCACGCGCAGGCCGACGAGGTCGTAGATCTCGTCGAACTCCCGCCGCTTGACGACCATCTTCTCGTAGATGCTCCAGTAGTGCTTCGGCCGGCCGAACACGTCACCGTCGACCTTGGCCTCGGCCAGTTTCGCCCGCACCATGTCGACGACCTGGGACAGGTAGATGTTGCGCTCGGGCGCCCGGCTGGACACCATCTGCTCGATCTCGGCGTACCGCTTCGGGTAGAGCGTGGCGAAGGACAGGTCCTCGAGCTGCCACTTGATCCCGCCGATGCACAGCCGGTGGGCGAGCGGCGCGTAGACGTCGATGGTCTCCTGGGCGATGCGCTCCTGCTTCTCCCGGGGCAGGGCGGCGATGGTGCGCATGTTGTGGAGCCGGTCGGCGAGCTTGATGAGCAGGACCCTGATGTCCTTGGCCATGGCCACCAGCATCTTGCGCATGGTCGCCGCCTGCTGGGCCTCTTTGGAGTCGAACCGGATGCGGTCGAGCTTGGTCACCCCGTCGACCATGGCCGCCACTTCGGTGCCGAAGTCCCGGGTCACGTCGTCGAGGGAGAGCCCGGTGTCCTCCACTGCGTCGTGGAGCAGGGCGGCGGCCAGGGTGATGTCGTCGAGGCCGAGCTCGGCCAGAATGGTCGCGACCGCCACCGGATGGACGATGTAGGGGTCGCCCGAGCGGCGGACCTGGCCGTCGTGGGCGTCAGCGGCCACCTGGTAGGCCCGGGTGAGCAGGCTGGTGTCGGCCTTCGGGTGCTTGGCGCGGTAGATGTCGACCAGCTCGCGGACGTCGCCGGGCACGGTCTGGGACGAGCGCCGCCACGGCAACACACGATCGGCGGTGGGCAAGTCCCTCCCCTCCTAATAGGTCACGAGCGAGACGACGTCGTACCCGTCCAGCTTCTCGCGTCCGGCGAGGTACGTCAGTTCGAGAGCGAAGGCCAGGCCGGCCACGGCGCCCCCCGCCCCTTCGACCAGCCGCACGGTGGCCTGGGCGGTGCCGCCGGTGGCGATCACGTCGTCGACGATCAGCACCTGCTCCCCCGCGGTCAGCGCGTCCTGATGAATCTCGAGGCGGTCCACCCCGTACTCGAGGGCGTACTCCTCCGACGAAGTCCGCCACGGCAACTTGCCCGGCTTGCGGACGGGAACGAACCCGGCGCCGAGCCGGTAGGCCACGGGAGCGGCGACGATGAAGCCTCTGGCCTCCACGCCCACGACCTTGTCGATGCGGCGGCCGGTGAAGGCATCGGCCAGCGCGTCGACGGTGAACCGGAACGCCTCGATATCGCCCAGCAGCGGGGTGATGTCCCGGAAGAGGACGCCGGGAGATGGGAAGTCGGGGACGTCGCGGATGCGCCCTTTGAGCCACCCCGCATCAGCCATATCCCAGCCTACACGGCGGAGAAATCCGCCCCTCTGGGGGGGTTAGCGCTTCTTGCCCTTCTTGCGGCCCCGGGGCGCCCCCGGCCGGGGCACTTGCTTCGGCCTGGGCGCGGAGGCCTGGCCGGATGAGCCGGGCGGGGTGGGCACGAGCCGGTCGTCGGCGTCGTCCTGGGCGACCGGCGGTCGGGCCCGGGCCGGGCTCTTGGCGCCGGCACGCGGCCTCGGCGGGGCCGATGCGCCACCGCCACCGCCGCCGGCCAGGGCTGCGGCGGCCGCCGGAGTCAGAAGGCCGGCGCCGCCCTTGGCGATCAGCTTCTGGCGGATGGCGGCGTAGCGGGGCTCGCGCTCCTTGAGCATGGCGAGGACGGGCGAGGCGATGAAGATCGAGGAGTAGGCGCCGGTGAGGAGGCCGACCAGCAGGGCCAGGCCGAAGTCGTTGAGGGTGGTGGCGCCCAAGATGCCGGCGCCGATGACCAGGATGGAGACGATCGGCATGATGGCCACGATCGACGTGTTCAGCGACCGCATCAGCACCTGGTTCATGGACAGGTTCACGGTGTCGGAGTACGTGAACCGCCCGCTGGCGGCGATGCCCTTGGCGTTCTCCTCCACCTTGTCGAACACCACGATGGTGTCGTAGAGCGAGTACCCCAGGATCGTCAGGAAGGCCACGACCGTGGCCGGTGTCACCTCGAAGCGGGAGATGGAGTACACGCCGACCGTGACAAGGATGTCGTGAACCACGGCGGCCAGGGCGGCAACGGCCATCTTCCACTCGAAGCGGAGCGAGATGTAGATGCTGATGAGGACGAAGAAGACCACCAGGGCGTTGCGCGCCTTGTTGGTGACCGCCTTGCCCCACGAGGGGCCGACGTCGTTCACGCTCACCTGGTCCGGGCCGACGCGGGCCAGGTCGGCCAGCGCCCGGCTTATGCGCTCCTGCTGCTCGGGGGGCTCGTTGCCGGACGCCACCCGTATCCGGTCACCGCCGATGGTCTGGATGGTGGCGTCGCCGAGGCCGAGCGGGCGGAGGGCGTCGCGGGCCTCCTCCACTGAGACGCCGGGGGCCGGTACCTCCCAGGACGTGCCGCCCTTGAAGTCGATCCCGTAGTTCAGGCCTTGGCCGAGCAGGGAGATGAGGCCGGCGAGGACGACCACCGCCGACACCACGAACCACGCGTTCTTGCGCCCGACGAAGTTGATGGTGGTCTCGCCGTGGTAGAGCCGGTGAGCCAGCGACGCCTTTTTCGCCGGCGGTGCGTCCTGCACTTGGTCGCTCACAGAGCTCCCTGGTCGCTGCACAGGTCGCAGCTCATACGGGTTCCTTGACTCTCGGGGCCGCGGGCAGGGGGGCTGCGTTCAGGCCCCGGGCCACGCCGAGCCAGCGGGCCTCGGTGAACAACCGGCTCCGGCCGAGCAGCATCACCATGGGCCGGGTGAAGAAGTAGGCGGTGAAGAGGTCGAGCAGGGTGGTGAGGCCGAGGAAGAAGGCGAAGCCCCGTACCGAGCCGACACTCAGAACGTAGAGGACGGCGGCGCCGATGATGGACGCCGAGTCGGCGGCGAGGATGGTGCGGTAGGCCTTGGAGAACCCCCGGTCGAGCGATGAGCGGATCGTCTTGCCCGAGCGGATCTCGTCCTTCAGCCGCTCGAAGTACACGACGTAGGAGTCCACCGTCACGCCGACGGACACGATGATGCCGGTGGCGCCGGCCAGGCTCAGCGCCAGCCCGCTGGTGGTGCCCAACAGCGTCACCAGGGAGTACATGATCGCAGCGGTGAGCAGCAGGCCGATCCAGACAACGACCCCGAGCGCCCGGTAGTAGAGGAGCATGTAGATGGCGACCAGGCCCAGCCCGAACAGGCCGGCGAACAGGCCGGCCCGCAGCGAGTCACGGCCGAGGGTGGCCGAGACGGTCTGGACCGTCTGGCGGTCGAGCTGGACGGGCAGGGCGCCGTAGCGCAGGACGAGGGCCAGGTCCTTGGCCTCCCCCTGGGTGAAGTTGCCGGTGATGACGCCGCGCCCCTGGAACTCGGTGACCTCCAGCCGGGGCGCCGAGCGGACGACACCGTCGAGGTCGATGGCGATCTGGTTGCCCGCACCGACCTCAGTGGCCATGGCGTTCCACTGCTTGGTGCCCTCGCCCGTGAGCTCGAACTCCACCTCCCAGGCACCGGTCTGCGACACCGCGGCCGAGGCGCCCGAAAGGACCTCGCCCTTGACCTTGGCCGGCCCAAGGAGGTAGCGGGAGGTGACCTTGCCGTCGGAGTCCTTCTCCGGGAGGATCACCTGCTTGGTCTCGTCGTCGTCCTCCGGCTTCGTCGTGGAGTTGAGGTCGAAGGGGACCGTGGTGGACGTGGACGAGGTGGGGGCCGAGCCCTCGATCGTGGTCGACGTGGTGGAGGACGTGGAGGTCGAGGTGGTGGTGGCGGTCGGCTCGGCAGGCAGCTGCTGGATGACGGGCCGGAACAGCAGCTGGGCCGTCTGGCCGACGACCTGCAGCGCCCGCTCGCGGTTCTCGACACCGGGAAGGGAGACGATGATCGACTCGCCCTGACGGGTGATCTCCGGCTCAGCAACGCCGAGGGCGTCGACCCGGTTCCGGATGATCTCGATGGCCTGGTTCAGTACCCCCGGGTCCACCTTCTCCCGGGGCTGGAGCACCACCGAGGCGCCGCCCTGGAGGTCGAGGCCGAGCTGGGGGCTGTTGCCGGAAACCAATGTCGCCCCCAGCGCGCCGATGGCCAGGACGAAGAACGCGATGAGGGAGTAGGTCGCCGAACGGCGCATCAGAGCCCGTCCTTGCCCGCCGGCGACTCGTCGGCCGGGTCCTCGTCGTCCTCGTCGTCGTCGATCTCCTCCAGCGGGGCGATCCGCTGGCTCACTGCGCTGCGGAGGACGCGCAGCACCACGCCGGGCGCCACTTCGACGGCCAGCGTCTCCTCGTCGACCGAGGTGATGGTGCCGTAAACGCCGCCGGCGGTGACCACCTCGTCACCGGCGCGGAGGGAGGCGACGACGGCCTGGTGCTGCTTCATGCGACGCTGCTGAGGAAGGATGAGCAGCACCCACATGAGGCCAAAGGTGATGAGCAGCGCGAGAAGGGGTCCCATGAGGAAAGTGGGCCGCCGGGCGACCGGGGATCACGTTACTGCTTAGCTGAACAGGGGGGCAGTCGAGGGGCCCTGCGCCGGCGGCTCGAGCCCCACGTGGGCCCACGCTGCGGCCGTGGCCACGCGACCCCTCGGCGTCCGCTGGAGGAGGCCGAGTTGCAGGAGGAACGGCTCGTAGACGTCCTCCACCGTCTCGGGCTCCTCGCCGACGCAGATGGCGAGGGTGGACAGGCCCACCGGGCCGCCTCCGAACCGGCGGCACACCGCCATGAGGATGGCCCTGTCGACCTTGTCGAGGCCCGCCTCGTCGACTTCGAAGAGCGCCAGACCGTCGCGGGCCGCAGCCTCGGTGACGACCCCGTCGGCCCGCACCTCGGCGTAGTCGCGCACACGCCGGAGCAGGCGGTTGGCGATGCGGGGCGTCCCTCGTGCCCGCCGCGCCACCTCGTGGCCGCCGGCAGGGTCGAGGGCGACGCCCATGATGCGCGCCGCCCGGACGACGATGGCCTCGAGCTCGGCCACGTCGTAGTAGTCGAGGCGGGCGACGAAGCCGAAGCGGTCTCGGAGCGGACCGGTGATGAGCCCGGTCCGGGTGGTGGCCCCGACCAGTGTGAAGCGGGGCAGGTCGAGGCGAAGCGACCGGGCTGACGGGCCCTTTCCGAGGACGATGTCGAGCTGGAAGTCCTCCATTGCGGGGTACAGGACCTCTTCCACCACCCGGGGCAGGCGGTGGATCTCGTCGATGAAAAGGACGTCGCCCTCGTCGAGGTTGGTGAGGACCGAGGCCAGGTCGCCGGCCCGCTCCAGCGCCGGCCCGGAGGTGACCCGCAGGGTCACGCCCATCTCGGCGGCGACGATGCCAGCCAGGCTGGTCTTGCCCAGGCCGGGCGGCCCGGCCAGCAGCAGGTGGTCGGCAGGTTCCCCCCGCCGGCGGGCGGCCTCGAGCAGGATCTCGAGATGCTGGCGGAGCTGGGCCTGGCCGACGAACTCCTCGAGCCGCCGGGGCCGCAGCGTGACCTCCTCCGGCTGCTCGCTCGCCGCCGACAGCGGCGTGAGCAACTCGTTGCGCGTCACCGAGAAGCGCCGAGGGTCTGGAGGGCGGTGCGGACGAGGGTGGTGAGGTCGCCCTCCGCCGGCAGCTCGCCCATGGCCCGCCGGACCTCTTCCGGCTGGTAGCCAAGGGCGGCCAGGGCGGCCCGCACGTCGGCCCGCGGTGACCCGTTCGTGGCCGCCGGGGCCACGTCACCCTCCGGGACGTCGAGCCGGGACTTGAGCTCAAGGAGCAGGCGCGCCGCGGTCTTCCGGCCGACGCCGGGGACGAGGGTGAGCGAATCGAGGTCGCCCTCCATGACCACCCGCCGCAGCTCGTCGGGGCCGTGGGTGGAGAGGATGGCCAGGGCGAGGCCCGGGCCGACGCCGTGGGCACCAAGAAGCGACTCGAAGCAGTCACGCGCATCTGCGGAGGCGAAGCCGAACAGGGTCAGGGCGTCCTCGCGCACATGCAGGTGGGTGTGGACGACGACTTCGTCGCCGATGCTGCCCAGGGCGACGCTCGTGCCGGGCGACACGCTGATCCGGTAGCCGACGCCACCGACGTCGAGCACCACCTCGCCCCGGGGTGAGCGGTGGGCCAGGGTCCCCCGCAGCCTGCCGATCATCGTTTCAGTGCCACCCGCGCCTGGAGGGGGGCCATGGCCAGGTGGCAGAGAGCGAGGGCCAGGGCGTCGGCCGCGTCGGGCGGGCTGGGGAGCTCGGCCAGGCCAAGGAGGGTCTGGACCATGCGCTGCACCTGCTCCTTGGGGGCCGAGCCGTACCCGGCGACGGCCTGCTTGACCTCGTTGGGCGTGTACTGCACCACTTCGCACCCCGCCTGCGACGCCGCCACCAGGGCCAGCCCGCTGGCCTGGCCCACCGACATGGCCGTGCGGGCGTTGACCTGGAAGAACACCCGCTCCACGGCCACCACCGACGGCTTGAACTCGGCCACCAGGGCCCGCAGGTCGTGGTCGAGGGCGGCCAGCCGGCCGGGCAGCGGGTCGGACGGCGGCGTGGTCAGCACGCCCACGCCCACCACGCGCGGCGTGGCCCCCGGCCCTCCCTCGACGCAGCCGTAGCCACAGCGCGACACCCCTGGATCGATCCCGAGCACGAACATCCGTTCGCAACTCTAGCGGACCGCCGCCGCCGGCTGGTGGACCTACGCGTCGATGAGTTGCAGCACCGCGTCGGGGATGTCGAAGTTGGCGTACACGGCCTGCACGTCGTCGTGCTCCTCGAGAGCGTCGACCACCCGCAGCACCTTGCGGGCGTCGCCCTCGGACTCGAGGGCGATCGTCGACGTCGGCACCATGGTCAGCTCCGCTGAGGTGACCTTGACCCCTGCGGCCTCCAGGGCGTCCCGCAGCCGGCCGAGGTCGGTGGGCGGAGCGGTGAGCTGCCAGGTGTCGCCCTGGTCCTCGAGGTCTTCCATGCCGGCGTCGAGGCCGATCATCATCACCTCGTCCTCATCCGACGCGGCCCCGCCCTGGCCGATGATGATCACCGCCTTGCGCTCGAACTGCCAGGCCACCGCACCGGGCTCGGCGCTGGAGCCGCCGTTCTTGGAGAAGATGGCCCGGACGTCGGCGCCGGTGCGGTTGCGGTTGTCGGTGAGGGTCTCGACGTAGATGGCCACGCCCAGCGGGGCGTAGCCCTCGTAGTTGACCGGCTCGTACCGCACACCCTCGAGGTCACCGGTGCCCCGTTTGATGGCCCGCTCGATGGTGTCGGTGGGAACGGAGGCCTCACGGGCCTTCTGGTACATGCTCCGCAGGGTGGCGTTGGCGGCCATGTCGGCCCCGCCCTCCCGGGCCGCCACCTCGACCTGGCGCAGCACCTTGGCGAACACCTTGGCCCGGACCTTGTCCTTGGCCCCCTTCTGGTGCTTGATCGTCGCCCACTTGGAATGTCCGGACATTGGTCAATCCTCCAGGAACAGTTGGTGGAGCCGAAGGTCGTCGGAGAGCTCAGGATGGAACGCAGCGGCCAGGACCGGGCCCTGCCGGCACAGGACGGGTCTACCGTCGACCGTGGCCAGCACCTCCACGCCCGGCCCCACCCGCTCGACAACGGGCGCCCGGATGAAGACGGCGGGGAAGGCTCCGGCACCCAGCCGGTCGACGGTCAGCTCCGTCTCGAAGGAGTGGACCTGGCGCCCGAAGGCGTTGCGGCGCACGGCGACGTCGAGCACCCCGAAGCTGCGCTGGTCGGACCGGCCGTCGAGGATCTCGCCGGCGAGCAGGATCATGCCCGCGCAGGTGCCGAACGCCGGCATCCCGTCGGCCAGGCGCTCGGCCACCGGCTCGAAGAGGCCCGAGAGGTCGAGCAGCTTCGACATGGTGGTCGACTCCCCACCAGGCAGGATCAGCCCCTCGATGCCGCACAGATCCTGGGGCGTGCGGACTTCGACTGCGTGCGCGCCGAGAACGGTCAGCGCCTCAACGTGGCGCTGCGTCGCCCCCTGCAGGGCCAGCACCCCGACCTTGTGCACCTGGGGGCCGCCTCACCAGCCGCGCTCCGCCAGCCGGACTTCCAGACCGTCGATCTCGGCGCCGCGCATGGCCTCGCCCAGCCCACGGCTGACCTTGGCCACGATCTGGGCGTCCTTGAAGTGGGCGGTGGCCTCGACGACGGCACGGGCCATCGCCTCGGGATCGGAGCTCTTGAAGATGCCCGACCCGACGAACACGGCCTCGGCGCCGAGTTGCATCACGAGCGACGCGTCGGCCGGTGTGGCAATTCCCCCGGCGCAGAACAGGGGCACCGGCAGCGAACCGGTCTCGGCCACTTCGTAGACCAGCTCGATCGGCGCTTGCAGCTGCTTGGCCCAGGCGTACCGCTCGGCGGCGTCGGTCTGGGTGAGGCGGCGGACGTCGCCCAGGATCGACCGCAGGTGGCGGACGGCCTCCACGATATTGCCCGTGCCGGCCTCGCCCTTGGATCGGATCATGGCTGCGCCCTCGGAGATGCGCCGAAGGGCCTCGCCGAGATTGGTGGCCCCGCACACGAAGGGCACGGCGAACGGCCACTTGTCGATGTGGTGGGCCTCGTCGGCGGGGGTCAGCACCTCGCTCTCGTCGATGAAGTCGACCTGCAGCGCCTCCAGGACCTGGGCCTCGGCAAAGTGCCCGATTCGGGCCTTGGCCATGACCGGGATGGTGACCGCGGCCTGGATGGCCTCGATCATGGCCGGGTCGCTCATGCGGGCCACCCCACCGTCACGCCGGATGTCGGCCGGCACCCGCTCGAGAGCCATGACCGCCACCGCGCCGGCGTCCTCGGCGATCCGGGCCTGGGCGACGTCGACCACGTCCATGATCACGCCGCCCTTGAGCATCTCGGCCAGGCCGCGCTTCACTCGAGTGCTTCCGGTGCGGTCGGTCATACGGGCGATTCTACTGCCGTCCCCTGCGCCACTCCGGCGGATAACTCACGCGACGGTCACCGCCGAGCCCCGCTCCTGCAGGTGGACCCACGTCTGCCCGGGCGTGAGCGGGATGCGGGCCCCGGCGGAGTCCACGAAGGTGGTGACGGCATCGGGCGAGGCCTTGGACCACCTGGCCTTCACCTGCTTGCCGCCAAGGAACACCAGCGCGTCGCCCGAGCCCACGACCTCCGGGAAGCGCACCTTGGGGTCGGGCCCGAAGGTGGCGTAGCCCGTGAACTGGACGATCACGTTGCGCGGCGCGATCTGGGCCCCTCCCTCGAGGGTGTGCGGCTGGCCGTCCGTCGACCGCTTCCAGACGCCGCCGGCGGCATCCCATGCGTACGCAGCCCGCACCCCGGGCGCCGGCTGCAGCGTCACGCTGGTGGCGGCGGTCGCTCCCGCCGCCGCCGTGAGCTGGCCCTCCCGCAGGAACGGGGACAGCGCCGGCGGCGGGGCGCCGGCGCCGGCCTTTCCGAAGAGATCGGCGGTTGTGCTGTAGAGGTTGTGGGGCGCCCTCCGGCCCGAGCGCCGCTTGAGGACGTCTTTGTTGTTCTCGGTGATCTGGGTGAGCCCGGACGAGCGGACGACATCGAGCACGGGCGCCGACCCTCCCGAGAACACGAACGGGCCACCGAAGGGCTTCACGATGTTGGGGTCGGCCGGCCTCACCGAGCGCACCGGCCCCACCTGGGGCGCGTCGGTGGAGTGGAAGAGCACCACGAAACGGGTGATCCCCTCCGTGAACTCCTCGTAGATCACATCGGCCACATCCAGGCCGGACTGGGGCCGGGCTGCGGCGCTGTTGTCGATCTTCACAGCGAAGGCCCGGCGGGACAACCTGGCCGGGTCGAACGAGGGCATGCCCGTGAGGGGGTACGTGCCGAGCGCTGATGCGGAGGTGGTGGTGGGGCTGCTCGGCGCGGCCTGGCCCTTCGCTGCCCCGCCGCCTCCGCCACCACAGGCCGCAGTCAGCGCCAGCAGCAGGGGTACGGCCAGTGCGAGAGGTCTCCGCGTCATTGCCTACAGCTCCTTCAGGGCCTGGATCCGCTCCTCCAGGGGGGGGTGGGTGTCGAACAGCCGGTTCAAGCGGGAGAGACGTCCCTCCTCCGGCGTGCGGGCCAGCGGGGACTCCACCCAGAGGTGGGCTGTGGCCCTCGACGACGAATGGACGACCGTGTTGTCGTCCCGCAGCTTTTCTAGTGCCGAGATCAACCCGGGAGGGTAGCGGGTGAGGGCCACCCCGCTCACATCGGCGAGGGCCTCCCGCCGGCGGCTGATCGTGGCCTGCATCAACTTGGCGACCAGGGGGGCGACGAGCAGGAGGACGATTCCGAACACCGCCAGGGCGGCGGCCGGGCCACCGCCACCGGCGCGCGTGTCGTCGCGGTGGCGGGGGCCTCCCCACCACATGAACCGCAGGCTGAAGTCGGTGAGCACGGCCACCACGCCCACCAGCGTCACGGCCAGGGTGGAGACGAGGATGTCGTAGTTCTTGATGTGGCTCAGCTCATGGGCCAGGACACCCTCGAGCTCGATGCGGGTGAGCTTGTCGAGGAGCCCGGTGGTCACCGCCACCGCCGCGTGCCGGGGGTTGCGGCCGGTGGCGAAGGCGTTGGGGGCGTCGTCGTCGATCACGTAGATGGCGGGCTTCGGCAGCCCGGCGGCGATGCAGAGCCCCTCGACCAGGTTGTGCAGGCGGGCGTGGGTCGTGGGGTCCGCGAGCCGGGCGTGGCTCATGGCCAAGGCGATCGAGTCGGACTTCCAGTACGCCACCGCCGAGCCGACGCCGGCCACGACGAGGGCGACGAGCACCCCGACCAGCCCGAACCCCAGCAGCAGGTCGACGGCATAGCCCACCACCACGACGAGCGCGACGAAGCTGAGGACGAGGAGAACCGAGCGCCGCTTGTTGGAGGAGATCTGGTCGTACAGGAGCCGAAGTCAGTCTAGGAGGTCAGAACTGCACGGAGACAGGGCCGCGCGAGGTGTCGTCGGCCTCGAAGTACTCGTGCTCCTTGAACCCGAACATGCCGGCCAGGATGTTGGACGGGAAGCTCTGGATCTTGGTGTTTAGGCGCAGGACGGCGTCGTTGTAGTACTGCCGGGCGTAGGAGATGCGGCCCTCGGTGCCGCTCAGCTCCTCCTGCAGCGAGAGGAAGTTCTGGTTGGCCTTGAGGTCCGGATACGCCTCCGACACGGCGAAGAGCGACTTCAGGGCACCGCTGATCATGTTCTCGGCCCTGGCCTGGTCCGCCGGCCCTTCGGCGTTGATGGCGTTGGCCCGGGCCTGGGTCACGGCCTCGAACGTGCCCTTCTCGTGGGCGGCGTAGCCCTTGACCGTCTCGACCAGGTTAGGGATCAGGTCGTAGCGCCGGCGGAGCTGCACGTCGATCTGGGCCCAGGCGTTCTGGATCCGGTTCCGCAGCTTGACCAGGCCGTTGTAGGTGACGATCACGTACAACAGGAGGAGCACTACGACCGCGACGACGATGATCGTGATCATGCGCCCCCCATCATACGGGAGCACCCTGCGAGATGGCCGAGCGGTAGATCTCGACATAGCGCTCGGCCAGGCGGTCCATGGAGAACGTGGCCGCCCGCGCGTCACCGGCGGCGGCAAGGGAAGCAGCCAGATCGACATCCTCCAGCACACGGCGCAGCGCTCGGCCCAGGGCCACGGGGTCGCCGGGCGGCACGAGCAGCGCCGCCGGCTCCCCATCGCCGATCACCTTCCGGTAGCCGGGCAGGTCGCTGGCCACGATAGGCGTCTCGGCGGCCATGGCCTCGAGCAGGATCATCCCGAACGACTCCCCCCGCAGGGAGGGGGCGCAGAGCACCGAGGCGCCCCGCAGCCGGCGGATCTTCTCCCCCTCGTCGATGCGGCCCAGCCACTCCACCCGCTCGTCGCCGGCTGCGGCCGCCTGCAGACGGGCGGTGTCCGGCCCGTCACTGGCCACCCACACCCGGGCATGCGGCGGGAGCAGCGGCAGGGCCTTGACGAGCACGTCGAGCCCCTTGCGCTCCTCGTGGCGGGACAGGAACAGCACCGTCGGCCCCTCGATCGGCCACGGCGTGGCCTTGGCGAAGTGCTCGACGTCGATGCCGTTGTTCAGCATCACGTAGTCGCCCCCCAGCCCGCCGGCAGCCAGGTCGCGGGCGTCCTCGGACACCGCGCACCGCACGGTGAGACGCCCCGCCAGCCAGCGCAGGCCGGGTACCCATCGGTACGACGCGCTGGTCCCTGCTGCGTGGAACGTCCCCACCAAGGGCGCGCTGCCGCACACGAGCGTGGTCACGGTGCACCCGGGAGCGATGGGCTCGTGGAGGTGGATGACGTCGAAGTCCTCGTCGCGCAGTGCGGAGATCGTCCGCAGGGCGTTTGAGGGATCGGGGGCCACGGGCGCCATCGACCCGTTTGCGGCGGTTGGGATGCTGTTGCCGAGCGGGGTGATCCCCACCTCGGGCGGGGCACCGTCGCACGGGCCGAGCACCCGGACCTGGTGACCGAGCCCCCTGAGCGCCTTGGCCAACCCCAGCACCTGACCCTGCACGCCCCCGGGCAGCGACAGGCTGTACGGGGACACCAGGCCGACACGCACGAGGGGAGCGTACATACTTGCCTCCTATGACCGAAGACAACCTCACCCGGGCCGAGGCTCAGGATCGCGCCACCAAGCTGTCGGGTGTCTCGTACACGGTGGCGCTCGACCTCACCACCGGCGACGAGACCTTCACCAGCGACACCACTGTGCGGTTCCAGGGCAACCTGGTGGGGCTGAGCACGTTCATCGACCTCGACGCGGTGAACGTGAGAGAGGCGACGCTGAACGGGCGGGTCATCCCGGTCGAGTCCTACGACAAGGCCAAGAGCCGAATCCCTCTGCGCGGCCTGCTCGCCAACAACGTGCTCACGGTGGTCGCCGACTGCGCGTACCAGCACACGGGCGTGGGGATGCACCGCTTCGCCGACCCCACCGACGGCAAGGTGTACCTCCACACCCAGTTCGAGCCCTACGACGCCCACCGGGTCTTCACGTGCTTCGACCAGCCCGACATCAAGGCGACGTTCAACCTCACCATCACCGCGCCCGACGAGTGGACGGTGATCAGCAACAGCCCCTCCACCCGGGAGGGCAGGACCCGGGAGGGCGGCACCTGGCGCTTCGCCCCCACCGCTGTCATCTCCACCTATCTGGTGGCCGTCGTGGCCGGTCCGTATTACGAGGTGCGTGAGACCCACGGCCAGGTCGACATGGGGATCTTCTGCCGCGAGTCGCTGGCCAGGTACCTCGACGCCGAGGAGCTCTTCACCCTCACCAGGCAGGGCCTCGACTTCTTCGAGGAGGACTTCGACTATCCCTACCCGTTCCCGAAGTACGACCAGTTGTTCGTGCCGGAGTTCAACTTCGGCGCCATGGAGAACCCGGGCTGCGTCACCTTCAACGAGTACATGGTGTTCCGCTCCCGGCAGACCGAGGCCGCCCACGAAGGCCGGGCCAACACCCTCCTGCACGAGATGGCCCACATGTGGTTCGGCGACCTCGTCACCATGCGCTGGTGGGACGACCTCTGGCTCAATGAGAGCTTCGCCACGTACATGGCCACCCACGCCCTCGCCGAGGCCACTCGCTTCTCCGACAGCTGGGTGCGGTTCGCGGCAGGCGTCAAGGCTGGCGCCATGGCCCAGGACCAGCTGCCGACCACCCATCCCATCTCCGCCGACATCGTCGACACCGACGCCGTCCGCCTCCACTTCGACGGCATCACCTACCTTAAGGGCGCGTCGACGCTCAAGCAGCTGGTGGCGTGGGTCGGCCAGGACGCGTTCCGCCAGGGACTGCAGCGCTACTTCCGCAAGCACGCGTGGAAGAACGCCGAGCTGGCCGACTTCCTGTCGACGCTTGAGCAGACCAGCGGCCGCAAGCTCACCGAGTGGTCGCACGAATGGCTCGAGACCGCCGGCGTCAACACGCTCCGGGCCGAGTTCACGGGGAACGGCAAGTACGACTCCTTCGCCATCGTCCAACAGGGCCAGCCCGGCAACGACACCATCCGGTCCCACCGGGTAGCGGTGGGCCTCTACCGCCTGGGCGACGACGGCCTGGTGCGGGACCGCCGGGTGGAGCTCGACGTCGTGGGTGAGCGCACGGATGTGCCGGACCTCGTCGGCGATGCCATGCCCGACCTGCTGCTCCTCAACGACGGCGACCTCACCTATGCCAAGGTGCGCCTGGACGACCGTTCGGTGGCCACCCTGGCCGACCACTTGAGTCGGATCACCGACCCACTGGCCCGCAACCTCTGCTGGGCTGCGACCTGGGACATGGTGCGGGACGGGGAGCTGCCCACCAGGCGATACGTCGAGCTCGTCCTGGCCCATGCCCCTGCCGAGAGCGACGAGTCCACGCTGGCCCGCCTGCTTGGACAGGCGGACACGGCCGTGGACGTGTACGGCGACCCTGCGAACCGCAGCGTCGCGCGCGCCGCCCTGGCCGCCGCAGCCCGGACGGGACTGGCCGCAGCTGAGCCCGGCAGCGACCGCCAGCTCATCTGGGCCCGCCATTTCCAGTCGGTGGCAGACGCCCCTGACGACCTTGCCTACGCCCGCGGCCTCCTGGACGGCACCGAGGAGCTGCCCGGCCTTGCCGTCGACACCGACCTGCGCTGGCAGATCGTGATGACCCTGGCGTCGATCGGGGCGGACGACGGCGGCGCCCTGATCGAGTCCGAGCTCGAGCGCGACCCCACCGACATCGGCGAGCGCCGGGCCGCCTCCGCCCGGGCGTCCCGCCCGACCGCGGAGGCCAAGGCCACAGCCTGGTCCGCCGTGGTCGAGGACCGCGACCTGCCCCTTGCAAGGATGCGGGCCATCGCCGGCGGCTTCGGCGTCCACGACCAGGACGACGTGCTCGCACCCTACGTCGAGCCGTACTTCGCCAAGGTGGCCGAGTTCTGGGAGGAGCGGACCCGAGACGAAGCCCTCAGCCTGATCCGTGGCCTCTATCCCAGCACCCTCATCGGCCAGGACGTGCTCGACGCCACCGACCGGCTCCTCGCCGACGACGCGCTGGCCGGCCCCGTCCGTCGCATCCTGCTCGAGTCCAAGGACGGCATGGAGCGGGCGCTCCGAGCCCGTGCCGCCGACCAGCCGGCGTAGGAGGCGCGCGACCAAGCGCCGGCCGATCACGCTGCGGCACGGGGATGGCGGGGATCCCCTGGCGGCACGAACGCCCGCTTGCCCCGGCCGACGACCAGCCCCCAGCCCTCCAGGCTCTTGCGGTCGTGGTGATGGGTGCACAATCGGTCGAGCAGGTCGAGC
>Ga0136633_1000986_pt1 | contig 21220 bp, 24 predicted proteins | sample AntDrymeUQ832206_2_FD_105494 | JGI IMG/M metagenome (GOLD analysis project Ga0136633, IMG submission 105494) | Polar desert sand microbial communities from Dry Valleys, Antarctica - metaG UQ83 (22.06) | ecosystem: Environmental > Terrestrial > Soil > Desert | place: Antarctica: Dry Valley...
ACAAGCAACTCGCCGACCTGCCCCTCACCCGCCACCACTGGCACGGCGACTGGAACTACACCCTCGCCGCCCACCCACAACCCAAAACTACAAACCTGTGATTAATTTCGCGGCGGGCCCTAATCAGGAGAACTCGGGCATCGGGCTGGTTCTCGCGGAGCCACTTGGCCAGCCAGACCATCGTCAGGGACTTGCCGGAGCCCTGGGTGTGCCAGATGATGCCGCCATCGCGGTTGGCGACCCGGGCCTGGGCAGCCTTGACACCGAAGTACTGGTTGTGGCGGCAAGTCTTCTTCACGCCGGCATCGAAGACCATGAAGTCGTGGATGATCTCCAGGAAGCGCTCCTTCGAACACAGCTGCATCAGTGCTCGGTCGAGTGGCTCCTCGATGTCTGATTCCTCACGCCACGCCAGCCAGTACTTCTCGGCGGTGTCGATCACGCCGTAGCGGAGGCCCTCGACGTCATTGCCAGCCATGACGAGTTGCACTGTCGTGAAGAACGGGCGGATGAAGTGAGCGTTCTGATTGCCAATCGTCTGACGGATGCCTTCGGAGACGGCCACCTTCGATCGCTTCAGCTCGATCGTGCCCACGGCGATGCCGTTGATGTACAGCACGAGGTCAGGGCGCTTGATGTGATTGCCTGCCACCGTGACTTCCTCAGCCACGGCGAAGTGGTTGGCCGCGAGATTGGCCCAGTCGATCAGCCAGACGGTTTCGGTGTTCTCACCGATGCCCGGCTTGACGCGCACGCCGTAGCGAAGGAGCCGGTAGACGTCCTGGTTGGCCTCGTAGAGATCGCGACCGCCACCGAGCGACGCATCGCTCGTCAACTTCAGGATCGCTTTGTTGGTCAGGTTGTCGTCGTAGCCCCGGGCCTGGAGGTTGTGGTTGAGCAGCTCGACTTCGACGTTCGAGTTGCCGTCCCGGTACTTCCAGTTGCCGATGAACTCATAGCCAAGATTGTCGCGAAAGAGCTTAATGATCTTCTCTTGGGCCTTTCGCTCGACCTGGCCGACGTTGCTCGATACGGTCACGACACTGCCGCCACATCCGAGGCATCGATCCAGCGGGCGAGCACGCTGAGAGCCGCGAGGTACTCCAGGGCTTCCTGCTCGGAAAGTTCCTGGTCAGCCTCGTGACTGAGCGGGTTCCGGATGCCTGCGAAGACGCCCTCGGCCAGGTTCATGGCACCGCGCTGCACAGACCTGTACGTATCGCTCCCATCGTCCTTCATGCGCCGGAGACGGGCATTGCCGGGCTTCGGGTCGTCCAATGAGAACGACTGCTTGAACAGATCCGTCTCACTCAGATCGCGACGGCCGACCTTGTTCTGCATCTCGGCGTTGAGCTTCTTGATCGCTCCCTCGACCGCCTCGCGGTAGTGCCCAGACTGCCAGAGAGACTTCGCGCCACTCCAGATCCACTGGTGGGATCGGCGGCGGAGAGCTCGGGCGCGTTCTCGCCCAGGTTCTCGTTGATCTCCTGCTCGCGCACCAGCTCTGCCTTCGCGCGGGTGGCTGCCTCGCGTAGCTGCCCCCAGGTGTGGTACTTGGCCGTTGGCACTTGGCTGCGCCAAGTCGGAATCACTCGCGCGAGGACCTTCTCGACGACTTGAGCCTGACCGGCAATCTCGGTGTCTGAGCCACGCGAATGCGATCCGATTACGTTGGGTGAGGAATATGGCACCTGGTCAGTCAGATGTATGAGCTTGTCCAGTTCTGCGATAGCCCACTCGGTATTCATGACGCAACCTCCACCGGCAGACGGGTGCGGCCGGTGAGCAGCTGCTGCATCATGCCCTGCTTGAGGTCGCGAGCCTTGGCGAGTCGATTGTTGAGCGCCGCAAGACCAGCGTCGGCGTCGTCGAGCGCCGCGGCAATCGCCCGGCGTTCATGGGCATGACTCGGCCAGTGAATCGTGAACGAGCGAACCTGGTTGGAGTTGACCGCCGTGAATGTACTGCCCTGCTCGAATGCGGCCCACCGCGGCTCGGCGTACACGAGAGCGTGGAACAGGAATCGATTGCTATCACCAGGGCCCAGCGCACAGACACCGCGCCCAAGGCAGCAGTCGCGTGACGCTACCGCCGTGTATCCGACGGGAGCACGAACCGTCATGACCACGTCTCCCGCTCGACAGCGCTTCGTAGGCTGCGTTGTCCAGATGCGATCGATGGTGTGACGAGCCTTGATATCAGCATTGCCCTGGATCAGTGGCATTCCTCGGCGTGCGGTGTTGTAGGAGAAGCCCGGCGGGGACTGGCCCATGTTCACGACTGCGATGCTGCCGAGTGTCGTCTCTGTCCATGGCTCGGTAAAGCCGGGGAGGCGGGTCTTGCCTGTCAGGAGCTGCTGCATCATTCCCTGCTTCATCGCCTGCTTCTTCGCAATGGTCCGTTCCGTAGCAGCAACCAGATCGTCGGCGTCATTGAGAAGGTCAGCGATGCGAGTCTGTTCGGCAATCGGCAGCATTAGCACCTCAAAATGCCGCATATCTGCCGCGTAGATATGGTAGACGGTGGTGCCGCGGACGAGTGACAGCACTTGGTTTGCATCGTGGCGAATCGCGTACGCGAGAAATCGCGGATCTGTCCTTGCGGGGTCTGGACGGATGACGAGCACATCACCGCCCAAGCCGACTCCATCACATTGAATCGTCGAAGCCTTGGCGAGGCCCCAGGGCGTGACATCAGAAGTCGGCATCAGCACATCGCCCTTGACCGACTTCACTGGTAGATCCCGATTGGTGCGGCTATGAATCGCGTGGATCACCGCCCCGTACTTGGTGAATAGCTCGCCGTAGTGGATGCAGGGGTGCGGTCCGCCAGGGACAAGATCGGACTTTGCTAGGCCCGACCCTTTGCTGAACGTCGCGACGCTACCGATTGCCACCGTCGAAGTCATCGGTTGACTCCCATCTCGGCGAGGTGGTTCGCGACCTTGGCTTCGAGCTTCTCCTGGTCGGCTCTCAGGGCTCCAACTGTCTCGGCGTAGCGCTCGCCAAGCTGCTGAAGCCGGGTGACGAGGTCGAGCGTGAGGGCGTTGACCTCGGCGACTACGCGGTTGCGGATGGTTGCAGCCCACTTGTCGTCGAGAACGAGCGACTGGACGTCGGCGTCGCTGAGGTCGCCGTACTTCTTAAGGGTGGCGGTGTCGAGTGTTGCCTGGGCCTCCTTGGCTGCTTTCTTGGCCGCCGCCTCAGCCTGCAGGAGCTCAATCGCCGCCTTCGCGCATTCGATCGTCTCCTCGTCCTGGGCTGCCCTGGCTTCCTTCAAGGCGTCCTTGACAGCGGCCTGGGTGAGCTTCCCCTTGTCGTTGACAGCATCCGAGAGCAGGCCTTCGTCGCCGCCGTGCTCCTCGGCAGACTCTTCGACGGCTTGCGCGGCCGCCTCAACGTCAGCGTTCAACTCGCCGACGCATCGTTGGTCGTCGGCGAAGTAGCGGGCCACTACCAGCGCCGGGGAGACGAGGTCCATCTTGTACTTGGCCCTCTTTCGTCCGGTGCCGGTCTCGAGGTCGGATGTCTCGGAGAGCTTGCGGTCATTGTCCTCGATGGTCGGCCGCGGCCGCGATGCATTCAACCACCCCTCGTGCATGACGAGGAACACGTCGTCGTGCATGACGGTGTGCCAGTAGGTCATGACCTGCTCGTACACGTCGTACTCGTCGAGCAGTGGGACCGGCCTGAACCGAGCGAGTAGGTCGTCGCCGATCATGGCAATGAGGTCGTTCGGACGGGTGTTGGGGTCGATGGCCTGCAGACTCGGACGGTGCGCGGCGTACCAGTCGTCGGTGAGCGCTCGGGCTTCGTCGACGAACTTCTGGAACTCGGGCGAGTCGAGGACGGTCTGCTGGACCTCGCTCGCCTCGACGGCGAGGTCGACGTAGCCGGGCCGGGCGGGCTTGAACAGCTGCGAACGCAACTGAGGGAAGGCAGCCCAGTAGTCGCCCAGAGCGTCGCTGTCGCGCTCGGGGATGCCGCCGTGCATGTGGGCGTGGAGGTCCTGGATGTCCTCGGGTTCGGTGGAGTCGATGTATCTCGGGATGTTGAGGTTGAAGTCATTCCTCGGGTCGGCGATCTCGCTCATGGGCACCATGCGCGAGTAGCGGTCGATGTCGGTCTGCTTGATGAAGACGTCGACAATCTTGTGGATGTCCTGGCTGCGGAGTCGGTTCTTCGCTCCGTCCTTCATGAAGCCCCTCGAGGCATCGATCATGAAGACGCCCGTACGGGCATGGGCGTTCTCCTTGTCGAGCACGACAACGCAGGCGGGGATGCCGGTGCCGTAGAACAGGTTCGGCGGCAGGCCGATGACGCCCTTGATGTAGCCGCGCTTCAGCAGCGCCTTGCGGATGGTGGCCTCGGCGTTGCCGCGAAACAGCACGCCGTGGGGCAGGATCACCGCGGCCTTGCCGGTGCTCTTGAGCGACTTGAGCGCGTGCAGCAGGAAGGCGTAGTCGCCGTTCTTCGCCGGCGGCATGCCGAACTCGAAACGGCCGTAGTCGTTCTCCAGTCCGTTGGTCCAGGACTTGGTCGAGAACGGCGGGTTCATGACTACGAAGTCGAAGGTCTTGAGCTGTGCCCCGCTGGTGAACTGCGGGCTGGTGATGGTGTCGCCCTTGCGCAGGTCAGCGATCTCGTTTTCGTGGAGGATCATGTTCATCTTGGACAGCGCCCAGGTGGCGTTGTCCTTTTCCTGGCCGTAGATCGTCATGCCGCGCGGTGCTTCAGCAGCGGCCTTCAGCAGCAGCGAGCCTGAGCCGCAGGTCGGGTCGTAGACCGTCTGGTCCTGCTTGGTGTCGGGTCCGATGCCGACGACCTTGGCCAGGATCCGTGAGACCTCGGCCGGTGTGTAGAACTGGCCCTTGCTCTTGCCAGACTCGGTGGCGAAGTGCCGCATCAGGTACTCGTAGGCGTCACCGAGCAGATCATCACCCTCGGCTCGGCTGCCGCGGAAGTCGAGGTCGGCGAAGATCGAGACCAGCTTGGTCAGCCGATCTTGCATCTCCTTGCCCTTGCCGAGCTTCTCCTCGTCGTTGAAGTCGGCCTGGTCGATCACCTTCTGGAGGTCGTTGGCCTCGGCGAGCTTGGCGATGATCTTGTTGATCTTGTCGCCGATCTCCTTGTCGCCCTTGAGGGCGACCATGTCGTCGAAGGAACCGCCGTCGGGGACGTCGATTAGGCTATTCTTGTCGGACTTGGCCTTGTCCGAGACATACTTCACGAACAGCAGCGTGAGGATGTAGTCCTTGTACTGCGAGGCATCCATGCCGCCGCGCAGCTCATCGCAGCTCTTCCACAGGGAGCTATAAAGGTCGGACTTCCTCAGGGCCAATATCCATCCTTCCGGTTAGGTCGAATTCGTAACAACTATGAGGGAACTCCTGCAAAACCGCAAGACAAACCGCTGTCCCACGTCGCACCGTCGGGGCTTTGGCGCGTGAGGCTTCGGGGCGAAAGGATAGTGAACGACGGGAGCTGAGGTGGTCTGGTGGAGTTCGTTCTCCGAGCCGACGGTCCAGCCTGGGGACTGAGACGGGGTCGAGGTCTAGTCGCTCGTCCGTCGCGGCCACGTCTCATTCCCTTGTCTCTGGCTCCACTCCCGTAGCTCGATGTAGAGCTGCTCCGGGCTCACACTCGGCCGCCGCTTCCGGTCGAGATGGTACCAGTCGGCGATGCGGTCCCAGTCGTGATCGATGATGAGGCAGTAGTCGTTGGCGGCGGCGACGATTGCGTGGGTCTGACAGCCTGAGTCAATGCCCGGGTGGGTGCGGTGCGTCGGGAAGTAGCCACGCTCGGGCTCGCCGGGTGCCCAGGTGCATTCGCAGAGTGCGAGGAAGGCCTGCCACTCGGCGTGGAGGTCGGCCAGTACAGAGTCGGTGGCGCCGCGGCTGCGGAACCGGTGCTGCTCGCCGCCGGATTCGGCGTAGACGATACGCAGGTAGGAGTCGTCGCGTTCGTTGAGCGGCGTCGCGAGGCGGATGCGAGCGATGGCGTCGGCGGCCTCGGTCTCGGCCTGCTGGTCGCTGAGTAACCACAGCCCGCCGTGGGTGGTGATGAACCTCTCCGCTCCGTTTAGGTAGGCCGCCAGGTGGAAGAGAGCACTCGTGCCGTAGCCGGTAGCTTGCATCTCCTGGCTGTAGCCACCCGGTTCCTCGTCTGTCGGTTCCCGGTCGTAGGGTCGATCCTCTTCGAGCAGCGTCGAGCGGCAGGCGGTCAGGTCCGCACCGAGTGCGTAGACCGGGGTCCAGATCGAGTAGTAGGCCTCGAACCGTTCCACCCATGCCACGGCCAGGCGTGAAGCGGCCGGTGTTCGCCGTTCGAGTGCGAGGTGCGCCACGTGCATCTGATGGGCGTGACAGAAGCCGAGCATGAGATCTGCGATCTGCTCGATGACGCGGCGTTCCCAGTGGTTGCGCCAGCGGGAGAAGCTGACGCCGAAACGCTCGGCCGCGTCCTGACGCAACTGGGCCGTGCTGTCGCCACGGGTACCGGGAGCGAGCCCGAACACCAAGGCAGCCGCCTCACCCCACCGACCGCCTTCCATGTCTCCGACGGCTCCTCTGAGTAGCGCCTCGATCGCCGGTGCCGGGACGCCACGGCCCCGATCGGCTCGACCGCTTGCGTTTGCCGCCTGCACAAGTGCCGGTAGCGCCAGCCGGCGAAGCTCGACGATCCCCTTCCGGCGCAGCAGCCGGAGGTCATCGACCAGCGCCTCGAACTCGGGTGCCCGGTACTCCAAGTCGTCCACGTCGATCAGTTTGATCAGTTTTTAGGCGGTGTGGCGAGCACCTGGCCAGGCACCGCGTCGTCAACGCTTCCTGGCACGCGGCCCGCCACCGTGACGGGCCATAAGCACGAGGAGCTTCGGTCATGTCGAACGAGTTGGCCCGTCGAGTCAGTGACACGGTTGGCCTGGCGGTGTCGGCCGCATCAGGCCGGCTACCGCGGCCGGTAGTGCAAGCCGTCGATGGAGCGGCGCACCGGGGGCTGGTGGCGGCAGCCCGGACGCAGGCGGCCGCCTACGTCACCCACGTGGCCGTGAATCAGGTGGTGAGCCTGAGCCGCGAGGAGGCCCTGCTGGTAGCCACCGTGCCGGCGGACGATCCCATCCAGCGCGAGCAGGTCGCCGCTCGGCTGCGGGTGATGGTGGACAACTTCACCGTGGTGGCTGCGGCCGAGATCGCCCGGCTGGGGCACTGAGCATGGATCTGCTGCTGTGTCTCATCATCGGCGCTATTGCCGGTGGCTGGTTCCTCTGGTGGCTGATCGACCCACAGCCCCCGTACGAGCGGGAGTCGGCGCTACGGGCCGAGCTCGATGCCCTGCGCACCGCCCAGCACCTGGCGTTGACGGCCTGGCGTACCCGTCAGGCCATGCGGTCTGCCGGACCTGACGGTGATGCTTCCCGCTAATGAGCCCACGGCACTGGGTAGCCGGTGGCTTGGTCTGGTTGGTCTGCCTGGCTGTGGCAGTGCGGGTGGCCGCCGACCTTCTCACTCCAGCTCTGCCGCTGCTGATCGTCCTGGCGGCCCTGGCGGTGATCGTGTCGCGACTGTGGCGGGGCTATTGATGCCAGCCAAAGCGTTGCGGATCTGCTGTTCATTCCACCATAGACAGCGTGCATGCGTGCAACGTATGGTTGAAGAGCGTCGTCAACCGGCGCCTTCCGGGTCCTGTCTGCCAGTGCTCTGCACAGTCTGGGACCACTTCCATCCGCAGGGTTCTGCGGTCCGCGCCGGTCTGACGTCGCACCCATGCAACTAATCGGCGGGAGGGGGTGAACCGTGCCGAAGCCAACCAGACGAATCCGAGTCATAGGACAGCGCCGGGGTGAGCCGGACTTGCGCAAGCTGGCTCGGGCCTTGCTGGAGCTGGCGGGCGTGCCAGGCCCTACTTCAAGCGGCTCCCGGGCATCCGCTAACAAGCCGCGGCGGGAAGCCAAGCCGTCATGACGACGCTGCGCTTGACCTTCCCCAGATCAACCGATCCCGCCGCCGTAGTGGCGGCCCTGCGATCTCTCGTGTCATTCGGTGGTGGCCGAGCCGGCTGGCGCCAGCGGCCGATCTGCCTGGAGACTTGGGCAGGGGCCGGGTCGATCAGCCACCTTGTGACCACCTCCGATCAGGCCGTGGTGGCGGCGTTGAACGCGGCTCTGCCGGGCCTGCGCATCGAGAAGGCGCGACGGCCGACGAACGGACTGGCCAGGGATGCGGCCGGCTCATCAATCCGTGGTCCGGCGCACGGACTGATCCGGACCGACATCCAGACCGAGCTGGCGACGTCGGTACTGGCCGCCCTCAGCGGCCTGGGACAGGGAGAGACGGCGGTCCTGCAGTGGCTGGTCGTGCCGCTGAAGCGTCGCCGTCTATTGCCAGTCCACCACCCTCGTGATCGTGACCCGCAGCGGCGAGCCAAGGAAGCCGAGACCGAAGTGGTGGCCCTCGGCCGGATCGCCGCCTGGGCTGTCAGTCCTGGCCGAGCCAGGCAGCTGATGCAGCGAGTGGCGCGGGCGTTGGTCCAGGCCAGTGGTCCTGGTGCGGGTCTCACTATGCGTCGTTCGCAGCGGGTGCCTGTCCAGGTGCTGGCCCAACGGCCGCCGTGGCCGATCTGGCCGTCACACCTGAATCTGTCGGAACTGGCCGGGGTTGTCGGTTGGCCGATTGGCGCTGGCATCACGCCCGGTTTGGCCCGCGGGGCTTGTCGTCAGCTGCCACTTCCTGTGGGCTGGCCGGACTCGGGTCCCGCCCTCGGGCGGTCCAACTATCCGGGATCCGACCGGACGTTGCGCCTGGGCACGACTGGCCGCCTGCGCCACCTTCACGTCATTGGTCCGACCGGCGTCGGTAAGTCGACTCTGCTGGTTCATCTCATCGCCCAGGACTTGCGGGCCGGGCGCGGCCTGGTGGTGCTTGACCCGATTGGCGATCTGACAGCCGCCGTTGCTGAACGCACACCGCCGGATCGACTCGGCGACATAGTGGTGGTTGATCCAACCGATGCCGACCGTCCCGTTGGCTTCAATCTGCTGGCCGGTTCCGATCCTCTGCGCTTGGTCGAGTTCACGCTGGCCGTGTTCGCTCGGCTGTTCGCTTCATCCTGGGGGCCGCGCACGGCCGACATACTGCGGGCGTCACTGCTGACGCTGAGCGCGCAGCCGGAGGCAACCCTGAGCGACCTCCCCGAGTTGCTGACGAACCCGGGGTGGCGGCGGCGACTGGTCGCCCCGGTCATGGACCAGCGCCTGCTGGCCGGCTTCTGGACCTGGTACGAGGAGCTATCTGCGGCGGAGCGATCTGCCGCTATCGCTCCGGTGCTGAACAAGGTTCGCTCCTTCCTGCTGCGTCCGACGGTGACCCGCACGCTGTGTCACGCCAAGGGCACGCTGGAGTTCGGCCAGGTCCTCAGCCACCGCCGCGTGGTGATCGTCCGCCTAGCCAAGGGACTGATCGGCGAGGACACGGCCTCTCTCATCGGCGGGTTGCTGCTGGCCCGGTTGTGGCAGAGCGTCCTGGCTCGCGCCGCCGTGGCGCCTCCTCGGCGACAGCCGGTGTTCATCTACCTGGACGAGTTCCAGGACTACTTGCGGCTACCGGTGGGACTGGGTGACATGTTGGCCCAAGCCCGCGGCCTGGGTGTAGGCGTGGTCATGGCCCATCAGCATCTACGCCAGCTACCCGAGGCTGTACGGGCCGACGTACTGGCCAATGTCGGCTCGCGGGTGATCTTCCAGCCGGGAGCCGACGACGCTCGGGTCTTGGCTGGGGATCTGCAGCCGCATCTGACCGACGCCGACCTCAAAGGACTGGGTGCTCGCGAGGTCGTGGCCAAGGTGGCGACAGCTGATCGGCGTCTGCCGCCGGCCACGGGTACGACCCTGCCGCCGGATCCGCCGCTGCAACCGGCCGAGCAAGTCCTGGCGGCCTCACGCGCTTCCTACGGTCGGCCGCTGCCCACTAGCCCCGCCGGAATCGAGCCGGTGGAGAGTCCGGTGGGTCGGCGGCGCCGGGCGGGGAGTCAGCCGTGAGCTGGCCAGTCGGTTGTCCGGTCGGGTGGAGCACTGGCTACCCAAAGCCTTTGTGGGGTATGGACCGGCGAGCGGTGGGCGCAACGAATGACTCACCCCTGATCGTCACCGGGGAGGGTGAGCCATGCGGTTGAAGGCTCGGGACCTCCAAACGCTGCGAGAGCGGCTCGACCCGACCGACTGGGAGGTTCTGACCATGGTGGAGCGGGTCGGGCTCATCTCCGCCGGGCAGCTCCGCTGCCTGTTCTGGCCGGGACCGGACGCGGCGCGCTCGGCTCGCCGCCGGCTGGCCCACTTGACCGAATGGCGGGTGATCGGCCGGCTGGATCGGCGAGTGGGCGGAGTCCGGGCCGGGTCCGACGGGTTTGTTTATCGGTTGGATGTGGCAGGACGGCGACTGCTAGGCCGGCCCGGCGATCGTGCTCCGTACACACCGGGCGCGATGTTCCTGGCTCACCGTCTGGCCGTCACCGACACCTACGTCCAAGCCGCAGAGGCCGCCCGGTCTGGCCGTCTGGAGCTCTTGGCCTGGGAGGGTGAGCCGACCTGCTGGCGAACTTGGGGTGCCGGGGTTCTGAAGCCGGACGCCTCGCTGGTGGTGGCCGTCGATGAGTTCGAGGACCACTACTTCATCGAGGTCGACCGAGCCACCGAGTCCTCCACAACCATCGCCCGCAAGGCCGCCGCCTACGAGCGCTACTACGCCACCGGCATCGAGCAGCAGCGTCTCGGCCTGTTCCCGCAAGTGCTGTGGCTGGTGCCGACCGCCCGCCGGCGTGATCAGGTGATCGACGCGCTGGCCCGCCGGCCGGCCGAGCACTGGCGGCTGCACCAGGTCCGGCTCCAGGGCGAACTGCTCGACCACCTCCTATCTAACGGAAAGGACCAGGAACCATGACATGGAACACCGACCACGAACTGAATATGAGCAACAAAGAGAAGGTGAGCATCAACGGGAACACGAACGAGAACGCGTAGGTGAACAGCGAGACGAAGGTCAGGCTGAACAAGGACGGCGCAAGAACCGGCCCCGCATCTATGTGGCTTCGCTGGCCGACTACACCGCCGGACGTCTGCACGGCGTCTGGATCGACGCCAACCAGGCGCCCGAGGGGCTCGCGCGGCATGTCGCACGGATGCTCAACGCCAGTCCCGAACCCGCGGCCGAGGAGTACGCCATTCATGACTACGAGGGCTTCGGCGGTCTGCGCCTATCGGAGTACGAGACCCTTGAAACTGTCGCCGCCATCGCCCGAGGGATCGACGAACACGGCCTGGCCTTCGCCGCCTGGGCCGGGTACGTCGGCACTCTCGACCAGGGCCTGCTGGAGCGGTTCAACAGCGCCTACCTGGGCACCTACCCGAGCATCGAGGATTTCGCCGAGCAGTACGCCGAGGACATCGGTCTCAGCGATGAGCTGGTCCCGGGTTGGGCTCGGGCCTACCTCCGTCTCGACATCGAGGCCCTGGCCCGTGATCTGGCCATCGACTTCGTGGTAGCGGAGAGCCAGGAAGGAGGCGTCCATGTCTTCGATCCCAACGTTTGAGCTGCGGAACCGGCTACTGCTGGGTCAGGCAGCTGTGCAGCTGGCGCTGCTCGATTCGGCCAGCGTCGACTGTGTGGTGACCTCCCCGCCGTACTACCGGCTCCGCGACTACCGGGTAGCCGGGCAGATCGGTCACGAGCCTTCCATCCACGGTTGGGTCGCCAACCTGGTCGACGTCTTCGCCGGGATTGAACGCGTCCTGAAGCCGACTGGCACCGTCTGGCTGAACGTGTCCGACACCTACTCCCGGCATCGCCGTCAGGGCGTCCGGCGCAAGAGCTTGCTGCTAGCTCCGGAGCGGCTGGCCTTGGCGCTGGCACGGCGCGGCTGGGTGGTGCGCAACAAGATCATCTGGGCCAAGTCCAATCCCATGCCGCACTCGACCACCGATCGTTTCACCGGCACGTGGGAGCAGATCTACCTGCTCACCCGCACGGAGACCGGTTACTGGTTCGACCTCGACGCCGTCCGCGTACCCCACACCAGCTCGCGCAAGCCGGGCACGGCCACCGTCTGGACCGGCAGCTACGGCGGCACCAACAACGGCTTGACGGCGCTACGCCGGGAAGGGCGAACCGGCCATCCGCTCGGTAAGAACCCGGGTGACGTCTGGCGGCTGGCCAAAGCGGCCCACCGCGGTGACCATTCGGCCACCTTCCCGGAGCGCCTGATCGAGACGCCAATCCGCGCCGGCTGCCCGAAGGTGGTTTGCGCCGCCTGCGCGCAGCCCTTTCAGCCGGACGGCGAAGCCACCTGCTGCTGCCGAATCGGCACGCGCCCGGGACTGGTGCTCGACCCCTTCATCGGTACCGGCACCACGGCAAGAGTGGCCGCCCGCCTCGGCCGCGACTGGCTCGGCATAGATCTGACGGCTGCCCACTTTCGGCCGCCACCAGAGCCGGCGGCCGGCGTTGCGGAACCGTTGTCGATTCCACCGTTGCCCGAACGCGCGTTCCATGAGACCGTAGATACATGTAAACGAGGACCACGCCATGACCGAGCCCAAGCAAGGCCTCGGCACGACAATTCGCACCGCCCGCCAGGCCAAGGGAATGACGGCCTACCAGGTGGCAGCTCGCACTCGTCTCGTGCACCGCGCCACCATCCAGCGCATCGAGAACGGCGAGATCACCCGACCGCGCCCGGAGACCCTGCAGAGGATCGGCCACGTGCTCGATCTTGAGATCGACGACCTGCTGTCTCTGGCCGGCTACGTCAGTCCGGCCGACCTGCCGGGCTTCGAGCCCTACCTACGGGCCAAACACGGCGACCTGCCCGAAGCCGCACTCCAGCAGCTGATCGGGCACTTCGAGCTGATCGCCGACAAGTACCGCACCACTGCAAACGACTAACACCCCGCTAGCCGGGAGAGAGGAGACAACAACCATGATCCGACAGCTTCAGCATCTGGCACCGAGACGTCTCCTGTCGACGGCGGAGGCGCTGGCCGTGGCCGAGCTTCAGGCCCAGCGGTTGCGGCAGCTCTTGGGCGTCACCGATGGAGCACTGTCAGAGCGTCAGCTGCGAGCCATCGGCGGCATCATCATCGAACGGGTACCCGACCTGGGGGTCTCGGGTGCTACCCGGCAGATCGACCGTCGCTGGGTCATCCTGCTCAACCGGGACGACCCGCCGGTCCGCCAGCGGTTCACCATCGCCCACGAGCTCAAGCACATCCTCGACCACCCAGCGACCCTCGCCATTCATGCGAGCGGCACCCAAGCGAAGCAACAGACCTGGCTGACCGAACGCATCTGCGACTACTTCGCCGCTTGCCTGCTAATGCCGCGGCCACTGGTCAAACGGGCCTGGACCACGGGCAGCCAGGACGTGCGCTCGCTGGCCGATCGCTTCCAGGTCTCGCTCGACGCCATGCGCATCCGCCTCGAACAGATCGGCTTAGTTGAGCCGGTTGGTCGCTGTTCCCCCGAGTCGCCAGACGTGGTACCCCTTGTGGCTCGATCCGCCGCCTGAAGAAGGACGTCATGAGCCAGCAAGCCGTCATCTACCTCCGGGTCTCCACCGCCGCACAGGCCGACACCGACGTTCACGACGAGGGCTACTCGATCCCGGCCCAACGCGAACACTGCTCGCGCAAGGCCGAGACGCTTAGTGCGGTCGTGGTTGACGAGTACATCGACCGTGGTGAGTCCGCCCGCAGCGCGGACCGGCCTGCCCTGCAGCGGATGCTGGCCCGGCTGGAACAGGGTGACATCGACTACGTGATCGTGCACAAGGTCGATCGGCTGGCCCGAAGCCGAGTCGATGATGTGTCTATCGGGCTGGCTATTCGACGGGCTGGCGCCCAACTGGTGTCTGCCACCGAGAACATCGACGAGACGCCTTCGGGCAAGCTGCTGCACGGCATCATGGCCACGATCGCTGAGTTCTACTCGCAGAACCTGGCGACCGAGGCCAAGAAGGGCATGACGCAGAAGGCCAAGGTCGGCGGCACGCCGGGCCGACCGCCACTGGGTTACCTGAACGTGCGCGAGGTGGTCGATGGACGGGAGATCCGCACCATCGCCGTGGATCCGGAGCGAGCCCCGCACATCCGCTGGATGTTCGAGGCCTATAGGAGCGGGGAGTGGACCGTCACCACGTTGACGGAGGGCCTGGCCGATCGTGGGCTGAAGACCCGGCCCACAAAGCGGTGTCCGGCCAAGCCGCTCGTTCGGGCGCAGGTAGCCAACCTGCTGGCCAACCGCTACTACATCGGCATCGTCAGCTTTGACGGCGTGGACTACGACGGCCGCCACCGGCCGCTGATCGACCTCGATACCTTCGAGGAGGTCCAGGCCATCCTCGAAGCTCGGGCGGTGGCCAAGGAACGGCCCTGGCACAACCAGCACTATCTGAAGGGCAGTCTGTGGTGCGGACGGTGCCGGTCCCGACTGACGTTCATCCGGGTCAAGGGCAACGGCGGGACCTATGAGTACTTCTTCTGCCTTGGTCGTCAGCGTCGCAACGGCTGTACCCAGCCCTACGTTGCCGTCACCCGGATCGAGGAGGCGGTGCTCGACCACTACGCCCGGGTCAGTCTGACCCAGGCGGAGGCTGACGCCATCCGCATCATGGTCGGTGACTACCTAAGACAGGCTTGGTCTCGAAGCGAACAGGAGGCAGCCCGACAGCGCCGCCGAGTCGTTGAGCTCGAAACTCAACGACGCAAGCTGCTGGAGGCTCACTACGCCGACGCCCTGCCGCTGGCCCTCTTCAAAGAGGAGCAAGACCGGATCAGCCGGGAGCTGGCCCGCGCCAGGGTCGCCGCCGCCGGTGTCGAGCATCAGTTGGATGACATTGACGCCATCGCCGCCCACGCCCTGACCCTGGTGACTGACGCTCAAGCCATCTACGCCAACATCAGCGACCGGGGGCGGCGCCTGATGAACCAGGCCATCTTCGAGCACATCTGGATTGACGAGGATATGGTGGCCGGGGCCGACATCACGGAGCCGGTGCGCGACCTGATGGCGGATGACCTGGCAGCTCGGCTGGCCGGCGACGGCGGCCAGGGTGGACCTGTGACCTACCACCGACGGGGTTTCCGGCCCCTGTCCAAGCGGGAGCGGCCGTTCGGCGAGCTGGTCTGGGAAACAGAGAACCCCGGTCACAGACGCGACCGGGGTTCAAACGAGAGCATTGTGGTGGGCCCACCTGGATTTGAACCAGGGACCTCATCCTTATCAGGGATGCGCTCTAACCGAGCTGAGCTATGGGCCCTCGAAACCGTTGATGCGTAAGGCTTTCCGCCTCTTCGTTCCGGTGATCGTAGCCGATCAGCGGCGTGCGACAGCGCATCCCTATTAAGGATGTGTTCCGATGTCGGCGTGGTCGGGGCACTGAATCCGTTGTGAGGCAAAGCGGTTGGCGTGTTGGTGCCTGGGTCGTGTTGTGCACAGCGCTTGTAGAGCGCATCCGTCAACGGCGGACGCGCCGAGCGAGTGTAGACGGCGTGGACGGGTCGATGATCCCGCGGTCGGGTTGGTGGCATCAGGTGACTTGTCGTGTCGCGGGCCCTGCGCCGGAGGCGGTTGCGCTCCCAGCTCGTCATGAGCCGGCGGAGTCTGGTCCTGGTGATGGTCCGTTGGGGGACGGTGGCAGGAGCTATGGGTCATCGGCGGTTCCCCGTTGGGCTGATCCGCGTCAGATCTGCTCTGGCCGGTGAGAGTGTGGAGGTGTTCGCTGATTCGGGGGCCCCGCCCCTGCACCGTGCCGTTGTTGCTGGCGGTGGCGATGAGGGGTGGGCCGTCGCTTCGGGTACCGAACGCAACCCCCATCACCGCGCCGTCGTGGCGGGAGGGTGTGGAGGTGGTTGCCGCTGTCGTCCGTGGGCATCGGCGCGACCCCACGCCTCGTCTGGGACGTCGCACTGAGGTCAGGTGTTGCCGGTGGCGGCGTTGCGCAGGAGCAAGGACTGGGAATCAGCGGGTCTCCCACCAGGCCACGTCGCTGCGCTCGCCTGTGTCGGCGAACCCGAGGGACCCGAAGAGCATCATCGACGGATGGTTCCGGTCGGCGACGAGTGCCCGGATGGTCCATGTGCCGGACGTGACCATGTCGGCCATGGCGGCCGTGACTAGGACGCTCGCGACGCCGCAGCGACGCCATGCTGGCTGCGTCCCGACGAGCCCTATCCACCCGGATCGGCCGGGTCTACCGTCACTCGTACCAACCAGCCCGACGATGTTGCCTTTGACGACGGCGGCGTGGAAGCGGTGGAGGTCGCCGAGGTCGAGTCCGTAACGGGCCTCCGCCACGAGCGTCGGGTCCAGCGATGTCTCGCAGATCTCCCGAGCGGCTGCATGAAGCCCGTGCGAAGTGGGCGGCACTACGTCGACGTGGACGCCGCCGACCGACGCCTCGCGGCACGCTCGATCGACGTCGATACGTCGCCCTATCCACTGTCGCTCGGCCTTAGTCGCCAAGAGCTCGAAGCCACGCTTGAGAAGCGCGTCGCGCCATGGATCCGCAGGAGGGCGGGTCGAGCATCGCCGCAACACGGTCTCGACGAACGGAGCCTGCCGGTCGGCCACCCGTCGCAGGATGGCTGCAACCGCGGCGTCCATCATCGCCCGCTTCATATCGCCCTCGATCCCGGCGCGTAGCCGTGGCGTCCAGGTTCTGGCGCCGACGGCACCCCACTCGATCGCGAAGCGCCCGATGGCCGTGCCCCGACCGCGGATCAGGAACCGCTCGACCTGGGGTCGAGCGTCGATCGCAGACAGGAGCTCCCTTGCGGTTGTATCATCCTCTGGTCCACCGAGTTCGAGCCAGCCGGTCAGATCCGACCCGAGGGGCTCGACGTCGAACTGGTCATCGGACATGCGGAGGGTCCATCCCGTGACGTACCTGATCAACCCCACGTTGCGCGTGTGGTTTAACGGCGACCTGTCGCTCCGGTGGGTCTTCGACGGATCCGAGCGGCATGAGCCGCTGGGATCTCCCGACCTTCTCGAGACGCTCTACCGCTTGCTCGACCTGGGGGGCGGGCCACTCGACCGGGCCCAGATCGGGGACGGGGGGCCGCTCGACGAACTGCGTCGCGCTGGCGTGTTCATACCGGCGGGCGACGGCGAGGCGAGGGCGCCGAGCGACGTCGACAGCGCGTTTCTCATTCGTAAGTTCGCGACCCTCCGCGACAGCCTCTCCGCCGCCGAGGTGATCTCGCGGGACGGGATCATGATCCTCGATGCACCGTTCCCCGAAAGCGCCCGTCTGTCGATCGATGTGTGGGTGCGACAGCTGCCCTACCGACGGCTCGATCGCGATCGGGACGACACGGTCGCGTTGCACTGGATCGCGCCGCTGGTGCCTGAGCTGCACATTCGGGCGCTGCCGTTTCTCCGCGCCATCGATGGGTGCGTCCGGGCCCACCTGCCCGATCCTGAGTTCCGCATCTTGCGGGCCCACGTCTACTCGGGCTCGCCCGACGACGTGTACCACGCCCATCGAGACGGACCCGAGCGATGCGTGACGGCGATCTACTACCCGGCACCATGGGCCGATCACTGGGGTGGCGAACTGCTCTTCTACCACGGTGGCGAGCCAACGATCGCCGTCGCGGTCCGAACTGGTCGCCTCCTCATCTTCCGTGGCGACGTGCCTCATCGCATCGGACCGATCGCCCTCGCCGCGAAGCAGCCCCGGTACAGCATCGTCCTACGGTACGGGTTGGCTGACCGAGCACAGCAGCGTGGCGAGGCGGTCGCTGAGCCTGGCGCGGTCAGTTACGAGGCAACCGCGGTCTTCGAGACCCGTGAGAATGGCAGCGACTGACGATGTGATGCCCATCGCGCCCGCCTCTGGGTCAGCGTCGGGCAGGAGGTCGAAGAGAGGGTCGACGTCCTCGGGCGCAAGACTGTCAGGGGGACTGACGAGTCCTGGGAACCCAAGCACTAGGTGATAGAAAGCCACTCCGCGCCAGCCGAGGGCAATAGAGATCGACCGTTCGATCGTGGTCCCCTCGTGCGGCGCAAAGGGTGGCAGGTATAGGACGTCGCCGGGTGCGAGTTCGCACTCCAGCACCGGCGGCGACATCGACCGCTGGAGCGGGTAGATGTCGTCCGGCTGGTTGAGGATCAGGCGGCGACGAGCCTCGGCATCGACCTCGTCCGAGTCCCAGACTCGCCACAGGCGCTGACCGGCCGCCTGGACGATGAAGCCGTCCTCGTGGCCAGCGTGATAGCCGATGCCCGAGCCGGGCGATGAGTATGTCACGACGACGTCGTCGGCCCGCCAACGGTGGGGGACGCCCACCGCCTCCTGGACGGCCGCCACCACCGGGTCGACCCGCTCTACGCCGTTCATGAGCACCGTGAATCGACCGTCGTTGGTCACGAGCCTACGGAACACTTCGACCGATGCCGGGCGCGGGACGAAGCTCGCCTGCGACACCCCCGTGCGTCGTGCCCGGGCGACGAACACGCGCATGCCCGTCAGGCGGGCCAAAATCTCTATCAGGCGATCGGGACCGAGAACAGCGAGTTCTGACGCCGAGAGCGCAGCGCGCAACAACGCCGGCCGGCGACGCCAGTCGGTCGACCGGTAGAGGTCCCCTGAACCGACAAATCCGCTGGGGCCGGTGATCGGTCCTTCCGCAGCGCCGCCCAGCTCAGTCCTCAAGCGAGTCCCGGAGACGTGCGAGCGCGATGCCCAGAGGGGTGGTGCGTGACTGCGCCTCCAGGAGCTTGGCGACGTCGCTCGCCGTCACCTTCGGGTCGTCACGCGTCGTCTTCGACTGCGCGAACGCATCGAGCACCTCGGAGAGCGCTTCGTCATCGCCACGCAGCTGGTTCATGTCGATCTTGCCGTCGGTAAGGCTGCCCGCGAGGCGGGATTCAACCTCGTCCGATACAGCCGCGACCCGCTGGCCAACCACATCTCCCCCGTTGTCACTACTGTCCGACATATGCACCCCTTAGGTGATGAGGCCCCTCTGACAGGCCTTCCGGTCTGTGGGGAGGGTAGCGGGCTGCGGCGATGGCTGCGTGTCCACGACACGCCTCGCATCTACGCAGACCTGGCGGCCATCTACGACGTATTCTCCCGGATCGCCATCCCGCCGAGCACGGTCTGGGCGCGAGGAGACGACGCGGTGCGCAGATCGATCGACGGGCTGACCCCGGAGCTTGCCCACGTCTTCGCAACCTTGGCCGGCGCCGTGCTCGGCGACGTTGGCCTCAACCCGGCCCACCACGACGTCGAGTGCTGGAGCAACCGCCTCCACGCTGTCGGCGAGAGGGTCGAGCTCCATGTGGACAACGACGAGGTAGTCCGTGCGTCGACCGGCGTAGTTATCACACCGCGATACGGCTCGATCTTCTACGTCGGTGGGTCGAAAGCGGTCGGAGGCACGTGGTTTCGGGCACCGCTGGCAGACGTGGACCAGGACCAGGACCTCTTCCAACGGCCGCATTTCGCCCGGGTGAAAGAGGGAGGCGGCATGGCCGTGCCGTTCGTCGCCGGCCGGCTGGTCGTCTTCGACGGCCGTATGCCTCACTGCGTCATGCCGTTCACGTCCGTCGAGCGGCCGAGAGTGGCGCTGCTCTGTAACGTCTGGCCACGAGGGACGTTCCACGCGAGAGGACGGGCGTCACCGCTGGGCGGTCCTACCTGACCTCCGCTTCCCATTTCCGACCTCATGACCCGCTCGTCGAGCGCCGGCCCCCATCGCAAGCCGTCCGTCCTCGCTGGCGCACCTTGCGGCTCGCGAACCGATTCGCCATCGGCAGGGGGGATGTCGAGCTTCTCAGCGACCGAACCGATCGCCCTTCCAGGGCGACCGGTGCTCGGCCACCATCCGCACAGCTGCGTGAGCTTGCAGCACGCACTGCAACGTGGAAGACTAGAGGAACAGTTGGATCAAGGAGGGCAATTCAACATGGCTGACATCTCATCGCGGCTCATTCGTCGCGTGGCCGAAGCGGCCGATGGGTATCGCACCGGCGAACCCGTCTGGATCGTGTCGGGGGAGGCCCCAGTCGATGCCGTTGAAGTCTTCGATTCGGAAGCCGAAGCGCAGACTGCGGCGGCTAAGCCAGGTGCGATACTGCACGGGCCATTTGTCACGGAGACCGATGATTTTCCACCGGTTACACCGATTTCCGTTACGGTGAGACTCTCCGATGGAACAACTCGAACGATTGATTTGGAGGAGTCAATCGACGCATTGTTCTTCTCCCAGCCAGCCATCGACAAGTTTGTCGGGCCGTATTACACACAGGTCTACGGCGGCGACATGGCGTCGCGGGTTCTCGCACTGGCGAGTGAGTCGGAGTTCGTGATCTTCGGCCATGATCGGAATACTCGGTGGCTGCCGAAGTAGCCCCAAACGCAGCGGAGTGAGTCGTCAGACGAACATGGCTTTGGTGCCGTGCGGTTCCCGCAAGGCTTCCTACCCAGCGGTTGGGGTCTCGCCTCATCTCTCAGATGTCACGAAATGTTGCCTTATCTGATTCCCCTCGCAGCGCCCGATGCGGCCCGGATTCACGAAATGAATCCTTCCCGAACACCGAGCTAGGTGCACCGGGTGCGGCGTGGTGACGCCAAGCTCCGAGGGCTGCTCACAGCCGGTGACCCCGGCGGTGAGGTGCAGATGATCTGGCACATGCTCCTATGTCAAGGGGTTGTCCAGGAGCGTGGCCAGGTCTGGTTGTTGACGCTGAACGAGGTCGTCTCGGAGACGGGGGAACACCTCGTCGGAGAGTCGTCGCTTGAGTGCCCTGATCGCGGATCGCTTCGGTTCGCCCGTCGCGATCCGCTGGGCGGCGTAGTCGTGTCCGCGTCACGCACTGATCCCTCGGGGCGGACCCTCACCACAGCAGATAATTGTGGCGTCTACGCTCACGAGGAGTCGTTGCACACCAACGAGTCCACGCGACGAGGACAGCGCTCAGCGGGGGAGACTTATCAGGGATGCGCTCTAACCGAGCTGAGCTATGGGCCCGCGGGTCGGCGATTGTACCAGCGGGCCCGGGCCGGGCTTCCCGCCGGCGGACCGGCTCGGCGCACCATCGCCGACCGTCCCGGACGGTGCCGGTGTGGTCGGTGATCGCTGGTTCCCCCCGGAGGTGCCTTGGCCGGCGAGCGGGTCAGTCCCCGCGGTTGCCCCGGCCGAACTTGACGACCTTGGAGTCGGT
>Ga0136633_1000988_pt1 | contig 21205 bp, 20 predicted proteins | sample AntDrymeUQ832206_2_FD_105494 | JGI IMG/M metagenome (GOLD analysis project Ga0136633, IMG submission 105494) | Polar desert sand microbial communities from Dry Valleys, Antarctica - metaG UQ83 (22.06) | ecosystem: Environmental > Terrestrial > Soil > Desert | place: Antarctica: Dry Valley...
CGCGTCCGGTCGCGGACGCTGACCCTGCGCTGACGCCCGGGGAGGCCGCGCTCGCGGGCCCGAAGAGGCCCCTGTGCAGGGAGGTTGTGGCGCACTCGGCCCGATCGGCGTGTACGGTCCCCCGCCGATGCGGGGCGGCAAGCGGGTGCTGTGGACGGTCCTGGGTGCGCTGCTGTGCGCGCCCTCGGCGGCGCATGCCGTCGAAGCGACCTCCCCGGCCGACGGCGCGCACGTGGCCCCCGCACCGAAGCTGGAGTGGAAGCTGGACGACGGTGAGCGCGCGACCCGCGTGGTCGTCGAATCCGCGGGGAGTGAGGTTCGCGTGATCGAGCTCGCTCCCGGCGCGCGCTCGGTGACCGTCGATCCGCCGCTCGATCCCGGCACCTACGCGTGGCGGGTCGAGGCAGAGCGCTTCCTGCTGATCGACACCAGCAGCGGGGAGCGGGACTTCGTCGTGGACCCGCCCGTCGTGCCGACCCCGACCCCGACTTCGACTCCGTCCGCAACCCCCCAACCATCTCCCGAGCCGACTCCGAATCCGAATCCGAATCCGACGGCGACCCCAGACCCGACCCCCGCTCCGACCCCGGTCGCCCAGCCCACGCCCGCCGCGTCCCCGCAGCCCACCCCGGCTGCACGCCCGAGCGGTCCCACCGGGGGCACACCGGCCGGTGACCCCGCCCTCACCCCGCTCTCCGGCGGCGCGGTCGCGAACCGCCTCCCGACGCGCTGCGTCCGCCGCAGAGCCGGCCGCTGCGTGCGCCGCGCGCCGGCCGTGGTGGTCGACGGCCGGCTCGAGCTTGCGCCGGGCGGTGCGCTCACCGCGACCGTGTCCGGCGCGAGCGCCCCGGCCGCCGCCGGGCGCGTGATCGCCGTCGACGTCGGCGGCCCCGGCGGATGGCGCCGCGTCGCGGTCACCCGCACGCTCGCCAACGGCGCCTACACGGTGGTGCTCCCGGTCACCCCCGGGCCTGGCGTGCTGCTGCGCGTGCGGACGGCCGGCGCCCGCGAGGCCCTGGTCACGGCGGCGGCCACCGGCTTCTCCGCCTACACCGCCTCCTGGTATGGGCCGGGCTTCCATGGCCGGCTCACCGCCTGCGGCCAGCGGATGTCGCCGACGCTGCTCGGCGTCGCCCACAAGTCGCTGCCGTGCGGGACGCGGGTGACGTTCGTCGCCAACGGGCGCTCGATCCACGTGGCCGTAGTCGATCGCGGGCCCTACGTCGGCAACCGGACCTGGGACCTCACCGAGGCCACCCGCAACCGGCTCGGCTTCGTCGGCGTGGGGACGATCTACGCGGCCATCTGGCCCTGAGCCGGCTTGCGGATAGTGTCGGCTCCGTGTTCGGTCGCAAGAAGAAGAAACGGCGTCCCGACGTGGACTGCTGCCTGGCCGACTCGATCTTCGACTGCTTCGTCGCCACCGCCGCCTTTGAGGACTACGAGGCCCCCGAGGTCCGCACCCTGCGCGCCTACCGCGACGAGGTGCTCTCGCAGTCGATCTCCGGGCGGACGTTCACCCGCGTCTACTACTACGCCGGCCGCTATCCGGCCGCGGTCATCCGCGGGCGCCCGCGCCTGCAGCGGGCCGGCCGGCGAGCGCTCGCGCCGGTCGTCCGCCACGCGGCCCGCCGCCTCGGGCGCTGAGCAGAGCTGGGAGCCCGTCCCGGTAGAGCCTTGGCTCGGTCGGCGGGGAATGAGCCGGAAAACGGCCGCCGGGTAGGAGTGGTGGGTGTCTCTGGTGGTGGCGCCCTCGAGGGGCGGTAACGCAGCAATCAACCGGCGATCTTCAGGCGTTGCTGCGAAACCTGCCCTCTGAGGGCGGTAACGCAGCAGGCAACCGGCGAACGCAAACGATTGCTGCGTTGCCGCCCCTCCGCGGCCCTCGAAGGTTCCCGCACCTCACCCGGCCGCCGTTCGTGGAGATCTCGCCCCCGACCACGGCCGCCATCGAAGGCTCGGGCCTAGATGGGTGGGGGAACGACCCCTGAGCTAAGCCGACCAGCGCAACGGCAGAGCGCTGATCCCGTAGATCCCCTGCACGTTCTCGTAGACCACCTCACCGTCGAGCGCGAGGCCCGGCAGGCGCGAGGACAGGAACGTCAGCCCCTCCTGCAGCTCGGCCTTCGCGAGGTTCGCACCGAGGCAGTAGTGGATCCCGGCGCCGAAGGTCAGGATCCGGCTCGACGGCTCGCGCCGGATGTCGAACCCGCCCTCCACGTCCTCGTGGTTGGCGGTGATCGCGGAGACCATGACGACGGTGTCCTTGGGAAACAGGACGTCGCGGAACTCGAGGTCTTCGAGGCAGATGCGCGCCGTGAACGGCGTGATCGGCTCGTAGCGCAGGACTTCCTCGACGGCCGAAGCCGCCAGCGACGGGTCCGCCTCCAGCAGCGACCACTGGTCGGGGTGCTCGGCGAACAGCCGCAGTGCCTGGGCGAGCTGGGACTGCGTCGTGTCCACACCGCCGACGAGGACGTTGAGCACCAGGTTGACCAGCTCCACATCGGTCAGGCGGTCACCTTCCTCTTCTGCCGCGATCAGGGTGGACACGAGGTCCTCGCGGGGATCTGCCCGCCGCTCGGCGACGAGTTCGTGCAGGTACGCGTAGAGCTCGGCGCAGGCCTGCTCGATCCGCTCGCGGTGGTCGAGGAAGTCCGCGGCGAACTGCCGCTGGATCCAGTTCGACCACTCCGCCAGGCGGCTTGCGTCTGCGACCGGCGCGCCGACGACCGAGGCGATCGTCATCGCGGGGTAGACCTTGCACAGGTCGCCCACAACCTCCATCCGGCCGGCGCCGGCCACGCTCGAGAAGACTTCCGCGACATACGAGCGCATCAGGGGCCGCCAGCGGTCGGCCGCCTTGGGCGTGAACGCGTGGTTGACCAGGCCGCGCAGGCGCCGGTGGTCGGTGCCGTTGAGGTGCAGGATGTTGCGGTCGATCTCCTCGCGCAGCGGTCCGTCGTCGACGCCGAAGACCTCCGCGACCATCTGGCCCGGGAAGGTCGTCTGGCGCGAGCGCAGGAAGAACTCGCCCGCCTCGCGGTCGAGCGTCACGAACCCCAGCGGGAAGCGCGCAAGCCAGTTCGACGCCGCCAGCTCGCGCATCTCCGCGTGGAAGCGTGGCCCGCGCAGCTCGGGGTCGTAGTAGGCGAGCTCGGGGAGCTCCAGATCCGCGAGAGCAGCGGGCACGCGACCGAAACTACAGGCCGTACGACTTCGCGATGACCTCGAGCATGACCTCGTCGGTCCCGGCGCCGATGCGGTTCAGGCGCAGGTCGCGCCACGCGCGCTCGATGCCGTACTCCTTCATGTAGCCGGCGCCGCCGAAGATCTGCAGGCACTCGTCGGCGACCTCGCAGGCGATCCGGGCGGAGTAGAGCTTGGTCATCGAGATCTCGCGCACCGGGTACTCGCCGTTGGCGAATCGGTAGGCGGTCATGTACGTGAGCTGGCGGGCGGCCTCGATCTTGGTGGCCATCTCGGCGAACTTGTGCCGGGTGACCTGGAACTTCGAGATCGGCCGGCCGAACGCGACCCGCTCGTTGGCGTAGGCGATCGTGTCGTCGAACAGCCGCTGCGCCGCCGCCACGCAGCCCGCCGCGCCGATCATCCGCTCGCCCTGGAGCTCCCACATGATGTGGTAGAAGCCCTTGCCGACCTGGCCGAGTACGGCGCTGTCGGGCACGCGGACGTCCTGGAAGGCCAGCAGCGCCGTGTCGGAGGCGTGCATGCCCATCTTCTGGAGCTTCTGCTCGCGCACGACGCCCGGCGTGTCCATGTCGACGATGAACAGCGTGAAGCCGTCGTAGCCGGCGTCCGGGTCGGTCTTGGTCACCAGCACGATGAAGTCCGAGCGGTGGCCGTTGGTGATGTAGGTCTTCGAGCCGTTGATCACCCATTCGTCGCCGTCGCGCACGGCGCGGGTGCGGATGGCGGAGACGTCCGAGCCCGCGTCGGGCTCCGTGATCCCCAGCGAGGAGATCTTCGTCCCGGCGATCGAGGGCACGAGGTAGCGCTGCTTCTGCTCCTCGGTGCCGAACAGGTGGATCGGAGGGGTCGCCATGTCGGTGTGGACGGCGACGCCCATGTTCAGCCCGCCGCAACGCGAATGCACGAGCTCCTCGGCGAGCACGAGGTTGCAGAAGTAGTCACCGCCCTGGCCGCCGTACTCCTCGGGGTAGGAGAGCCCGAGGAACCCGAGCTCACCCATGCGGTGGAAGACCGAATCGGGGAACGTGTTCTCCTCCCACTCCTCGGCGTGCGGAGCGAGCTCCTTGACGACGAAGTCGTGGATGGATTCCCGGAGCTGCTCGTGCTCGTCGGTGAAGATGAAGTGCCGTTTCTTCGAACCGAAGTCCGGCTTCAGGACGTCTGCGCTGGCCATCCATGCAGCCTATCCCGTGAAGCGGCAAAGTGAGAAGTGGGACTTCCTACTTCTCACTCTCGTTTCGGGCGGCGGGAGGGCGGCGCCACGTCCGGCGGACAAGTCTGCATAGGTTTCCGGTCATGGATCCGACCACCGTGTCGTATGCCGTCGCCGACGGCGTCGCGACGATCGCCCTCGATCAACCCGATTCGCGCAACGCGCTCTCGGACGAGGTGCTCGACGATCTGATCGCCGCCTTCGAGTCCGCGCGCGACGACGACCACGTCCGCTGCGTGGTCCTGACTTCGACGCACGAGAAGGTGTTCTCGGCCGGCGGGAACCTCAAGGGCTTCGCCGCCGACGTGCCGCTGGCGCACAAGTTCGAGGGCATCGATCGCTTTCCGCGGCTGTTCACGCTGATCGGCGAGCTCGGAAAGCCGACGATCTGCGCGGCCAACGGCCACGTCCTGGCCGGGGCGCTCGGCCTGGCTCTCGCGTGCGACCTGATCGTCGCTCGGGAGGGTGTCCGCTTCGGCACACCTGAGATCAACGTCGGCGTGTTCCCCTTCATGATCATGGCCCTGATCTACCGCAATGTCGGGCGCAAGAAGACCAACGAACTGCTGTTGCTCGGCGAGCAGATCTCGGCCGAGGAAGCCGAGCGCATCGGCATCGTCAACCGTGTCGTGGCCGCTGACGAGTTCGACGGCGTGGTGGCCGACTGGGCCCAGCGGCTGGCGTCGAAGTCCCCGCTGCTGATGCGGATGGGCAAGGACGCGATGTTCCGCCAGCAGGACATGGCGCTCGCCGATTCGCTGCAGTACCTGCGCGCCCAGCTCGCGCTGGCGTTCGCGACCGAAGACATCCAGGAGGGTGTCAAGGCGTTCTTCGAGAAGCGCGAACCCGAGTGGACGGGCCGGTGAGCGAGCCCTCCGTCGTCGCCCTGCTCTGCCGGACTTCGGACCGCTCGGCGGGCGGCGCCCGCGCGGCCCGCGCCGTCGCCGAAGCCATCGCCGCGCGCTGCGAGACGACGGCGCGCATCGTCGGCAGCCCCGGCGACCCGCGCGACTCGCTCTACGAGGAGGACCTGCGCGACTCACGCGGATGCCTGCTCGAGGCGGGCGGCCAGATCGACGACGCGCTCGACGCCGGCCGCTTCCCGGTCCTGGTCAGCGCCCACTGCAGCATCTGCGTGACCACGCTGCCGGTCGTGGCCGGGCACGTGCCCGGCGTGCGCATCCTGTGGGTGGACGCGCACGGGGACTTCAACACGCCGCGCACGACCCTGAGCGGGTTCTTCGGCGGCATGTGCCTGGCCGCGGCCTGCGGGCGCTGGGACGCGGGTTTCGGCAACACGATCGACCCCACCCAGGTGATCGTCGCCGGGGCGCGTGACCTCGATCCGGGTGAGGCCGAGGAGCTCTCGGCCGCCGGGGTGCTCGTGGTCGACGGCGTCGGCGCGGTCGCCGATGCGGTCGACGGCCACTCGGTCTTCGTCCACCTGGACCTCGACGTCGTCGACCCGACCGAGCTGCCGGCGTCCTTCCCGGCCCCGGGCGGGCCGTCGACGGCCGCCGTGCGGACGCTGCTCGAGGAGGTCGTGGCGGCGGCGGACCGGATCGTCGGTGTGGAGATCACCCCGTTCGACGCGAGTGACGACGAAGAAGACAACGAGCGCATGGCCGACCGATGCGCGTGGATCGCTGAGCCGCTGCTGCCCTAGCGCAGGTTGGGGTCACACACCTGCCTGCACTGCAGGTGGGTGTGTGACCCCGGCCTGCAGGTACATTCCCGCTCGTGAGCTCCGTGTTCCTCATCGGCGGTGGTCGCGAGCCCGAGGGCGTCCGCGCCTCGCACGCGCCGTTTCTCGCGGCCCTCGAAGGCGAGGCCGTCGTGTTCCTGCTCGAAGAGGAGGGCGCCACGCCGGAGCGCTGGATCGGACAGCTCGACGGCCGCGCACGCTGCGTCATCGTCTCCCGCGACCGGCCCCCGGCTCCGGAGGATCTCGAAGGGGCCGGTGGCGTCTACGTCGCCGGCGGCTGGACGCCGGGGTACGCCGAGGCGATGGCCGGTTTCCAGATCCCCGCCGGGATGCCCTACTGCGGCTTCTCGGCCGGCGCCGCGATCGCCTCGTCGGCCGCAATCGTCGGCGGCTGGCGGCTGGACGTCCGCGCAATCTGCCCCGAGGACGCCGGCGAGGACCTCGAAGCCGTGGAGCCGCGTGCCGGTCTCGGCCTCGTGGCGTTCAGCGTGGACGTGCACGCCGCGCAATGGGGGACGCTCTCCCGGCTCGCCGCCGCGGTCGAGACCGGCCTCGTCGACGAGGGCTACGCGATCGACGAGCACACCGTGCTCACCGTCGCGCCCGACGGCGCGCGCTCGGTCGCGGGGCTGGGGCACGCGTGGCACGTCCGGCGCGAGAACGGCGTCACCGCGGTCACGCCGATGTGCGCTTAGAGTGGGAAGTGGAACGTCCCACTTCTTACTTCGATGACCGCTGAGCCCAAGCCCACCTCCCTCCTGCGCCCCCTCGTCGAGGAGCTTCACGAGCGCCGCGAGAAGGCCCGCCTCGGTGGCGGCGAGGAGCGAATCGCGCGCCAGCACGCTGCGGAGAAACTGACCGCGCGTGAGCGCATCGCGCTGTTGATCGACCCCGGGACGTTCACCGAGCTCGGCATCCACGCCGGGATCCACCACGCCGTCCGCGGCCTCGAGAACAAGGAGGCGCCGGCCGACGGCGTCATCACGGGGTACGGCAAGGTCGACGGGCGGATGGTCGCCGTCGCCGCCTACGACTTCACGGTCATGGCCGGCTCCATGGGGATGACGGGCGAATTCAAGGTCACCCGTCTGCGTGACCTCGCGCTGACCAAGCGGATGCCGTTCGTGTGGCTCCTGGACTCAGCCGGCGCGCGCATCCAGGAGGCCGTCGGCTCACTGTTCGCCGGCAGCGGCTTCCTGTTTCGCGAGGAAGTCGTCGCCAGCGGCGTCATCCCGCAGGTCGCGGCGCTGATGGGCCCGTGCGCGGCGGGGACCGCCTACATCCCGGGGCTCGCGGACTTCGTCCCGATGGTCAAGGGCCGCGGCTCGATGGCGCTGGCCGGCCCCCACCTCGTGCGCGCCGCCGTCGGCGAGGACGTCACACAGGAGGAGCTCGGCGGCTCGCGCGTGCACTGCCGCAAGTCCGGTGTCGGGGACCTCGAGGTCGCTTCCGACGAGGAGTGCATCGAGAAGATCAAGGCCTACCTGTCCTTCTTCCCGTCGCATAACCGCGAGGCGCCCCCGCAACGCGAGTGCACCGACCCGGTCGACCGCGCCGACGAGGATCTGCTCGACGTGCTGCCGGAATCCAACCGCAAGCCGCACGACATGTACGAGGTCATCCGCCGGATCGTCGACGACGGCGAGATCTTCGACATGAAGCCGCAGTTCGCGAAGACGATCATCACCTGCTTCGCGCGCTTCGGCGGCCGGCCGGCGGGCATCGTGGCCAACCAGCCGCGCCAGCTCGGCGGCATCCTCGACAACGACTCCGCCGACAAGGCCGCGCGCTTCGTGAACCTCTGCAACGCGTTCGCGATCCCCCTGGTCTTCCTCCAGGACGTGCCGGGCTTCATGGTCGGATCGAAGGTCGAAGAGGCGGGCATCATCCGCCACGGCGCAAAGATGCTCCACGCCGTCGCCAACGCGACCGTCCCGAAGGTCACCGTGATCCTGCGCAAGGCCTACGGAGCCGGCTACTACGTCATGTGCGGCCGCGCCTACGAGCCGGACCTGATCGTCGCCTGGCCCTCGGCGGAGATCTCCGTGATGGGCGCCGAGGGCGCGGTGGAGATCGTCTTCCGCAAGCAGGTCGAGGAGGCCGAGGACCCGGCGGCCAAGCGCCAGGAGCTGATCGACGCCTACCGCAAGATCATCGACGTCTACATCGCGGCCAAGAACGACATGATCGACGACGTCATCGACCCACGCGAGACCCGGCAGGTGATCTGCCGCGCGCTCGAGATGTCCGAGGGCAAGACGGTCGAGCGCCCGTGGAAGCGCCACGGCGTCGTGCCGGTCTGATGACCACGTTCGCCCTGATCCACGGCGCGTGGGGGTCCGGGTGGCACTGGGCCGGCCTGCCGGACGAACTGCGCGCGCTGGGCCACGAGGCGATCGCCTGCGATCTGCCGTGCGAGGACCTCGAGGCGACGTTCGACGACTACGCGCAGGTCGTGCTCGACGCCTTGATCGGGGTGGCCGGCGACGACGTGGTCGTGGTCGGCTACTCGCTCGGCGGGAACACGGCCGCGCTGGTGGCCGCGCGCCGGCCCGTCCGCGGACTTGTCTACCTCGGCGCGCTGGTGCCGGAGCCCGGCCTGTCCCTGAACGACCAGTTCTCCCGTGGCGACCGGATGCTCCTGCCCGAGTACCTGCTGGGGATCGAGATCGACCGTGAGGCCGGGTTCAGCCGCTGGGTCGACTTCGACGCCTACGGCGCGACGATCTGCCACGACTGCACCGACGAGGTCATCCGCGCGCGCTTCGACCGCAGCCGCATCCAGGCCGCCCACCCCCATCGCGTCCCGTGCTCGCTCGACGCGCATCCCGCCGTGCCGGCTCGCTACATCCTGTGCGCCGAGGACCGCATAATGAACCTCGACTACTGGCGCGACGCGGTGCCGTCGCGCCTGGGAATCGAGCCCGAGGTCATTGAAGGCAGCCACTCGCCGATGGCCGCACGGCCGGCCGAGCTGGCCTCGCTGCTCGCGCGGTCGGCGTGAGCGGCGCACAGGCCGCTTCCGACTGCAGGTCGAATCCGCGCTCCTGCAGCGACCTCGCCGGGCGAGAGAAATCTTCGGCTACCCGGGGGTGCTCCCCGTGTCCGCTTGGAAGCTCCCCTGATCGACGCGGGCCTCGGCTCGGCCCAAGCAGGACGTCCTCGCGGCCGTAGTGGCCGACGACGTCGAACAGGCGCTTGGCGTGCAGGACCTTCCGCAGGTCGCAATCGGCGTAGACGATGCCCTCCTGGTCGCGCAGCGGCCCGGCGATGATCCTCCCCGAGGACGGCTCGACGATCGCGGCGGGGGCGACCCAGATCACGGGCCCGTCGCGGTAGCCCGCGTAGCGACGGCGGCCCGTGGCAGACCTCTGCTGAGCGAGCTCGCTCGAGCGCGTCCGCTCCGCCCTCCAGGCTCAGCGCGAGTAGCCCTCGATCTGGTCCCACTGGTCCGAGTGCGGGCCGCCCTTGCGGTCGGGGTGGTAGGGCCGGGCGACGTTCTGCAGGTTCTTGAACTGCGAGATGAAGTCGAAGTACGTGTCGAACGGGGGCGGGAAGACCTTCTTGCCGATCTTGCCCCCGGCGGCCATCAGGTCGAAGAGCTTCTTCGCGCCCGCCTCGCCGTCGCGCGCGAGGTCGACGCCCTTGGCCTCGTCGAGCGCCTGCTTGAACTCGACGAACATCGTCACGTAGTCCTTGACCTTGATGAGCTTCTCGCCGGTGCCCGCGGCCTTCTCGAAGGCCTCGGCCGCCTCGCCGAAGGCCTTCGCGTGCTTGAGCGTCTCCTCGGTCATGCCGCCGAGCGTGGCGGCCTCGGCGGCGACGGCGAAAACGGTGGAGGCGCGCTCGAGGGCCGTCTTGATCTGCTCGTCAAGTGACTCCTCGCCGGAGAACTTCGCCTTCACCCAGTCGACGCCGTAGTCGAGCATCCCCTTGCGCTGAAGGACCTGGATGGTCGCGCGGTTGCCCACCTGGCGCTGGAGCGCGATGACCTGGTGGGGTGCCGCAGGGAGGGGTCTGTTCGCGGCCGGGCTGGTCGCGACGGGCTCCTGCTCGGTCGCGTGCTCGCGGGGCATTCCGGACACCGTCCCATCCCGCGCACCGCGTGTCAACGCCGAGCGCGATGAACTCCGGGAAAGCCGATCGTGAAGCCGCCGCCCACCGCACCGAACGTCGAGTTGTGAACCGGCTCGGTCCACAAGTTGCCTCTCGGCGCGGGCGCGGTGCCTGGCAGGATCCCTGCCCGTGCGCCTGTCCCGCCCCAGCCGCCTGATCGACCGCGCCTGGATGCAGGGCGACTCCGAAACGCCGGGGCGCGTCGTGGCGCGCCGCGCGCGGCGGCTGACGATCTTCGCGGTGCTGCTCGCCAACGCGGTCGGTTCGGCCGTCGTCACCTCGTTCGCGGTCCTGGTGCTGCCCAAGCCTGAGGGCTCGGACGACCTCGAGACCTACGTGACCAACCTGGTCGCCGCGGTCGCCTACGTCGGACCGGCGCTCTTGATCGGCGCGCTCTGGGGCCGGCGGACGATCGAACGCTCCCGGCACGGCGTGCGCGGCTGGCTGGACGCCGACCGTGCGCCCACCGAGGCCGAGCGCGTGCTCGTCCTGAGGGCGCCGCTGCGCATCACGGTCGTCCAGGCCACGTTGTGGGGGTTCGCGGTGCTCGCGTTCAGCGCGATCAACCTGATCGTCGATCCGCTCCTGGGTCTCGGCGTGGGGTTGACGGTCGCGCTCGGCGGCATCACCACGTCGGCTGCGGCCTACCTGCTGACCGAGATCGCGCTGCGCCCGGTCGCCGCGCGCGCGATGGCCGCCGGCCCGATCTCCCGCCGCGGGGTGCCGGGCGTCGCGTCGCGCTGGCTGCTGGCCTGGGGCCTGGGCACGGGCGTCCCGGTGCTCGGCCTGCTGCTGGTCGGCATCGTCGCGGTCACCCCCATCGACATCAGCGAGGGCACGCTCGGCGTGACCGTCATCTCGCTGTGCACGATCGGCCTGGTCTTCGGCGCGATCGTCTCCACGCTCGCCGCCTACGCCACCGTGCAGCCGATCACCGCGCTGCGCCGCGGACTCGAGCACGTCCGCGGTGGCGACTTCGACACCCGCGTGGGCACCTGGGACTCGACGGAGATCGGCCAGCTGCAGGCGGGCTTCAACGAGATGGCCGCGGGCCTGGCCGAGCGCGAGCGCATCCGCGACCTGTTCGGCCGCCAGGTCGGCGAGGACGTCGCGCGCCAGGCGCTCGACGGCGAGTTCGAGCTCGGCGGCGAGGTGCGCGAGGTCGCCATCCTGTTCGTGGACATCGTCGGCTCGACCGCGCTGGCCGCCGATCGCCCGCCAAAGGAGGTGGTGGACCTGCTCAACCGCTTCTTCGCCGTCGTCGTCGAGGTCGTCGAGAGCTCGAACGGCTGGATCAACAAGTTCGCCGGAGACGCCGCGCTCGCGGTCTTTGGCGCCCCGATCGCGGTGCAGGACCCCCATGGCTGTGCCCTGCGCGCCGCACGGCGCCTGGACGAGCGCCTGCGCGCGGAGGTTCCGGAGCTGCCGGCCGGGATCGGCGTCGCGTCGGGACCGGCTGTCGCCGGCCACATCGGCGCGGCCAGCCGCTACGAGTACACGGTCATCGGGGATCCGGTCAACGCCGCCGCGCGCCTGACCGAGCTGGCCAAGCGCGAGGACGTCCAGGTCCTGGCCTCGGCCGGCACCGTCGAGCGGGCGGGGGAGGACGAGCGCGCGCACTGGGCACTCGGCGACGAGGTCACCCTGCGCGGTCGCGGCGAGCCGACCCGGCTCGCCCACCCGGCCTGAAGCCGTCAGCGCAGCTTCAGCGAGATCGCGGCCACGCTCGCCGCAAGCAGGCCCGCCCCGAGGAACGCGAAGCGCACGTCGATCGCGTACAGGGGGAGCCACATCAGCGGGGCGGCCGCGTTGCCGGCGAACTTGAACGCCGAGAAGACCGACGTCGCGCCGGCCCGGTTGCCCGGAACCGCCTCGATCGCCAGCGTGTTCAGTCCCGTCCAGACCAGCGTGGAGGTCAGTCCGGCGGTGGTCCACAGGATCGTCAGCAGCAGCGTCGACTCCGAGAAGCCGATCGCCGCGATCACCCCGCCGGTCAGCGCCGCGCCCGTCACCGCCATGCGTACCCGGCCGAAGGAGTCGACCAGCCCGCCGGCCGCCCGTCCGACGATCATCCCGGCAAAGCCGAATCCCGCCACGACGGCCCCGCGCTCGATCGAGCCGAGGCCGAAGTCGTCGGCCGCCACGAGCGCGACGAGGAAGCCGAGCCCGGTGATCCCGGCGTAGCCCGCGAACGCGGCGAGCGAGAGCCAACCCACCCGCGGCGTCATCACCGCGCGCAGCCGGGCGGGCGCCGCGTCGGCGTCGCGGAGCTCGCCCTCTTCGGGGGGGAAGAACGCGAGCGCGGCAGCCGCGATTCCCGGGGCCACGAAGGCCAGCCGCCAGTCGACCTCGCCGAGCAGGCCGCCCAGCAACGGTGAGAAGGCGATCGCCGCCGTCTGCACCGCAGCGAAAGTCCCGACGCTGCGCCCGAGCCGCTCGGGCGCGACGACTTCGGCCAGTCCTGCGAGCAGCAGCGGCGTCAGGAACGCGTTCGACGCGCCCTGCAGTGCGCGCGTCCCGATGAACAGCTCGATCGAGGGTGCGACGGCCGCGAGCAGCGAGAAGACGGCGTACGCGATGTACCCGTAGCGCACGACCCGCCGCCGACCGAGGCGCTCCCCGATCGTCCCGCTCACCAGCTGCAGCAGCGCGAAGGGGACGAGGTACGCCGGAATCGCCACAGCCACTTCGGCGGTCGACGCGCCGAAGTCGTCGCGCAACTGCGGGATCAGCACGGACAGGACCGCACCGCCGAACGGGCCGATGAAGCCGCCGACGTAGAGCGGGAGGGTGGGGCCGCCGCGTGCCATCGGCCGGGTACCTTGCCCGATCGTGCCTGCCGCCAAGCGACCCGCCCGCCCCGAGAAACTGACCGTCGCCGTCACCGGCCCGACCGGGGAGATCGGCCGCCCGTTCATCCGCGCCCTCGAAGCCGCCGATCAGGTGGGCGAGATCCGGGGGATGGCGCGCCGCCCGTTCGATCCCGCCGCGCACGGCTGGTCGAAGACCACCTATGTCCAGGGCGACATCCTCGACCGCGGGGCGATTGACGCGTTCGTCGACGGCGCCGACGTCGTCGTCCACCTGGCGTTCCTGATCGTGGGCGGCGGCGACGAGACCCGGAAGATCAACCTCGAGGGCTCGCGCAACGTCTTCCAGGCCACGGTCGACGCGGGCATCAAGCGCCTGGTCTACACCAGCTCGGTCGCCGCGTACGGCTTTCATCCCGATAACCCCCAGCCGCTGACCGAGGACGTCGGCCCGCGCGGCAGTGACACCTTCTACTACTCCGCGCAGAAGGCCGAGCTCGAGGGGACGCTCGCGTCGATCGTCATCGACACGGACACCAAGGCCTACGTGTTCCGCCCGTGCATCGTGGGCGGCCCGGAGTCTCCCATGCTCATTGCGAACATCCCGTACGTGCAGGCCGGTCAGGCGCTGCCGGACGCCGTCCGCAGGCTGCTGGCGAAGCTCCCGGTGGTCGCGCCGGTGCTGCCCGACCCCGGCACGCCGCTGCAGCTCGTCCACTCCGACGACGTCGCCCAGGCGCTGGTCGCCGCGACGGCCGGGGAAGGCGAGCCGGGCGTCTACAACCTCGCCGGCGAGGGGGTGATCACGCTCTCCGACGTCGCCCGCGCGCTCGGCTATCACGCGCTCCCGATTCCCCACGCCGCCGTGGAGGCGACGGCGAAGGTGCTCGAGAGCACCCCGGGGACGCCGGCGAAGGCCGAGTGGATCGCGGCGCTCCGGATCCCCGTCGTCATGGACACGACGAAGGCCCGGCTCAAGCTCGCCTGGCGCCCGCTGCACGACACCCGGGGCACCCTGCGCGAGACGGTCGAAGGTGCCCGGGCGTCCGGCCTGCTCGGGCCGGAGTGACCGCGGCCGCCAGGCCCGCGACGACCGGCCCCACCACTAGCATCGCCCCCGCGTCGCTCCGGGCGGCGCTCCCCTTATGAGGCTGTGGTTCGACATGACCGCGCCGGCGCACCCGCTCGTGTTTCGACCGATCATCGAGCGGCTTCGTAGCGACGGCCACGACGTGCTGGTCACTGCGCGCGACTACGCGCAGACGCTGCCCCTGCTCGAGCGCATGGGGATGGAGCACGAGGCGATCGGTGCCCACGGCGGCGCGCAGCGCCACAGGAAGGCGCTGGCCCTGGCCGGCCGCACGGCGCGGATGCGCAAGGTGGCCCGGCGGGGGTTCGACCTCGCCGTCGCCCATGGCTCCAACGACCTCGCGCTGGCCGCCGCCTCCGCCCGGATCCCGGCGGTCAACACCTTCGACTACGAGTTCGCGATCCAGCAGCACAACATCGGCTGCCGATTGGCCAAGCGGGTGATGGTCCCGGACGCGATCCCGCCCGAGCGCCTGCGCCGCTTCGGGGTCGGGCCGGACAAGCTCGTGCAGTACCCGGGTCTCAAGGAGGAGTACTACCTGCACGACTTCGAGCCCGACGAGGCGCCGTTCGCCGAGCTCGGCGTCGATCGCGAGCGGATCGTGGCGATCCTGCGCCCGCCGCCCGACGTCTCGCTCTATCACCGCAAGTCGAACCCGCTGTTCCCGGCGGTGCTGGAGGAGCTCGGCCGCCGCGAGGACGTCCACGTGGTCGTCGTCCCGCGCACGGAGACCCAGCGCACCGAGGTGCGCGCGCGCAACCTGCCGTCGGTGATCGTGCCCGACGGCGCGGTGGACGCGCAGTCGCTGATCGCCCTGGCCGATCTCGTGGTCAGCGCCGGCGGGACGATGAACCGCGAGGCGGTCGCGCTGGGGACGCCGGTCTACACGATCTACGGCGGTCGGCTGGGCGGAGTGGATGAAGCGCTGCTGCGCGACGGGCGGCTGCGGCCCCTGACCGACCCGCGCGCGATCGAGGTCGTCCGCCACCGCGACGAGCGACGCGTGCGCGAGCGCCGCGACCCCGCAGTGCTCGTCGACATGATCCTGGGAGCGCTGACGTGAGCGTGACCGGCGAGGTCCCGCGCATCGCCACCGCACCCGGCGTCTCCCCGGAGCTCTCGGATGCGCCGCCCACGGAGTCGCTGGTCGAGGCCTACCGGCAGATGGCCCACACGCACGAGCGCCGCAGCGTGGACCCCGTCATCCGCGCGCTCGACGTCGTGATCTCGGCCACCGCGCTGATCGCGTGCGCGCCCGTCCTGCTCGTCGCGGCGCTCGCGGTCGCGTGCACGGGCCGCCCGATCCTCTACCGCGGACTGCGGGCAGGCCAGGCCGGGCGGCTGTACACGATGTACAAGTTCCGCACGCTGCGCCGGGACGCCGAGGCGCGCATGGCGGGCCTCTACGGCGCGCCGCTGACGCAGGTCACCGCGGACGAGCAGACCGCCGTCGGGCGGATTCTGCGCGCGACGAAGATCGACGAGCTGCCGCAGCTCATCAACGTCCTGCGCGGTGACATGTCGATGGTCGGCCCGCGCCCGGTCCGGCCCGCGTTCTTCGAGGAGCTCATCCACGAGATCCCGGCCTACTGGCAGCGGCTGGTCGTGCGCCCGGGCATCACCGGGTTCGCTCAGCTGCGCCTCGGTCGCGAGGAGTCGTGGGCGCAGAAGCTCGCCCACGACAACGAGTGGATCGCCGATCGGTCGGTGTCGTTGTATCTGTCGGCGATCTGGTCGACCGCGCTCTCGCTCGTCCGCCGGGGGTCGTAACGGTGTGCGGGATCTGCGGGCTGCTGTCGCTCGACGGCTCGGTCCGCGTCGAGCCGTCCGAGCTCGAGGCCATGAACGCCACGCTCGTCCACCGCGGGCCGGATTCGGGTGGCGTCTTCGTCGACGAGGGCGTGGGGCTTGCGGCGCGGCGCCTGTCGATCATCGATCTCGAGGGCGGTGACCAGCCGCAGGCCAACGCGGACGGCTCGGTCGTGGTCGTCCAGAACGGTGAGATCTACAACCACGACGCGCTGCGCTCCGAGTTGCGCTCGAGCGGGCACGAGTTCCGCACGCGATCGGACACCGAGGTGCTCGCCCACGCCTACGAGGAGTGGGGGCCGGTCGACTTCCCCCGGCGCCTGCGAGGGATGTTCGCGGTGGCGGTGTGGGATGCGCCCCGCCGGCGGCTGGTGCTCGCGCGCGACCGGTTCGGCATCAAGCCTTTGTACTGGCACAGGACCGGTACAGGGTTGTTCGGATTCGCGAGCGAGCTCAAAGCACTGCAGGCCGGGCCGGCGGCCGGTCGGGACGTCGACCCGGAGGCGCTCGAGGCGTTCCTGGCCTTCAACTCGATCCCGGCGCCGCTCTCGATCTGGGAGGGGGTCCGCAAGCTCGCGCCGGGGCACGTCCTGATCGCCGAAGACGGGGAGGTCCGTCTGGAGCGCTACGCCCGGGTGTCACCGGTCGCCGCGGCGGACGTCCGCACCGGGAGCGAGGCCGAGCTCGCGGACGAATTGCGATCGCGGCTACGCGATTCGGTCCGCGCCCACCTGATCGCCGACGTGCCGGTCGGGGTCCTGCTCTCCGGGGGCGTGGACTCCTCGGTGCTGACCGCCCTGGCCGCTCAGGAGAGCGGCGAGCGCGTGCGCACGTTCTCGATCGGCTTCAAGGAGAAGTCCTTCGACGAGCTCGATCTGGCTCGCAAGGTCGCCCACCGCTACGACACCGACCACCACGAGCTCGTGGTCGAGCCCGACGCCACCGAGCTGTTCCCAAAGCTGATCGAGGCCTTCGACGAGCCGCTCGCCGACTCGTCGGCGCTGCCGACGTTCCTCGTCGCCGAACTCGCGTCGCAGCACGTGAAGGTCGTGCTCTCCGGTGAGGGAGGCGACGAGCTCTTCGGCGGCTACGAGACCTACGCGGCCGACCTGCTGGCCCCGCGCCTGGCGCCGGTCGCCCCGCTGATCGGCGCCGTGGCGAACCGCATGCCCTCGGCGAACGGGCGCGTCCCACTCGACTACAAGCTCAAGCGCTTCGCCCGCGGTGCCCGCCTGCCCCCACTCGAGCGCCACCACGCCTGGAAGGAGATCTTCTCCGCCGACGCGCGAGCCGACCTGCGCAGGTTGGGGTCACACACCTGCCTGCACGACCCGCTCGCGGTGTGGCGCGAGCGGTACGCGGAGACGGCTGGCGCCGAGGAGCTCGCTCGGCTGCAGGACGTGGACCTCGGCATCTATCTGGTGGACGATCTGCTGGTGAAGACCGACCGCGCGTCGATGGCGCATTCGCTCGAAGCCCGCGTCCCGTTCCTGGACACGCACGTGGCCGAACTCGCGCTGGCCCTGCCGACGCGGATGAAGGTCCGGGGGATGCAGAAGAAGCGCCTGCTGCGCCTCGCCGCCGAGCCGCTCGTGCCGAGGGAGATCGTGCGCGGACGCAAGAAGGGCTTCTCCATCCCCGCGGCTGCCTGGCTGCGCGGCCCGCTCGTCCCGTTCGCCCGCGAGGTGCTGTCGAGAGACACGCTCACGCGCCAGGGTTTCCTCGAGCCGCGCGCCGTCCACGCCGTGCTCGAGCGCCACGTGTCCGGACGCGAGGATCTCTCCCGCCAGCTCTGGGGCCTGCTCACCTTCACGCTCTGGCACGAGCGCTGGGCGTCGTCGTGAAGGCGCTCGTGCCCGCGCTGATCGTCGCCGCCGCCCTGATCGGGTCCTACGTCGTGCGGCCGGCCGAGACCGCGATCGACATCCGCATCACCGGGGCGACGTCCCTCACGGTCAAGGTCGTCAAGCCCGGCCGCTCGCGGATCGAGGCTCGTGGAGACACCGGAAGCGACGGCCGGGTGCGGCTCGCCGTCGAACCGGGCCGCTACCGCGTCGGTGCCGACGTGCCGCGCGGCACGCGCATCCGGTCGATCCCGGTCGTCGTCGGCGAGGACGAGGTCGTCCGCGTGACCCTGAGGGTGGAGCGGTGATCCTCTACGTGTTCGGGCGCGAGTCGCGCTTCGTGGCGATCGACCGCGACGCGTTGCGTGAACGCCACGAGGTCGTCGACTGGACCGGCAAGCACCCGGTCAAGCACCTCGTCGCGACGGCGCGCCAGGTCCGCCACGCCGACGTCGTCGTCTGCTGGTTCGCGGGCTACCAGGCACTCGCGCCGGTGACGCTGGCCTGGCTGACCCGCAGGCCGACCGTCGTCATCACCGGCGGCTATGACGTCGCCAGCGTCCCCGAAGCCGGCTACGGCATGCAGCGCTCGTTTTCCGGTCGCCTCGTCTCCCGCTGGATCCTGCGGCGCGCCACGCGGGTGATGGCGAATTCGGAGTTCGGCCGCGAGGAGGCGCTGCGCGCGGTGCCCAAGATCGCGCCGAAGACGAGCGTCGTCCACCACGGCGTCCCGGATCTCGTCGGCCGCGAGCCGTCGTACGAGCCGCGCACCGGTGCGCTCACGGTGTCCGTGATCGACGTCGCAAATCTCGAACGCAAAGGCCTGCTGCCCTTCGTCCGCGCCGCGCGCGAGCTGCCCGACGTGACGTTCTTTCTCGTCGGTGGCGTGGTGGAGCCGGAAGCGGAGGTGCGGTTGCGAGCCGAGGCGCCGCCCAATGTCACGATCACGGGTCGTCTGTCCGACGAGGACCTCGCAATCGCCTACGCCGGCGCCGCCGCCTACGTCCAGGCGTCGCTGCACGAGGGCTTCGGCATGGCGGTGGCCGAGGCGATGCTCGCGGGCGCGGTTCCCGTCGTCTCGCCGGTCGGCGCCCTGCCCGAGGTCGTGGGGGACGCCGGCATCGTCGTCGGCCGCCAGGACCTCGCCGACGGCATCCGCCGCGCGCTCGCCGCGACGCCCGCCGACCGCCGCCGCGCCCGTGAGCGCGTCCTCACCCACTTCACGCTGGCCCAGCGTGGGGAGGGTCTGCGGGCGGTGGTGGACTCGGCGATCAGCGGTCACACGGGGGCCGCACGTGAGTCTTAAGAGGATGCGATGGCCGAGGACCCCCGCTCCGATGTAGAGCTGCTTGCGGCGGCCGGTGCCGAGCCGGAGGCGCTCGGGCGCTTCTACGACCGGCACGAGGCCGGGGTGATCGGCTACTTCATGCGACGCACGCACAGCGCGGAGGTCGCCGCGGAGCTGACGGCGGAGACGTTCGCCAACGTCGTCGCCCACTGTCGCGGGGGCCGCCGACCGGTCGAGGCACCCGCGGCCTGGCTGTATGCGATCGCGTTCAACGAGCTCTCGACGTTCGAGCGTCGGGGCCGGGTCGCCCGTCACGCGCGCCGGCGAATCGGGCTCGAGCGCGTGGTCCTCGACGACGAGCGGCTCGAGCAGATCGAGGAGGCGGGGTCCGACGGGATGGCTCGTCACGTCCCGGATGCGCTCGCCTCGCTCAGCGTCGAGGATCGGACCGCGGTGCTCGCGCGCCACGTCGACGGGCTCAGCTACGCGGAGATCGCCACGCGCCAGCGGACCACCGAGCAGGTCGTGCGAAAGCGCGTGAGTCGCGCTCTGGCGCGGCTGCGCACCCGACTCGAGGAGAGCTCGTCATGACCATCGTCCCGGAACTGCGCGACGGCCTGGTGGCGGCGGCGTCCGGGCCGCTCCCTCGTCGGCCAACGACTGCGCTGCCGATCGTGCTCGCGGTCGGGGCGATCGCGATCGTGGCCGTCACGCTGACGATCGCGGCTTCGCGCCCGCAGGCCGACCGAGAGCCGGCTGGGGCGCCCACGCCCGTAGCGGCGTCGACGCCGGAGGGTCCGCAGGAGCGCTCGTTCGGCTGCGAGGCCGGCTTCTCCATGCAAGCGAGCCGGCTTCAAGATGGCTGGCGCGAGGCGGCGATCACCGTCGGGCCGATCACCTTCCTCGAGCTGGGCGACATGGCCCGCCTCCCCGACTGGAACTTCGCCCAGGCACGCGAGCGCGCGCCTCACGAGGAGCCCGAGTGGGCCGAGCAGCTGCTCGAGAACGGCCCCGACAAATGGGCCGCGGTCTACATCAAGGTGCTCGTCGAGCCCGGTCGATCGGTGCGCGTCGAACTGCCGCAGGAGGCCGGCACCGGCGTGAGCCTGTGGGAGGCGCCGCGGATGTTCGGCGGGTTCGTCCCGTCCGACGGTGTGCGCCGAGTGCGCTTCGCCGGTTGCGACGCCCGGCCGGATGCAGCCGGCGGCGGGGGCGAGACCGCCTACCCGCTCGGAATCATCGTCGCCGGCGCGCAGTGCGTACCCTTCGACGTCACGCCCGAGGGCGGTGAGACGATCCGCCGGAGGATCGCGTTCGGGCGCGGCGCCCCCTGCTGAGCCCGATCGACTCCTGCTGGGATTGCGCCGCCGCATCCGATGCGACAGAGTGGGAAGTGGAACGTCCCACTTCCCACTATCGGATAACCGAATGTCCCTCGACGACCCCGTCATCCTGACTTGCGCGATCTCCGGTGCGCTCGCCAACCGCGAGCAGTGCCCGGCGATCCCGTACACCCCGGCTCAGTACGCCGCCGAAGCGCGCCGGATCGTCGACGAGGGGGGCGTCCACATCCACATTCACGCGCGCACCCCGGACGGCACGCCCTCCTACGAGCCCGAGGACTTCGCCGCGATCCGCGACGCGATCAAGGGCGAGGTCGGCGACGGCGCGATCATCAACTTCTCCACCGGCGCGCTCGGCGTCCCGATCCCCAAGCGGATCGCCTACCTGCGCGCCTGCCCGCCGGACGTCGCGGCCCTGAACATGGGCTCGATGAACTACGCGAAGTACTCGACGCGGCGCAAGCAGTTCGTCTTCAAGGCCGTGTTCGCGAACCCGTTCGACGAGATCATCGAGCTGCTCGAGGCGATGCGCGAACTCGGCATCAAGCCCGAGCACGAGTGCTTCGACCTCGGGCATGTCGGCTCGCTGTGGCCGTTGATGGACATGGGTGTACTCGAGGGCCCGCTGCACGTGGACTTCGTGATGGGCGTCGTCGGCGGCGTTCCCCCGACCGCCCGCAACATCGCCGCGATGGCCGACAACCTGCCCGAGGGTGACCATCACTGGGGCGTGATCGGGATCGGCCGCGTGCAGTGGCAGCTCGTCGCGGCGGC
>Ga0136633_1000989_pt1 | contig 21200 bp, 20 predicted proteins | sample AntDrymeUQ832206_2_FD_105494 | JGI IMG/M metagenome (GOLD analysis project Ga0136633, IMG submission 105494) | Polar desert sand microbial communities from Dry Valleys, Antarctica - metaG UQ83 (22.06) | ecosystem: Environmental > Terrestrial > Soil > Desert | place: Antarctica: Dry Valley...
CCCTGCACGTTGCGCTCGACGACGCGCTTGAAGCCATGGATGTCGGAGGCGACGATCGGCACGCCGGCCGCCATCGCCTCGAGCAGCACGATCCCGAACGACTCCTGCCCGGTGTTCGGCGCGCAGTAGATGTCGGCCGAGGCGAAGTAGCGGACCTTCTCATCGTCGCTGACGCGGCCGAGGAACTCGACGTCCCGGATGCCACGCAGTCCGACGTAACGCCTGTACTCGCGCAGCTTCGGCCCCGCGCCGACCACCAGCAACCGTGCGTCGACCTTGCGCTTGCGCAGTCGGTGGTACGCATTGAGAAGATGGGTGAGTCCCTTGCGCTCCTCCAGACGGCCGACGAAGAGGATGTTGAGGGTCCTTCCGTCGCGCAGCTGCTCGTAGGGCTCCGCACCGGTGAATCGGTCCAGGTCGACCCCATTCGGGATGATCTGGTAGTCGCCGGGGAAGTAAGCGCCGATGAAATGGCGCGCGGCGCCGGAGACCGCGATCCGGCCGTGGAGCTTCTTGGCCAGGTGTCCTGCGAAGCGCTTGCCGATCCAGTACGACGGGCTGAAGCCGCCGAAGGCGTGAAAGGTCGCCACGTTCACCGTGTTCGATTGGTCGAGCATGGTCGGCGACAGGAACGGCACGAACGGCTCGTGGAAGTGGAGGATGTCAAAACTGTGCGCCTCGAGCACCTCGCGCGCCTGGTGTTTGAACCGCAGCCCGAGCGTTACGCGGCCGACGCTCCCATTGGCCGGCGCCGCCCAGCCGGTGCCGAGGCGGATGATGTGGCCCTCGCTCTCCCTCTGCCGGCCGTACTTGGAGGTGATGATCCAGACGTTGTGCCCCATCCGACGCATCGCCTCGTGGGTGAAGCGCACGTGCTCGTTCACGCCGCCCGGATGCGGGTACCCGTAGGGGCTCACGATTCCGATCTTGAGCGGGCGTCGAGCGGACACGCCCGGCTGGACCGATGGCGACGTCGCCGACGTCACGGATTGGACCGATGTCACCGCCACTCTCCCGTTGGCCGCAGAGTATGCCGCAGGTGCCTGACCTTGGCGCGCAGCTGGCGTCGGTACACGTCCACGTTGTGGAGGTTTGACCAGAAGCGCCCGTCGGGCTGCGTCGTGCCCTGCTCCACGGCCCCACGGTAGTCGGCGGCGGTCGAGCCGGGGAACCAGGTCCACCCCGATCCGACGCTCTCGAGCACGTGCGCGTCCGAGTTTCCGACGGCCGCCAGCCGGAGCACCTCCGCGTTGAGGCCGTCGCGCGCCGTGCGCCGTGCTCGCCCGGCCGCCGACGGATTCATCAGCTCGATCGCGTCGAGCCGATGACGGGGGTCGGTGGCGCGGTGTGCCGCGAGTAGCGAGCGAGCGCCGAGCGACGGCGTGAGAGGCGCCATCGGATGCGGGGCGATCGCGATCCCGCCCTGGTCGTGGATCCGCTCGAGCGTCTCCGGCAGCGGCCGCAGCGCGGGAATGCGCTCGCTGATGAAGAGCGCGAGGACGTGGCCGCGGCGCGTCGTGATCTCCTCACCCACCACGAGGTCGAAGGAGTACTCGCCGCCGGCGTGAATCTCGCGGGCTCGGAGGGCGCCATCGATCCGCTCGTGATCCGTGATGGCCATGGCGTCGAGGTCGGTGTGCGCCTCGACGTGGTCGAGCACCGCCTGCACCGATGCGGTCCCGTCAGAGTAGAGCGTGTGGAGGTGCATGTCGGCCTTGCCGAGCACGCCGCCGCTTCGGGTCATTTCGAGCGGCCCGGTGGCGAACCCACCAGAGACGTTGGCGCACTCATGCCGGTGGGCCCTCCAGAAGGTCGGGCCAGAACGGCTGGAAGGCGCCCCACCACTGCTCGGGTGCATCGCCGATGTCCCGCTCGAACCGCGCGGCGATCCGGGTCGCGAGGGCGGCCGTGTCGGCGCGCCGATCCCCGGTCGAGGGCAGCTCGAGCAGCTCGCCATCGGCACGGAAGCGATCCGGTCCGACGCGCAGGCAGCGGCCGACGACGACCGCCGCGCGGTGCGTCACGGCCAGGGCGGCCGGCCCGAGCGGCACGGTCGTCGGGTGGCCGAACATCGTCACCGGTTGCCCGTCGCCGGCGAGGTCTCGGTCGCCGATGATGCCGACCGTGCCGCTGGCACGGAGCCGCCCGATGAGCGCACGCCGTGCCCGGCCAAGCGGTACGAGCTCGACGCTGCCCCCGCCGCGCCGCGACGTCAGGAAGTCGAAAAGAGCCCGCGGCTCGATCTCCTCGACCGGCGACAGCGGGTGGAGGCCATGCGCGGCGACGTAGACGCCAAATGGCTCGAAATTGCCGAGGTGCGAGCTGACGAGCATCCCCGGCCCTGCACGCAGGGCTGCCCCGAAGGCGTCCCAACCGGCAACCTCCACGATCTCGTCGATCCGGTCGACCGGGTAGTGCGGCGCGCGCAGGAGCTCCACGTAGTAGCGGGCGTGGTTGCGGAACGCCGAGCGCACGAGCTCGCGGAACGGCCGGCCGCGTGTGGGGCGCCCGGTCGCGGTGCAGACCCGCGCCAGGTTGGCGGCGACGAGCCGGCGTCGCGCGGGCGCAAAGCGATGCCATGCATTCCCGCCGAGATCCGCGAGCGCATAGGCCGCGCGGGATGGCAGCGCGCCGACCATTCGATCGGCGATCTCGAGGGCCAGGCGGAGCATCACGCGGCGATCTTGGTCCAGTCCTCGCCGCCGCGAGCGGCCGCCAGGGCAGCGCGCGCCTGCGCGCGGTCCGTATCGGTCTGTGGCCAGACGGGCCGGAACATATACCACTGGCCAGGGTCCTCGGCGATGACGCGGCCAAGCGCGTCGGCAAGCGCCTGCGTGGCGCGGTAGATCTCGGCGGGATCGGTGCCTTTGCAGCGGATGAACGGCAGCCCGCGGGCCTCGAAGCGATCATGCCGGTCCCGGCGGCACCAGACTGGGAGCAACGGCGCACCGGTCTTGGCTGACAGGGTGGCAGGCCCGATCGGGAACGTGGTCGCCTCGCCGCACAGCTCGACCGGCACGTCGCCGCGTCGGTAGCCGCCGTCGCAGAAGAGGGTAAGGCTGCCGTTCTCGCGCAACACCCTGAAGAGCGCACGCAGGTTCCGCCAGCCGATCACAAAGATTCCCTGCTTGGCGCGCGCCGCCGCGAGGTGGTGGTAGAGACGCGGGTAGGTTGTGTCGTCCGCCATGACATGCTGCACCTCGCCGCTCCGCCTGAGGCCGGGACCGAGCAGATCGATGCCGCCCACGTGGATCGTGCATGAGATGACCCCCTTTCCCTCGGCGCGCGCCTCGGCGAGGATCTCGACGTTCTCGATGCTGACGAGGTCGGCTGCCGCCTCCGGTGACAGGTCGCCGAGTCGCATCATGTCGACGAGGTACTTCGCGTAGTTGCGGAACGCCCGCCGCGCGGTGCCTCTCACGCGTCCGTCGTTCGGCTCGAGACCCATCGGATGCGCCAGGTTCGCACAGATGACCTTGCGCTTCGGCCCGGCGAGGTCGAAGGCCAGGTTGCCGACCGCCGCCGCGGCGGGCAGGACCAGTGTTCGCGGCAGGGCATTGATGACGCGCTCGGCCGCCAGGTAGAGCCAGAAGGTGAGCCGCTCCCGCTTGCGCTCCGCCACCGCGGGCGCGGCGCGAGCGGTGGCGGATGCGAACCAGGATCGCTTGACGTGACGTGCGGCGCCGAGCACCGCTCTGGGGACGTACATCTGTCGACGATTATCGTCGGCGCGCGGCCTCGATATCCCGAGGTCCTCGCGCGGCGCCGGAGCCTAGGCCACTTCGGCGGCAGCCGTCGCCTTCCCCCTCGTGTTCGCCGTCGCGAGCTTCTTCGTCTTGCGCTGGGCGATCTTCTCGATCCCGACGAGCGTCTTGTTGTCCTCGCCGCGGATGAAGTCCTCGACCCGGTTGTGGGCGATATCGTCGTGGATCTGCACCGGCGGCGACTTCATGAAGTACGAGCTGGGTGCGACGAGCGTCCCGGCGAGTCCGCGGTCGAGGCCGAGCTTCGCGCAGCGGATCGCATCGGTGATGACGCCGGCGGAGTTCGGCGAATCCCAGACCTCGAGCTTGAGCTCCAGGTTCAGCGGTACGTCGCCGAAGGTCGTCCCCTCCATTCGGATGTGGCACCACTTGCGGTCCTTGAGCCACGGCACGTAATCCGAAGGCCCGACATGGACATTGTCGTCGCCGATCTCGTAGTCGATCATCGAAGTGACCGCATTGGTCTTGCTGATCTTCTTCGACTCGAGGCGTTCGCGCTCGAGCATGTTCAGAAAGTCGGTGTTGCCACCGAAGTTCAGTTGATAGGTGCGGTCGATCTTCACGCCGCGATCCATGAACAGGCGGGTCAGCACGCGATGCGTGATCGTGGCGCCCACCTGGCTCTTGATGTCGTCGCCGATGATCGGCAGGCCGGCCTGGGCGAATCGGCGCTGCCAGTACGGCTCGCGGCCGATGAAGACCGGAATCGCGTTGACGAAGGCGACGCCAGCCTGGATCGCCTGCTCGGCATACCATTTCGTGGCCTGCTCGGATCCGACCGGCAGATAGCTGACCATGACGTCGACCCGGCGGTCCTTCAGGATCCTGACGATGTCTGCCGTCGGACCGGGGGCCTTCTCGATGATCTCCGAGAGGTACTTGCCGAGGCCGTCGTGCGTCATGCCGCGTTCCACCGGAACGTTGAGCTTCGGGACCTCGGCGAACGTGAACGTATTGTTCGGCTCGATGAAGATTGCCTCCGAAAGGTCCTTGCCAACCTTGTTGCGGTCGACGTCGAACGCGGCCACGAACTCGATGTCGCGGACGCGGTAGCCGCCCAGGTTGACGTGCATCAGGCCCGGAATGAAGTCGCCGTCACTGGCATCGGCGTAGTGGTAGCGACCCTGGACCAGGCTGCTCGCGCAGTTGCCGACGCCGACGATGGCAACCCGCACCTTGCCGTCGCCCCAGCGATGAACGCCTGTGGCGGCCGTCCCATTCTTTGAAGCCACGGTGCGTTCAGTACTCCTTGCTGCCGGTTGCGGCGGCCTGGCTGAGACGCCAGACGTGCCAGATTCGCTGGATGACCGTCGCCACGGTCAGCGCGGCGATGAGGACGAGGATTGCGACCAGGATTGGCGTAAACCCGAGGCCGGCAAGCGCGATGCCGGCGATCGCGAGGACGAGCCGCTCCGTGCGCGGCGCAAGGCCGACGCTCGCCGAGAGCCCGATCCCCTCTGCTCGCGCGCGGGCGTAGCTCACCAGGAACGAGCCCGCCAGGGCCACGAAGACGGCGAGCACGGGCAGCATCGGCTGATCGAGCGCGCCGAGGAACCAGGCGGCGATGCCGACGTACAGGATCGCCTCGCTGGCGCGATCGAGCGTGGAGTCGAGGAAGCTACCGAAGGCGGTGCCGCCGCCCTGCGCCCGGGCGAGCGCGCCGTCCACGGCATCGAGCAGCGAGCCGGCGGTCAGGACGGCAGCCCCGACCAGCAGCCAACCGCTGGCGACCAGGGCCGCTGCGGCGATCGTGATCAGGAGGCCGATGACGGTGATCGTGTTCGGCGTGAGGCGGAGCGCGATGGCCAGGCGCACGATGGGGGCGAGGATGCCTCGTGCCGACTCCTTCACCCTGGCCGGCACGACCGAAGCACCGCGCCGAAGGTCGTGGGCGTGGTCCCGGCTAGCTGACATCGGGCACCGTCCCCGGCGCGTCTGACGCGCTCGCCACGCCGGCCGTGCCACCGATGAGGCGAGCCTCGGCATCGTGAAGCTCCTCGAACGCGGCGATCCGCAGCCGGCAGATCACCTCGCGACCGTGCCGTTGCGTGTCGATGATGCCGGCGAGCCGCAGGATGCGCAGGTGCCAGCTGATGAGCGGCTGCGAGAGGCCGACCCGGGCTGAGAGCTCTCGGACGGGCATGGGGCCGATCTCGGCGATGAGCCCGATGACGCGTAGGCGTGTCTCGTCGCCGAGGGCGCGATAGAGGGTGCGAAGGCGCCTGAGATCCTGCTCGGCGGCGGTCTCCGGCGCTGGGGGCATCGGCATCGCAAGCGCTTCTTTATCAAATGCGAATTTATATAAGCGAACCCTTATGGTATTGGCGCCGTTCGAGTCCGTCAACCCCTCGTGCTAGCATCGGCGCGCCCGATCCGTCCCGGGAGGCCGGCAACAGGAGGTGCGTCGCTGACGAGCTCGACCCCAGACGCGCTGTGGAGCGCGCCGTCTCTGCGGGTCCTGCGGCCGGCCGCCGTCACGTGCACCGCCCTGCGACGTGGTCGTGACCTGCAACAGTGCTCGCTCTCGGTTCCGGCCGGCGCACGGCTGCTGCTTGTCTCCGATCCGGATGCGAGCGCATCGGTGCTGCTGCGCGTTATCGCCGGCCTTTCGCGCGCGGATGGTGGAGAGGTGTGGATCGCCGGTACGCACGACCCGACTGCCGAGGGGTGGGGCCGACGGATGGCGTACCTGGGGCCGGATCCCGGCCTGTACACCTGGATGACGCCGATCGAGGCGCTGCACCTGTCCGGCAAGCTCCTGAACCTGCCGCCTGATGACACGGCGCGACGGGTGGAACGGGCCATCGAATGGGTGCGAATTTCCGAGGCCTCCGCCTCGCGACCGATGAGCCGAGGGGGTGTGGCGCTCCAGCAGCGCACCGGGCTCGCGGCCGCGCTGATCGGTGACCCCGAAGTCATCCTGCTCGACGAGCCGTTGCGCGCGCTCGAGGCGCATGAGCGGTCCCGGCTTCTGAAGCTGCCCGGCCAGCGGCGGACGATGATCTTCGCCAGTCGATACCCGGCCAGCGAGGCCGGGCTGGTAGCGCAGGTCGCATTCCTGCGCGAGGGTCGCGTTGAGCTCATAGCGCCGGTAGGCGCGCTGGATCGCGCTAAGCTGCCCCTATCGCACGCGGGGATCGCCGCGCTGGCGGAGATGAAGGCCGCGGGTGCCAACGGGCGCAACGCGGCATCGGCGTGATCCAGACGACGATGATCATTCGGCTCGCCCTGCACGAGCTGTGGATCAGCTTTCGCCTCCTCGTCCTCCTGGCCGCATACGTGGGCGTCGGCGCCACGGTGGCGCTGCTCCCGGGCCCGCTCTCGACGATCCTCGTCCGCCTCGCCAGTGGTGCGGCGGCGGCCATGGTCGTTGGGGCCGCAATCGCCGCCTGGGCGCTCAGCCGGGAACGCACCCTCGGTCGAGCCGGATGGCTCGCGACCCGCTCCGTCTCACGCGCGACCATCCTGGTCGGCTGGTTCCTGTCGCTTGCGCTGGTCTCGATGCTGGGGCTGCTCGCCGCCGGCGTGTTGGGCTGGCTTACCGCCTCCGCATCGGTCGCGCGGCTGGATGCCTTTGCGTTCGCCATGACATTCGGGGCGATCGCCTGTTGCGCCCTCGCCCTGCTGGCGCTCGGCCTCCTGGTGGGGGCGCGCCTTCGCCCGTCCGCCGCCCCGCTCGTGGCCGTCGCCGCGTCCGTCGCCATCGCTGGCGTGGCGTGGTTGGCCGCGCCACGCATCCCCAACCCGATCGCGGCCCTCGCGCAGCTGCCCGAGCTGGCGAGCCCGATCTCGACCGCGGTCCAGGGCGCCGGAGCGAGCCTGGCCGCCGCCGCAGCCCTCCTCCTCGTGGCGCGCTTCGCGCTGGATCGCGTCGACCTGTGAGCGATCAACCGGTGCGGATCCGTCCGGTCGCCGCCTGGGCCGCGCTCATCTTCGCCAGCCTCGGAGTTCTGCTGGGAGGCGCCGAGCTGATGGTCGTGGCCATCGCTCTGCCGTCGATCGTGGCCGATTTCGGAGGCTGGGCCGACCTGGCGCGCGTCAGCTGGATCGTGAACGCCTACCTGCTGGCGTACGTCGTCGCCATGCCGCTGGCCGGGCGCGGCGCGGACCTGTGGGGCGCCCGCCGCCTCTACGTCGTGGCGCTCCTCCTCTTCGTCATCGGCAGCGCCGGAGCCGGAATCTCGCGGTTCGCCGGGCCAGAGGACGGGTTGACCTGGCTCATCGCGGCGCGTGTGATCCAGGGCTTCGGCGGCGGCGCCCTCGTGCCGCTCTCGATGTCGCTCGCGAGCCACCTGTTCAGCGGGCGCACGCGGGCCGCGGCGCTCGGCCTCGAGGGCGCGGCGACCTATGTCGGCATGGCGCTCGGCCCGGCCTACGGCGCCTGGGTGCTCCTCAACTTCAGGCTGCCGATCCCGGGGCTCGACATGGCGAGCTGGCAGTGGATCTTCCTGCTCAACGTGCCGATAGGCATCATCACCCTGCTGCTGATCTACGTCGTGGCCGGCGGCATCGAGACGCCGTTGGTGCGAGCGGGCCTCGATCTCGGCGGTGCGCTGCTCCTGTCGCTGGCGCTCGTGGCCGGTATCGGCGCGATCACCGTCTCCGGCGCCAACGGCTGGACGGACCCCCTCGTCCTGGGCGGCCTGACGATGGCGGCCATTGCTCTTGGGGCATTCGTGTGGGTCGAGCTTCGCTCGCGGTCGCCGATCGTGGACCTCCGCCTTTTCGCCGATCGCGCCTTCAGCGCGGCGAACGCGGTCAGCCTCCTGACCGGATACACGCTCGCGACCGCCATCATTGGTGGACCCGTCTTCGTGAACCGGGTCCTGTTCGGCAGCGACGCGCAGGCGTCGATCATCCTCACCGCCCTGACGATCGCGATCGCGGCGGGCGCCCTGGTCGGGGGGCTTCTCACCGGCTTCGTCGGTGAGCGGATCGTCACCGTCGCCGGCGTCCTGGCCAGCGCGGCCGGGCTCTGGCTGGCGCTCGGCTGGGACGTGGCGACCGAGGTCGAGCGGCTCGTGCGCGACCTCGCCCTTTTCGGGGCGGGCTTCGGGCTGACGGTCGCACCGCGCGCCACCGCGGCCGTCGAGGCGGCAGGCGCGGGTGCCTATGGCGTGGCGAGCGCCATGCTCCAGATCACGCGCACGATCGGCATGAGCATCGGGCTGGCCCTGCTGACCGCGATCGGTCAGAACCGGATCGACGAGCTCTCGGCTCTCATCGCCGAGCCCGCGCTCCGCGATGAGCTGGTGACCGAGCTCGGGCGACCGGAGTTCGTCGGAGTCGATCCGACCGCATCGTTGGCGCTCGTGGATCTTCTCGAGACATGGTCACAGGGCCAGTCGGCCGAGGTCCTGCGGATGGTGATCGCGATCGCGCTTGGCGTCGCGCTCGCCACGATCGTGCCGGCCTGGTTCGTCCGCAGACGACGCGCCTGACCTAGCCGGTGGGCTCCGCCACGATCACGAGCTCGCCCCAGTTGCGGTTGTAGCCCTGCGAAGTCTGCAGCGTGAGCCGCTCGTAGTCGGTGGGGATGGTCCAGAACGTCCCCTGGTCGCAGTCGTCGTGGATCTGGAGCGCGAGCGGCGGGTCCGGCGGATTGTTCTCGGTCGCGCCCGCATCCGGGCAGGCGACGTTCGGGCGCACCTCGGTCACGACGTAGCGCAGGACCGAATCGTCCGACATGAGCACGAGCACCTCGGCACCGACCTGCGCGTTCCAGAGCGGCTTGAAGAGCGCGTTGAGGGCGTGCGCGAAGATGTACGAGTTCGTGTTCCGGCCGGGCTGGTTGCCGGCCCGCAGGATATACGCGGCGTCCGTCGGCGGGAAGCTGTCGGTCTCCTGGCTGGTCGACTGCTTGACGGCGACGTTGATGCCGACCGATTCCACCTGGAGCTGGACGGCGGTGACGCTCGACGCCATCGGCGAGGGTGTCGGGGTGGCGGGAGGCCCGGCGCTTGCGCTTGGCACCGCCGATGCGGACGGCTCCTGGGTCGGCGAGGCTTCGGCGAGCTGGCTGGGCGTCGCGGTGCCGATGGGCGGCAGGCTGGGCGTCGGCTCGGCATCGAGGTCGAACGTGCCGACGATAATGAGCGCGACCCCCGCCATCCCCAGGATGATCGGGAGCGCCCAGGAGGAGCGACGCTTCACATGGTCGAGTCTACCCGCAGCACTGCCGGGCCGCTGGCTCACGCCCTGGCGCTGGGATGTGAGGCGCTGGCCGATGCGCCCGCCGGCCTGCTGACCGATTTCGATGGCACCATCTCACCGATCGTCGCCGATCCATCACTCGCTCGCCTGATGGACGGAGCGGATGGCGCCCTGGCGGCGCTGGTGGACCGACTGGCGGTGGTCGCCGTGGTGACCGGTCGGGCGCCGCTCGATGCGCGGCGCATGATCGGCGTGCCCGGACTGCTCGTCGCCGGCAACCACGGCACCGAGTGGCTCGAGCCGGACGCCAACGAGCCGATCGCCGCGCCCGAGGCGTCATCGGTCCGGGCGCGGCTCGACACCGTCCTGGCGGGCCTGCCGGATCTGTCCGGCGTGAGTGTCGAGCACAAGGGGGGATCGGCGACCGTGCATTACCGCCGCGCGCCGGATCCGGACGCCGTGCTGCCAGCCATCCTCTCGGCGCTCGGCGATAGCGATGAGCACGGGATCCAGCTCCGCCACGGACGGATGAGCGTCGAGCTTCGGCCGGTCGGGTTCGGCGATAAGGGGAGCGCAGCACACGCGATCATCGAACGCTTCGGGCTGCGCGGGGTCATCGTGATGGGCGACGACCTCACCGACCTCGACATGTTCCGCGCCGTGGCCGAGCGGCGGGAGGCGGGTAGGCTGCGCGGGGCGATCATCGGGGTTGGCGGCGCTGATGGGGAGGTGCCTCCGTCCGTGGTGGAGGCGTCCGACGCGATCCTCGCCGATCCAGCCCAGGCGGCCGCGTTCCTCGCCATCCTCGCGGAGAGCCTGGCGTGACCGTTCAGCCCGTGAGCTCGGCGAGATCCTCGAGCTGGCGCCGCAGCCACCAGGCGATGTCCTCACGCTCGACGCCACGGCGGAGCTTCGCCAAGCGCCGCCGACGCTCGTCGACTGGCATCGCCAGCGCGGTGGCCAGCGCATCGGCGGTGCCGACCACGTCAGCGGGCGCAACCGAGAGGGCACCGTCGGCCATCTGGTCGAAGGCGCCGGCCGTCTCTGACAGGACAAGCACACAGTCGCGCTCGGAGACGACGACAGCCTCCTTGGCGACCAGGTTCATGCCGTCGACGAGCGGATTAACGAGCACCACGTCCGCGATCGAGAGGCCGGCCAGCGCCTGGGCGTAGTCGTTCTCATAGAAGATCTGCACCGGGCGCCAGCCCGAACGGCCGAACCGCGCGTTGATGCGGTCGACCGCGTTCTGCACCTTGCGGCCATAGTCGCCGTACTCGCGGAGTCCCGTCCGGGACGGGACAAGGAAGGCGAGGAAGCTGATCCGTCCGCGCAAACGGGCGTGGCGCTGGAGGAGCGCCTCGTAGGCGAGGAAGCCGCGCAGGATGTTCTTCGAGGGCTCCAGGCGGTCGACCCGCACGATCACCCGTTCACGCGTGCCGCCCAACAGCTGGTCGGCGCGACGGCGCGCGGCCCGCGATCCCGCGATACGACGGGTGGCTTCGACATCAATGCTGATCGGGTAGTGGCGCACGTACGTGGTCCGGCGTCGCCGCCGCACCGTCCGCTCGTTGTAGTCGACCCTGGCGTCGGGGACGAATGATTCGATCATGCGCAGGAAGTTGTGTGCGTAGCGCTCGGTCTGGAAGCCGGCGACGTCGTTCGCCAGCAGTCCGGTGGCGATCCCCTCGCGGATGGAGGGAGCGATTGTCTGCCAGATGCTCGACGGGGGCCACGGGATGTGCGTGAAGTGGCTGAGGATGGCGCTCGGGCGCGCCCGGCGGATCGGGTCGGCGGCGGTGTAGAGGTGGTAGTCGTGCAGCATGATTCGCGGCCGGCGATCCGTGCGGGTCTCCGCCAGCACGGCCGACGCGAAGGCCTCGTTCAGCGCCACGTAGCCACGCTCCCAGGCACGCATGATCCCGGCATCGATCACCGGACGCTCCGGCAGGTTCCACATCTGGTGCTGGAGGAACCAGAGGAACGGGTTGGCGATCACGTTGTATGCCTGCTCGTAGACGGAACGCTCAACCGCCGCGAATCGAAAGCGGATGGTCTGGTCTCCACCCGCGGCCTGGCGCAGCAGCTTCGGATCGGCGGCCGCCCGTCGGTCGCCCTCGCTCATCGCCGCCGCGATCCAGGTGACCGGCACGTGGCGGCCTACCTGGCCCAGGGCGGTGACGAGGCCGCCTGAGCCTCGCCGTGGGCGGAGCGACCCATCGGCGGCCGAGGCGAATGTGACCGGACCGCGGTTGGTGGCGATGATCAGGCGGCGGTCGCCGAGGAGCGCGGCCGCGGCAGCGCCGAGAGCGGTATCGGCTTCGGCGTAGCTCATCGGTTCAGAAGAGGCTCGCCGCAGAGACTTCGAGCAGGCCGAGGATGACGCCCGGGAAGAGTCCCAGGATCAAGACGCCAGCCACAGAGAGCGCCAGGGCCACCGAGCCGAAGGGAGAGGTGTCGATGGGTGCGGGGTCGGGCTCTGGATCGCGCATGTACATGTAGACCACCACGCGCAGGTAGTAGAAGGCCGCCAGCGCGGCGTTGAGGACGAGGACGACCGCCAGCCAGGCGAGTCCGGCCTCGACGGCGGCAAGCAGCACGTAAAGCTTGGCGAAGAAGCCGACGGTCGGCGGGATGCCGGTCAGGCTGAGCATGAGGATACCCATCGCGGCAGCGCGGCCGGGAGAGCGTGATGCGAGGCCGGCGAACGAGTTGAGCCCGCCGAAGCGGCTCGTGTCGCGCTGGAGCATCCCGACCACCGCGAACGCGGCGATGTTCATCACGGCGTAGCCGAGGACGTAGAAGAGGACCGACTCGATCCCCTGCGTCGCGGCATCGGCGCTCCCTGCGTTCGCGTACGCGGCGAGGCCGGCCATGATGTATCCGGTGTGGGCGATGCTCGAGTAGGCGAGCATCCGCTTGACGTTGACCTGGGTGAGAGCGACGACGTTGCCGAGCGTCATGGTCAGGACGGTCAGGACCAGGAAGATCCCGAGCCAGTCGGCGCGAAGTGGCGCGAGCGCCTCGGCGAAGACCCGGATGAGGAGCGCGAACGCGCCGAGCTTCGGGCCGACGGAAAGAAATCCGGTGATCGGGGTGGGCGCGCCCTGGTACGCGTCCGGGGTCCAGTAGTGGAACGGCACCGCCGCGATCTTGAAGGTCCCGCCGACCATCAGGAAGCCGATCGCGACGAGCAGGGCGCCACTCATCTGGCCCTCGAGCGCGACCGCGATCTCGGCGATGTTGGTCGTGCCGGTGATCCCGTACAGCCAGCTGATTCCGAACAGGACGATCGCGCTCGCGAAGCTCCCGAGCAGGAAGTACTTCAGGCCGCCCTCGTTGCTGTACCGATCGGTCTTGTGCAGGCCGGTCAGCAGGTAGGAGGGCATCGTCATCAGCTCGAGGCCGAGGAAGAGGGTGATCAGGTCGCTGCTCGATGCCAGCACGCACATCCCGAGCAGCGCGCTGACGAGAATCATGTGGAATTCGCCGAGCGGGATGCGGCGTACGATCAGGTACGACGGCGCGAAGAGGACCGTGATGATGCCGATCAGGATGGTGGCGGCCTTGAAGAAGACCGACAGGTCGTCCACCTCGTAGAAGCCGGCGTAGACCGTCTCGTTGATGCCCCAGACCACCACGCAGGCGGCCCCGGCCAGGATCAGCCCCGCCACCGTGAGCGGTGTGAGCAGCCACTTGTTGGCACGCGACAGGAAGAGGTCGACCGTGATGACGGTCAGCACCAGCGCCACGAGGATCAGCTCCGGCAGGAGCGTGATCAGATCGTCGACGTAGCTCATCGGTCCTTCCTCACCAGAGCGGCCCGAAGCCGGTCAGGCCGGCGCCATTGACGGCCTCGATGATCCGATCGACCGGCCCGGCGATGACCTCGAGCACGGGCCCGGGATAGACGCCGAGCGCCACGACCAGGACGATGAGCGGCGCGAGCGCGATCCACTCGTTCCGGTTGATGTCGCGAAGCACCGGCCAGAATCGGTGCATCCAGTCGGACGGGACGGTGAAGAAGACGCGCTGGAACATCCAGAGCATGTAGACCGCGCTGATGATGACCACGATCATCGCCGTGGTGGCCACCAGCCCGTGGTATCGGAAGGCGCCCAGGACGACGAGGAACTCCCCGATGAAGCCAGAGAGGCCCGGCAGGCCGATGCTGGCGAAGGTGAACAGGCCGAACATCGCCGCGTAGCGCGGAATCCGGCCGTTGAGGCCGCCCATATGCGCGATGAGACGGTCGTGCGTCTGCTCGTAGATGATCCCGACGAGGAGGAAGAGCGCTCCGGTCGTGACGCCGTGGCTGATCATCTGGTAGATCGCGCCCTGGAGGCCCTGCTCATTGAAGACGAAGGCACCCAGCATCACGTAGCCCATGTGGCTCACGCTCGAGAACGCGACCAGCTTCTTGAGGTCGGGCTGCACCATGGCGACCAGGCCGCCATAGATGATGGCCACCAATGCCAGGCCGATGACGATCGGGGCGAAGCTGACGGCCGCATCGGGCAGGAGCGGCAGGCTGAAGCGCAGGAAGCCATAGCCGCCCAGCTTGAGCATGACGCCGGCAAGGATGATCGAGCCGGCGGTTGGCGCCTCCACGTGCGCGTCGGGCAGCCAGGTGTGGAATGGCCACATCGGCACCTTGATGGCGAACGCCAGGAAGAAGGCGACGAAGGCCAGCGCCTGCAATGTGTCCGCGTAGGCGAAGCCGCGCAGGGCCTCGTAGCTGAACGTGAACGGCTGGCCGCTGGCCGCGTGGGCGATGGCCACGGCCAGGATGGCGACCAGCATGAGGAGCGAGCCGACGAGGGTGTAGATCACGAACTTGACCGTCGCGTACACGCGCCGCGGGCCTCCCCAGATGCCGATGATCACGTACATCGGGAAGAGGCTGATCTCCCAGAAGACATAGAACAGGAACATGTCGAGCGCCACGAAGACGCCGAGCATGCCGACCATCAGGAAGAGGAGCGCGATGTAGTACTCCTTGACCCGCTTCTGGATCGGCTCCCAGGAGTAGAAGATGGAGACCGCGCTCAGGACCGTGGTCAGCAGCACGAGCACCATCGAGAGGCCGTCGACTCCGAGCGTGTAGCGCATCCCGAACGCGTCGATCCACGGCACGTCTTCCCGGAACTGGAACTCGCTGCCAGCGGCGTCGTACCCGAGCAGGAGGAGCGAGAAGGCGAGGCTCGCCAGCGCGGTGATGAGGGCGATCCAGCGGATGGCCCGGTGGTGCTCGCCCGGCACGAGGAGCAGTAGCACGACGCCAATGAGCGGCGTGAAGACGATGAGGGAGAGGACCGGCACGCCGTCCATCACACCCCTCCCGCCAGGTTCCGGCTCCCTGCCAGGTACCGATGGGAGCGGTGCGCGGCAGCCGCATTCGCCCTGACCTTGCCAAACGACAGGCGGGTACCGGCATCAGCGGTTCCTGGCAGAGTCGACCGCCAGTCTGGTGACCGATACCGCTCGGAGTGGTATCTGGCCAGATTCGGTCCGTCCACGGACGCGACCGTCGGCACGTCCATCAGCGCACCACCGTCGCCAACACGATGAGCACGACCGCCAGCCCGGCCGCGATGCCCAGGCCATAGTTCTCGACCCGGCCGGTCTGGATCTTTCGCAGCGCACCGCCGATCGTGCGTGCCAGCCAGCCGGCGCCGTTCACCGTGCCGTCGATGATCTTGACGTCGAACCACCAGAGCGCGTTGCTGAGAAGCACGCCGCCGCGGGCCCAGACCAGTTGGTAGATATCGTCGACGTAGTACTTGTTGACGCTGGCCCGATACATCCCCGGCCCGAGGCCGAGTGGGAGGCGCTCCACGAACCGCCCGGCGGACTCGGGGTGCTGCACGTACCAGCGATGCGCCAGCCAGACTCCGGCCGCGGCGACCGCGGCGCCGACCACGAGGAGCAGCCCGCCCAGCCCGAGGAGCTCGAAGCCGTGATGCTGACCGGCGGCGATCGAGCCAGGCAGGACGCCGGCATGCGCCTCCTCGGCACCCGCGAAGACCTCCTCCAGCCAACCGTGGATGATGCCGCCCTCCGGCGGGATGCCCAGGATCAGGCCGGCCAGGATGGTCGGGACCGCCAGGATCACGAGCGGCGCGACCATGGTCGGGGCGCTCTCGTGGATGTGGTCCCACGCTGACCACGGACCCCGCCACTCGCCCCAGAAGGTCATGAAGATCATCCGGAACGTATAGAGGGCGGTCATGAAGGCCACGACGGTCCCGACAGCGTAGAAGACAAGATAGCCGCGGTTGAATGATTCGGCCAGAATCTCGTCCTTACTGAAGAAGCCGGAGAAGATCGGGATGCCGGCCAACGCCAACGAGCCGATCACCATGGTGACGTAGGTCCAGCGCATCTTCGCGCGCAGGTTGCCCATGAAGCGCATGTCCTGCTCGCCACCGGCCCCATGGATGACCGACCCCGACCCCATGAAGAGCAGGCCCTTGAAGAAGCCGTGGCTGACGAGGTGGAAGATGGCCGCCACCCATGCCCCGATGCCGAGTGCAAAGAACATGTACGCCAGCTGGCTGACGGTGCTGTACGCCAGGACCTTCTTGATGTCGTTCTGCGTCAGGGCGATCGCGGCGGCGAAGATGGCGGTGAAGACACCGATGATGGCCACCACCCACATGGCGGTCGGGCTCTCGGCGAAGATCGGGTTGGCGCGCGCGACCAGGTAGACACCGGCGTTCACCATGGTCGCGGCATGGATGAGCGCGCTGACCGGCGTCGGCCCCTCCATCGCGTCCGGCAGCCAGACGTGGAGCGGGAACTGGGCGCTCTTGCCGACGGCGCCGGCGAACAGGAGAAGGGCGATCACGGTGATGGTGCCCTCGTCGAGCGTCCCGATCCGCTCGAAGACCTCACCGAAGCTCAGCGTCCCGAGGTTGACCCAGATCATCATGATGCCAAGGCCGAACCCGAAGTCGCCGACACGGTTGACGATGAAGGCCTTCTTGGCAGCGCCCGCGGCTGACGGCTTCTTGTACCAGAAGCCGATGAGCGCGTAGCTGCACAGCCCAACCGCCTCCCAGCCGACGTAGAGCATCAGGAAGTTGTCGCCCAGGATCAGCAGCAGCATGCTGAACATGAACAGGTTCAGGTAAGCGAAGAAGCGCCAGAAACCCCGGTCGCCGTCCATGTAGCCGATCGAGTAGATGTGGACGAGGAAGCCGACGGTGCTCACCACCAGCAGGAGCATCGCGGTCAGCGAATCCACCAGGAAGCTGATCTCGATGGTGAAGTCGCCAGACGAGATCCACTCGTAGATCGTGACCTCGTATTCGTTGCCGCCGAAGATGACGCCGGCGAACACGATCATGCTGAAGATCCACATCAGCCCCACGAGCGCGGTCGGCACGATCCACGACCGATGACGCGGCCGCTCTGCGCCCGGCGCCACGTGCCCGGCCTGACCGAGGCCGTCGCTCAGGCCCGTGGGGATCACACCATCGGCGCCCTCAGCGTTGGCCAGGTCGTCGGCGTGCCCGGCGTGCGAGCTGGTGGCGCGCTGTTGCTCTTCGCTCGGGATGGGCCGGAAGGCTGAATCGTCGACGTCGCCGTGGTCCACGTCGTCACGTTGGTCGTGGTCGTGGTCGTGTGGCGCGTGGCCGTGGAGCGGCACGTGGTCCAGCCGCGATCCCACGAGGACGGCGAACAGGAACCCGGCCAGGGGCAGCGCGGGAATGAGGGCGATCAGCAGCTCCATCGGTCCTCGCCTACTCCTTCAGATCGGAGTACTGGTCGACCTCGGCGGTCTGACGAGTGCGAATGATCGCGATGACCAGGGCCAGGCCGACGGTCACCTCGGCCGCGGCGACGGCCATGATCATCAGCGCGAAGACGGCGCCGGCATTCGCATCGGGCGGCAGGTAGGCGTTGAAGGCGACCAGGCTCAGGTTCACCGCGTTGAACATGAGCTCAATGCTGATGAGCATCAGGATCGCGTTGCGGCGCGCCATGAAGCCGAAGGCGCCGATGCCGAAGAGCATGGCGGAGACGAGGAGATATCCCTCGAGGCCCATCCGTCAGTTCGCTCGCTCGTCCTCTTCCGGCCGGCGGGCCAGGAAGATGGCGCCGATGATGGCGACCAGGATCAGCAGGCTGATGATCTCGAACGGGAGCGCGTACGTGGTGAAGATGGCGAGCGCGATGGCCTCCACGGCGGCACCGACCGCCTGCGGAGCCACGCCCCAATCGGTCTGGATGACCGCCCAGCCGATCAGGCCGATGATGGCGAGCGCAACGACAACGGCCAACGGCACCTGGCGATGGAAGGGAGCCGGCAGGTTCGCGTCGCCCGCCTGGGTGAGCATGATCGCGAACAGAATGAGCACGCTGATCGCGCCCAGGTAGATGAGAACCTGGGCGGCGGCGACGATGGGTGCCCCGAGCAGCGCATACATCCCGGCCAGCGAGCCGAAGCAGATCATCATCGCCACGGCCGAATGAATGATGTTGCGCAGCGTGACGACGGCAATCCCGGCCCCCACCACGCCGACGGCGAGCAGGAGAAAGAGGACGCTGGAGATGTCCAGGGTCGGTTGCTCCGTTCGAAGGTTCGAGCGCTCGATGGCCCGCTGTGGGGCCCTCGAGCGATTCTAGCGTTCCCGCCCGGCCATTGCGCGCTCGCGCAATCACCCGCTACCCTCGCAGCGCCGTCGGCCCCGACGGTGGAGAGAGATTGAATAGGAGGTCGAGATCACCATGACGGGACGGACCATCTCGGTGCTCGCTGCCATTGCCATGCTCCTTGCCGCGTGCGGCGGAGGTGGCGATGGCGGTGGTGGCGAGGGCGCGGACAACCCGACGACGGCCACCGTGGAGGCCGGAGCGGAGCGCGTTGCCAATCCGTTGGCTCCGGGACGGTACCGGCTCACCATCCAGGAGGATTGCGACGACTACACGGTCTCGATCACCCAGGATGGCGGCGACTTCACGTATTCGATCTCGAACTCGCCGATCCGCATCGTCTTCGTGAACGACCTCCCCGGCGGCGACTTCTTCGTCGAGCAGACGAATCCGGACTGCACCGACTGGACCCTCGACCTCTCACGCGTCAGCGGCGGCTGACCACGGTTCCCTCCTGCCCATCCCGACGGCCGCGGATCGCCTCCGCGGCCGTTTGCGTTGTCGGACAAGCCGCTCGCCTGGTCGCGGCTTCCGACTGGCCCTGCCCCGATGGTCCTCTGGCTGGATCGTCTTGTTTATCGCTCAACGCATCCAACCGGCGTGCGGAGAGCCTCCGAGCCGAAGGTTTGTTTGTCCGCATCGCCACCAGGAGCCAGAACCAATGCATACCACCGAGTCTCCTGAGCACCAACGTGAGAGCCGGCGTCGGCGCCTGCTCCTCATTCTGCTGGCCGGCATGGCCACGCTCAGCCTGGGCGCGGGGCAGCTCAGCCTCGCTCTCTTCATCGACCAGGAGACGGTCGACGGGACGTTCAGCACCGGCTCGATCATCCTGGACGACGTCAAGATCGACGCCCTGACGCTGACCACCAGCGCCTTGATGCCCAACGACAGCGTGACCGATGACGTCGTCGTCGAGAACGACGGCACGGCGCAGCTGCGCTACGCGATGAGCACGACTAGCACCAACGCGGATGCCAAGGGCCTGCGCGACGTGCTGACCCTGACCGTCAAGACCATTGACACAACCCCCGTCCCCCCGTGCGACAACTTCGACGGCGCGAGCGTACTGGCGGCGACAGTGCTCGGCGCCAGCACCGCCAAGTTCGGCGATGTCACGGCCGGCGCGCAGGCCGGGGACCGCCCCTTGAACGCGGCCGCCAACGAGACGCTCTGCTTCCGCGTCTCGCTGCCGTCGGGCACCGGCAACGCCTATCAGAGCGCGACCACCACCACTACGTTCACCTTCGACGCCGAGCAGACGGCCAGCAACCCATAGCCTCGGGCGCACCGGGTGCGGGTCGGTCGGACGATGGGCCGGCCGCCCGCATCGGTGCGTGAGGCGGAGACGACAGCAAATGACCATGGCGGCGATCACCGCGCTTCGACGGCTCCTGACGGCCGGATGGGCAGTGGCGGTCGTCGGCCTGGTCGTCCTGGCGGTCTGGTCGCATCTCACCTCACCGATCATCCTGGCCGGCACCTCCATGGAGCCGGCCATTCCGCTTGGCAGCGTGGTGGTGCCGGGTACGTCGAATCCCGACGAGATCCGCATCGACGATGTCGTGACCATCGTCGCCGACAACGGGGTCATGGTCACCCATCGCGTCACGCGCGTCGTCGACGTGCCGGAAGGCCGGTTCTTCGAGCTCAAGGGCGACGCGAACCCCAGGCCCGATGCGGCGCTCGTCCCAGGCCGCGCCGTTCTCGGACGGGTCGACGTGCACCTTCCGTACGTTGGCTATCTGCTGTGGTTCCTCTCGATGCCCAGCGGGATCGTCTCCCTCATGGCGGCGCTCGGCGGCCTGCTGATCGGGATCTGGCTGGTTGAGGATCTCGAGAAGCGGGCACGCTCGGCCGCCGTGGTGCCGGTCGCGGCAAGGACGTCCCGTGTCGCCTCGGCGTAACGTTGCCCTGCTCTTCGTGGCAGTCATGCTGGTCGGTTACCTGATCGGTGGCGGGGGGCAACTGTCAGTCGGGCTCCTCACCGACAGCGAGAACATCTCCTCGACCTTCACCACGGCCGCCAGTTTCGGCGACACCATCGCCCCGGTGGTGGCCAGCAGCGTCATCTCCAAGACGGTGCCCTACGCGCCCGGCTATGTGCGCCAGGGAGGCGCCTACTACGTCTACGCCAACGTCTCCGACGCCGGTGGCAGTGGGCTCTCCACCGTCACGGCCGACCTGAGCACCGTGACCACCGGCCAAGCTGCCGCTGCGCTGGTCGCCGGCGCGTACTCCGCCGGCGGTGTCTCGTACAGCTACCGCAGCGCGTCCATCACCGCAAATGCCCTCCTGGTGGAGGGCGCGACCGCGTATACCGTGACCGCCACCGACGGAGCTGGTAATGCTGTAACCCAGGGCGGCTTCAGCGTGATCGTGGATAACACGCCTCCGTCCGGCAGCGACGTGCAGACGACCAATGTGGGAACGGCGGGCAGCCCTGAGCTCGGCGACTCCGTCACGCTTGTCTTCTCGGAGCCGATCGATCCTGAGAGCGTGCTCGCGGGATGGACCGGCGCCTCCACCAGCGTCGTCGTGCGCATCACCGACAACGCGGGCGGCGACCAGCTCACGGTCCGAAACGCGGCGAACACGGCCGCGTTGCCGCTCGGGACGGTC
>Ga0136633_1000990_pt1 | contig 21197 bp, 16 predicted proteins | sample AntDrymeUQ832206_2_FD_105494 | JGI IMG/M metagenome (GOLD analysis project Ga0136633, IMG submission 105494) | Polar desert sand microbial communities from Dry Valleys, Antarctica - metaG UQ83 (22.06) | ecosystem: Environmental > Terrestrial > Soil > Desert | place: Antarctica: Dry Valley...
AGCCCTCGATGCTCGACATCACGTGCTTGATGCGCGTGTAGTCCTCCAAGCCGTACATCGACAGGTCCTTGCCGTGGCCCGAGTGCTTGAAGCCGCCGTGCGGCATCTCGGCCACCAGTGGGATGTGACAGTTGATCCACACGCAGCCGAAGTCCAGGCCTTTCGCCATCCTCATGGCGCGGCCGTGATCGCGCGTCCACACGCTGGAGGCAAGGCCGTACTCGACGCCGTTGGCCCACGCCAGTGCCTTCTCTTCATCGTCGAAGCGCTGCACCGTGATCACCGGTCCGAAGACCTCGTTCTGAATCATCTCGTCGTCCTGGGTGAGCCCCGAGACCACCGTCGCCTCGTAGAAGTAGCCGCCGCCGTTCTGGATCCGGTGACCGCCGGTGACGACCTCGGCGTTGGAGGGCGCGCGCTCCAGGAACCCTTCGACCCGCTCGAGCTGGTTCGCGTTGTTGAGGGGGCCGTAGAACGTGTCTGGGTCGGCGGGGTCGCCTGTCTTCATGCCCTTGGCCTGAGTTGTTAGCGAGGACATGAAGTCGTCGTAGACCTTGGGGCCGGCAAGCACGCGCGTCGCCGCGGTGCAGTCCTGGCCCGCGTTGAAGTAGCCGGCTATGGCGATGGCTTCGGCGGCGGCGTCGAGGTCGGCGTCGTCGAAGACGATCACCGGAGCCTTGCCTCCGAGCTCGAGATGGACCCGCTTGAGGTCTGAAGCAGCCGCCTTGGCGACCTCCATGCCGGCTCGGACGCTTCCGGTGATCGAGGCCATGTCGGGGATGTCGTGGGACACCAGCGCGGCCCCCGTCGAGCGGTCACCGCAGACCACGTTGAAGACGCCTGCGGGCAGGAACTCGGACATGATCTCGGCCATCTTCAGAGTCGAGACCGGAGTCGTGTCAGAAGGCTTCAGCACCACGGTGTTTCCGGCCGCGATCGCCGGCGCCCACTTCCAAACCGCCATCATCATGGGGTAGTTCCACGGCGTGACCTGGGCACAGACGCCCACGGGCTCACGGCGGACCATCGAGGTGAAGCCGGCCATGTACTCGCCCGAGGACTTGCCCTCGAGACAGCGGGCCGCGCCGGCAAAGAAGCGAATCTGGTCCACCATCGGCGGGATCTCTTCATCGGTCGTGAGCCCGATGGGCTTGCCGGTGTTCTCGGACTCGAGTTTGACGAGCTCCTCGGCCCGGCTCTCGATGGCGTCTGCAATGCGGATGAGGGCGAGGCTGCGCTCGGAAGGGGTCGCTTGCCCCCACTTCTCGAAGGCTCGCCGGGCGGCCTGGCAGGCGGCGTTGATGTCTGGGTTCGTCGACACCGGGGCGGTTGCGAACTCCTTCCCGGTGGCGGGGTTGATCAAAGGAGCGGCCTGCCCCTCGGCTGCGCCCCGGTAGTCCCCATCGATGAAGTTCTTGAGCTCAACAGACATCGCAATCACTCCCTTGTGAAAGGCCCCACACCGAATGGCGAGCCTACAACGACCGATGCGCACGAGTTCGAGGCGGTTCGGAGGCGAAGAGGTAGTAGTTACCGACCGAGGTAGGCCGGTCGCACGTCTGACGAGAGTTTCGTCCCAGGAGCCCTCGAGCGACTGATCGCAGCCGGGATCGTCACTCGCGCCGAGAAGGCGAGGAGGGCTGGCCGGGAGCATCGCCGAGTGAAGAGCAAGGGTTCGGTCTCGGACCTTGTCAGCGAACAGCGCCGGTGATCGTCTACCTCGAGACCACCTCTGCCCTCGTGAAGCTGGCGATTGCAGAGCCGGGCTCTGAGGACTCCGGCGCGCTGGGGGATGCGGCCGGACGGTGCGATGACCAGCAGGCTGTCCTGTGCAGAAGCGCGCGCCGCCCTTGCCCCCGCTCGGCGGTCGGGCCGTCTGTCCCCCGTCACGACTCGAGGATGCGAAAGAGGCCATCAACGCTCGCTTTCGGGAGATCGATGTGGGTGGAGGTCACCCTCGGGCATCGTGTCGAGCCGCCGGTGACCTGGCCGAACGCCACGCACTCAGGAGATGCGACAGTCCACCTCGCTTCTCTCCTCACAATTGACTCACCGGACCTCGTGCTCGCGACCTGATCGTGAGCTGGCCGCCTCCGGGCGGGCGGCAGGGGTCGACTCCGCAGGCATCCGGCCCGAGTAGACCGCGTAACCTGCTCCGACCCGATTAGGATTAGGTGGGCGAGAGTGGCAAGCTCGGCGGGTGAGAACGCGCTATATGGTCGCGGCCGCGGCCGTCGTGGTGGTGGGAGTGGGCGCCGCCGTGGCCGCTCCCAGCTCCATCCGCCCCCCTGCGACCACCCCGCCCCCGGAGCAACTCGCGGCCGCCGCGGCAGAGGCCGCCCTCGAGGGTCGCCCGCAAGCGGGCTGGGTCCGGGCGAAACTCGATCTGGGCCTCCCCGACCTCCCCCAAGGTGCTCTCGGCGGCCTCCCGTCGAACACATCGGCGAGGGTGTGGCGGGAGGGCGTGTTCGTACGGGTGAGCGAAGCGCAGCCGTTCGGCGAGCGTTCCTTCGTGAGCGGTCCCTCGGGTACCTGGACCTGGAACTCGGCCGGCTTCTCGGCCTCGCGCCTCGGCCCCAACGCGGGGCCGTTGCTGCTGCTCGCCGGCGTTGCAGACCCCCAAACCCTCGCGGCGCAGGCTCTCGACATCGTCACTCCATCGACAGCGGTCTCCACCGGGCGTCCGGCGGTGGTCGCCGGACGGGGAGTCCATGTCCTCGTGCTGCGGCCTCGCACCACGGAGACGCTCATAGGGCGGGTTGAGTTGAGCCTCGACGCGGCCCGCCATGTGCCTCTGGGCGTAGCGGTCTTCTCCCGGGGGGCCGAATCTCCCTCGGTGACCGTCGCATTCGAGTCCGTGTCCTTCGACGCCATCCCGAACGAGATCTTTGATTTCCGGCCCCCTGCCGGCTCCCTCCCGCGCTCCGGGGCCGGGGGCGGGGAGACGGGCGGAGCAGGTAGTGGCGGGGAGGCCGGGGGGCAGGCGGCAGCGCCAGGGCAGGGCGGCGGGTTGCTCGAGGGGTGGAGGCTGCTCGGCCGCGGGTGGAGTTCGGCCGCAGCGATGCAGCTCGAAGGCGAAGCGAGCCCGATTCCCCCGGAGCTCCTTCCCTTCCAAGGCGATCTGATCACCTCCGACATCGTCACCGTGGGCAGCACCCGGTGGCTGGTTGCGGGCCCGGTCCAGCTGGAACGCCTTCAGCTACTCGCAAGAGAGCTGGAATGAACGCGCTGGCGACCCACGGGCTGTCCAAGTCCTACGGAGACCAGACGGTCGTGGCCGAACTCGACCTCGCCGTCCCCAAGGGCACGCTGTATGGGTTCCTAGGACCAAACGGGGCCGGCAAGACGACCACGATCCGGATGTTGTTGGGGCTCGTTAAGCCGAGCGCCGGCCGGGCGGAGCTACTCGGCCAGGATGTGAACGTAGGGGCCTCAGCTCCCGGGGTCCTCGACAAGGTCGGAGCCCTGATCGAGGAGCCGGGGCTGTGGCCCTACCTGTCGGGTCGCTCCAACCTCCTGTGCATGGCTCGCTCGGGGGGCAAGGACGAGCGCCTCGGGCGCATCGATGAGGTACTCGAGCTGGTCGGTCTCAGCTGCGCGGCGTCCAAGCGAGTGAAGGCCTACAGCCAGGGCATGCGCCAGCGGCTCGGCATCGCTCTGGCGCTTCTGGGCAGCCCCGAGGTGCTGGTCCTGGACGAGCCGACCAATGGGCTCGACCCACCGGGGATGCGGGAGATCAGAGGACTGCTGCGTCGGCTCTCAGACGACGGCGTCACCGTGTTCGTGTCCAGCCATCTGTTATTCGAGGTCGAGGCGATGTGCGACCGAGTCGGGGTGCTGGCGGGCGGGCGCCTGATCGCCGAGGGGACCCCCTCTGAGCTGCGAGCTCCGGGCGAGCACCTGCGCATCGAGGTGGACGACGCAGCTCGAGCCGGGGGGGTGCTAGCCGCACTCCGAGGGGTGGAGGTCGAGGCCGGCGACGAGGGGTCCCTTCGGGTGACACTGGGAGACGGCCTCGATCCTTCAGAGGTCAACAGAAAGTTGGTCGAAGCGGGGATAGCGGTGCGAGCCCTGGTGCCGGAGCGCCGAAGCCTCGAGGAGGTCTTCATGGCGCTGATCGAGGGCTCCAATTCATAGTGTTCTGGGTCGAGCTGTTCAAGGCCGCGCGGCGGTGGCGGACGTGGCTCTTGGGCGCGGCCCTCGGAGGGATCCCGATCATCCTCGTCATCAGCCTGCTATTGAGCCCGGGGAGTGGCTCCTCGGGCGAGGACGGCCCTCCTTTCTACGAGCTCATCGTGCGCAACGGCTTCTTCACCCCGCTTGCTGCCCTCGGTGCTCTGCAGGTGTTCCTGTTGCCCCTTGACGCCTCCCTCTTGTCGGGGGACGCGGTCGCCGGGGAAGCGGCGACCGGCACCCTTAGATATCTCCTGGTGCGGCCGGTCGGACGCCTGCGCCTCATCCTGTCCAAGTACGCCGCCGCAGTAGTGCTCATCACCCTGCTGATCCTGTGGGTCACGATTGTGGGGCTCGTGGCGGGAGGGGCCGCCTACGGCTGGGGGCCGATGCCGACGCTTTCGGGATCGACGCTGTCTCCCGGCGCGGCGCTGCTGCGTATCGGCGCGGCGGCCTGCTACATCGCCACGGGGATGGGCGCGCTGGCGGCGGTGGGAGTGTTCGCATCGACGCTGTCCGACTCGGCCCCCGGAGCCTCGGTCGCCACTGTCGCGCTGGCGATCGTGAGCCAGATCCTCGAGTCCCTCAGCGCGCTTGCCCCCATCCACACGTTCCTGATCAGCGAGCGCTGGCTTGCGTTCGTGGACCTCTTTCGCGATCCCATCGTGTGGGGCGAGATGGCCGAGGGTCTCGTGGCCCACGCCCTCTACGCAGCGGTGTTCGTGGCGCTGGCCGGAGCGATCCTGGCGCACAAAGACGTCATGTCGTGAGTCTCGTCTTCGGGCCGAGTGGTCACAGGATGACCATATGCAGAATCTGACGACCATTCGGCGAAAAGGCCGTGCGTGCGGCGTCTCTCAGTTAGATCGGAAGGCCGCGAAGATAAGGGGTCCCATCGCGGCAACGGTCGCCGCCATGGAGAAGACAAAGTTCCGAGTCTGTGCTCTCACCTCACGACGAAACATCGCCGTCAGGCGATCTTCGTGCGCATCGAGCTTCAGGTCCAGGCGGTCGGCGAGGGCGCCACGTCGGCACTAAGGGACCCGGTGTCAGCCTCGGTGGCGAACTCCGCCTCTTCTTCCCATGGAACCCATCACTCTTCATTTTTGACCTCCCAATCGAGTGTTGGCAACCTTTTCGAGGCGGTGCGGCGCCGGCGGACATCTCCGACGCTACAGGTGAGGTGTGACACAATCGGGGACCTGATGACGGAGGACAAGCGCCACGACCAAGACGACAAATCGGACGCTCCCGAGCGCTCCGAGCCGGACCAGGCCCCCGTCGACGGGCCCTCCCCCGGAGGCGAGGGCAATGAAGACCAGGGCGAGCTCGGCTCCACCAGCCAGGACAAGCCCGGCGGGCACTGAAACCCGGATCTTCTTTTCCACCTCAGCACCGCTGAGCGATGCCCACGTAGAAAAGATCGCTAGAATCTGAAACCATGAAGAAGCCACGCCATACCCGGCTCACCCAGCCGCTCGTGCGCGACGCCGGAGAGCTGCGCCCCGCATCGTGGGACGAGGCGCTGGAGCGTGCCGCTACGGGGTTCCGCTCGGTCACAGACGAGCACGGCGGCAGCTCGTTCGGTTTGTTCAGCTGCTCGAAGGCGACCAACGAGATGAACTTCGTGGCGCAGAAGTTTGCGCGCTCGGTCATCGGCAGCAACAACATAGATAGCTGCAACCGCACCTGACACGCTCCCAGCGTCGTCGGTCTGGCGGCAGTGTTCGGAGCGGGGGGAGGCACCAGCTCCTATCAGGAGATCCAGGACACCGACCTCATCATCCTGTGGGGCTCGAACGCCCGCGAGACGCACCCGATCTTCTTTCACCATGTTCTCAAGGCTGTGCACAACGGAGCGCGCCTGTACGCAATCGACCCCCGGCGCACGAGCACGTCGCAATGGGCGGACGGCTGGCTCGGAGTGGACGTCGGCTCCGACATCGCTCTGGCCAACGGCATCGCTCGCGAGATCATCGCGGCCGGGCTCGAGAACCGCGCCTTCATCGACCACGCCACCGAGAACTTCGACGATTTCGCGCGCCTGGTCGAGCCCTACACGCTCGAGATGACCGCGCGCTGCACCGGAGTCCCGGCCTCCGCCATCAGAGAGTTAGCTCATGCCTACGCGTGCGCGGACCGAGCCCAGATCTGCTGGACCCTCGGCATCACCGAGCACCACAACGCCGCCGACAACGTGTTCGCGCTCATCAACCTGGCGCTGTTGTGCGGGCACGTTGGCCGCTACGGCTCCGGCGTCAACCCGTTGCGGGGACAAAACAACGTTCAAGGCGGCGGAGACATGGGTGCGATCCCGAACAAGTTCCCGGGCTTCAAGGACGTCGAGGACGACGCCGAGCGCGCTCGCTTCGAGTCTGCATGGGGCTGCACCATCCCGCCTCACAACGGCTGGCACCTGTCCCAGATGTTCGAGGCGATGGAGCGCGGCGACCTGCGCACGATGTACGTGATCGGAGAGAACCCCGCCGACTCCGAGGCCGACGCGCCGCACGCGCGCAAGCTCCTCGAAGGCCTCGACCATCTCGTCGTACAGGACATCTTTCTCACGAACACAGCGCGCATGGCCGACGTGGTTTTTCCTGCCGCCGCCGACTGGTGCGAGTACGAAGGCACAGTTACCAACAGCGAGCGACGGGTCCAGCGAGTGCGCAAAGCGCTCGAGCCTCCCGGCGCCGCGCGCCCCGACCTCGAGATCATCTGGGAATTGGCCCGAAGGCTCGGCAACGACTGGGGGGAACCGGGGGCCGAGAAGGCATGGAACGAGCTCCGCTCGCTGTCGGCCATGCACACCGGCATGAGCTACGAGCGTCTCGACGCCATGGGCGGGATCCAATGGCCTTGCCCCGACGAAGATCATCCGGGCAGCCAGTTCCTGCATGGACGTCTATGGGAGGAGCCGCGCGGCGGCCCTCCGGCTCCGTTCACGCCGGTCGAGTTCGTGGCGCCGCTCGACGAGCTGAACGCCGAGTTCCCCATCCGCCTGACCACGGGCAGACGCCTCGACTCCTACAACACCGGCGTTCAAACCGGCGGCTACAGCTCTCCCATGCGCAAGAAGGAGGCCTTGTACCTCTCAGTAGAGGACCTCGAGCGCCTGGGCCTGACCGAAGGCGAGCGCGTGCAGGTCAGCTCGCGCCGCGGCACCCTCGAGGCGCCGGTGGCGACCGAGGCGTCGCTGCGCCCGGGGCTCGCCTTCATGACGCTGCATTCCTCGGGCGATGTCGACGTCAACGTCCTCACCTCCGATGCGTGGGACAAGAAGTCCGGCACCGCCGACTTCAAGGCGACCGCCATCAGGGTCGAGCCCATCTCCACTGAGACCGCCGTCGCCCACGAGGTCGCGGCCGCAGGCACCGCCCACTAGTGGACCTCCGCCTGCGCGGGGCCTCTCCCACACCGGCCGAACGAACGGCCCTCGACTCGTTTCTGTTCACCTCAGGCGTGCCCGAGCTGTCGAACGGCAGAGCCGCGCACACGGGACATGAGGCGCGGGCGCGCCGTCATCTTCTGCTCCCCGCCCTCCACGCGCTCCAAGACGAGATCGGCTGGATCTCCGAAGGGGCGCTGTCCTACGTGTGCGAGCGACTCATGGTTCCACCGGCGGATGCTTACGGCGTGGCGAGCTTCTACGCACTGTTCTCGCTGAGGCCTCGGCCCCCATTGGTCGCGCACGTGTGCGACGACATCGTGTGCATGGCCAAGGGGGCCAAGGACATTGTCGATACCTTGCAGCAAACACTCGGCCCCGAGTCCTCCGAGGAGGGAGCGGCGACGTGGGTGCGGAGCCCTTGCCTTGGTCAGTGCGAGCGCGCTCCCGCGCTGCTGTGGCAGCGCGCCGGGGGCGACGATCGGAGCCAGGCGCCTGCTTCGTCTGAGGCCGTGGGGCGCGCCCTCGCGGAAGGCCTCTTCGATGCACCCGAGGGCGGTAGCGTTCCCCAGACCGAGATTCCGCGCGACTCCCGGCTCAGGCTTCTTCGCCGCATCGGCTTGGTCGATCCGGCCGACCTCGACGACTACCGGGGGCACGGCGGCTACTCGGCCCTGCGCCGGGCCGTGCGCCTCGGTCCCGAAGGAATAGCGCGCGAGCTTGCCGACAGCAAGCTCATGGGCCGCGGTGGAGCAGCGTTTCCGATCGGTGCGAAATGGGATGCGGTGGCCAAGGCGCCGGTACGGCCTCACTACGTAATCTGCAACGCGGATGAGTCCGAGCCCGGCACGTTCAAAGATCGCATCCTCATGGAGGAGGACCCCTTCGCGCTGATCGAGGCCGTCACGATTGCCGGCTATGCGACCGGCGCCGAGCGCGGCTACATCTACATCAGAGGCGAATACCCCCTCGCGACCCATAGGCTCGAGGACGCCATCGCCCAGGCTCACTCCCGGGGCATGTTGGGCGTAAACGTCATGGGTGAGGGCTTTGCCTTCGACATCGAGCTGCGGCGCGGCGCCGGCGCCTACATCTGCGGTGAGGAAACCGCGCTGATGAACTCGATCGAGGGCTACCGGGGCGAGCCGCGCAACAAGCCGCCGTTTCCCACGCAGGTAGGACTCTTCGGCAAACCCACGGCCATCAACAACGTCGAGACCCTGTTCAACGTCCTAGAGGTATTGGCCGAGGGCGGGCCTTCGTTCGCCGGGATCGGGACCAAGGACTCCACCGGAACCAAGCTGTTCTGTGTAACGGGGGCCGTGGCCATGCCCGGCCTCTACGAACTCGAGTTCGGGGCCACGCTACGCGAACTGCTGGATCTAGCCGGCGGCGTTACCGAGGGAGCAACGATCCAGGCGATCCTGCTGGGAGGTGCGGCGGGAACCTTTATCGATACTTCCGACCTCGATCTTCCGCTCACGTTCGAGGCTACGCGCGCAGCGGGCGCGTCGCTCGGCTCGGGCGTGGTCTTCGTCCTCGACGAGAGCTACGACATCTCCGCGGTGCTGCTGCGGATAGCCGCCTTCATGCGCGACGAGTCCTGCGGCCAATGCGTCCCCTGCAGAGTGGGGACCGTGCGGCAGGAGGAGGCGCTGCAGCGCATCGTGGCGGGCCGTATGAATCCCTCGGGACAGGACGACGTCGCCCTGCTTTCAGATCTCGTAAGAGTAATGAGCGACGCGTCCATCTGCGGACTGGGCTTCACCGCGGGAGTGGCCGTGAAATCGGCGCTCGAACGGGGCCTGCTGACGCCACAGGGGAGCAGCTCATGAGCCGCGCCGCACGCTTCAAGCTCGGGGTAATCAAGCGCACGGTCGAGCTCACCATCGACGGGATTTCAGTCGAGGTGCCGGAAGGCGCGACCATTCTTGATGCCTGCAACAAGCTTGGCGTCGTCACCCCGACCCTGTGCTACCTCTCGACGCTGACCCCGGTCAACGCATGTCGCGTGTGTGTGGTCGAGGTCGAGAAGGCGCGCGTGCTGGCACCTGCGTGCTCGCGCAGGGTCGAGCCGGGCATGGTCGTGCACACCGATTCGGAGCGAGTCCGCCACAGCCGCAAGATGGTGTTCGAGCTGCTGTCCTCCTCGGTCGACATGTCGCTGGTCTCCGGCGAGGTGAAGGGATGGATCGAAAGCTACGGGACCGATGCAGCTCGTTACGGCCCGCCAGCACCTCCGACGGAAGCGGGGGAGCGCGACGCCCGTCACGCCGGACATCATCACGCGGTAGACGGCAGCGTCGCCGAAACCGTGGCGCAGCCAGTGAAGATCGACAACGACCTCTATGTGCGCGACTACGCACGCTGCATCCTTTGCTACAAGTGCGTCGAGGCCTGCGGCGAAGACGCTCAGAACACGTTTGCGATCGCGGTTGCGGGCCGCGGCTTCGATGCCCGCATCGCCACCGAGTTCGATGCGCCACTGACCGACTCGGCCTGCGTTTACTGCGGCAACTGCATCGGGGTCTGTCCGACGGGAGCGCTGATGCCCAAGAGCGAGTACGACTTAAGGCAGCAGGGCCGCTGGGATGAGGCGCGACAGAAGGTAACGCAGACGGTGTGCTCGTTCTGCGGGGTCGGCTGCAACCTCGATCTGACGGTGCAGGACAATGCCATCGTGCGGGTCGACTCACCGCTCGAGCACAGCGTCACTCGCGGTCACCTGTGCATCAAGGGCCGCTTCGGTTTCCAGCACGTCCAAAACCTGCCCGACTAACCTCCCCCGCGTTTTGAGCGCCTCAGAGTGCCCTTTAGGGCACTCTGAGTCCCCCAAAAACCTGGCGATGCACGCTTAAGCGGCGCGCCGCCTCTTGTGACCGAAGACCTCCTCGCGGACCGCTGCAGCGGTGTCGGAATTGTCGCTGAAGACTCCGTCGACGCCGAGTCGGTAGAACAGTCTGTACTCGGCGGAAGCGTCGCCGTAAGCCTGAAGGAAAAAGGGGCTCTCCGGGTCACCGCGCTGGTAATCGGCCGGCAGAAAGAAGTTCTCGTTGCGAAAAGTGAACGCGTGGACGACGAGTCCTGATTCGTGAGCGAGCCGTATCAGAGAAGTGGGCTTCTTCAGGCGATTTTGTGGATCTCTAGGCACAATTAGGTTCTTGTTGGGCCCGATCCCATCGGCGTAGGTGGCGATCTCGGCCAGTCCCCTTCGGGTAATCAAGTCGGCGTAAGTGCGGGGATCTCCCGCGACAACGAAGTCGTATGGCCCGCCATCTTCGTCGACGAGCTGCACGAGCCTGACACGAGTCATGCCGTCGAGGTCGATGAGATTGCTCACCTCGAAGGATTGGATGTAGACCGGCGCCCGCCTGCCTCGGTACCCATTTGCTTCGAGCGCGGACACCAGCGGCTCCTCCAATGAGAGCCCGATGCCATCGAAGTAGGTCGGATGCTTGGTCTCAGGATAGATCCCTACCCCCCTTCGCTTGGCAAGATCAATGACTTCCTGGAGAGTAGGAATCTCGTAGAGGCCGTTGAAGGCTGTGTTTTGAGGGCGGATGTCGGGAATGCGCTCCTCGGCGCCCAGCGTCTTGAGCTCCTCGAGCGTGAAATCCTCGGTGAACCATCCCGTTATTGAAACGCCATCCACAACCTTAGTCGCCATCCGATCGGCAAACTCTGGATGTAGTTCGACATCGGTAGTTTCCGAGATCTCATTTTCGTGTCTTGCAACCAGGATGTGATCTCTGGTCGAGACCAGGTCTGGCTCTATGAAGTCCGCCCCGAGATCAATGGCAAGCTCATAGGAGGCGAGGGTGTGCTCGGGTCGATACCCGCTTGCGCCGCGATGTCCAATGACGATCGGTACTTTCCGTTTGTCGCTGGTCTCGCTGCGAGCATCAGCAGAGTGCCCAAGGTCTGCTGCGAGAACCAAGAACAACATACACAGGGCTATCAGCCATGAACGCTGCCTTGTCGATGACTCCATTTTGGTACCCCCCATGTCCGCATCCAGAGCCCAAGTTCAACCGCCGAGTGGCGGCCGACCGAACGCCCAAGCTAACATGCCGGCGCAGGCCACGTACTTGGTAATCAGCAGGTTGGAGCGAACCGGCTCTCCGGAGTTTCATCCCAGCGGATCGGAGCAGTGCGGGAATGGCTCGGCTGTGGATCTAAACGTTCTATGGGCCTGAGAGTGCGAAAAACCGCACCCAGAGGCGCTCAAAACGCGGCTAGGCCCGGCGGCGGCCGTAGCCCCCTACTATCGCGGCCCCCAGTCCGGCCGCCTCGGCCTGAAAGACCTGGCCCCCCGTTAGCCGCGCCAGACGGTCCATGAAGCGGACCAGGCCCGGCGTCTCTTCGAGCATGAACACGTTGATCTTTATCTGCGAGCGCGCCAAGCGCGCGGCCTCACGCAGCGTCTTCTCGATCGTTATGGGCACCGGGGGCCAGTTGAACAGCGCGCTCCCATCCGGGTCGAGGTGCGCGGTTGGTTCGCCGTCGGTGACCATGATCACCTGCTTGACCGCACTGCGATCGTTGGACAAGAGACGGTGCGCAAGCAGAAACGCATGTTGCATGTTGGTGCCGTGCACGTTCTCCCAGCCCACAGTGGCGAGGGACTGGGGCGTGAGCGGGCGGGCGTAGTCGGAGAACCCGATCAGATGGAGCGTGTCGTCCGGATACTTGCCCTCGATCAGCGCGTGCAGCGCCAGCGCGGTCTTCTTGGCCGGGACCCAATGCCCGTTGAGCGGCATCGAGAACGACAGGTCGAGCAGCAGCGCGGTGGACGTGCGGGGCCGCGACTCCGTTTCCTTGACCTCGAAGTCGTCCGGCGACAGTCGCAGCTCACGGCCGGGGCCGAGTCTCACCACCGCGTTGTAGACGGTGCGTTCGACCGAGATCTGATCGTCGTCGCCGAACACCCACGGCCTCATCTGACCGGTGGGCTCGGCCTGGCCGCCCCCGGCACGGTGAGTCGGCTCGGAGCGAATGCGGCTCAGCAGTTTGGTCAGCGAACGTTCCCCCAGCAGGCGTGCGCCGCGCGCGGTGAGCTCGAGCCTGTTGCCGGACCGCTGCAGCACTCCCGCTTCCTCCAGCGCCTTCTCGATCGCACGCAGCCGGCCGAGATCGCGTACCGCATCATCTCCCAGCGCCTCGGCAAGCTTTTCTTCATCGATGTCGTCGAGGCTGGCACCGGGGTAGTCACCAGCCAGTGACTGGTCGAGGTCCTCGTACTCGCCGAGTCGCTCGATCGCGTCCACGGCCTCCGACATCGGCATGTCACCCTCGCCCCATCCGGGCGCTTCCTCGCCCCACGGCAGATCGGGCATGTGCTCCTGTAGCGTGCGCGTGAGCCGATCGACCTGAAAGGCGAGGTCGAGATCACCCATGACCTGTTCGGCGAGAGCGGCGAGCTCCGAGCGCTGCCGCTCCGAGAGGCTCGCGAGCAACCGGCTCATAGCAGCCATGCGTCGCGCCATGCCTTCGAGCAGCTCTTCGAGAGTCTTCGGGTTGTCCGGGAACATGTCGCCGTAGCGCGCCATGAAGCCCTCGAAGTCATAATCGTCGCCCCGGTCGCGGGCCGCGATCATGGTGTTGAGATCCGAGAGCATGTCCTTGACCCGCTCGATGTCTTCGGCGGTGAGGTCGCGCATGCCCCCGGCGAGACGGCCGAAGTAGGAGTTGAGGACCTCCTTTTTCAGCTCGTCAAGCAGCTCCTGGAAGCGCTGCTGTGCCTCGGCGGAAGCGAAGTCATATCCCATGAGCTCCTTCAGCGCCGCGGCGGGAGCGCGCGGCAGCGCGTCGAGCATCGCCTCTGCGACCCGCGCCTCGTCCTCGAGACGCCGCGCCAGCTCTTTACGCTCGAGCATGAGCACCTCGTCGAGCTTCTGACGCACCTCCTCGAAGGGCCCTGAGAGATTGAGCTCCTCCGCGGCGCGTCGGCGTTTGTCTGCGAGCATGCGGCGCAACTCGTCGAGACCCCGCGCCTTCCCCGAGATGCCGCTGTGGCGAAGGTTGTCGAGCGCCCCCTCGGTCCCGAAACCCTCCAAGAGATCGTCCGAGAGCTCGTCCAGGGCGTCGGCGACGTCGATGTCTTCGTCGAAGGGAATCTGCGAGTCGTCCCAGCGCGAGAAGCGGGCTTTCATCAACTGCTCTCGAAGCGCCAGCCGGTGGGCGATTCGGTAGCACTCTTGTTGAGCCTCTTGGTGAGATGGAGACCCTCGAGGCAGAACTCGAGCGCTGCCGCCACCGCGGAGGGGCTCTCGGACGACAGCCCCAAGCAGGAGGCGAGCCGCTCGAGCTTCAACCCTTTGCCCCCTCCTATCTGCGCCAGCAGCTCGGCCGGGCTGGTGAGGTCGGAGGTCTCGATCTCGAGCCCCTGATCGAAGCGGTCGAGCAGACGGGAGAGGTCCTCTCCGGAGAGTCGGGCCCGATAGACGTCGAGCAGCGCTCGCTTCAATGCCCGCTCCAAGATCTGAGGCTCGCGGCCCTCCTCGAGTGCGTCGAACTCGACTCGCCCGATGGACGCCGGAAGGACGGTCCACAGATCGACGACGCGGGCCACGGCCTCGGGCTCGCCCTTGCGCGCGGCCCGCCGGATGGCCGAGGCCGCCACCGTTTCCAGAGCCCCTATCGAGAAGCGAACCGAGACGCCGGAGCGCTGATTGACCTGCGAGCTCGCCCTGAGGTGATGGGTGAAGGCCGCGATCACCTCCTCGAGATGGACGGGCACCGTCACCGATACGCCGGCGGGCGGAGGCGTCGCCTCCTGGCGCATGATCGCGATCTCTTCACGGATGGTGCGCGGGTAGTGGGTGCGCACCTGGGTCCCGAAGCGGTCCTTCAGCGGCGAGATGATGCGGCCCCGATGTGTGTAGTCCTCGGGATTGGCGGTGGCGACCAGCATGAGGTCGAGCGGCAGGCGGATCTTGTAGCCGCGTATCTGGATGTCGCGCTCCTCGAGGATGTTCAGCAGGCTGACCTGTATGCGCTCGGGAAGGTCGGGCAGCTCGTTGATTGCGAAGATTCCTCGGTGAGTGCGCGGGACGAGGCCGTAGTGGATCGTGAGCTCGTCGCCTAGATAGCGGCCCTCGGCGACCTTTATCGGATCGACGTCTCCGAGGAGGTCGGAAACCGAGGCGTCGGGAGTGGCGAGCTTCTCGGCGTAACGGAGCTCACGCCCGATCCAGGAGATCGGTGTGTCGTCGCCGCGCTCGGCCACCAAGCTCCGGCAGCGGGCGCAAATGGGGTGATAAGGATGGTCGTTGATCTCGCAGCCCTCGACGGCCGGGACTTGTTCGTCGAGCAGGGAGGCGAGGTGACGGATCAGGCGGCTCTTGGCCTGGCCACGCTCGCCCAAAAGGATGACGTCGTGCCCCGCGAGCACCGCGCGCTCGAGCGTCGGGACCACCGAGTCCTCGTAGCCGACTATGCCCTCGAACAGGGGGCCGCCTGCCCGCATGCGCTCGAGGAGGTTGTACCTCAGCTCTTCTTTGACCGTGCGGTCCGGGTAGCCGGACGCCTTCAATTCCCCCAGAGTCTTCATGGCGGAAAGCCTACCGGCGGCCGCGCCCCAAGGTTGGCGAGGTGGTCAAAAGCGGACCGAGGGCGTTTGACCCCCGAAAAAGGTGGTCAAGAGCGGACGGAGGACGTTTGACCACCCCACAGGAGGTGGCGGCGGGTTGGGGAAGAGCTTGCATAGTATGCATATGGGCGCATAGTATGCGGAGTCATGGCACAATCTGCGGTCGTCCTGGGAGCGTCCGGCTACGCGGGCGGGGAGCTGGTCCGCCTGCTGGCGGGTCACCCCGCGCTCGAGCCCGTGGCAGCCTCCGGCGAAGCCTCGGCCGGGGCGCCGCTCGACGCAGTACACACGCAGCTCACCGGCGCCTGCTCGCTGCGACTCGGCACCACTGCGGAGGCGGCCGCGGCCCCCGCGGACGTGTGCTTCTCCTGCCTCCCTTCGGGAGGGCTCGGCCCCCACCTGGATCGAGTGACGGCTCCCGTCGTCATCGACCTGGCCGACGACTATCGCCACCGGACCGGGTGGACCTACGGGTTGAGCGAGCTGGCCCGCTCCGAGGTCGCCGGGGCGGCCCGCATCGCCAACCCGGGCTGCTATCCGACCGCGGCTCTCCTGTGCCTGGTCCCGTTCGCGCGCGCCGGAGTGATCGAGGGCCCGGTTGTGATCGACGCCCTCTCGGGAGTCTCGGGCGCCGGTCGCAAGGCCCTCGAGCACCTCTCCTTCGGCGCCGCCTCCGCCAACGCGACCGCCTATGGCACCACAGAGCACCGCCACATCCCGGAGATCGAGCGCGGCCTGGAGATCCACTCGGGGCGCTCGCTCGCAGTGTCCTTCACTCCTCATCTCGTGCCGCTGGCGCGCGGGCTGCTCGTAACCGCGCGTGCACCGCTCACAACCGAGCTCGACGACGATCGGGCGCGGGGCATCCTTCAAGGCGCCTACGCGCACGAGCCGTTCGTGCATGTGCTGGAGGGCTGGCCTTCCACCAAACCGCTCACCGGAAGCAACCATGCCCACGTCTCTACGCACGTCGATCGCCGCACCGGGCTGCTGGTGTGCTCGGCGGCGCTCGACAACCTCGGAAAAGGGGCCGCCGGGCAGGCTCTCCAGAATGCCAACCTCGCCCTCGGCTTGGACGAGACCTTGGGGCTCGAGAGCCTGGGGGTGTGGCCGTGAGGTGGCCGCGCGGGGTGACGAGCTCGGGAGTTTCGTGCGGCATCAAGCGGGCGGGGGAACGCGACCTCGGCCTCTTGACGACCGAGCGCCCGGTGGCGTGGGCGGGAACGTTCACTCGCAACGCCGCGGCCGCGGCCCCCGTGACCTGGTCCCGGGCGCGGCTCGGCCACTCGGTTCGGACGCTGGTCGTCAACAGCGGCAACGCCAACGCATGTACCGGCCCGGATGGTTACGCCGCAGTCGAGAGCACCGCCGCGGCCACCGCGACTGCCCTCGGCTGTCGCGCCGACGAGGTTCTGGTGTCCTCGACCGGCCCCATCGGTGTGCCGCTGCCGATTGATCGCATTGTGAGCGCGCTGCCGAGGGCCGCGGCCGGGCTCAGCGAGGATACAAGCGAGTTCGCCGCCTCGATCTTGACCACCGACACCCGCCCGAAGCTGGCGCACCGGGAGCTGGAGGGCGCTTCCATAACAGGAGTGGCGAAGGGGGCCGCCATGCTGGCGCCGAACATGGCGACGATGTTGGCGTTCATCGCCACCGACGCCGTCGTTCCACAGGACCACCTGCAGGAGTCGCTCACCGACGCAGTGAGGACGAGCTTCGATCGCATCTCGGTTGATGCCTGCGAGAGCACGAACGACTCCGTCTATCTGTTGTCCACGGCCCTGGGCGCCCCCATCGAGCGTGTGCACTTCGACGCCGCGCTGGCAGACCTCTGCTCTTTGTTGGCCGAGCAAATGGTGCGCGACGCGGAGGGCTCTACCAAACTCGTGAGCATCGAGGTCTCGGGCGCCACCGACGAGGACCATGGAGTCGCACTCGGCCGCGCAGTGGCAGCGTCGTGTTTGTGGCGAGCGGCGGTGAACGGGGGAGATCCCAACTGGGGCCGAGTGATCTCGGCGCTGGGAGCGGCCGACCGGTCGCTCGACCCGGGCGTGCTCGACCTGTGGATCGGCGCACAGCAAGTGTTCTCGGCGGGCGCCCCCTGTGGCGGCGCGGACGTCATGGCCAAGGCTGCCGCGGAGATGGCCTCCGAGGAGATCCGCATCTCGTGCGTGGTGGGGCGGGGACCGGCACACGTAGAGGTCCTGAGCGCTGATCTATCAACTGCCTACGTCGAGCTCAACGCCGGGGGCACTACGTGATCGACGGGACGCTCCAGAAAGAGCTGGGGGCCGAGGACAAGGCACGAGTACTGTCCCAGGCCCTCCCCTACATCCGCACCTACAAGGGCCACACCGTGGTGATCAAGCTGGGCGGTGAGGCGCTCGACGATCCGAGCCACGCCGCCCTGGTGGCCTCCGACCTGGCACTGTTGACACTGGTCGGCATGAGGCTCGTCGTGGTGCACGGCGGTGGACCGCAGGTCAGCGCGGCCATGTCCGAGGCCGGCCTCGAGCCCACCTTTCTGGGCGGTCTGCGAGTCACCGACGACGCCGCCATGGAGACCGTGCGCCGGGTGCTGGTCGGCTCGATCAACTCGGACCTCGTAGCACGGCTGTGCGCTGCCGGGCTGAGAGCCATCGGGCTGTCGGGCGCCGACGCCAGCCTCCTCGAAGCGGTCCCGCTGAACGGCCCGGCGGAACAGTCGCTGGGGCGCGTGGGGCGGGTGGCGAGCGTGCGCGCCGCAGTGCTCGACGACCTTCTGGAGAACGGCTACACGCCGGTCGTGGCTTCGGTTGCACCGGGCTCCGATGGCGGCTTCCTGAATATCAACGCGGACGCGGCCGCGGCCGCACTCGCCTCGGCCCTCCACGCCGCCAAGCTCGTCTACCTCACCAACGTCCCGGGTCTGTACGCAGACTTCGGCGATGACGGCTCGCTGCTCTCAGAGCTCGACCGCGAGCGGCTTCAGGCGATGCTCCCGGGGTTGTCGGCGGGCATGCGCCCGAAGGCCTCCTCTGCGGTGGATGCTCTGCAACACGGAGTGGGGAAGGTCCACATCCTCGACGGCCGAGTCCAGCATGCCCTGTTGCTCGAGATCTTCACCGACGAGGGCATCGGCACGCAGGTGCTGCCGTGACCCTCATGAACACCTACCGCCGCTGGGATCTGGAGCTGGCCTCGGGCTCCGGCGCCCGCCTCTTCGACGGCACCGGTCGCTCCTATGTTGATTGTGTGGCGGGAATCGCAGTGGCGAGCGTGGGCCACAGCCACCCGGCTCTGACCGAGGCGATAAATCGCCAGGCGAGCAAGCTCGTGCACGTCTCGAACCTCTACCACACCGGCCCCGCCGAGGAGCTGGCCGCAGAGCTTGCTGCGCTCACCGGCGGAATGCACACCTTTCTGTGCAACTCGGGGGCCGAGGCGGTCGAAGCCGCCATCAAACTGACGAGGAAATGGGGCCGCAGCCGCGTGCGGCATCGCATAGTCGCCGCCGAAGGAGGCTTTCACGGCCGCACACTCGGCGCCCTTGCCGCCACCGGGCAGCCGGCCAAGCGCACTGCATTCGAGCCCCTGCCCCCTGGTTTCTCTCACGTTCCATTCGGCGACACCGCCGCGCTCGACTCCGCCGTCGGCGACGAGGTTGCCGCGGTCCTCTTGGAGCCGATCCAGGGCGAGGCGGGAGTGGTCATGCCGCCCGAGGGCTATCTGGCAGCGGCAAAAGCGGCCTGCGAGCGCGCCGGGGCGCTGTTGATCCTCGACGAGGTCCAGACCGGCGTGGGCAGGACCGGCGCGTGGTGGGCGTACCAACAGGCAGGCGTTAGCCCCGACATCGTGTGCATCGCCAAGGGCCTGGCCGGAGGCCTTCCGATCGGGGCCTGTCTCGCCGCGCCGGCGGTGGCGGCGGCCTTCGAGCCCGGAGACCATGGCTGCACGTTCGGTGGAGGCCCGGTGCAATCGGGGGCCGCGCTCGCGGTGCTCGAGATCATCGCCTCAGAAGGTCTTCTCGAGCGCGCCAAGGAGGCCGGCGAAGTCTTGATGCAGGGGCTCGCCGCAATCTTCAGCGACGCCGCTGAGGTGCGCGGCCGGGGGCTCCTCATAGGAGTCGAGCTTCCTGAGACGAAGGCGCGCGCAGTGGCCGAGGCCGCGCTCGAACGCGGCCTGCTCGTCAACGACGCGACCCCCAACGTGGTGCGGCTGACGCCGCCCCTGGTCATCACCGATGGCGACATCCAAAAAACGCTCGAGATTCTCGAGGAGGTGGCCGGTGCGACCGGAACGGCGTAGAGATCTGTTGCGCCTGCTGCGCGCGGTACGGGCGCAGAGCCAGCTCGAGATCGTCGACGCGTTGCGCGCCGCAGGTCACGACGTGACGCAGACAACCGTGTCGCGCGATCTGCGCGCGATAGGAGCGATCAAGTCCCGCTCCGAAGAGGGTGTTCGCTACGTTCTGGCCGAGGATGAACGCAGCGCTCCCAACAGAGACCTCAACGAGCGCAACTTGACTCGGACCCTGGCCGAGTTCGCGCTCGAGATCCAGGCCGCGTCGTCACTCGTGGTGGTGCTCACGGCGCCGGGCCATGCCGCGATCGTGGCGCGCGCCGTAGACCTCAGCGGGGTGCCCGAAGTGGTGGGCAGCGTGGCGGGCGACGACACGATCTTCGTCGCCACCCCCGGCCCCCGACATGCCGCTGCACTTGCCCGACGCTGGAGTGACACGAACACAACCATGGAGGCTGCCCGATGAGCTTGCCGACCGGGAATCCAAAAAGAGTCGTGCTCGCCTATTCGGGAGGACTCGACACTTCGGTGGCGATCCCCTGGCTCATCGAGCAGGGCTACGAAGTGGTGGCCGTGGTGGCCGACGTGGGGCAGCCCGGTGACCTCGCGCGCGCAGTTGCGCGTGCGTTGAGCCTGGGTGCGGTCGAAGCTCGCGCGGTCGACGCGCGCGCCGAGTTCGTCGACGACTTCGTTCTCCCGGCGCTCAAGATGAACGCTCTTTACCAGGGGCGCTATCCACTGATCTCCGCGCTATCTCGTCCCTTGATCGCCCGCCTGCTCGTCGAGGTCGCCGCCGAGACCGGTGCCGGCGCAGTGGCGCACGGCTGCACGGGCAAGGGCAACGACCAGGTCCGCTTCGAAGTCGCGCTCGGCGCGCTGGCACCCGATCTCGAGGTCCTGGCACCGGTCAGGGACTGGGGCATGAACCGCTCCGACACGATCGATTACGCGCGCGCCCGCTCCCTCCCTATCGAGACGACCAAAGCACACCCGTTCTCCATCGACGAAAACCTGTGGGGCCGAAGCATCGAGTGCGGCGTGCTCGAAGACCCGTGGGCCGCCCCGCCCTCGGACGTCTACGCCCTCACGGCGGAGCCCGCGGAGGCGCCTGCGGCTTCCGACACCGATGTCTCCTTCTCAGCCGGTGCGCCGGTGGCGCTCGCAGGTGAGACCCTCGAGCCCCGAGGCGTCATCGAGGCACTCGGCAAGGTCGCCGGTTCCTACGGCTACGGGCGCATCGACATGGTCGAGGACCGCCTCGTGGGCATCAAGTCGCGCGAGATCTACGAGGCGCCTGCGGCGCTGAGTCTTATCGCCGCCCATGTCGATCTCGAGGCGCTGACGTTGGAACGGGCGGTGGCACGCGAGAAGCGGAGGCTCGAGCAGGTGTGGGCGACGCTCGTTTACGAGGGACTCTGGTACTCGCCCTTGAGGCAGGCGCTCGATGCGTTCGCCGAGAGCACACAGGAGTCGGTCACCGGCGATGTGCGCCTGCGCCTCTCTGCGGGAACCTGCATCCCGACGGGCCGCCGCTCCGAGCACTCCCTTTACCGGCACTCGCTCGCAACCTACGACGCGGCCGACTCCTTCGATCACTCGGACGCTCAAGGGTTCGTGCATCTCTGGGGCCTGCCCTCGAGGGGCTGGGCCACGCTCCCGGAGGGGCCAGAAAAGGCGGTCACGGAGGGGCCAGAAAAGGCGGTCACGGAGGGGCCAGAAAAGGCGGTCACGGAGGGGCCAGAAAAGGCGGTCACGGAGGGGCCA
>Ga0136633_1000991_pt1 | contig 21194 bp, 23 predicted proteins | sample AntDrymeUQ832206_2_FD_105494 | JGI IMG/M metagenome (GOLD analysis project Ga0136633, IMG submission 105494) | Polar desert sand microbial communities from Dry Valleys, Antarctica - metaG UQ83 (22.06) | ecosystem: Environmental > Terrestrial > Soil > Desert | place: Antarctica: Dry Valley...
GCGATCCAGTCGGAGGTCGTGGCGTGGACGGCCTCGCTGCTCCACGGCCCCGACACCGCCGCGGGCTTCCTCACGAGCGGTGGCACCGAGTCGATCCTGTGCGCGGTGAAGGCGGCGCGCGAGCGCGCCAAGGCCGAGCGCGGGGTCGATGCGCCCGAGATGATCGTGGCCGAGAGCGCCCACGCCGCCTTCCACAAGGCCGCCCACCTGTTCGGTCTCCGCGTGCACAAGGTGCCCGTTCGGGCCGACTGGACCGCTGACGTCGAAGCGATGGCGACGTTCGTGAACGAGCGCACCGTGCTGCTGGTCGGCTCGGCGCCGCAGTACCCGCAGGGCGTGATCGACGACATCCCGGCCATCGCCGCCCTCGCCGCCGCCAACGAGGCGAACTGCCACGTGGACGCGTGCATGGGCGGGTTCGTGCTGCCCTTCGCCGAGATGCTCGGACGTGACGTGGCACCGTGGGACTTCCGAGTGGACGGCGTGTCGTCGATCAGCGCCGACATCCACAAGCTGGGCTACGTGCCGAAGGGCGTGTCGGTGATCCTGCACCGCACCAAGGAGCTGCGCCGCTACCAGACCTTCGTGTTCGACGGCTGGCTCGGCGGGTTCTACGCCTCGCCCAACCTCCAGGGCACGCGATCGGGGCTGCCGATGGCGACGGCGTGGGCGGTGATGCAGCACCTCGGCATCGACGGCTACGTCGAGCTCACCCGGACCGCGCTCGACAACGCCGACCGCATGCGAGCCGGCATCGCCGAGATCGACGGCGTGCGGGTGCTCGGGGCCGGCGCCTTCCACCTCCTCGCCATGAGCTTCGAGCCGGACGATCCCGATCCCGTCGACATCTTCGCCCTCGGCGACGCACTGGGGGCCCACGGCTGGTTCCACGACCGCCAGACCCCGCCCGACTCGCTCCACTCCACCGTGTCGAACACCAACACCGGGGTGATCGATGACTACCTTGAGGACCTCGCCACCTGCGTGGCCGCCGTCCGAGGCGTGACCAGCGAGGACCGCTCCACCAACTACGCCACCCTCGAATAGGGCTCGAGGCGCCGAGGGGCTTCGGCTTCGAGGCGGTCGAAGACGCCGGCGCCGATCCACTCGTCGCGGCGGGCTCTCGAGCCAACCCGACGACCGGTGGATGGTCACCTATCCGAGCGAGTCCTTAGGGCCAGGTGCGGAGGACCTGCTTCTGGAGCTTGCCGGTACCCCCCTTGGGGAGCTCGTCGAGGATGACGACGGAGCGGGGCGCCTTGAACGGTGCGAGGCGGGTGCGTACCCAGGCGATGAGCTCGGCTTCGTTGGCCTCGGCGCCGGGCACCAGCTCGACGAAGGCGCGCGGCACCTCGCCCCAGCGCTCGTCGGCCATGGCGACGACGGCGGCCTCCCGCACCGCGGGATGCGCCACGAGCGCTTGCTCCACCTCCACGGAGGCGATGTTCTCGCCGCCGGACACGATGAGGTCCTTGGCTCGGTCGACGATGGTGAAGTACCCGTCGGAGTCGACGACGGCGAGGTCACCGGTGCGCAGCCAGCCATCGCGCAGCACTGAATCCGTCGCGTCCGGGGCACCGAGGTAGCCGATCATCACGTGGTTGGAGCGGGCGCAGACCTCGCCCACGGTCATCCCGTCCCAGGGCACCTCTACATCGCCCTCGCCGAGCACCCGCGCGTCGACCCCCAGGATGGGGAGACCGGTGGTGGCCCGCTGCGCCGCGGTGGAGGGCAGGCCCGGCTTCGGGAGGCTGCGGGTGAGCGTGGGACCGGACTCGGTCATGCCGTAGCCGCAGATGCACTCGCAGCCGAGCCGGGCCTCGAGCTCGGCCAGCAGCGCCGGCCACGACGCCGAACCACCCACCGACACCTGGCACAGGCTGGAGAGGTCGCGCTCCGGCAGCGACGGGTGGTCGAGCACCAGCCGGGCCATGGCCGGCACCAGGAAAAGGCGCGTGACGCGGTGCGCCTCGACCAGCCGGAGAACCTCGCCGGCGTCGAAGCGGGGGAGCAGCACGTGCACGCCGCCCAGGCCGGTGACGTAGTGCGGGGTGCCCCAGCCGTTCACATGGAAGAGCGGGATCGTGTGGAGGATCACGTCGTCGCCGCTGATGCCCATCGTGAGCGCGCTGTGCACGGCGTGGAGGTAGAGGCCCCGGTGGCTGAGCAGCGCACCCTTCGGGATGCCGGTGGACCCGGAGGTGTAGAAGAGCTCGGCCGGCGCCCGCTCGTCGACCGGAGGTGTGACCACCGGTGTGGCCGGTTGGGCGGCCAGCAGGGCTTCGTGCTCGTGGCCCAGCACCACGGTGCGCACGGCGTGGCCAGGGTCGGGCTGGTCCGCATGCCGGAAGAGCACGACGGCGCCGCTCTCGTCGAGGATCGCGCGCAGCTCGGCGGGGGCCAGGCGAATGTTCAGCGGGAGGAGCACACCGCCGGCTAGGAGCACGCCGTAGTACGCCTCCAGCAGCTCATGCGTGTTACCGCCCAACCAGGCCACCACATCACCCGGCTGCACGTCGAGGTCTCGCTGCAGCGCGTGGGCCAGGCGGTCGCACCGCTCGGCGAAGGCGGCGTAGGTCCAGCGCCGGTCACCGTCGATCACCCCCTCGCGGTCGGCGAACAACCGACGGGCCCGGGTGAGGAAGTCGAGCGGGGTGAGCGGGAGCTCCATCAGGTCCAGGTGCCGCGCTCGATGAGCAGGTCCTTCAGCACCTGAGGACGGTCGGTCATCACGCCGTCGACACCGAGGTCGAGCAGCCGGGCCATCTCGCGGGGATCGTCGACGGTCCACACGTGCACCTGCACACCTAAGCGATGGGCCGTGTCGACGAAGCGCGGTGTGACGAGGGGCAGGCGGCCCTGCATCGGCGGCACCTGCGCGCAGGAGGAGAGGATCCCCCCGCCACCGGGCCCGCCGCGCGACGCCGACACGAGCCGGGCCACCTCACGCGGCCCCATCCCCGTGCAGAGGCCGGGCCCGGTCAGCACCTTGACCTTGGCGATGCGCTTGTCGCTGAAGGCTCCCACGCACACCCGGTCCACGGATTCGGTGCGCAGGAGGGCGGCAGCCAAGGGCTCGGCGGCGTCATCGTGCTTCGGGTCGATGTTGATGCGGACGTCGGGCCAGGCGGCCAGCAGGTCCTCCAGGAGGGGGATCGGCTCACGCCCGTCGACCCGGGCCCGCTGCACCTCCGCCCACGGCAGCTCGGCGATGACGCCGGTGCGGTCCGTCACCCGGTCGAGGCGGTCGTCGTGGAAGGCGATGAGCACGCCATCCGCGGTGACGTGGACATCGGTCTCGAGGTAGCGGTAGCCCAGGCCGACGGCGTGCTCGAAGGCCGGCATGGTGTTCTCGGGGGCTTCGCTGGCCCCGCCCCGGTGGGCGAAGGCCAGTGGCCCGGGCCAGTCGAGGAACGGGTAGGCGGCGTTGGCGGGCATCAGATCGAGCGACCGGCCGCCGCCCAGTACTCGTCCTTCAGGAGGCGCTTGTAGAGCTTGCCGGTGGGGTGCCGGGGCAGCTCGGGCCGGAAGTCAATGGAGCGCGGGCACTTGATGTCCGCCAGGTGCTGCTTGCAGTACTCGACCAGCTCGCGCTCGAGGTCGGGGCCAGCGTCGCCCATCGACACTGGCTCGACCACGGCCTTCACCTCCTCGCCGAAGTCCTCGTTGGGCACGCCGAAGACGGCCACGTCGTTCACCTTGGGGTGCATGGCGAGGACGTTCTCAGCCTCCTGCGGGTACACGTTCACGCCACCCGTGATGATCATGTACGCCTTGCGGTCCGTGAGGTAGAGGAACCCGTCGTCGTCGAGATGTCCAACGTCGCCGAGCGTGCTCCAGCCCCGGCCCTTCGGGTCGCGCGAGTCGGCCGTCTTCTCCGCGTCGTTGTGGTACTCGAAGGTGGACGCCGCCTCGCCCGCGAAGTACACGGTGCCCGACACGCCGGTGGGCACCTCCTCGCCGTCCTCGCCCACGACGTGGACCACGCCGACGAGGGCCTTGCCGACCGTGCCCCGATGGGCCAGCCAGTCGTCGCTGTTGCAGTAGACGAAGCCGTTGCCCTCGGTGCCGGCGTAGTACTCGTGCACGATCGGTCCGAACCACCCGATGATCTGCGCCTTCACCTCGGCCGGGCACGGCGCGGCGGCGTGGACGATGGCGGTGAGCGAGGAGAGGTCGTACCGCTCGCGCACATCCTCCGGGAGCTTGAGCATCCGGATGAACATGGTGGGCACGACCTGGCTGAAGGTGATCCGGTGCTGCTCCACCAGGGCCAGGTACTGCTCGGCGTCAAAGTGCTCCATCACCACGACGGTGCCGCCCACCCGATGCACGGCCCGGCAGAAGCGCAGCGGGGCGGCATGGTAGAGCGGGGCGGGGGAGAGGTACATGGTGGACTCGTCGGCCCCGAAGAGGAGCTGAGAGAGGGTGGTGACAGCGTCGCCACCCTCCCCGAGCGGCGCGCCCGGCAGCGGCACCTTCACACCCTTGGGGCGCCCGGTGGTGCCCGAGCTGTAGAGCATGTCCTGCCCCTCCACGCGGTCCTCCTCCAGCGGCGCGGCGGGCTGGGCGGCGAGGGTGGCCTCGTAGGGCTCGAAGCCCTCGATCACGCCGTCAAGCATGAGCCGAACCTTCACCTTCGGCATCTGGTCGACCAGCTCGGCGACCTGCTCCGCCTTGTGGACCGAGGTCACGAACGCCTGGGCCCCGCAGTCAGACAGGATGTAGGCCATCTCGTCGGTGGTGAGCCGGGAGCTCATGGCTGTGTAGTAGAGGCCGGCGTAGTGCGCACCCCAGATCACCGACAGGAAGTGGGCGCTGTTCTCGAGGCAGAGGGCCACGTGATCGCCCGGCTGGAGCCCCGCCGTGCGCAAGACGCGGGAGAGCCGGTTGGCCTCGGCGTCCAGCTCGGCGTAGGTGACCACCTCGCCGGTGGAGGCCATGATCACGGCCGGTTTGTCGGGGCTGGTGGCAGCGAAGTCTCCCGGGAACATGGCGGCAACCTATCCGTCGGTACCGTGGGCGGGTGGCTGACGACACGACCGCCCGCTTCGCCGCCCTGGCGTCGCGCCAAGACCAACCACTACCCGTGGACGAGGCCCTCCTCCTGATCGCGGCGGTCACCGATCCGACCGTGGACATCGTCGTCGAGCAGGCCCGGCTCGACGCGCTGGCAGCCGGCGTCGACGACCAGACCATCGAGGCCGTGCGCGAGCACCTGTTCGACGAGCTGGGCTTCGCCGGCGACCGCGCCACCTACTACGACGCCCGCAACTCTCTGCTCCCCGACGTGCTCGACCGCCGCTTGGGGATCCCGCTCAGCCTGGCCGTGGTGACCATGGAGGTCGGTCGGCGGTGCGGTGTGGCCATCGAGGGCATCGGCATGCCGGGCCACTACCTCGTGCGCCCGGCCGCCGAACCAGATCGCTACTTCGACGTGTTCGACGGCGGCCGGGAGCTCGACCTGGCCGGTTGCCGGACCATCTTCGAACGCGTCTCCGCCGGCATGCCCTGGGACGACCGCTACCTCCGGGCCGATCAATCGTGGAGCATCGTGGTTCGCACGCTGGCCAACCTGGCCTCCGCCCACCGTCGCGCCGGTGACCGGGCCGGTCTTTGCGCGGCCCTCGAGCTACGCGTGCTGCTCCCGGCGGCCACGGATCACGAGCGTCGCGAGCTCGGTGTCCTACTCGGCGCATCGGGCCGCTTCGACGAAGGTGCCGCCGTCCTCGAGGCATCCGGCATCGACCAGGACCAGGAGGCGGCCGCCCGCCTGAGGGCCCGTCTCAACTGAGACCTGACTCGCCGGTCACGTACAGTCCGGGCCATGACCGCCGTCGCCACCGCCGCTCACCTCACCGACGAAGCCAGGGTCCTCGGGCTCTGCCAGCAGCTCCTCGAGGAGCTGCCACCCAAGGAGACCGGCGCGGTTGAGTTCCTCGGCCGCCAGTTCGACCTCGGCCTGGGATGGGTGCACTTCCCCGAGGGGCAAGGGGGCCTAGGGCTGTCGCCCGGCTTGCAGCGCACCGTCAACGAGACGCTCCTCCCCGCCGGTGCTCCCATCGCCGCCTTCCGCAACGTGATCGGCCACGGCATGGGTGCCCCCACCCTCGTCGCCCACGGCACCGAAAAGCAGAAGGCCCGCTACCTGCGCCCGCTCTTCACCGGAGAGGAGATCTGGTGCCAGCTGTTCTCCGAGCCGGGCGCCGGCTCCGACGTCGCTGGCCTGGCCACCAAGGCAGTGCTCGACGGCGAGGAGTGGATCGTCAACGGCCAGAAGGTGTGGACAACCCTCGCCCATCTGGCCAAGTGGGGGATGCTCGTCGCCCGCACCGACCCCGACCAGCCGAAGCACAAGGGAATGACCTACTTCGTGGTGGACATGGAAGCGCCCGGCGTGGAGGTGCGGCCGCTCTACCAGATCACCGGTGAGGCCGAGTTCAACGAGGTGTACTTCACGGACGTGCGCATCCCGGACGAGGAGCGCCTGGGCGCGGTGGGTGAGGGTTGGCGCGCCACCCTCACCACGCTCATGAACGAGCGGGTCGCCATCGGCGGCGGCATCCCGGCCAAGGGTGCCGGGTTCATCGCCGAGGCTGTCAAGGCGTGGAAGGACGGAGGCCACCGCGACACCGCCCGCAAGAACGAGCTGATGGCGCTGTGGGTGCGGGCCGAGGTGCTGCGCCTCACCAACATCCGCGCCAGTCAGCTGCGCGCCAGCGGCACCCCTGGCCCTGAGGGCTCGATCGGCAAGGCCATGTCGGCCGACCTCAACAAGGACATCAGCGCCTTCACCGTGCACCTGCTCGGCGCCGAGGGGATGCTCAAGCCGGACGGCTACCCGATGGCGCGCCCCAAGCACGCTATGCAATGGACCAACCCGCAGCAGGCGTTTCTCAGGGCCCGGGCCAACTCGATCGAGGGCGGCACCACCGAGATCGCCAAGAACATCCTTGGCGAGCGCGTGCTCGGCCTCCCCGGTGATGTTCGCAACGACAAGGACATCCCCTGGATCCAGGTGCCCCGCAGCTGAGGTAAGACTGTGCTCGCCGCGTCCCGCTACAGCAAGCCGCGGACGTGAGCCGTCTCGTTGATGCTGCCGATGCTCCGCTCGCCGGTCGACGCCGCCAGCACTCGCGTGATGGAGGTGTAGGCGGGGAGGAAGAACAGCGGCTCGTCCACGCCGAGGATGTGGCCGGCGTAGGCGTTGATCACGCCGCCGTGGCAGACGACGGCAACCCGCTGACGGGGGTGGGCGGCAACGATGCGCTCGATGGCGGCGACCACCACCGCCTTGAAGTGCTCGGGCTGTTCGGGCACCTCGTTCCAGCGGGGGTCGTTGGCGGCCTTGAGCTCCTCGATGGGGATGTAGCTGCTGGCATGGCGGTCGAACTCGGCTATGTCCTCGTCGATCGTGATGGGCAGGCCGAGCCGCTGTACCAGCGGTGCCGCCGTCTGGGCGGCCCGGCGCATCGGGCTCACCCAGATGGCGTCGATGGCCTCACCAACAAGCCAGTCGGCCAGCGCCGCCGCTTGGGCCAGGCCCCGCTCGGACAGGTCAGGGTCGGCCGGGCCCTCCCCGGAACCTTCGTCGATGCGGACCGGCAGGCCGTGGCGGATGAGGAGCAGCTCCATGAGCATGGGGTTCTAGTCTCCTGCGCCGTGACGGGCATCTTCGCGACGGAGCACGAGGGAGAGGTGGGGGCGGCTCGGGTTGTCCTCGTGCACGGATCCCTCGACCGGAGTTCCGCGTTCGTCCGCGTGCAGCGACTGTTGGACGACCTCACGGTCGTGCGTTACGACCGGCGCGGCTATGCGAAGTCCCTCGCGGTCGGCCCCGGCACGACCTTCACTGATCAGGTCGACGACCTCGCCAAGGTGGTGGCCGACCGTCCGTCCGTGATCGTTGGCCACAGCCTGGGCGGCGTGGTGGCGCTGGCCTTCGCACAGCGGAGCCCGGAGCTGGCGCGAGCGGTGGTGAGCTACGAGTCGCCCATGCCGTGGCTTCCGACGTGGCCGTCGGTCACCGCCGGCGCGGCCGCCATGACCGGTGAGGGGGACACCGGTGCCGCAGCTGAGCGGTTCATGCGGCGCATGATCGGCGACGCCCGGTGGGAGGGCCTGCCTGTGCGAACCCAGGAGCAGCGCCGGGTCGAGGGTGCGGCCCTCGTGGCCGAGCTGCGGTCGATCCGATCGCCGGCGCCCCCGCCGTACGACCCTACGCTCATCCACCTGCCCGTCGTGGTCGCTCACGGCACCCGCTCCAAGCCCCATCATCAGGACGGCACGCGCCGCTTGGCGGAGGCCCTCCCGAACGGCGAGCTCGTGGTGATCGAGGGCGCCGACCACGGCGTGCACCTCTCCGATCCCGCCGCCCTGGCCACCCTGATCCGCCGCGCCATCGAGCGGGCGGAGGAGGCTGGTCGGTGACTGCCCTCAGGTGGGCGCACCCGGCCAGCGGCCGGTACCACCGACTGACCAGCGCGACGCCAACGAGGCGGAAGCTCACCCGCTCTTGCTGCGGCGGACCTCGATGGCGTGGCGGCGCAGATCCTCGGCCCTCAGCCCGGGCTCGTCGCTGGCAACCTGAACCCAGTGCTCCGGCGGCAGGAGCCCCCCGAGCTTGCGGGCCAGGAGCTTCTGCCGGAGCTCGTGCATCGTCTCCTCGACGACGCATAGCGCACGGCCAACGACGCGCGCCGTTCCCCGAAGCGCGCTGTGCGCTCGTGCAGCCACGACTCCAGTCTGCCAGCACGGCGGGCGACCGTACGACCCCCTGGCTCTGCAGGCAGGCGATCTACGACTGAGCCGGGCGGGCACCACGTCTGGCGAAGATTTCCTGCCCCGGGGTTGCGAGACGAACGTGTGTTTGCTATGCTGACAGAGTTCCCCTTCGGCGACCGTCAGGTCCCCTTTCCGCTGATCGATCGCGTCCGGAGGAGGTGCAGGTATGCCGAGCGACCGGGTCGTGGTGTTGCATGCCTGCAGCATGCCGGAGCGCGCCGAGGCGATCGAGCAGCTCGGCGCCCTGCTGTGCACGGTGCAGGCCCAGCTCCTCGATCTGGTCACCGCATCGGAGCTGGAGCGGGACTGGTTCGTCGACGGCGCCACCGGCACGGAGGCGTGGCTGATGATGCTGCTGCACGTCAGCCACGGCACCGCTCGAGTCGATGATCGAGATCTGCCCGGGCCATCGCCGGGCTCTGCGACGAGCTCACCGCCACGAAAACCCTCTACCCCGGGACCACCCTCACCATCGTCTACACGACCAAAGGCGACCGATGACTCCGCAGAGACGATCGCTCTATGTCAGGAGGTCTGGATTCGGCCGCCCTCTCGGCAGCCTCCCGGTCGGTGGCGACGGCCCGGCGGGTCAGCTCCTACAGCTGGTTCGATGAAGCCGGGCATGACCACGAGGCCGTCCGCGTCGAGTTCCTGGCGGGCGGGGCCGGCGACGCGGCCCACCTCGGTGATGACGCCGTCCGTCACGGCCACGTCGGCCGTCCGGGCCGGGGCACCGGTGCCGCCGACCACGGTGCCACCGCGGATCACGAGGTCGTGCATGTCACACCTCCTGTCAATGGCCAGGTTGCAGTCCCCGCTGGTGGCCATGAGAAGTCCCCACCTCTCATGGTGATTTAGCGCTTCGTGTTCGTGATCGTGCGGGCCTCCTTCATGCGGTGGCACTCGCCGTCGGTGGCGACGACCACGGCGTGATGGAGGAGGCGATCGAGGAGGCTGACCGCGGTGGTGTGCTCGGGCAGGAACCGCCCCCAGTCTTCAAACGGCCGGTGTGATGCGATGCCAAGGGACCGTCGTTCGTAGGCGCCGGCGACGAGCCGGAACAGGAGTTGGGCTGCGGTGTCGTCGAGCGCAGCGAACCCGATCTCGTCGATTAGGACGAGGTCGGCGCGCAGGATCTGTTCGATGACGCGGCCGACGCTGTTGTCGGCGAGACCCCGGTAGAGCGCTTCGACGAGCTCGGCGGCGGTGAAGTAGCGGACCCGTTTCCCAGCGTCGACAGCGGCGTGACCGAGGGCGACAAGGAGGTGGCTCTTGCCGGTCCCGGCGGGGCCAACGAGGCACACGTTCTCGCGGGCGGTGATCCACTCGAGCGACGCGAGGTAGTCGAACGTCGGTGCCTTGACCGACGACGCCGCGACGTCGAACTGGTCGAGGGTCTTGGTGACCGGGAACCCCGCGGCCTTGAGCCGGTCCCGGGCGTTCGAGGCGTCCCTGGATGCGATCTCGGCCTCGATGAGGGTGCGGAGGAACTCTTCGGGCGACCAGCGCTGCGTCTTCGCGGTGAGGATCAGCTCGGGAGCGAGGCGACGCATCGCCCCCATCCGCAGGCGACGCAGACCGGCCTCGAGATCCGCGGCGAGGACCGGAGTCGGGGCGGTCATGTTTCGCCGATCGCGTAGGCAGACAGCGGCCGGGTGGCGACGACGGGCAGATCGATGATGAGCGCGTCACCGGGGCGGGTCGGCGTCGCGATGCCGGTCCCCGCCGCGAGGATCGAACGGACGTCGCTGGCCCGGTAGCGACCGAACTCGACGGCCCGCTCAAGCGCGGCGATCAACGCTTCCTTGCCGTGGGCGGCCTGCAGAGCGGCGAGCTCATCGAGGTCGCCGGCGAGCCTGGTGCTCCCGGCGGCGGCCGCCGAGCGGATGAACATCTCAGCGATCGGACCGAGCGAGCAGAACGCGATCTCCGCGGTCGTCTTGGGGCGGACGGCCCGGGCCGGCGCTGGCCGGGGGCCGCCGTAGTGGTCATCGACGATCGAGGTCTCGCCGGGAGAAACGACCAGATGCTCAGCAATCAGGGCGCCGAGGAGCACGATCTGCACGACACCGTCGCTCACGCGGACCTCGACCTGGCGGCCGATGTGGCGGGTCGGGACCGAGTAGCGGGCCGATCCGAACCGGACGCAAGCAAGCCGGTCGACCTTGCGCATCACGAGCTGGCCGATCTGGGGTCGAAGCGACGGCAGCGGCCGCAGCAGGGCCCGTTCGATGGCGAGACGCGCATCGGGGACCGCGCAGATCTCGGAGTGGACCAACTCGTTCACCTCCGCGCACCACGCGATGCCGGCCGCGTCGGCGGCCGGGAGGTCGGTGACGGTGAGCTCGGCGGGGATCATCAGGTCGGACTTCACGTAGCCGACGAGGTTCTCGACGATGCCCTTGGACGCGGGGTCGTTGCCCTCGCAGAAGTCGGGCCGGAACCGGTAGTGGGTAGCGAAGCGGACGTAGTCCGCGGTCGGGACCACCAGCCCCGCGACCGTCGCGCCTTTCAGGCAGCCCATGCGGTCGGTGAGGACCGTCGCGGGGACCCCGCCGAGTGCTTCGAAACACGCGGCGAGCGCGGTCATCGTGGTGTCGCTGCGGAGGTTGTCGGCGAAGTACACGAACCGCCAGCGGCTCCAGGCCAACACCGCGCAGAACACGAACAGCGGGCCGATCTCGCCCCAGTCGATGACAAGCATGTCGCCCGGCGTCCACACGCCCGGCCGGCGCCCCCGGTGATTGGCCTGGCGCCAGGTCTGCTTGGCGTCGGCGACCAGCCGCCGGAAGTTGCGGTCCGAACCCTCGTAGCCCGCCGCGACCGCGACGGGCAGCAGACGCTTCGCCGTGATCCGCCCCTGGGTCTTGGCGACCCGCTCGGCCACGACATCGCGCACGCCGTCGTAGTTATGCGCCACCCGCTCAGCGTCGGTGGCAGTCTCCGCCGCGTCGGCGAGGACCATGCGCTTGACGGTCTTGTGGGTCGTGCCGCAGATCTCGGCGGCACCTCGATAGCTGCCGACCTCGCGGTAGGCGGAAAGGATGTCCATGCGTTCCCTCACTGATTTCATTGAGCAGTCCCTCGGTCGGAGTCGGTGTTGGCAGACACCGCCACCGTCACCGGCCGGGGGACACTCGAAGTGGATGTTCAGTGAGAGGTGGGGACTTCCGCTGGCCACCAGCGGGGACTTCTCGTGGCCACCAGCGGGGACCTCAACTGGCCACCAGCGGGGACTTTCTCATGGCCACGGACACCTCCGAAGGTGAAGTCGTCCCGGTCGAGCGATTCGGTCCGCTCGCGGTACCAGCCCGCCTGCCGGGGGAGCTGGGTCACCACGTCACCGGCGGCGGTGTGGAAATAGCTCGTGCACCCTTCGACCCAGACGGTTCGCTGCATGTCGGCGTGGAGCTCGTCGGTGTAGCGCGCCATGGCGTCCTCGGTGACCTCGAGGGTCCGGGCCCCGGTGTCGCGCAGTGCGGTGAGCGCGCTCGCCACGAACTGCGCCTGCGCCTCGAGGATGAGCAGGATCGAGTTGCCGCCCTGGTTCGTGTTCGGCCCGTAGAGCATGAAGAACTTCGGGAACCCGGGCACGGCGATGCCGTGATAGGCCCTGGGCACCCCGCCCCAGCGGTCGTGGATGCGCACGCCGTCGCGTCCGATCACCTCGATGCCCCGCAGGTACTCGGTGGCGTGAAAGCCGGTGCACAGCACGATGGTGTCGGTGGGTCGCTCGACGCCGTCGACGGTGCGGATCGAACCGGGGGTGACGCGCTCGATGCCGGTGGTGACGAGGTCGACGTCGGGTCGCTGCAGCGCCGGGAAGTAGTCGGTCGAGATGAGGGGACGGGTGCAGCCCAGGTGGTGCTGCGGCGTCAGCTGCGTCCGGAGCTCGGCCTCGGCGACCGAGTCCTCCAGGAACTGGCGAGCGACGTCGGCCATGGCCGCGGCGAACGCGTCGCCGGAGAGGAAGAACGTGGAGCTCTCGAGCAGGTCGTGGAGGGCCTGGCGGTGCTCGGCCGCCACCTCCGGCCGTTCGGCGAACTCCCGGCGCTGCGCGTCGGTGTAGGGCGGGTCGCGTCGGGGCAGTATCCATGGGGCGTTGCGCTGGTACACGTCGAGGTGGGCGACCTCGTCGGCGATGGCGGGGACGACCTGGATCGCGCTGGCGCCGGTGCCGATCACCGCGACCCGCTCACCGGCCAGCTCGTGGTCGGGGTCCCAGCGCGCCGAGTGGAACACCGTGCCGGCGAACTCCTTGAGGCCGGGGATGGCGGGCAGCTTCGGCGTGTGGAACATGCCGATGGCCGACACCACGATCGAGGCCTCGTAGGTGCCGCCGTCCCGATCGCGGAGGTGCCACGTCGCCGTGCCGTCGTCCCAGGTCGCAGCGACGACCTCCGTGCGGGTCCGGACCTTGCGGCGCACGTCGAAGCGGTCGTAGCAGTCCTCGATGTAGTCGAGGATCTCGGGCTGCGAGGCGTAGGCCCGGGACCAGCGGGGGTTCGGAGCGAAGGAGAGGCTGTACAGGTGCGACGGCACGTCGCACGCCGCGCCGGGGTAGCGGTTGGCGCGCCAGGTGCCGCCCACGCCGTCGTCGCGCTCGAGGATCAACACGTCGTCGACGCCCATCTGCGCGAGACGGTGCGCGACCGCCAACCCGCCGAAGCCGGCGCCGAGGACGGCTACCTCGCAGCGCTCGTTCATGCGCTCGTCAGCCGTTCGAGGTCCGCCGCTGCGCCGGTATCGATCAGCTCGACCTCGACGCCGTCGGGGTCGACCACCACGGCCATCGCGACGCCGTGGACCTCGATGCGCCGGGGCTCGCCACCGAGGCCGAGCTCGGCCAGCCGGGCAAGCGTGGCGTCGAGCGGCGTCGTGATCGACACGAGCAGGAAGCCGGTGGTCGCGCGGTGGCCACCCGGCGGCGGACCGTCGACGGCGCCGAGATCGACGAGCTCGACGATGCCCGCGGTGGGCTGCTCGGGATCCCCGAGGAACACCGACCGCAGGGTGCGCTCGGGCCCACGCAGCAGCGTCGGCCAGTCGCCCTCGAACCGCTCGTCCATGAGCTGCTGGAAGCCGAGCCCGTCGCGCCAGAACCGGAGGCTCGCATCGACGTCGCGCACGCACAGGGCGGTGTGGTGGATCACAGGCACGGGGCAGAGGTTAGACTCTGAGTACAGACTTGTCATCCAGCCCTGTCCCGAGCCCCGGAGGTCCGGACGATGCGAACGCTCCCCCCGGACATGCGGGAGAAGGTGATGCGGGCCGCCGAGCTGTTCGCGGACTCGGGCCTCGACGGCACGAAGATGGAGGAGATCGCGGCTGCCACCGGCGTGCCGAAGGCGACGCTCTACTACTACTTCGAGGGCAAGGAGGACATCCTCGCTTTCCTCTTCGAGGAGGTGCTCGCCGAGGTGGCCGATGCCATCGACCACGCCATGCGCAGCGTCGGAACCGCCGCCGACCGGCTGCACGGTGCGATCGTCGCCCACCTCCGGGTGATGGAGGCGTTCCCCGCGGCCAGCCGGGCGCTGCAGTTCGACCTGGGCCGAGCGGCTCGCATCCCGCAGATCAACGACCGCATCGAGACCGCGTTCCGGGGACCGATCCGCCAACTGCTCGAGGAGGGCGCGGCCGACGGCAGCCTGCGGCCGGTGGCCCACCCGCGGCTCGTGGCCGTCGCCATCCTCGGCACGGTGACCACCGTCGGCATCAACACGATCGGCTTCGGCGCCACCCGGCCGCTCGAGGAGATCGCCGACGACGTCATGGCCTTCGTGCTCCACGGGGTGGCGGCATGACCGCCGCCGTGGTGATCGGAGGCGGCTCCGGCATCGGCGCCGCCGTCGCCGAACGCCAGCGCGCGGCCGGCTCGGACGTGCTCGTCTGGGACCTCGACCCCGGCGACGGCGTCCGCTGCGACATCAGCGACCCCGTGGCGGTCGATGCCGCCACCGCCGAGACCCTCGACCGCGTCGGCCCGCCGGATCTCGTCACCGTGACCGCCGGCATCGGGCACGGCGGGATGTTGCTCGACCTCCCTCCCGACGAGTTCGACCGGGTGCTCGGCATCAACGCCAAGGGCGTGTGGCTGGCCATGCGCGCCCTGGCCCGTCCGATGCTCGCCGGCGACGGCGGCTCGATCGTGGTCACCAGCAGTGTCAGCGCCCGGCTCGCCGACCGGACCATGGGCTTGTACTGCGCCTCGAAGGCCGCCCTCGACATGCTCGTGCGCGTCGCCGCGCTGGAGTGGTCGCCGACGGTCCGGGTCAACGCCATCGCACCCGGGGTCACCGACACCCGCATGCTCGGGCCGGCCCCGCGCGACTCGGGATGGCTCGCCGGCGTCGCCGAGCGGAGTGCCCTCGGGCGGCTCGGCACCCCCGCCGACATCGCCGAGGCCGCCGTGGCCCTGCACGCCATGTCGTGGGTGACGGGCGAGATCGTGACGGCCGACGGCGGTCTCTCCGTCCACAGCCCGATCGATCCGCTCGGCCGACCGCACCGCTGAACCGTCACTCGAGCACCCTGCTTCCGGGCCGCGATGCACGCCTCCACGGCGTGTGGCGCGTCCCGGAACGCAGTCAGTCGGGGGTGCCGAGGACGGCGGCCGCCACCTTCAGCGCCTGGACATGGAGACCGCAGCCGTCGCCCAAGTCTGTGGGGAACGGGGCGTCTCGTGGGTGGCGTTCCGGGGCATCAGCGACCTGGCCGGCGACCCGTCCATGGGCGAGGTCGTGATGACCCTCGTCAGGCCCGACGGGTCACCGGACCTGCGATCGGCGACGAGGTTCTTCCTCCGCCACCCCGGTCGTCTCCCGAGGATGGTCCGACTCGGTCGGGAGTCCTCCGTGGCCGCGACGACCGCAGCCCGGGCGTCGGTGAGCGCCCTGGTCCGACCGGCGGCGCGCGCCGCAGCCGCCGATCAGGCCGGGTCCGTCCCGGCGATCAGCGTCTGCAGGTCGATGCCGCCGGTGACGAGACCGCCCGAGTACCCGCCGTCGGTGAGCAGGGTGGTGGCCGTCACGTAGCTCGACCGCGGACTGCACAGCATCGCCAGCGACCACGCCTGCTCGACGGGGTCCGACGTGCGACCGATCGGTTTCGGGAACCGGTCGAAGAAGTCCTCGCCCAGGACCTCGGCGAACGCCGTCAGCATCGGCGTTGCGGTCGGACCAGGCATCGTGGCGTTGACCCGGATCCCGTCCGGCGCGAGCTCGAACCCCCGGCGGGCGGTGTAGGCGTTGATCGCGATCTTCGACATCCCGTAGCCATCGGGGGCGAGGAGCTCGTCGTGCGCCTCGCACCACCGCCGCGCCGAGTCGAAGCCCGTCGTGTCCAGGAGCCCGGCGACCTCCGTCCATCGCCGCACCCAGTCCATTCCGGCCACGGACGAGACGAACCCGATGCTCGATCCGGGGGCCATGCGGGGCACAAGCGACTCGGTGAGGTGCCGGTGGCCCACGAAGTTCACCAGCAGGATCTGCTGGTGCGGGGCGGTGTTGGGCAACCCGGCGCAGTTGAAGAGGGCATCGACCGGTCCGTCGACCGAGGCGACGAACGCGTCGATGGCGGCTTCGTCGCGCAGGTCGCACGCCTCCACCCCCTCCCGCTCGACGGCATCGAGCGCCCGCACCTCGGCCCCCAGCTCGGCGAGCAACCCGGCACTCGCCGCACCGATGCCCGACGCAGCACCGGTGACGATCACCCGCTTGCCCTCATACTTCAACTGGTCCCGCATGTCGCTCCGCTCCGTCCTCTCGCCGTTCCCCGTTCGTAGCAGGTCCGGCGCGGAACATGGCTCACGGACCGGGTGTTGCAGACTGCGGACGTCCCAGAGGAGATCGCCGTGAGCAACCCAACCCGGGTCCAGAGCGACCAATCGTCGACCGACGGCCTCTTCTCCTTCCCCGACCCGGTGAACGAGATCTCCGCCCGGCTCGTCGCCGGTGGCGTCGTCGCCATGGTGGTGACGACCGTCGTCTTCGACCTCCGGTGGCTGGTCCCGCTGATCGCCTACGGGTTCGTCGCCCGGGTCCTGACGGGACCCACGCTCAGCCCGCTCGGCCACTGGACTCGTCAGGAACTCACCCGCCGCCTCACCAGTCGACCGCAGGTCCCGGGACATCGGACCCAACATCGCCACGGCAACTTGCGACCATCCCGAGCAAGTGCCGGTGACGGACACTCGATATCACTCGCCCATAACAACGGCCGAGATCGTCTCGAAGGTCCGCTCTATCGGCGCGTATCTCTTGGTGGTCGTTGGGCTACGTGGTTCGAGGCTTGCGGACCTCGAGCAGGGTTCTGGACATCGTCGAGTGGAACGCGCCGGCGCGTTCGATCTGTTCGTGGAGTCGCTCGAGACGGTCTCGGTAGCGCTCGACGGTGAAGTCGGGAACGGTCCAGATGACTTTCCGGAAGAAGAACACCATTGCGCCGATGTCGAAGAACTCGAGCCGAAGGCGCTCGTTGAGGCACTGCATCACTTCCAAGCCGGCTGCTCGGGCTTGATCGGCTTCGGTGTCGTGGTGGCGGCCCTGTCCGGGTTCGACTTTGCCGCGGAGATCTGGTTGGAAATGGGTTTTTGATGAATTCGTGACGCCTCACGGGCACAGATCGTGTGGCTAGTGGGCTTCGGCGACGCTCGGATCTCGCGTGCGAAACCAGTGGACGCTGACGGCGAGGACCCACGCCGGTAGAGCGAAAAACGCCAGACCGCCGCTCATTCCCAGCAGGAAGAGGAAGCCCGTCGCAACGAAGCCGACCCGACAAAGCCGCCGCGGGAACGAACCTGATCGCCGGGCCGACACCGTCGCGGCAGCGACCATTACCCCTGCCGCCCACAGGGCGTAGAGCGCGAGCATGACGTAGCCCAGCTGCGGGAGCACCGCCTGCCCACCGCGAGCACACCCTCGGTGTCGAAGACGCCGCCGAACGCGAGAGTGATCGGCACCGTCACGAGGGCAGCGGTACCGACGAGCAGCAACACGACGAAGCAGACGCCGCTCGCCGCGCCGCGCCGGTCCGGCTTGCGGTGCTCGTGCATGGTCATGGTCCACCGTAGAAGTGGTGACTACGAGTCACCCACGAGCGTCGACCGTTTGGCCCGCCTCGCAGGACGTCTCTCTGTAGAGCGGTAGGTTCCCGGCATGTCTGAGGTCACGCTCACTCCGTCCGGTCCCCCTGAGACCGTCATCGCCGCTGAAGCCCCTGAGGTGCGCCAGGCACTGGCCGACGCCATGGCCGGTGCGGATGACGACCGGCGGGCCGCCCTCGCCGCGGTGGTGGCCGGCTCGCCCCGCTCCCTCGACGGGTGGGCCCGGCTTGGGGACGCCGGCCGGGACGTCATCGAGCAGTACGCCGCCTACCGGGTGGGCTACCACCGGGGCCTCGACACGTTACGGGCCAACGGGTGGCGGGGGAGCGGCTACGTGCGCTGGGAGCACGAGACCAATCGCGGGTTCCTGCGGGCGCTGGCCGGGCTGCAGCGCACGGCGGCCGAGATCGGCGAGACCGACGAAGCTGAGCGCTGCGCCCACTTCCTGCGACAGCTCGATCCGGCCTGGCCGCCGGCGGACTGGACCTGATGGCCACCGACAAGATGGAAGGCGGCTTCCCCGTCGACGGGCGCCCGGCCGACGACCTCCTCGCGGAGATCCGAGCCGGCCGAGGCGATGACGCCGACTGGCGCGGCGGCCGCACGTTCAGCCTCGTGTACAACCCGGCCGACCCCGAGCTGGAGCGCCTCTTGGAGGCCGTGTCGCACGAGTACCTGCACGAGAACTACCTGAACCCCTTCGCCTTCCCCAGCTTGCTCAAGATGGAGCAGGAGGTGGTGGCCATGGCCGCCGACCTCTTCGGTGGCCCGCCCGATGCCGGCAAGCTCACCTCCGGCGGCACCGAGAGCATCTTCCTGGCCGTACAGGTGGCGCGCGAGCACGCGCGCGAGGTGCGGGGGATCGCCGAGCCGCAGCTGGTGACGGGCAGCACCGCCCACCCCGCCTTCGCCAAGGCCGCCCACTACCTCGATGTCGAGCACGTGCTCGTGCCGGTGGGTCCCGACGGCCGCCTCGATCCGGGCGCGGCGGCCGCCGCCCTCACCGACCGCACGGCCCTGCTGGTGGGATCGGCGCCGAGCTATCCCTACGGCGTCATCGACCCCATCCCAGAGCTGGCCTCTCTGGCCTCCGAGCGGGACATCCTGTGCCACGTCGACGCCTGCCTCGGTGGCTGGCTGCTCCCGTTCTGGGAGCGCCTCGGCGAACCGGTGCCGCCATGGGACCTGCGGGTTCCCGGCGTGACGTCCCTATCGGCCGACATCCACAAGTACGGCTGGAGCTTCAAGGGCGTGTCGTTGCTGCTCCACCAGCGCAAGGACCTGCTGAAGCACCAGTACTTCATCTACGACGCCTGGCCCGGCGGGGTCTACGGGTCGGCCACCACCGCCGGTACGCGCCCGGCGGCGCCGATCGCGGCCGCCTGGGCCACCGTGTCGCACCTCGGCGAGGCGGGCTATCTGCGCCTGGCCGGCCAGGTCCTGGACGCCACCCGCCGATTCCGGACTGGCATCGAGGCCATCGACGGACTGCGCATCACGGGCGATCCCGTCATGAGCGTGATGGAGATCGCCTCGGAGGTCTTCGACATGAGCGCCATCGGCGACGTGATGGACGACCGAGGCTGGCACCTCGATCGCCAGCAGGGCGGCCTGCACCTAATGCTGTCGCCCTACCACGCCACCGTGGCTGACGTCTTCCTCGCCGACCTGGCTGCCGCGGTGGCCGAGCACGGGGCGAGCCGTGGCGTGGAAGGCCGCTACGGCGCCGGGCCGGTCGACCCGCCGGGGTGACCCGGTTCACCGGCGTCGTGCTCTGCGGGGGAGAGAGCCGACGCATGGGGCAAGACAAGGCCCACCTGCTGGTGGACGGTGTGGCCATGGCGCGGCGGGTGGCCGACGCCCTGAGCGAAGCCGGCGCCCGCGAGGTGTGGGCCGTCGGCGGCGACCCAGTGGCGTTGGGTCGGCTCGGGCTGACGGTCGTGGCCGATGACCACCCAGGCGGCGGGCCCTTCCCGGCCACCATCACGGCGCTCGGGCAGTCCAGCGAGCCGGTGGTGGTGGTGCTGTCCTGCGACTTGCGGCGACCGAGCCCGTCCGCCGTGCGCACGCTGGTCGCGGCCCTCGACGCCGCCGGCCCAGACGTGCTGGTCGCGGTGCCCGTCGTGGGCGGGCATCGGCAGTGGACCCACGCCGCGTGGCGGACCCGTGCCCGTCCGGCGCTGGAAGCCGCCTTCGCGGCGGGCGCCCGATCGCTGAAGCGAGGCGCCGAGGAGCTGTCGCTCCTCGAGGTGCACAGCCTCGACCCGGTGCAGGTGGCCGACGCCGACACGCCAGACGACCTGTAGCCTCCCGCCGATGGACATCCCCGAGATCGACGTGGTCACCCTGGCCGCTCAGCGGGCCGTCGGTGCACCGCTCATCGACGTGCGGGAGGACGACGAGTACGCCGAGGCCCACGTGGCCGGCGCCCAGCACATCCCGCTGGGCGAGGTGGTCGAACGCATCAGCGAGGTGCCCACCGAGGGCACGGTCTACGTGATCTGCGCTCGCGGCGGCCGCAGCGCCAAGGCCGTCGAGCACTACCGGGCCCAGGGAATCGACGCCGTGAACGTGGCGGGCGGCACCCTCGGGTGGATCGACGCCGGGCAACCCATCGACGGCACGGCGGGAAGCAGGGCCGACAGCGCGTGAGCGCGGTCACCGGCACCGGCACCCACGCCTGGATCGACAGCGACGCCGCCTTCGCCGACCTCGTGGCCGAGCTGGCCACCGTCGCCGTCTACGGGCTCGACACAGAGTTCCATCGGGAGCGCACCTACCACGCGCGCCTCGCCCTGCTGCAGCTGTCCTGGCCGGGCGGGGTGGCCGTCGTCGACCCCCTCGCGGTGGACGTGGCCCCGCTGGCCACCGTGCTGACCGGCCCGGGCCTCTGCGTGATGCACGCCGCCAGCCAGGACCTCGAGATCCTCGCCCGCGTGTGCCACACGCTGCCGAGCGTGCTGTTCGACACCCAGGTGGCGGCAGGGTTCGTCGGCTACAGCAGCGTCGGCCTGGCCGGGCTGGTGCAGGGAGAGCTCGGCATCAAGCTCCCCAAGGCCGACCGGCTCACCGACTGGCTGGCCCGACCCCTCCCGGAGGACGCCGTGCTGTACGCCGCCTCCGACGTGGTGCACCTCCACGAGCTGCACGACCTCCTCGTGGCCAAGCTCGAAGAGCGCGGTCGGCTCGAGTGGGCCACTGACGAGTGCGAGGTGCACCGCATCCGCCCCACCAGCGGGCAGGTGCCCGACCGGTCTTGGTGGCGTATCAAGGAGGCTCGTTCGCTTCGGGGACGGGCCGCCGC
>Ga0136633_1000992_pt1 | contig 21189 bp, 19 predicted proteins | sample AntDrymeUQ832206_2_FD_105494 | JGI IMG/M metagenome (GOLD analysis project Ga0136633, IMG submission 105494) | Polar desert sand microbial communities from Dry Valleys, Antarctica - metaG UQ83 (22.06) | ecosystem: Environmental > Terrestrial > Soil > Desert | place: Antarctica: Dry Valley...
ATCGGGATGTCGGCGCCGCCAGTGCCCGAGCCGGTGTCGCCGGCCGTGTCGCCGGCCGTGTCGCCGGCCGTGTCGCCGGCCGTGTCGCCGGCCGTGTCGCCGGCCGTGTCGCCGGCCGTGTCGTCGGTCTCACCGACGGTGGGAGGGGCGCCACCGCAGGTGTTGCCACCGCCCTGGCTGTTGTTGCCGGAGGCAGGCGCCCCGCCCTGGCCCACTCCGTTTCCGCAGTTCCCGGTCTGGCCGGCGCCCTGGCCCCTGTCCTTGGCGCCCTTGTCGGCCTTGGCATCCTTGTGGGCCTTGGCGTCCTTGTCGGCCTTGTCCTTGGCGCCAGACGCCGCCGCCGACTTCGCCGTCTCCTCGCCGGCATCGTCCCGCCCGGAGCAGCTCCCGCCCTGGCCATGGCCGTTGCCCGGGCCGTTGATGCCGCAGTTCTCGGACGAGCCGTTCGAGCCGGGGTTCGTCGGCTGGTCGGCCTGGGCCAGGCCGACTCCGCTGGAGGCGACGAGCGTGAGGGCGAGCACCACGGCGGCGCGGGCGCCGAGCCGGCAGGACAGAGAGGAGGTGGAGAGCGACACGGGTCAGTCCGTCCGTCGTGTGCCTCTCGGCACGCGTCGTCGTCGACGGGACGGTCTCGCCACTCACTCCCCGAGCGGTCTAGGCGACCGCGTGTCTCCGTGCACCCGTGGGTGTCGGTGAGGACCGCTCGGATCTTCGCTTCCCGCCGGCCGCGGAGCCTTCCCGCGGCCCGGCAGGTCTTGCCGTACATCACACAGAGTGACTGACTGCTGACAGACTGCGCATCACCCGTCCGGGCGAGACAATCGGGTTGGAACTGCTCGGACAGTTGCATACCGTCCGGCTCATTGTCACGCAGAGTGACGGAAGAGCGCCGGCGAAGACCCCAGGCGGAGTCATCGCTGGCCAGAAGAGCGGCCGCTGCGGGGTGCACGCGGGCCGTCGTACTGATCGTCACGCCGCACAAGGGCCGAGATGTCGTCCCGGAACGACACGACGATCAGTACGCCCAGGCGCGGCGGCCCGTCGTCACGGAAGCGCCCGTCAGCCCTCGCCCGCGACCGACCTCACGGTGCGTCGAACGCCAGCCACCACAGCAGCGCGCTCAGCGACATCCCGTCGGTGACGCCCCCTGACCGCACGAGCTGGCGCACCCGCGCGACCGGCAGCCACTCGACGCGCTCGGACTCGCCCGGGTCGGAAGGCTCGCCGACGTGCGTCGCGCCGTCGGCCACGAACAGCTCGAAGCGCTGGTCCGACAGCCCGTTGGTCGGGTGGTACCCGTGCAGCCGCCGCAGCGGTCCGGGGCGCCAGCCGGTCTCCTCGAGCACCTCGCGCGCGGCGGCCTCGGCGGGCGTCTCTCCCACGTCGACGCCGCCGGCCGGCACCTCCCAGCCCCAGGTGCCGGTGATGAACCGGTGCCGCCGCAGCAGCAGCACGCCGCGCTCGGGATCGGCGACGACCACCCCCGCCGCCGGCCGGGGCAGGCGCACGACGTGGTGGTCGAAGCGCGCGCCGCCCGGCACCTCGACGTCGACCAGGCGCAGCGACACCCAGTCGCTGTCGTAGAGGGATCGCTCGCCGTGCTGGATCCACTCCACGACCGGCGAGGCTAGACGGCGGAGTGCTGCTGCTGGCGGGAAGCGGGCCCGCAAGACCGTGCCGGACCTCGTCGGCTCCTGGACGCGGACGCGGAGAGCGCGGCCTGAGCCCGCGGGACCTCGACGAGGGCGACGTCCGGGTCCGGCCCGGGCGCAGCTCCCGTCCCCGCACCAGGACGCGACCTGCCCACGGGGACGCCGCTCCCGCCGACCTGCTGAGCGTCGACCACGGGCGATACCCGTCGGCAAGGGCCGCCTTCTGTCCGCCGGGGTGCGACCACCTGGCCGGAACCCCCGGCTGCGCTACTGACGCAGACGCGACGGAGGCCGCGCCGGCTCGGACGCGGCCTCCGGGGAGGTAGCGGCTACTCGACCTGGTGCCGGCGGTGCGCACCGAGGGCGACCAGCAGTCCGATCAGCCCCAGGCTGAGGCCGAGACCGGCCAGCACGTCGACCGCGCTCCCGGTGAACGGCAGGCTGCGCGGCAGCTCCGTCTCGTCGTCTGCGAACGGCGGCGTCGACGGCAGCGGGCTGGGCGAGGTGCTGGGCGACGGGCTCGGGCTGGGCACCGGCACCTCCCCCTCGCCGGGGTCGGTGTCCCCACCGTCGATCGGCTGGTTCACCCCGGTGACGGCGGTGTCGGTGTTGTTCGCCGGCGTGGGGTCACCCGGCAGCGGAGCGGTGGCTGTATTCGTCACGGACGACGCCGTGTACGTCTCGGCCAGCTCCGCGCTGACCAGCAGGGTGGCGGTCTCACCGGGTGCGAGCGCTCCGGCGTACGCGCAGTCGACCGTGGTCCCGGTGGCGCAGACGAAGCCGTCGCCGACGATGCCCACGAGCGTCAAGCCGGTCCCCAGCGGATCGGTGACCGTGAAGCCGGACGCGCTCGCGCTCCCGGCGTTGGTCACGTCGATCCGCCACGTGACCACCTCGCCCGGCAGGACGGCGAAGGACGGGCCGCTCTTGGCCAGGACCAGGTCAGCCGGCCCGGTCGGCCGGTCGATCACGCTCACCAGGGTGTCGGTGTTGTCCGCCGGCGTGGCGTCGGTGGGGCTGACGACGACGACGTTCGTCATCGAGGCGCCCGGGATGCCAGCAGGCACCGAGCCGAGCACCGTCACCGCAGCACTGGCCCCCGGTGCCAGCAGCCCGGTGTAGGTGCAGGCAACGGTTGCCGCAGTGCAGGTGAAGCCGCTCCCCGAGACCGAGACCAGGTTCACTCCTGCGGGCAGCGTGTCGGTCACGGTGAAGCCGGTCGCGCTGCTCGGCCCCTTGTTGGTGACGGTGAGGGTCCAGGTCACCGCGCTGCCCGGCGCGACGCTCGCCGGCCCGGTCTTCTGGACCGCCAGGTCCGGCGGGTCGCTCTGCGGGATGACCGGCGGAACGTACGGCGCGCTCACGATCGTGGTGGCAGACGAGGTGTCGTTGGTCTGGTTGCTGTCGCCCTGGACCGAGACCGTCGCGGTGTTGAGCATGCTCCCCGCTGCGGTGAAGGTGGCCGGCAGCGCGATCGTCCTGGTGGCGCCGACGGCAAGGTCGTCATCGGTGGTGCAGGTGACGGTCGAGCCGGAGACCGTGCAGTCGAAGCCGTCACTCAGCGTCGGCGTCACCGTCACGCCGGCAGGAAGCGTGTCGGTCACCGTGATCGGCGAGGTCGCCGCTGCGGTGCCGACGTTCTTCACCGTCAGCGTGTAGTCGCCCGCCTGACCCGTCGTACGTGTCGCGGGAGCGGCCTTGGTCAGGCTGAGATCAGGGGCGGTCGTCGTGGCTGCCGGGCCGTTGGTCGTGGCCTGGTCCGAGAGCGTGACGGAGGTGCTCCCCACCTTGCTCAGCACCGCCGTGAAGGTGTTCACCACGCTGCTGGCGACCGCGGGTCCGTATCCGGAGATCTCGAAGTCGCAGGTGAACGAGTCTCCTGCGGCCAGCGTCGGCGGCACGGCGCAGGCCACCAGCGCGTCCACCACGCTGCCGTAGGAGTCCGTCAGCGCACCGACGGTCACCTCGACGCTGCTGGTGTTGGTGACGACGGCCCGGAAGCCGACGTCCGCACCGACCGTCGGCGCTGTCTCCATCTCGTTGTACGTGTCGTCGCCGTCGGCGTCGACCGTCTTGTCGACCGTGCCGGACAGGACCGGCGGGGTCGCACAGGCCTGGACCCAGATCACCTTGGACTTGCTGACGACTTCGTCGACCGTGACGTCGATCTTCACGTGGTAGCCCTGCTGCTCGGACAACGTCAGGCCGGACGTGTCGAGGGTGTACGCGACGGCCTTCTCCAGCTGGTTGCCGGACAGGCCGGTGAAGGTCACCGAGGTCGGCGCGCCGTCGTGGTCAGGCGTGGCGGGCACCGCCGACGTCCCGCTCGGGGGCTGCGCTGTGAAGACCACCGTCGCGGTGTGCGTCTCGGGGGTCGTGCCGAAGTTGAAGAACTCCACCGTGAGGCCGCATGCCTGGTGGGGGTGGTTGCTGTTGCCTCCGTCGAGCTCGACACCGTCGATCTTGATGGTCCCGGCGCTGGGAGCGGCAACGGCAGCCGAGGTGAAGGCAAGTCCGCCCACCCCGGCGGACAGGGCGACCAGCGAACTGGCCACCAGCAGGTGCAGACCTGTGCGCCGCGAGCCGCGGCTGGGGAGCTTCATGTCCGGTCCGTCCGTCGGGTGCCTCTCGGCACGCGCTCTGTCGACGGGTCGGTCTCGCCCTTGGCTCCCCGAGCTGTCTAAGCGACCGGATGTCTCCGTGCACCGGTGTGGTGTCGGTGGGGACAGCTCGGATCACTGCCCCCCCGCCGGCCGCCTCCCGGCGGCCCGGCAGGTCCTGCCGTACAGGACCCATGCTGACCCCTTCATCCCGAGGCCGCGTGAGCCCTTGGTCCCTCATCGCTCACGCCCCGGAGTCAGGCGCTGACGGGCTGCTCGGGGATGTCGGCACCGGCCATCGCGATGGTCTTCTCGACCTCCTCGCGCCGCACGAGCAGCTCGCGCTTCTCCATGTCGATGAGGTCGGCGAGGTCCTCGTCCTGCTTCATGAGCGCGGCCAGGTCGACGCCGGCCATGTCGAGCACGCCCATGTCCTGGAAGGCCGCCTGCACCTTGGGGCCGAACAGCCCGATGTCCTTGACGCACGGCGCGATCCGGCTGAACAGCAGCGACTGGAAGAGCTTGAAGTACTGGGAGTTCTCGACCGACTTCATCGACTCCTCGACGTCGAAGCCGAGGTTCTGCCACACCTCCTGCTGGCGGAAGCGGTCGCGCATCAGGTAGCAGCCCTCGACGACGAAGTCCTCGCGCTCCTCCTTCTCCTTGCTCGACAGCTCGGCGTAGTAGTCGCGCAGCGCCAGCCGGCCAAAGGCGACGTGGCGCGCCTCGTCCTGCATGACGTAGGCCAGGATCTGCTTGGGCAGCGGCTTGTCGGTCATGTCCCGCAGCAGCCCGAAGGCCGCGAGCGCGAGACCCTCGATGAGCACCTGCATCCCGAGGTAGGGCATGTCCCAGCGGCTGTCGGACAGCGTGTCGTCGAGCAGCGCCTTGAGGTGCTCGTTGATCGGGTAGAGCAGGCCGACCTTCTCCTGCAGGAAGCGGGCGTAGGTCTCCGCGTGCCGCGCCTCGTCCATCGTCTGGGTGGCCGCGTAGAACTTCGCATCGAGATCCGGCACGGACTCGACGATCTTGGCCGAGCAGATCATCGCGCCCTGCTCGCCGTGCAGGAACTGGCTGAACTGCCACGAGGTCATGTGCTGCTTGAGCTCACCGACGGCGCGCCGGTCGTCCTTGATCTTGTCCCACTGCGGGGTGCCGTAGATGGCGATCGTCTCGTCGGGCAGGCCCAGGACGTCCATCGGGTCGACCTCGATGTCCCAGTCGATCCGGTGCACCTGGTCCCACTGCTTGTCCTTGCCCTTCTGGTAGAGCGACAGCAGGCGGTCGCGCCCGTCGTCGTACTCCCAGGTGAAGCGGGAGGCGCCCTGCATCTCGACGTCCCACGTCGCGTGCTCGGCCGGGATCGTGTAGAGCTCGTGCGTCGTCATGCGGAGGGGCTCCCTGGCAGTAGTGCGTCGACGAGACGGGCGATGTCGGCGGCGACCTGGTCGGGTCGACCGCCGGGCAGGACGAGGTGGGACAGCGTCAGCCGGTTCACGGCGTCGGCGACGAAGCAGACCCGCTCGGCGGGCAGCTCCGGCCAGTGCTCGGACAGGTACGACACGCAGTGCTCGCGCGCGGCGGTCAGCAGTGCCTCCGAGCGCGTGGTGAGGAACGGCAGCAGGCCGCCGGAGTCGTCGGTGAGCACCGCCTTGAGCAGCGGGTTCGACCCGGCCTCGGTGAGGGTGAACTCGGTGGCGGCGCCGACGGCCTCCCCCGGGCTGCCGTCGTGGCCGACCATCGCGGCGTCGGCGCCCTGCATGTAGCGCTCGGCCTCGCGCATCGCGAGGGCCTGGGCAAGGGCGTCCCGGCTGCCGAACTCGTAGTAGAGGGTCTGCCGGCTCACCCCGGCCGCGCGGGCGACGTCGACCATCCGCAGCTTGTCCCAGGGCGCTCCGGACAGCACGGCCTCGGCCGCGGCGTCCAGCAGCAGGTCCCGGGTGGTGTGCACTCGGTCACACTGACACAGAAGGCCTTCGTGTCAAGACAGGTCGCCCCGCGGCGTCAGGTCTCGACGCGTGCCCCCCGCACGACGACGACGCGGTCCGTGCGCCGCAGCTTGACGTCGGTGTCGCTGTTGAACAGCGTCGTGGCGCCGTCGCGGAGCACGGCGACGACCAGGTCGCGGCAGGCCCGCGGGGCCAGCCCGACCTCCTCGCGCAGCACGTCGCGCTCGGCCAGCTCGAGCCCCTGCCCCGGCACGAGCAGGTCTTCGAAGATGGCACCGGTGGACGGGCTCGAGGCGGCCACGCCGAGCAGCCGGCCGGCCGCCTCGGAGGACACGACGACGCCGTTGGCCCCACCGTCGCGCAGCAGGGTCGCGTTCTCGGACTCGCGGACGGCCGCCACGATGTAGGCCTTCGGGTTGTGCCGCCGCACCGTCAGCGTCACCAGGACCGCCGAGTCGTCCTTCGGGACCGCCACGATGACCCGGACGGCGTGCTCGACGTCGGCCCGGCGCAAAACGTCCGCCCGCGTCCCGTCGCCGTTGATCGCCGCGATGCCGTCGTCACTGGCATCGGCGATGTGGTCCGGATCGTTGTCCACCACGACGATCTGCGACTTCTCGGCGCCGTCGTCGAGCAGCGCCCGGACCGCACTGCGACCCTTCGTGCCGTAGCCGACGACGACGGTGTGCTCACGCAAGTGGGACCTCCAACGCTTCTGCCGCAGCTGCTCCCGGGTGCGCTGCGTGAGCACCTCGAGGGTCGTGCCGACCAGGATGATGAGGAACAGCACGCGCAGCGGCGTGATGACCAGGATGTTGACCAGCCGCGCCTCCGGGGTGACCGGCGTGATGTCGCCGTAGCCGGTCGTGGAGAGCGTGACGGTCGCGTAGTACAGCGCATCGAGGAAGGTCAGCCGGTCGGTGTCGACGTCGCGGTAGCCCTCGCCGTCGATCCACACGATGAGGGCCACGGAGAGCAGCACGCCGAGCGCGATGAGCACCCGCTTGGCCACCGCCCACACCGGACCGACCTCGGGCGCCGGCAGCACGATCGCCGCGCTCATGCGGCCGCTCGAGCGGCCGCTGGAGTGAGGCGCGCGCCGGCCGGCCCGCTCGAAGCCGGGCATGGGCAGCCCCGGGGCGTCCTTGGTCACCGGGCGAGCGTAGGTCGCCCGGTGCGCGACGACGGCCTGCGACCCGCGAGGATGCCGACGTGGAACCCGCACCCGCTCATGACCTGGACGACCACCCGGGCGACCCGGTCGTCGTCGAGAACTGGCTGGGCGCACCCGCCCTGTCCTACGCCCGGCGGCCCCCGACGGTGCTGGACGTCCTCGACCGCGCGGTGCGCCGCTGGCCCCACCGCACGGCCTTCGTCGACGTCGACGGCGAGTCCGTGACGTACGAGGAGCTCGCGGGGCGCGTGGAGACGGCAGCGGCCGCGCTGCACGCCCGCGGACTGCCGCCCGGGTCCTCGGTCGCGGTCGCCTCCGGCAACACCCTGGACCTCGCGGTCCTCATCTTCGCCTGCGCACGAGCCGATCTGGTGATGGTCGGCCTCAACACACGGCTGGCTCCGCCGCAGTGGACCTACATGCTCGAGCACTCCCGGACCCGGCTGTCCCTGGCGAGCGCCCCCTACCTGGACGCGCTCCCCGGGGCCGAGCCGCTGGCCGAGGCGCTGCGCGAGGGCGAGCCGCGGAGCTGGTCGTACCAGCAGCAGCAGCAGCCGGCGGAGGACGCGACGTACGCCGTCGTCTACACCTCCGGCACCACCGGCCGACCCAAGGCCTCGCAGGTCGTGCACCGCTGCTCGGTGCACTCCGGCATGAGCTACCAGCGGCTGCTGCGGCTGGCGCCCGAGGACGTCACCGCCGTGCTCTTCCCGCTCTACTACATCTCCGCCATGCACGCGCACGTGCTGCCGGCGATGCTCGCCGGCGCGTCCTGCGTCCTGGTCGACACCACCTCCCCCAAGGAGTACGTCGGGCTGCTGCGTCGGCACGCCGTCACCTGGGCGTACGCCGTGCCGTCCTGGTGGCGGCTGTGCCTGCGGGTCCCGGAGCTGACGGCGAACTCCCTGCCCGCGCTGGTGCGGGTCGCCGCCGGTGGTGCGCCGTTCCCGTCCGACCTGCAGGCCGGGCTGCGCGAGCGGCTGCCGCAGGCGCGGCTGTTCGACGTCTACGGGCTGTCCGAGACGCACTCCCCCGGCTGCATCGCCACCGACGACGACCTGCGCGCCCGGCCGGGCAGCGTCGGCCGGCCACTGGACTGCATGGAGGCCGAGGTGCGGGACGACGACGGGAGCGCACTGCCCGCCGGCCGACCGGGCCGCCTCTGGCTGCGCGGCTCGCTCGTGACCACCGGCTACGCAGGCGATCCCGAGGCGACGGCCGAGGCAGTGGTGGACGGCTGGTTCGACACCGGCGACGTCGCGCGACTCGACGCCGACGGGCGGGTCACCGTCCTCGACCGCACCAAGGACATGATCAACCGCGCCGGCACGAAGATCTTCTCCGCTGAGGTGGAGGAGCTGCTGCGCCGGCATCCGGCCGTAGCGGACGCTGCCGTCGTGGGTATGCACGACGCGCTCGCGGGCGAGGCGGTGGCGGCCTTCGTCGTCGCGACCGCGCCGGTGACCGCCGCGGAGGTGCGCGCGTGGGTGCGGGAGGGGATGGCCGACTACGCCGCACCCAAGGTCGTCGAGCTCGTCGACGCGCTGCCACGCAACGCAGTCGGCAAGACCGACAAGGCCGAGCTCCGGTCCCGGCTGGGCGCCGGGCCGCCGCCGGAGGTCGGCGCCGCGGGCCCGGTCCCCGCCCGGGAGGTCGATGCGCCCGCGGTTCTGCACGCCCTGGCCGAGCCGCACCGCGCCGCGATCGTGCGTCTGCTGCTGGACCGCCAGCTGCCCGTGCGCGACCTGGTCGCCGTCACCGGCATGGCGCAGCCGCTGGTCTCCCACCACCTGCGGGTGCTGCGCGAGGCGGGGCTGGTCGACGCCACCGTGCGGGCCAACCTCACCGTCTACCGGCTGCGGCCCGACGTGCTGGCCGAGCTCGCTGCCCGGCTCACCTCGATGGCCGAGCGCGCCGCCGGGACGGCGCGCACCACCCCGTGGTGAGTCCGGCGCGAAAGCCCAGGACGGCCGGGCGCGCCTGCGCTCCGCAGGTGGAGAGCGACAGCGCGGGCGGACTGCTCCAGGGACGGCGCCTGGTGGTCACGGGGGTGCTGACCGAGGCGTCGCTGGCGAGCGCGGTGGTCCGCCTGGCCGTCGAGCAGGGCGCCGAGGTGCTGCTCACCTCGCCGCTGTGCCGGGGGCTGTCGATCACCAGCCGGATGGCACCGCGGCTGGGCGTCGAGGCCGACGTGGTCGAGCTCGACGTGACGCTGCCGGACGACCTGGCCCGCCTGCCGCAGGCCGTCCGAGACGCCGGCTGGGATCGCGTGGACGGCGTCGTGCACGCCATCGCCTACCTGCCGGAGGTGGACCGGTCCGGCGGCTTCGCGTCCCTGCCGTGGCCGGCCGTTGCGGAGACCTTCCAGACCGCCGCGTGGTCCCTCGCGGCGCTGACCGGGGCGCTGCGGCCCCTGCTGCACGCGGGCTCCTCCGTCGTGGCGCTGTCGTCCGACACCACCCGGGCCTGGCCGGGGCAGGACTGGCTGGGCGTGGCCCGCGCCTCGCTGGAGTCGGTTGTGCGCTACCTCGCCCGCGACCTCGGACCGGACGGCATCCGCGTCAACGTCGTGTCCTGCGGACCGCAGAGGACGCTGCTGGCCAAGGCGGTCCCCGGGCACGCCGCGCTCGCGGCAGGCTGGGACGAGCGGGCGCCGCTGGGCTGGGACGCCGGTGACCGCACCGCCGTCGCCCGGGCGGTCGTCGCCCTGCTGTCGGACTGGCTCCCGGCGACCACCGGCTCGGTGGTCCACGTCGACGGAGGCGCGCACGCGGTAGGCACGGCGCAGTAACGTGAGTTGATGAGCCCTGACCCCGCGCTCGACAGCGGCCCCGTCGTGAGCGCCGCCGCTGACCTGGCTCGCGAGCTCGCCGCCGACGCGGGCCGGCTCGAGCAGGAGGGCGTCGAGCGGTCGTTGATGGACCGGATGGCCGACGCCGGACTGCTGGCAGTGTCCGGCCCGTCCGCGCTGGGCGGCGCCCCACCCGCCGAGCAGCGACGGGTCGCCGAGCTGCTGGCCGGAGCCAGCCCCGACGCCTGGTTCGTGTGGTTCCAGCACGGGCCCGTGGTCCGGATGCTCAAGGCCAGCGAGAACACCGCGCTGGTCGAGGAGCACCTGCCCGCGCTGTGCGCGGGACGCGAGCTCGGCGGCGTCGCCTGGAGCCACCTGCGCACCGCCACGCCGACGGTCACTGCGACCCGCGTGGACGGCGGCTGGTCGCTCAGCGGCTTCCAGCCGTGGTGCACCGGCTGGGGCCTGATCGACGTCGTCATGGCAGGCGCACTGGTGCCGGGCACCGACGAGGTCGTCTTCGGGCTGGTGCCGGCCGGCGACCGCCCGGAGCTGCGCAGCGCCGGCGAGCTGCGGCTGGCCGCGATGTCGGGGACCTCCACCCACGCGCTGCGGCTCGACGGGCTGGTGCTGCCCGACCGGGACGTCGTCCTGCACACCGCACGCGGGCCATGGGCGCACGCCGACCAGGCGCTGAACGCGAACGTGCAGCCGTCGACCTTCGGCATCGCCCTGGCCGCCCTGGACCTGCTGCAGGAGCGCGAGCCGAACACCGCGGACGCCCTGCGCGGGCGCGTCCTCGACGTCCGCACGCGCGCCTACGCGTTGCTCGACGAGGTCGAGGTCACCGAACGGCTGGACGAGCGGCTGGCGCTGCGGGCGCAGGCGCTGCTGGTGGCTCTCGAGTGCTGCACCGCGCTGCTGGCCGCCCGGGGAGGTCAGGGCATGGACCTGCGCGAGCCGGCCCAGCGCCTGCTGCGCGCCGCCGCCTTCCAGCTCGTGCACGCGCAGGCCGCGCACGTGCGGGCGGCCACGCTCGATGCCCTGGTGGCGTGAGCGCCGCACGGCAGTCCGGCCCTGACGCCCTCGTTGAGGAGCTCGTCGGCGGCTCTTCGGTCCGCTGCTACGCCGAGCGTCCGCACTCGGTGGTGCAGGTGCTCGAGGAGGCGCTCGCGCGGTCGGCTGACGACGTGCTGCTCGTCGACCCCGCGCTCGGCACCAGCACGACGTACGACGGCTTCGCGCGCCTGGTCGAGGGCGCGGCGGCGACCCTGCGCGGCCGGGGCCTGCGGACGGGCGACCGGGTCGCTGTCCTGGCCCGCAACGGGCTCGAGGCCGCGGTCGCCATCTGGGCCTGCGCGCGGGCAGGCCTGGTCCACGTCGGACTGCCCGTGGACGCACCTGCGGCGCGCGTCGCGGCGCTGCTCGAGCTGACCGGGGCGGCGCTCCTGCTCGTGCAGCCCGAGCTCGAGGCGGTCGCGCGCGAGGCCGCCGGCGACGTGCCGGTCGCTGACGCGGCTGACGTGCTGCTCGGCGTCGAGATGGCCTGGCAGCACGGCGGACCGCTCCCCGACCAGGACGCGACGTACTCCCTCATCCCGACCAGCGGGACGACGGGGGCGCCGAAGGCGGTGCGGGTCACCGGGCGGATGTCCGGGCACGCAGCCGTCGCGTACGTGCGCACCCTCGGCCTGACGCCGGCCGACCGCACCCCGATCCACCTCCCCTTCGCCTGGGTGTCCGGCCACGTCACCCAGCTGACGCCGGCGATGCTGTCTGGCGGCTCGGCCGTGACGATGGCGACCTTCAGCGCCCCGCGGCTCGTGCACGTCGCCCGTGAGTACGCCGCCACCTGGCTCGACGTGGTGCCCAGCATCTGGGAGATGCTGCTGCGCACCCAGGGCTTCTCGGCCGAGCGGCTGCCTCAGGTTCGGCTGGCGGTCTTCGGCGGCGCACCCGCGCCGCCCGGGACGCTCGACCGGGTCCGCGAGCGGATGCCGCAGCTGCGGCTGTTCGACGTCTACGCACTGTCCGAGACCTGCGCGCCGGTGACCGTCCTGGCCGACGCGGAAGCCGGCCGCCGGCCCGGCAGCGTCGGGCGCCCGGCGCCGTACGTCGACCTGCGTGTGGTGGCCCCTGACGGGACCGATGTCGCGCGCGGAGAGCCGGGCGAGGTGTGGGTGCGCTCGCCCGCCGTGACCCCCGGCTACTGGGGCCAGGCGACGGCACTGGCCGTGTGCGACGGGTGGTTCCGCACCGGCGACCTGGGTCGGATGGATGACGAGGGCTACCTGTTCGTGGGCGGCCGCGCCGTCGACCTGATCATCCGGGGCGGCGTCAACATCTACCCGGCCGAGGTGGAGCGCGCCCTGCTGGCGACGGGCCTGCTCGCGGACGCCGTGGCGATCGGGGTGCCCTCGCCGGTCACCGGGCACAACGTCGGTGCCGTCGTGGTCGCCCGGCCGGGCGTGGCGCTCGAACCGGCCCGGCTGCAGGTCGCCGTGCGCGACGCGCTCGGCGCGCACGCCGTCCCGCGCCCGTTGCGCGTCGTGGACGCACTGCCCCGCAACCGCAATGGCAAGGTCGACCGGGCGCAGGCGCTGGCGCTGCTCACCCGCAGCTAGGCGGTCAGCACCCGCTCGAGCACCGCGGCCTTCATCCGGACGAACGCCGGGTCGGCGAGAACGGCACGGCCCCGGCCGGTCCCGAACGGCACCGGCTGGGTGTCGACGACGGTCGCGGGCCGGTTGGACAGCAGGCACAACCGGTCTCCGAGCAGCAGCGCCTCCTCCACGTCATGCGTCACCAGCAGCGTGGTCGTCGGCCGCTCGGCGAGCAGCTCGAGCAGCCACTCGTGCATGCGCAGCCGGGTCTGCGCGTCCAGGGCGCCGAACGGCTCGTCGAGCAGCAGCACCGGCGGGCGGTTGGCCAGCACCTGTGCGATCGAGGCGCGCTGGCGCATCCCGCCGGACAGCTGCTTGGGGAGGGCGTCGGCGAAGCCGTCCAGACCGGTGGCCGACAGCAGCTCGTCGACGACCTCGCGCACCTCCGCGGCCGGACGCCCCGACGCCGCCGGCCCGAAGGCCAGGTTGTCGCGCAGCGGCAGCCACGGGAACAGCCCGCCCGCCTGCGCGACCATCCCCCGCTGCGGCGACGGGCCGCTGACGGGCCGGCCGTCGAGCAGCACCTCGCCGGAAGTCGGCGGCTCGAAGCCGGCGAGCACGCGCAGGAGCGTCGACTTGCCGCAGCCGCTCGGCCCGAGCACCGCGAGCACCTGCCCCGCCTGCGCCTCCAGGTCGATACCGTCGAGGACCACGAGGTCGCCGAAGGCCTTCCCCAGCCCCCGGGCGACCAGGGTGCCGCTCATGCGTCGGCCCAACGGACCCAGCGGCGGGTCGCCAGCCGCAGCAACACGTCCGCGACCAGGCCGACCGCGGCGAAGACCAGGATGCCGACGACGACCTGGTCGGTGCGGCCGCTCTCGCGGGCGGCGTTCATCATCGCGCCGACGCCGGAGGTCGTGCCGGACAGCTCGCCGACGATGACGACCGTCCAGGCCAGCGTCAGCGACAGGCGCAGGCCGGTGACGACCTCGGGCAGCGCGCTCGGCAGGTAGACCTTGCGCCACAGCCACCGCCGGGGGGTGCCGAGCATCTGCGCCGTCTCGACGTACGAGCGCGGGACCCGGGACGTCGCGTCGCCCACCGCGACGAGCACCGGCCACAGCGCGCCGATGAAGATGAGCGCGCGCGCCGCTCCCTCCCCGATGCCGAACCAGACCAGCGCGAGCGGCAGCCACGCGAAGATCGGGACGGCGCGCAGGGCGTTCAGCACCGGGTCGAGCAGGTCGCGGGCCAGCGCCGACAGCCCGAGCATCAGGCCGACCAGGGTGCCCACGCCGACCGCGAGCAGCCAGCCGATCCCGGCCCGACGCAGGCTGGACAGCAGGTGGTCCCCGCCGGCGCCGGTGAAGGGCACCACCCCCGCGAGCGTGAGAGTGCCTGTGTCGCCGAAGAAGAACTCCCAGAGCTGCTCCGCGACGACGCTGGGCGGCGGCAGCAGCCGCGGCGACAGCAGCTCCACCTCGGCGACCACCTGCCACAGCCCGAGCAGCACGAGCGGGACGACGAAGCCGAGCAGCCGGCGCCACCGGGTGGCGCGCCGCGCGGGACGGCCGTCACCCTGCGCGGCGACGACCGCGTCCTCGAGCAGGGCAGCGGACACGAGCGCTAGACCGTCCAGTACTCGCGGGCGAACAGCACCTCGACGTCGGGCTTCTCAGCGATGGCGCCCTGGTCGAGGAGCATCTGTGCGGCACCCTCGATCTGCGCGACCCGGTCGTCGTCGAACTCCCAGCGCGCGCCGACGTTGTCGAGCACCGTCTCGTAGGTCTCCTGCGAGAAGCCGAACTGCGTGACGAGCAGGTCCTGCCAGACCTTCTCGTCGTTGGTGCCGCCCGGGCTCAGGTACTCGGCGGCGTCCTTCTGCATCTGCACCACCGCGCGCACGACGTCGGGCCGCTCCTCGAGCACCTTGGCCGAGGCCCAGTTGGCGGTGTTGAAGTCGCCCACCGGCGTCCGGGCCGCCTCGGGCAGCCGGATCCCGTCCGCCTCCACGATGGCCTGGGTGACCGGCGGCTCGGAGCCCATGAAGGCGTCGACGTCGCCGCGCGCGAAGGCGGTGACGTGGTCGGCAAAGCCGAGCGGGACGGCCTCGACGTCCTTGCCGAGCTCCAGGCCGGCCTCGCGCAGGACGTCGTTCAGGATGAGCACCTGCAGGGTGGGCGGCGGCACGGCGATCCGCTTGCCGCGCAGGTCCTCCACCTTCTCCACGACGCCCTTCTTGCCGCACAGGCCGAGCCCCCCGCGCGAGATCATGCCGATGATCTTGGACGTGATCGGCGTCTGGCCCGGCTGCAGGGACAGGATCGGGGTGTACGGCGCGAGCAGGCCGAAGTCGAGTTGACCGGCCTCCAGAGCGTTCTGGATCTCGGTCGCGCTGGCCACCGGCGTCACCTCGACGGTGATGCCCTCCGGGGCGAAGCGCGACCAGTAGAGCGCGGACGACGCGTGGTTCTTGGAGTAGACGCAGGTCCGGACGGTGTACGGCTCGAGCGCCTGCGCGCTGGACGACGCGGTCGCCCCGCGCGGGGCGACGGCGGTCTCGTCGCCGCCGCAGCCGCCCAGCAGCAGCGAGGCGCCGACGCCGGCGCCGAGGCCGAGGAAGCCGCGGCGGGACAGCGGGAGGCGGGCAGCAGGCACGGGGGACTCCTGGATCAAGGGGGGTCGGAGTCGATATCAAAGCAGATGCATGAGGCGCAGCGCGCCCGGTCGCGGTCCACCCTGGCCAATGCTCGTCGCGGATCCCGCGACTGACGCACGGGACCGGGCCCCGAGCAGGCAGGATGACGAGGTGGACCGCGACGGCTGGATGGACCTGCTCGACCTCGACGAGGACGAGGTGCCGCGCCTGCTCGTGCTCGAGGGCACGTGGTGGCGGCAGAAGGCGCTCGACACCCGGCTCCCACTGCTCGAGGAGGTCCGCGAGCTGGGCATGCCCGACCTGTGGCACGGCTGGTACGGCGACATCCCGGTGGCCTACTGCCCCGCGTACGGCGCCTCGCGGGCGGTCGAGCCGGTGCACGTGCTGGGCATCATCGGGACGACCAACGTGGTGCAGATCGGTTCCTGCGGGAGCCTGCAGCCCGACATCGTGACCGGTGACATCGTGCTGTCCGAGCGGGCGCTCATCGGCGAGGGCGCGTCGCAGTACTACGGCGGCAAGGGCATGGCAGAGGCCAACGCCGGTCGCGTCGCGCGGGCGGCCGCACTGTTCGCCGCGCGCGACACCTACGTCCACCGCGGCAGCACCGTGACGACCTCGGCGCTGCTGCAGCAGCCGCGCTCGCTGCTGCGCACCTGGGCCGCCGCCGGGCACCTCGCCGTCGACATGGAGACCTCGGCGGTCTTCTCGGCCGCGCGCGCGTTCCGGATGCGCGCCGCGTCGCTTCTGTTCGTCTGGGACGAGGTCCCCGGCCGCGGGTGGACCGACTCGTTCACGGCGGAGGAGGAGCGGGCCCAGGCCCGGGCCGGCGCCGCCGTCTTCGAGGTCGCGCTCGAGCTGGCCTGACCCGCGGACGGGCCTAGGCGGGCGACGCGTGCGGCAGGTGCGCGTGCGCGCCGACTGCCCGCGCCACGAGCGCGGCGACGGCCACCTCGACGGGGCGCGCGGCGCGCAGCACCTCCGACACCGGCAGCCCTGGCTCGGCACCAGGCGGGCCCGTCAGCGCCCACAGGCCCGGTGCGGCGTGCGCGGCCAGCACCCAGCCGACCGGCACGGCGACGGGTGACGCCGCGGTCAGTACCCGGGCGTCGTCCAGCTCGGTGAGCACGCCGTCGCGCAGCCCGCCCGCGGCCACCACCAGCAGCTGCTCCCGGACCGCGCCGGCCACCACCGGCAGCGACTCGGGCAGTCCCCAGCCGGGCAGCAGCTCACCGACCACGGTGCCCGTCTCGACGACGGGTGCGGTACGAGACCCGCTGCTCCGCAGACGCTCTGGGGACCAGCCGCGCACGTAGGCGTCGGCCAGACCGGTGGCGCAGGCGTACGACGCCGGGGTGGCGCGGACGCCCGTCAACCGGGCCACGAGCGCGTCGTGCACGGTCAGCAGCACGCCGTCTTCGACGGTCGTGCGCTCGGGCGCGACGACCATCAGCCCCAGCCAGTCGGCGGGCGGCACCGCGTCCGCCACCTCGCGCAGGACCTCGTGCGCCGCCGCCGCGCAGGCGTCGAGGGCGTCCCCGACGCCGGTCCGGACGGCCGAGGCGACCACGGCGCCGGATACGTCGAGGGCCCGCGCCGCGACCTCGCCGGCGACGACGTCCAGCAGCGCGACGCGCAGCACCTAGCTGACGTCCCGCAACAGCTGGAGCGTGGCCTCGCGGACCGGTGCGGTCTGGGCCTGGACGAGGTGGAAGACCGCCTCACGCGCGAGCCGCTGAGGGGCGGCGTCGAGGGCCATCGCCCTGCCGCCGGTCGCCGCGACGAGCGCCGTCGTCGCCCGGACCGACAGGTCGAGCGCCGCGGCCCGCACGGCCAGGCGGTCGTCGAGCTGCTCCTGGGCAGGGACGTCGTCCATCAGGACGTACGCCACGCGGCGGAGCCGGTCGCCCTCGCGCCCGAGCTGCTGGGCCAGCGCGGCCGCGGTGGCGTCGCCGCGTCGCGCCGCGGTGTCGTCCAGGCGGCGCACCGCCTCGCGCTGCAGGCCGAAGGTGTGCGGCCCGACGTTCGCGGTCTTCGCAGCGTCGGCGGCCAGCCACTGCCCGGTCGGCTGCACATCAACGACGTCCTCGTCCGCGACGAGCAGCCCGTCGAGGTCGAGCGCCACGGTCCCGGTGGCCGACATGACCGCCAGCGCGAGCGGCTCCGACGCAGTGAGCCCGTCGGTCTCGCGCGCCGGCAGCAGGACCAGCACGGTGCGGCCGTCGGGGCTCGCCCCGCCGAGCAGGAGCACGTCGCAGAGGCCCCAGCTGGTCAGCCAGCCGACGTGCCCGTCGAACCGCCAGCCGCCGTCGACCCGGGTGGCGGTCACCGCGGGCGGCCCGGGCCGCCGCAGCTGGGCGACCCCGACGCCGGCGAGCACCTCCCCGCTGCACAGGCCCGGCAGCCAGCGGTCGCGCAGCGCGGCGTTACCGGACGCGGTGAGAGCCGCAAGGGGCGTCGCGTGCTGGGCGGTCACGAACCAGGTCGCACCGCAGGCCCCGGCGAGCACCTCGGTGACCTCCCGCACAACCGGCGCCGGGGTGCCGCCGCCGCCGTGCGAGGGCGGGCCGGCCAGGCCGAGCAGGCCGGCCCGGGCCCAGGCGTCGACGTGCGAGCGGGGCACCACGGTGCGATCGACGGACTCGGCCGCCGGCCGCATCAGCTCGTCGGCCAGCGTGCGCGCCCGTTCCACGGGCGAGCCGGGGGCGACGAGGGGCACAGGCCGAGCCTAGGTGTCAGACGCCGTCCGCGGTGGCGCCGCCCTCGGCCACCTACTGGGCGTTCTTCTTCGCCAGGATCACGTCGACGAAGGCGCCGATCGTCTGCACGTCGGCGAGCTCCTCCTCGGGCAGCTCCACCCCGAGGGTGTCCTCGAGCTCCATCGTCAGCTCGACGAGCGACAGCGAGTCGACCTGGAGGTCGTCAACGAACGACTTGTCCTCCTGCACCTGGTCGGCCTCGACCTCGAGCATCTCGACGGCCTTCTCCCGCAGGACCTGCAACACCTCAGCGCGCTCCATGACGGCGCAACCTAGTCGAGCAGCGCCAGGTCGGCCGGGGCGGCGACCGACACTGCCCGCACCCCGGGCAGGGTGCGCTTGACCAGGCCGGTCAGCACCCCGCCGGGTCCGAGCTCGACGACCCGGTCGACGCCCAGCCCCGGCAGCGCCAGTAGCACCTCCCGCCAGCGCACCGGTGCGGTCAGCTGGCGGGACAGGGTGCCGGCGACGTCCTCGTCGTACGGCGCCGCGGTGACACCGGACAGGACCGGTACGCAGGGCAGCGCCGGCGTCACCTCCCGCAGCGCCGTCTCGAAGCGCGCGCGGGCCGGCTGCATCAGTGGCGTGTGGAAGGCGCCGCCCACCGGCAGCGGGAGCACCCGTCGGGCACCGGCCGCCCGGAGCGCCGCGCCACCCGCCGCCACGCCCTCGACGGTGCCGGACACGACGACATGCGAGGGCGCGTTGTCGTTGGCCGCCCAGCAGTCCGGCACGTCCTCCAGCACGCCGGCGACGACCTCACTGTCCAGGCCGAGGACGGCCGCCATCGTCCCGGGCCGGGCGTCCGCCGCCGCCTGCATGGCCGACGCGCGCGCCCCGACGAGCATCAGCCCGTCGTCGCAGGTGAGCGCGCCGCCGACGACCAGCGCGGTCAGCTCCCCGAGCGAGTGGCCGGCCACCGCGACGACGTCAGGCAGGCCGTGCAGCGCCTCCCAGGCCAGCACGGAGACCAGGAAGGTGGACACCTGCGCCTCGCGGGTGGCGCGCAGCTCCTCGGCATCGGCATCGATCAGCAACCGGCCCACGTCGCGCCCGAGCAGCTCGCCGGCGCGCTCGACGAACGACCAGCCGCGGGTCTCGCGCCACGGCGCACCAATGCCCGGGCGCTGGGAGCCCTGGCCGGGGAGGACGAGCGCGGTCGACACGGGGCGAGCCTGCCAGCCGCCGACCTAGGCTGTCTCCTCATGACGACGCCCGGGGACCTGTCCGACCGCCTGCGGGAGCTGTCGGCCGAGCAGCTGTCGGTCGCGCCCGCCGAGCTGCGCCCCGACGCTCTGCTGACCGACGACCTCGGGGTCGACAGCCTGGCCGCGATCGAGTGGGGCATGACCATCGAGGACGCCTTCGGCATCTCGCTGCCGGAGGACGCCTGGGAGCACGTCACGACCTACGGCAGCGTGGACGAGCTGGTCCTGCGCCTGGCCTCGGCGCAGGCCTGATGCGTCGCGCGGCCGCCCCGCGCCGGGTCGTGGTGACCGGGATCGGCGTCGTGTCGCCGGCCGGCACCGGCCTCGACGCGTTCTGGAAGGGCCTGCAGACGCCGCCGCCGGACCGGCGGGAGCGCCGCGTCGACGACTTCGACCCGTCGCCCTGGCTGTCGGGCAAGCAGGCGCGGCACCTCGACCGGTTCACCCACTTCGCCGTGGCCGCAGCCGACATGGCGCTCGAGGACTGCGGCGGTTTGCCGGACGTCGACCCCGCCCGGGCGGGCGTGCAGCTCGGCACCGGCATCGGCGGCGTCGGGACCCTCGAGACGCAGGTCGGCGTGCTGGCCGCGCGCGGCCCGGGCCGCGTCTCGCCGTTCACCATCCCCATGGTCATGCCCAACGCCGGCGCCGCCGCGGTGTCGCTGCGCCACGGCCTCCAGGGGCCCTCCGAGACCCTCACGACCGCCTGCGCCGCCGGCACCCACAGCGTCGCCGCAGGGGCGCGCATGGTCGCCGACGGCCGGTGCGACGTCGTGCTCGCGGGCGGCGCCGAGTCCTCCATGACCCCCACGACCGTCGCCGCGTTCACGGTCATGACCGCGCTGTCGAAGTCCGGCTTGTCACGGCCCTTCGACGTGGGCCGCGACGGGTTCTGCATCGCCGAGGGCGCGGCCGTGCTCGTGCTCGAGGAGCGCGAGGCAGCCCGCGCCCGCGGTGCCCGCGTATACGGCGAGGTGCTCGGCGCGGCCTCGACCTGCGACGCCCACCACATCACCGCGCCCTCCCCCGGCGGGGTCGGCGCGGCGGCCTGCATGCGCCTGGCCCTCGACGACGCCGAGCTGTCGCCCGCCGACGTCCGAGCGGTGAACGCGCACGGCACCTCGACGCCGCTCAACGACGCCGCGGAGGCCGCCGCGGTGGCGGCCGTCTTCGGCGCCGGCGCCGTGCCCGTGTCGAGCATCAAGGGCGTCACCGGGCACGGCCTCGGCGCGGCCGGGGCGCTGGAGGCGGCGAGCGTGCTGCTGTCCTTCGTGCACCACGAGCTGCCTCCGACGATGGGCACCACCCAGGTCGACCCCGAGCTCGAGATCGACGTCGTGCTCGCGCCCCGCGCCTGGGAGCCAGGCCCGACGATCAGCAACTCGTTCGGCTTCGGCGGCCACAACGGCTCGCTCGTCCTGGGGCCGGCATGAGCCTGGGTCCGGCATGAGCCTCCGGGACGACCTCGCGCTCGCGCACGAGCTGGCCGACGCCGCCGACGCGATCACCCTCGACCGCTTCGGCGCGATCGACCTGGTCGTGGAGAGCAAGCCCGACCTCACCCCCGTCAGCGACGCGGATCGCGCTGTGGAGCAGGCGATCCGGACTCGGCTGGCCTCCTCCCGCCCCGGCGACGCGGTGCTCGGCGAGGAGGACGGCGAGACCGGTACGGGCCCCCGCCGCTGGGTCGTCGACCCGGTCGACGGGACCAAGAACTTCGTCCGCGGCGTGCCGGTCTGGGCCTCGCTGGTGGCGCTGCAGGTCGACGGCGAGGTCGTCGTCGGCGTCGTCAGC
>Ga0136633_1000993_pt1 | contig 21188 bp, 17 predicted proteins | sample AntDrymeUQ832206_2_FD_105494 | JGI IMG/M metagenome (GOLD analysis project Ga0136633, IMG submission 105494) | Polar desert sand microbial communities from Dry Valleys, Antarctica - metaG UQ83 (22.06) | ecosystem: Environmental > Terrestrial > Soil > Desert | place: Antarctica: Dry Valley...
CAGGCCGAGGCCGAGCGCGAGCGGCGCGCCAAGGTCATCTCGGCGGAGGGCGAGTACCAGGCGTCCGAGCGGCTGAAGGATGCGGCCGCGGTCATGGCGCAGGAGCCGATCACGGTGCAGCTGCGCTATCTCCAGACGCTGCTCGAGATTGGCTCCACGAACAACTCGACCGTCGTCTTCCCGATTCCGATCGACATCCTCACCGCGCTCGCGAAGACGGCCCGCGGCGACGAGGGCTCGGGCTCCGGCTCAGGCTCGGCCCCGTAAGGCCAGCTCCGCAAGCAGAGCTCGTCCCGCTCGTCGACTCAGGCGAGCGGAGTCTCGTCGGCCGAGCTCGGCTGCTGCCCGTTCGACGACGGCGCTTCGTCGCCGGCACCGGCTTCGGCTTCGGCGCCCTCATCGGTCTCGGCCTCGTCATCCGAGACGACCGGCGCAAGCGCCGAGACGCGCTCGTCCCCGTCGCGTAGGCGCATGACGATGACGCCCTGCGTCGAGCGTCCGGCGAGCCGGATGCCCTCGACAGGCATCTTGATGACCGTTCCGCCCGTCGAGATGAGCATGACCTGGTAGCCCTCGCGCACGAGTCGCGCGCCCGCGAGCTCACCCTTTGCCTCCGTGAGCTGCACGGTTTTCACTCCGAGGCCTCCCCGACCCTTACGCGGGTAGTCGCGAATAGGTGTCCGCTTGCCGTATCCCTGCCGGGTGACGACAAGGAGATCCGCGTCGTCCTGGGCAACCATCGCCGCGATCACCTCGTCGCCCGAGCGAAGCGACATTCCGCGCACACCGCCCGTTGCCCGTCCCATCGGTCGTGCCTCGCGCTCATGGAAACGGATCGCCTGACCGCGTCGCGAGACGAGCATGAGATCGCTGTCGCCCGACGAGAGGAACGCCTCCACGAGCTCGTCGTCGTCCCGCAGGTTGATCGCGATGATTCCCTCCGACTTGAGCGGCGTGTTGTAGTCGGTGAACTTCGTCTTCTTGACCACGCCCTTGCGAGTCGCGAGCACGAGGTACTCCATCTCCGAGAAGTCGCGCGTGCGAATGACCGCGCGAACCTTCTCGTCCTGGCGGAACGGCAGCAGGTTCACGATCGCGCGGCCCTTGGACTGACGCGACCCGAGTGGCAGCTCGTGCACCTTGAGCCGGTAGACCTTCCCGCTCGAGCTGAAGAAGAGGATGTAGTCGTGGGTCGAGGCCACGAAGAGGTGCTCGATGTAGTCCTCGTCCTTGAGATCCATGCCCATGACGCCGATACCGCCCCGCCGCTGCTCGCGGTACGTCGTCACCGGGAGCCGCTTCACGTAGCCGGACCGCGTGATCGCGATAACCATGTCCTCCTCGGCAATCAGGTCTTCGAGCTCGAACTCACCTTCTGCACCGATGATCTCGCTGCGGCGCTCGTCTCCCTTGCCGTAGATCTCCTTGATCTCGAGGAGCTCTTCCTTGATGAGATTGGCAATGCGCGACTCGTCACCGAGCAAGGTCCGAAGCTCGCCTATGCGCTCCTGCAAATCCTTGTACTCGCCCTCCACGCGCTTTCGCTCGAGACCGGTGAGCGCCCGGAGCCTGAGGTCGAGAATCGCCTGCGCCTGAATCTCGCTCAGGCTGAACTTCTCCATCAGCCCGGCCCGTGCTTCGTCCGCATCGTCTGAAGCCCGGATCAGCCGGATAACTTCGTCTAGATGATCGAGTGCGATCAGGTAGCCCTCGAGGACGTGGGCGCGATCGAGCGCCTTGCGCAGCTCGTACTGCGAGCGCCGCGTAACTACCTCGCGCTGGAAGTCGAGGTAGTGCCGGACGAACTCGAGTAGCGAAAGCGTCCGCGGCACGCCGTCCACCAGTGCCACGGCATTGAAGCCGAACGTCGTCTGGAGGGAGGTGTGCTTGAAGAGCTTGTTTAGCGCGACCTGAGGCACGGCTTCCCGCTTCAGCTCGATCTGGATCCGCATCCCCGTCTTGTCCGAGTAGTCCTGGAGGTCCGACACCTCGGTGATGACCTTCTCGCGCACGAGATCGGCGATCTTGCTGATCACGCCGCCGTCCCCACCCTTCTTCACGCCGTACGGCAGCTCGGTCACGATGATCGCGCTCTTGCCGCCTCGCATCTCCTCGACGTGCGCCCGGGCGCGCATCACGATTCGCCCTCGGCCCGTCCGATATGCGTCACGGATTCCCGAGCGTCCCACGATGATCGCGCCGGTCGGAAAGTCGGGGCCCCTAACGTGCTTCATGAGGTCCTCGACGCTCGCAGTCGGCTTGTCGATCAGCGCCACCACGGCATCGATCGTCTCGGCGAGGTTGTGCGGCGGGATGTTGGTGGCCATCCCGACGGCAATGCCGGTCGAGCCGTTTACCAGCAGGTTCGGGAACCGCGCCGGGAGGACCTGCGGTTCGCGCCGCGACTCGTCGTAGTTCGGCACGAAGTCGACGGTGTCCGAGTCGATGTCGCGAAGCAACTCCGTCGCGAGCCTGCCCAACCGGCACTCCGTGTACCGCTCGGCTGCCGGTGGGTCGTCGTCGATCGAGCCGAAGTTTCCCTGCCCGTCGACCAACGGGTAGCGGAGCGAGAACGGCTGAACGAGTCGGGCGAGCGCGTCGTAGATCGAGCTGGAGTCATGTGGGTGGTACTTGCCCATCACGTCGCCGGTGACCCGAGCGCACTTGACATACGGCCGGTTGGGCTGATGGCCGGCGTCGTGCATGCCCCAGAGCACACGGCGGTGTACAGGCTTGAGCCCGTCGCGCACGTCCGGCAGCGCACGGCCGACGATGACGCTCATGGCGTAGTCGAGATAGCTCGAGCGCATCTCCTGCTCGAGCTCGCGCGGCTCGATTCGGCCCGCGCCGAGCGGCTCGATCACATCGGACAAAGGTCTCTCCTCGCGCGGTCAGACGTCAAGGAAGCGCACGTCCTTCGCGTTCTGCTCGATGAACAGCCGGCGCGGCTCGACCTGGTCGCCCATCAACGTCGAGAACACCTTGTCCGCCGCGGCTGCATCCTCCACCTCGACGCGCACCAGCATGCGCTTGGCCGGATCCATGGTCGTCTCCCAGAGCTGCTCGGGATTCATCTCCCCGAGGCCCTTGAAGCGGCTGATCTGCATGCCTTCCTTCGCCAGGTTCAGCGAGCCGTTGCGCAGTTGCTCGAACGTCGCCGCCTTGGCCGACTTGTTCCCGAAAGCGATTCGGAACGGGGGCAGGCCGGCGATCTCGCCGACCTTCGCGTAGGCACGCTGGACAGCGTCGTACGTGGAGGAGGCGAGCATCGCAGTCGGGAGCTCGATGTGGTGTGCTGTGCTCGTCTCCGTCTCGAACACCCGGACGCGCACCAGGTCGCCCAGCTCTTCGTCGACCGTGAGCTCGTAGCCGTTTCGGGGAAGCGACGCAATCAGCGCGGCCGCGTTCACAGAGTCGTCCTGCTCGGCCTCGACAAGCCGATGGGAAATCGCAAACCGCGCGGCTGGACCGAACTCCGCCTCGAGCTTTGCGGCCCAGGCCTCGAGGTGACCGAGCTCGCGGGAAAGCCGTGACCAGCGGGCCTGGGTGAGCACGGTCTCGAGGTCGTCCCGCGACGTCACTGTCATGTCTTTCACGCGCTCGCGAACCAAGAGCTCCTCGAGCTGCGAGTCCTTCTCGAAGTACATGCCGTGGCTTCCGAGCTTCACGTGGTAGAGAGGCGGCACCGCGATGTAGACGTGGCCGCGCTCGAACAGCTCGGGCATCGTCCTGTAGAGGAATGTAAGGACGAGCGTACGGATGTGCGCCCCGTCGACGTCCGCGTCTGTCATGACGATGACCCGGCCGTAACGCAGATTTGCGATGTCGAACTCGTCGCCGAACCCGGTGCCGATCGCGGTGATCATCGCCTGGATCTCCGTGTTGGAGAGAACCTTGTTGATCCGGTTCTTCTCCGAGTTGATGATCTTGCCGCGCAACGGCAGGATCGCCTGGTACGTGCGATCTCGCGCCTGCTTCGCGGAACCGCCGGCGGAGTCGCCCTCGACGATGAAGAGCTCCGCCGAATCGGGGTCCTTGATCGTGCAGTCGGCAAGCTTTCCCGGAAGGGACGAGTTCTCGAGCGCGCTCTTGCGGCGTGTGAGCTCTCGGGCTTTGCGAGCAGCCTGGCGCGCGCGAGCCGCTGAGACGGCCTTCGTGATGATCTGCCGCGCTTCCGCGGGATTCTCCTCGAGAAACTGAGCGAGCTGCTGGTTGACAGTCGTCTTCAGCAGGCCCTCGACCGGCGGGTTGCCGAGCTTGGTCTTCGTCTGTCCCTCGAACTGCGGATTGCGGAGCTTGACCGAGATCACCGCCGCCAGTCCCTCGCGGACGTCCTCGCCCTCGAGATTGTCCTCCTTCTCCTTGAGCAGCCCCTTGTCCCTTGCGTAGCGGTTCAGGGTTCCGGTGAGCGCCGACTTGAAGCCGGAGAGGTGCGTGCCTCCCTCGGCCGTGTTGATGTTGTTCGCGAACGAGAAGACCGACTCCACGTACGAGCTGTTCCATTGCATGGCAACTTCGACCTGACCGTCGGCGCTTTCGCCTTCGAAGAAGATGACGTGCTTGTGAACTGCGTCCTTGGACTCGTTCACGTGAGCGACGAAATCCCTGATCCCATTCTCGTAGTGGAACTCGACGGTTTGCCCAGCAGCGCGCTCGTCTATGAAGACGATCCGCAATCCCTTTGTCAGGAACGCGGTTTCGCGCATGCGCTGGATCAATATCTGCTCCTGCCAGTCGATCTCCTCGAACACCTCGTGGTCGGCCATGAAGGTGATCGTCGTCCCGGTCTCCTTCGTCGGCCCGATCGCTTTGAGGTCGGTCGTCGGCTCTCCGCGCGCGAACTCCTGCCGCCAGATCTTCCCGTCTCGGCTGACCTCGGCAGTGAGCCACTCGGACAGGGCGTTCACGACCGAGACGCCGACCCCGTGGAGCCCTCCGGAGACCTTGTAGCCCTCGCCGCCGAACTTTCCGCCTGCGTGGAGCTTCGTGAGAACGACCGTCAGAGCAGGCAGACCCTGCTCCGCCATGACGTCGACCGGAATCCCCGATCCGTTGTCATGCACGGTGACGGAGTTGTCAGGATGCAGGAGCACCTCGACGCGATCCGCGCGGCCCGCGAGCGCCTCGTCGACGGAGTTGTCGACGACCTCGAATACCAGGTGATGGAGGCCTCGAGAGCCTGTCGAGCCGATGTACATGCCGGGTCGCAGACGAACCGGCTCGAGGCCTTCCAGAACGGTGATGTCTTTTGCGGTATACGCAGCTTCAGCCATTAAAAAAGCCCTGCAAAACCACTGTTTTGCGGGCGAAGAGAAGTCTACCAGAAACCGCGGTCGGAGCGGGCCCTCGCGAGACTTGCTCGAGCGGCTCTGACGACGAGCTCACGGAGCTCCGGATCCTCGATCGCAGAGGCCGCCGAGGCCGCTTCGCGGCTCGTCTCCGGCGACGCCTGGGGCGGTTTCGGAGCGCGCTCTTCGGCGGGCGCGGCTCCCGGTTCAGGGATAGGTCCGGGACGAAATCGGAGCTCTTTGGGCGCACTTTCGCCGGCCACTGCCGCGAGCTGCTCGGCGATCTCGGAGCGCATTCGGTCGAGCTCGAACGCCCAAGTCGCGGACGACGTCGCGACATGCAGCGTGCCGTCCCTGGCCACCCGCAAAGGCCACGCGTTCCGCGCGATCTGCTCACCGACGGCCGCGGGCCAGCACGCCGTCAGCTCTTGAAGGACGAGGCCCGCGCCGTCGCCCATGCGCGCCAGCCCGCGCTCGATCTCCTTGCCGATCCGCTCCATCAGGCCACCACGACCGCGCCCGGCGTGACGAACAGCGATTGCGACGGCTCTACGGGCAGAGCTGCAGCGGCCGTGGCGGTGACGATCGTCTGTCCCCCATCCGAGATGAGCTCGCCGAGCGCACGGCGGCGGTCGCCGTCGAGCTCGGATAGCACGTCGTCGAGCAGCAGCAGCGGAGGAACGCTGCGCTCGGAGATCACCGCCTTCTCCCCGAGAACGAGCGCCAGGACTGCGACGCGCTGCTCGCCCTGTGAGCCGTAACTGCGCAAATCGCGTCGTCCCGCTTCGATACGGATCTCGTGCAGGTGCGGGCCTGCGCCGGTAGCACCTCGCTCGAGGTCTCGCGCCAGACGTGCCTGGAGCTGCTCGCTGGTCACCGCGTCGCCTTCGTACGCCAGGGTGGCTTCCGGGAGACCGAGACTTGCGGCAGCATGCTCGAACGACGGCGAGAGCAGCGCGAGCGTCTCCTGACGCGCCACGACGAGGGTGGAGCCAAGTTCCGTAACACGCTCCGTCCACGGTCTGAGCGCATCGGGTGACGCAAGCCCGGCCGAGACCCGCCGGAGAGCCGCGTTCCGCTGTCCCACAGCCGTCCCGTACTCTCCGGGGAGTTGCGCCCTACTCGGAAACAGGCGCCCGAGGCTGCGGTCGAAGTACGCCCTGCGTGCGGCCGGACCGCCTTTGACGACACCGAGACGATCTGGGGTGAAGACGAGCGTTTGGAGCCTTGCTCGCAGTTCCTCCGCGGAGCGGAGCGTGTCCCCGTTCAGCCGTAAGCGGCGTGTGTCACCAGGGGCGAGCACCACGTCGACCTCGATTCCGACGTCGGCCCGGGTTCCCTCGAGCGCCACTCGTCCGCTCGACTCGCCGAACCGCACCAGGTAGGCGTCACTTCGCGCCCGCGGCGAGAAGCCTTGCGTTCCGACGTGCAGCGCTTCGAGGAGGTTCGTCTTGCCCGCTCCGTTCGCTCCCGAGACGAGGACCACCCCGGGTTCGAGTGAGAGCGAGAGCTCGGAGTACGAGCGGAAGTTCCGGAGCGTGGCGTGGTGGACGATCAGGCGACGATCGGGCGGCCGGCGATCAGGCGTGCGGCATTCAAGCGGCCGGCGCTCAATCAGGAAGCCGGATCGGCATGATCAGGTACCAGAAGCTCTCTTCTGGCGACGACAGCAATCCAGGACGGAGCGGGTTGATGAGGCGGAGCTGCACCGTGTCGCCGGCAACGGCCTCGAGCCCGTCCCGCAGGAAGTCCGGGTTGAACCCGATCTCGAGCGGCTCGCCAGCGTAGTCGATCTGCAGCGACTCCTTGGCCTCGCCGACATCTTGCGTCTGCGCCGACACCGAGAGCTCGCCCTCCGAGAATCGGAGACGTAGAGGCGCGTTCCTCTGGGCCATCACGCCCGCTCGTCGGATCACCTCGAGCAAGGGCCCTCGCTCCGTCGTCACCTCAACCTCGAAGGTCTCCGGCAGGAGCTGCTTGTAGTTGGGGAACTGTCCGTCGATTCGGCGCGTGGTGAGCCAGACGTCGCCGGCCCCGAAGACGACATGGTTCTCCTGCACCCCGAGCGCAATCGTCTCTGCGCCGGCTACGAGCCGCGCCAACTCTTGGAGAGCGCGAGCCGGGATAATCGCATCGAGCTCGGGCCCGGATTCCCCAAGCTCGGTTTCTTTGACCGATAGGCGGTACGAGTCTGTAGCCGCCATGGTCAGTCGATTGCCCTCGAACTGCACGAGGATTCCTGTGAGCACGGGACGGGACTCGTCGCGCGAAGCCGCGCGCGCGACCTTCTCGATGGTTCCGAGCAGTGTCGGGGCGTCGACCGTGTGGAGTGGAATATCAACGACGGGAAGCCGTGGGAAGTCCTCTGCGCTGAAGACGTTCAGCTTCGACGAGTAGCTGCCCGACGTCACGTGGAGCACCCCATCTGCAGGCTCGTACGAGAGCGAGACCTTGTCGGCGGGAAGGAGCTTGGCCAGGTCGGTCAACAACCGGCCAGGTACGACAACTGCCCCGTCACCTTCGACGTCGCCGCCGATCGATGCGCGAAGCGACACCTCCATGTCCGTGGCGGCAAGCATGAGGCGCCCCTCCTCCGGTTGGAGAAGAATCCCCGTCAGCACCTGAACAGCGCTACGCGTAGACAGACCGCGCGCCACGACCCCGAGAGCGGCGGCGAGCTCGTCCCGAGAGCAGGTGACTGTGAGCGCGGACGCCGTGGCTATTTCTGTATTCATCTACTGAAAAGAGCTAGTCGTAGTCATAGGAGTCTGCATGACGGGGAAGACGCGTGTTTTTTGCCTGTTGTGCGGGGAAAACATCTGGGGAGAACGCTGTTGAGGACGGCCAACAGCATCCACAGGCCCTTGCACCGCGGGCGGTGGGACCAACAGTTTCAGCGAACCTGCTTGATCCGCGCAGTGAGTTCTTGCACAAGGTTGTACACAGACCGGTCTTCACGGATGAGGCGTCCGATCTTCGTAGTCGCGTGGATGACCGTGGTGTGATCGCGTCCACCAAACTCTTTGCCGATCTTCGGTAGTGACGAGTCGGTCAACTCACGTGAGAGGTACATCGCGACTTGGCGTGGATACGCCACAGCTTGAGACCGGCGTGGGCTGACGAGCTCCTCCAGCGTCACACCAAACCTCTGCGACACCGCTTCCTGAATTCGCGGGATCGTGACCTCCGGTGCTGCGTCACCTTGCGGGAAGACGTCTTTCAGCACGTGCTCCGCGAGCTCCACGGTCATCGAGCGATCGGTCAGCGACGAGAAGGCGACGACTCGGGTAAGCGCCCCCTCGAGCTCGCGAATGTTCGAGGACACCCTGCCCGCAATGAACGTAAGCACCTCGGGATCGTCCACGGCGATCTGCTCGGTGTTGACCTTCTTGCGCAAGATCGCAATCCGCGTCTCGAGATCGGGCGGCTGGATGTCGGTGAGAAGCCCCCACTCGAAGCGCGAGCGCAGCCGCTCCTCGAGCGTCGCGATCTCTCGCGGGGGGCGGTCGGACGAGATGATGATCTGGGCACCGCCCTCGTAAAGCGAGTTGAAGGTGTGGAAAAACTCCTCCTGGATCCGCTCCTTGCCCTCGAAGAACTGGATGTCGTCGACCTGGAGGATGTCGTAGTTCCGATAGCGGCGTTTGAAGCCCTCAATCCGCTTGTCGCGGAGCGAGTCGATGAAGTCGTTCATGAACGTCTCGCTCGTGACGTAGCGCATCGTGAGCCGCCGTGAGTGCTGGCGCACGTAGTGCCCGATCGCCTGGAGTAGATGCGTCTTGCCGAGTCCGGTCTCGCCGTAGATGAACAGCGGGTTGTAGGCCTGCGCGGGGGCCTCGGCTACCGCGAGGGCGGCCGCGTGAGCGAACCGGTTCGACGAGCCGATCACGAAGAGGTCGAACGTGTACTTCGGGTTGAGCTCGACCTCGGGCCCTTGGCGGAAGGTCGGCTCCGGCTCGGGGCTGCGCGGCACCGGAGTGGATGGACGGGGGCGGTCCGGCGGCGGGTGCTCTGCGATCGAGAACGACACGACGATCTCCCGGCCCACGGACTCGCGCGCCGCATTCGACACGAAGCCGTGGAAGTGGCTCTCGATCCAATTACGGGTGAAGTCGTTCGGAACGGCGACTTCGAGTACGCCGTTGCTCAGTGAGCGCGGCTCGGCGTGGCCGAACCACGTGTCCCAGTTCGAGTCGCTGAGCGTCTGTCGTAGACGCTGCGCGAGCGCGTCCCAGACACTCTCCGCAGTCAGATCACCATGTGGTTCCGTCGAGTGCTCCACCCGTTGTCGTGGTCGAGGCGAACGGCGAGCATACCAGCGTCTTCGCGAGCTGCCAACGCGCTCAAAAGGCGCGCGAGTGGGAGAAAAAGAAGCCCATTTGCAGGCATTTCCCGTAACTCACAGCGCTATCCACAGGTGTGGATGAATCGTACCTTGGTTTACAAGGAAGAGAACGAGACGCGCGGCTGAGCAGCGATTTCAAGCACGGGCAGCGCGGCCTTGTTGTGGAAAACCTGAGGTCGGAGAACGTCGTCTATACTGCCCATCCGGCCTGCCGAGCTTCTGTGAGGCGACGCAGCTATCCCCTTCTCGCAGCAACCCTCCCGAAGAACACTCCCAAGACGTGAAACGCACCTACCAACCGAACGTCCGCCGCCGAAAGCGCAAGCACGGGTTCCGCGCCCGGATGGCGACGCGCGGTGGCCGCGCGATCATCAAGCGCCGGCGTGCCCGGGGACGCAAGCGCCTCTCCGCCTGAGGGCCGCCCCTCGGTGCACCGCCGCTACCGGCTCTCCCGCTCGAAGGACTTCGACGCGGTCTACCGGCATGGGATGTCGGCGTCCACCCGGTACCTGACGCTCCACTGGTTCCCGCGGGACGGGGATCCCAGCGGCGAGCCGCGCCTCGGGCTCGCCGTGCCGAGATCTGTGGGCACCGCAGTCTCGCGAAATCGGATCAAGCGCCAGCTTCGCGAGGCGTGGAGGGCGCGTCTCGAGCAGGTGCCGGAAGGCAAAGACTACGTCCTCGTCGCCCGGCCGGGACTCTCGGAGCCGGCCGAGTCCCGCGGCGGGGAGTGGCTCGCAGCCGAGATCGGTGAGATGCTCGAGAAGGTGCGCTCGTGAGCTATCTCAGGCCGCGCTACCTCGGCATCGGCCTCGTGTACACCTGGCGCTGGACAGTCGGCTTGCTCACCCCGCCCGGAACGTGCAAGTACCACCCGCCCTGCTCGCAGTACGCGCTCGACGCATTCCGTGAATTCGGGCTCGTCCGCGGGCTCGTGCTTGCGGGCTGGAGGTTGCTGCGCTGCAATCCCTGGAGCCACGGCGGCGTCGACTATGCGCACGACCAGGCCGTCTTCCCAAGCCGCCGCTCGCGGGAGGAAAGAACGTGATCCTCGGCGGCGTCCTTACTCCCATCGAGAACGTCCTCACCGACGTTCTGGTCTGGCTGCACGAAACCGGAGGGCTGTCGTGGGCGTGGTCGATCGTCGCCCTGACCGTCATCGTGCGGATGCTGCTCGTTCCGGTTGCCCTCAGGCAGATCCACTCCATGCAGAGCCTGCAGATGCACGCACCGGAGATGAAGGCGCTCCAGCAGCGGTACAAGGACAACCGGCAGAAGCAGAGCGAAGAGCTCATGAAGTTCTACCGCGAGAACAAGATCAACCCGTACGCCGCCTGCCTACCGATCGTTTTCCAGATCCCTATCTTCATCGGGCTCTTCTTCGTTCTGCGCAATTTCGAGGACGAGATCTTCTGTACTCGAGGCAACTTCTGCAACGGAGACGCCGAGGCCCTGCCCCAGTTCGAGTCTGCGCTCGAGTGGCTGAACCTCGTCGACATCACGGCTGACACGCAGGCCGGCTGGGGTCCGCTGCTCCTCGTCGTCTACGTCGTCAGCCAGCTCACATCGACGTGGCTCATGTCGACGCAGATGCAGTCGACGGCTCAGCGCGTGATGATCATGGTGCTTCCGATCGTCTTCATCCCGTTCATCCTGAGCTTTCCGAGCGGCCTGATGATCTATTGGCTGACGACGAACCTCTGGACGACGGGCCAAGGACTGATCACGCGCAGGCAGATGCCGAAGCCTGCGCCGCCTCCGAAGCGGACGAGCCGAACTCCGCCAAAGGAGGCGTCGGCGAACGGCGAGCCGGGCGCCTCGGGCTCGACCAAGGCGGCGACAGCTCCCGTTCGTTCCGGTCCGCCGCGGAAGGTGAAGCGCAAGCGCGGAGGCAGGCCGAGACGATGAGTGAATCGGCGGCTGTCCGCGTCGAGGCCACGGGAGAGACGGTCGGAGAGGCAAAGTGGGCCGCGCTCCGCGAGCTCGAGCAGCTCATGCCGGGCCTCGATCGCGAAAGCGTTCGCTTCCAAGTCGTCACGGAAGGCGAGCGCGGGCTGCTCGGCGTCGGTTTCATGCCGGCGCAGGTGGTTGCGGAGGTGCCGGCGACACCGACCTCCGAGGTCTCGACGGAGGCGACTGCGGCCCGCGACTTCGTGCAGCGGATTGCCAACGCCATCGGCGCAAGCGTGTCCGCGGCGGCGGTCGAGCGAGACGGCTCGGTCACCGTAACGTGCTCGGGCGCAGACCTCGGCCTCTTGATCGGAAAGCACGGCCAGACGCTCGACGCCATCCAGTACCTCGCCAACGCCGTGGTCCGGGCAGAGGGTGGCGAGCATGCGGTCGTCGTCGATGCCGGCGGCTACCGCGCGCGACGTACCGCCTCTCTGGACACGCTGGCGAAGCAGTCGGCACGGCGCGCGAGCAGCACGGCGTCGCGGGTCGCGCTCGAGTCGATGACAGCTGTCGAGCGCAAGATCGTCCACGAGGCGCTGAAGGACGATCCGGAGGTCGAGACGATGAGCGAGGGCACGGAGCCGAACCGCTACGTCGTCGTGCTTCCCCGCCACTTCGCGGACTGAGCGGCCGAGTGATCGCGGATGTGCTCGAGCGTTGGCTCGAGGACGTCGTCGCCACACCCGGACTTACCGGACTCCGCTCGCTGGCTGACGTTCGCCGGGTCCTGCTCGAGGACGCGCTTCGGGCCACTCCGACCATTGCGGCAAATCCTGGAGCGATCGTCGATGTGGGCTCGGGCGGAGGCTCCCCGGGAATACCCCTCGCCGTTGCACTGCCGGATCGCCAGATCACGCTTCTCGAGTCCCAACGCAGGAAGTGCGACTTCCTGAGGAAGTATGCGAGCGAGCTCCCGAACCTCGAGGTCGTGTGGGGCCGAGCCGAGGAGCAGTCCGTAGACGCATTCGGCATTGCGCTCGCGAAGGCACTCGCGAGGCCGCCCGTCGCAGCCGAGTTGTGCCTACCGCTCGTCCGTGAAGCCGGGATCGCAATTCTCTGGACGGGTCCTACCGCCGATGAGGGCGCATTGAGGCAGGTGGCCGAGCAGCTCGGCGCGGTGCTCGAGACAAGTGACCACGGGCTAGCCGTCCTTCGCAAGACGAGCCCGACGCCGGCGGGATTCCCGCGACGTGCCGGCATGGCGAACAAGCGCCCGCTCGCCTGACGCGACGCCGTAGCTGGCGTCCGAGCCCGCCGATACCCTCGCCCTCGTGCCCGCCCGGGTCTACGCAGTGGCGAACCAGAAGGGCGGCGTCGGAAAGACGACGACCGCAGTCAACGTCGGGGCCTGCCTGGCCGAGGCCGGTGAGCGCGTGCTCCTGATCGATCTCGATCCCCAGGCGAACGCAAGCTCGGGCCTAGGCGTCCGAGCGAACGGCTCGTCCACGCACGACCTCCTCGACGGCGTGCCGCTCTCGGCGCTCGCGCATCCGACGAGCTTTCCCAACCTCGACCTCGTGCCCGCCAAGCACGATCTCGCAGCCGCTGCGGTCGAGCTGGCGGCCCGGAATGGAGGCGAGAGCTATCTCGCGGAAGCGCTCGACGAAGGTCTTGACCCGTATTCCTTCGTCTTCCTGGATTGCCCGCCGTCGTTCGGCCCGCTGACGGTGAACGCCCTCGCTGCTGCAAGTCGCGCGATTGTGCCCGTGCAAGCGGAGTACTACGCGCTCGAGGGACTGTCGCAGCTCCTCGGCACGATCAATCACGTCAAGGCTCATCTGAACCCCCACCTCGCAGTGGCAGGAGTTCTGCTGACGATGGCCGACGGGAGGACTCGTTTGTCAGCCGAGGTCGAAGCGGAGCTCCGCCGCCACTTCGGCGAGCTCGTCTTCACCACGACCGTGCCTCGGTCCGTGCGCCTGGCGGAGGCGCCGAGCCACGGGCTCCCTGCGATTGCCTACGACCGGCGCTCTGCCGGCGCCGAGGCCTACTGGAAGGTGGCGATGGAGCTTGTCGAGCGTTCCTAAGGAGCGGCGCGGCCTCGGCCGCGGCCTCGAAGTTCTGCTCGGCGAGGCTGGACAGCCCGAGCTGCTGCACCTGCCCGTCGAAACGATCCATCCGAACCCGCGCCAGCCACGCCGGAGATTCGAGCCGGAAGCGGCTGCGGGTCTTGCAGCGTCGATCCGGCTTCAGGGTGTTCTGCAGCCCGTCGTCGTACGCCGGCGCGCCGAGGGCGGCTTCGAGCTGATCGCCGGCGAACGGCGTTGGCGGGCGGCGACCGCGGCGGGCACGCCGACGCTGCCCGCGCTCGTGAAGGACGTGGGCGACCGGGACTCGCTGCTTCTCGGGCTCGTGGAGAACGTCGCCCGCGAGCAGCTGTCACCGGTCGAGGAGGCCCGCGCGTATGCCTCCTTGGTGGACGAGTTCGAGCTCTCCCTTGCCGACGTCGCAGAGCGCGTCGGCCGGTCGAAGCCGGCCGTCTCGAATCGCCTGCGCCTGCTCGAGCTTCCCGAGGACGTTCTCTGGATGCTCGCCCGCGGAGACCTGACCGAAGGTCATGCGCGGGCGGTTCTCTCTCTCCCGGACGACGACGCCCGCAGGCGCCTTGCCCGCCGGATCACGAAGGAAGGCATGACGGTACGCGGGGCGGAGCGAGCTGCACAGAACGGTGGCGCAAAGCGACGCCCGCGTCGCACGATTGCGCTCGACCCGGAGCTCGCAGCGCGTGCGCGGGCGGCTGCAGAGCGCTTGACCGGACTGCCGGCCCGGGTCACGAGCAGCGCGCTCGAGATCCGCTTCGATGACGAAACGGCCCTCGCGGAGCTGGTCGAGGCGCTCGAAGCGGTTGCCTGAACGGAAAGGGGTGAAGACGCGGGATGGGCGATCGTGGACTCGAACCACGGACCTCCGCCTTATCAGAGCGGCGCTCTAACCGACTGAGCTAATCGCCCGCTGGTACAGCATCGGCGCCGAACTGTAGCGCAGCCCTTGACTAACATGGCTCGGGTCAGGCGATGCGAGAGATGACCCTCTACGGCGTGAGCTTCGAGCCGATCGGGAAGCAACCGATCGTGCTTCTGAAGACGGCTGACGACGACAAGTTCCTCCCGATCTGGATCGGTCATCCGGAGGCCGCCGCCATCCTGATGAAGCTCCAGGGCGCCTCGACGCCGCGCCCGATGACCCACGATCTGTTCATCGACGTCATCGGGGAGCTCCAAGCCGAGATCGTCAGGGTCGAGGTCACGGCGCTGCGCGAGAACACCTACTACGCTCGAATCATGATCGTGCAAAACGGTCGTGAGCTCGAGATCGACTCCCGCACGTCGGACGCAATTGCCCTCGCGGTGCGCTGCGAAGCGCCCATCTTCGCGGCGGAGGACGTGATCGCGGAGTCTGGGATCGAGTTTCAGGCGGACGACGACGACCAGCCGGGGCTCGTCATCGCCTCGAGCCTCGCGGATCTCGACCCGGCCGAGTTTCGGAAGTTCCTGGAGACCGTGACGCCGGAGGAGTTTGCCTCGAGCCTCGAGGAGCTCGAAGAGCTCGAGGATGAAGCGGACGAGCCGGAGTCCTAGCCTCTAGTCGAGTACCGCGACCGAGACGATGAGCGCCGCGCCGTTGAAGATCCCGTGGAGGATCATCGACGGATAGACGCTCTCCGTCCTCGCGCGCAGCCAGCCGACGCCGAGCCCGAAGATGACGAGGATCGGCAAGGCGACTAGGAGCCCATGCGCCACGCCGAAGAGGACTCCGGTTCCAAGGACGGCGGCGACGGTTCCGGAGGGCGCGAGGAGGAAGAACCCCAGACCCCGGTACGTCAGCTCCTCGACGATCGGAGCGACGACCGCGACGGCGAAGAAGAACGCGGCGAAAGCACCGGCGCGGCTCGAGTCCCACTCGTCGGGGACGAAACCCTGCTCGTCGTTGGCGTCGAGGAAAGGCGCCAGTGCCGCGGCCGCGAGCCAGATTCCGACTAGCGCGACTGCCGCGTAGGCTGAAGCGCGGGGCCATGACGACGGCCTGCGCAGCGCGAAGACTTCGCGACGCGGCAAGCCGCGCGCGATGAGCAGAAGAATTCCGAGCATGAGCCCGTACTGGACGAGAGCGCCGATCGAAGACGAGTAGCGATACGCGAGATCCTCGGGCGGATCCTCGCCGCTGAGTCTGCTCGCGTACGAGAGCGCGCTGAGCGCGAAGACGAACAGGAGCCACGCGACGAGCCGCCACGGTGCCAAGGGAGCTGCGACGCGGTTCTGCATGCGTGCGCATTCCAGCACGCCGTCGCCTCGTGGATCGTGAGGAGCGGGAGCAACGCCGTCGAACCGGGACGCGTGACGGCCTCTACCATCTCCCTATGAGCCCGGCTCGCCGCTCTCGGCCTCAGCTCGATCCAGAGCTCCTCCTCGCTCGACACCGCCGACATCGGGCGATTCGCAGGCGTCGCAGGAAGACCGCGATCGTCGCGACCGCGCTGGCGCTCGCGGCGCTCGGTACGGCCGCCGCCGTGGCTGGCGGAGCTGCCGTTTTCGCATACGGGTCGTCGTGTGACCTCCGCTCGCTGCGCGGCGCCAAGATCGGCGAGAACTCCTTCGTCTACGCGGCGAACGGCACGTTGCTCGGCGTGATTCCTGCCGAGCGCAACCGCCAGCCTGTGACCGCGGCCGGGATGTCGATCTGGGTCCGGAAGGCGACGATCGCGGTCGAGGACCGTCGCTTCTTTGCACACGGCGGCGTCGATCTCGAGGGCATCGCACGGGCGGCGGTCGCCGACGTCCGCGCCGGGCGAATCGTCGAGGGAGGCTCGACGATCTCGCAACAGCTCGTCCGCGACCTCTACATCTCGCGCGAGCGCACCGTGCAGCGCAAGCTCAAGGAGGCCTGTCTCGCGGCGAAGCTCGACGGCGCCTGGGGAAAGCAGCGGATTCTCACCACGTACCTGAACCGCGTCTACTACGGGAATCAGGCGTACGGGATCGAGGCGGCGTCGCGGACCTATTTCTCCAAGCCCGCGACGGAGCTCACGCTCACGGAGTCGGCGTTCCTCGCCGGATTGACGCAGGCGCCGTCCTCGTACGACCCGCTGATCGCGCCGGGGCGGGCGCTCGCGCGCCGGAACGAGGTGCTGGCGGCGATGCTCGACACCCGGGTGATCTCGCCCGGCCGGTACAAGAGGGCGGTCGCCGCGGATGTGCGGTTGCGCCCCGGAAGCAAGCTCTACACGGAGATCCGAGAGCCGTATTTCTTCGGATACGTGCGCGACGAGCTGATCGACGTCTACGGCGCCGAACAGGTGCGCTCCGGCGGGCTCCGCGTCTACACGACGATCAGGCCGCAGTACCAGCGCCTCGCGGAGGAGGCGATCAAGCGCACGCTGACGTATTCCTCGGACCCGGCTGCAGCGCTTGTGTCGATCAGCCCGAAGACGGGCGCGATCAGGGCCATGGCCGCGGTGATCCCGAACCAACCGAAGAACCAGTTCAACCTGCTCTCACAGGCGCGGCGCCAGACCGGGTCGACCTTCAAGACGTTCGTCCTCGCCGCGGCGGTCGAGATGGGCATCAACCCGGACTCGACGTACTACGTCTCCGCCCCGTTCACGTACAAGACGAGTGCCGCCGGAAGCTGCGAGGACGGGAGCTGGTGGTGCGTGCACACGTACGACGACAGCTACTCGGGCTGGAGCTCGATCAGGAGCGCGACGACGCGCTCGGACAACGCCGTGTATGCACAACTGACCCTGGACGTCACGCCCGAGCGCGTTGCGGATGTTGCCCGTCGGATGGGCGTTCGCTCGCCGCTGGATGTCAACGGCGTCTACGTCCCTGCGATGGGGCTGGGCTCGATCGCCGTCTCGCCGCTCGACATCGGATCCGCCTACGCCACGCTGGCTGCCGAGGGCGTCTACGCCCGACCGATGGCGATCCGCAAGGTGGTGCTTCCGAACGGAAAAGTCGACCGCGAGGCCGGCTGGGGCGTTCCACAGCGCCGTCGGGCGATCTCCGAAGGGACGGCCGCGATCGTCACGCGCATTCTCGAGCAGAACGTCCAGTTCGGGACTGGAACCCGAGCGGACATCGGCCGGCCCGCCGCGGGTAAGACGGGAACGAACGACGAGCACGCGGACGCCTGGTTTGCCGGATACACGCCGGTGCTAGCTACGACTGTCTGGGTCGGCTACACGCGCGGCGAGATCCCGATGGAGAACGTCCACGGGATCGCCGTGGCGGGCGGAACGTTCCCGGCAGAGATCTGGGGGAAGTTCATGGACCCCGCACTCGAGGACACCCCGGAAGCCGAGTTCCCCGAGCCCGATAGCTGGCCGACCTGGAAGTCGTTCACACGTGGGAAGTACGCGCTTTCCTACGACCCGTACTACCGCCCCGCGACGACCGAGGCTTCCGAAGAGACCGAGAAGGCGAAGCCCACGGGTGACCAGGCTAAGCCTGCATCCGGCAGGTAGCGCATTCGAGCCGTGAGCCGAGGTACCGCCACGCGCGAGCTCCTTACAGTCGCTGACGCGCTTGCCTGCATCCTCGAGCACGCCAAGCCGCTCTCTGCCGAGTCGGTCTTGCTCGCCGACGCCGCCGGCCGAGTGCTCTCGGAGCCCGCGCTCTCCTCGAGCGATCTGCCTCCATTCGCGAGCTCGGCTATGGACGGCTTCGCCGTTCGCGCGGCGGATACACCGGGCGAGCTGCCGATCACCGCGCGCGTGGTAGCTGGTCGCCCGGCTCCAGATGCGCTTGCGCCGGGTGCTGCAGCAGCGATCGCGACTGGTGGTGTCGTCCCCGACGGAGCCGACACCGTCGTTCCGCTCGAGCGCGTCGTCGAGCGGGACGGCCACGTCAGCATCCCCGATCGCCTCCAGTCCGCAAGCCACATCAGGCCGCAGGGCGGTGACGTGCGCGTGGGAGAGCAGGTGGTCGACGCGGGTATCCGCCTCGGTCCGGCTCAGATCGGAGCGCTGGCCGCGTCCGGAATCGGGGAGGTTCACTGCGCGCGGCGCCCGCGCGTTTGCGTGCTCGCGACGGGAACAGAGCTTCGTGCACCGGGCGACTCGCTCGAGCCCGGCGAGATCTACGAGTCGAACCGGCCGATGATCGCCGCGTTGCTCGCGCGTTTCGGCGCGAAGGTGGAGCTGTTGCCTGTCGTAATCGACGACGAGAGCGCACACCGAGCGGCGCTCGAGCAGGGGCTCGAGGCCGACGTGCTCGTGACCTCGGGCGGCGTCTCGGTGGGACCGCACGATCTGGTGCGAAGAATCGAAGAGGAGCTTGGGGTCGAGGAGCGATTCTGGGGGGTTGCCGTCAAGCCCGGGAAGCCGCTTTCGTTCGGAACTCGGGCGGCGACGCTCGTCTTCGGACTCCCGGGGAATCCCGTCTCGTCACTCGTCGCGTCGCTCGTGTTCGTGGCTCCGGCTCTGCTTGCCCTGCAGGGGGCGAGTGACGCTGGCCCGGTTTACGAGCACGGGCGCACGACCACAGCTCTCCAGCGAAACGGGCAGCGCGACGAGTTCGTGAGAGCAGAGCGCATCGCAACCGCTGCGGGCGTAGAGCTTGCGCCGGTCACGGGCCAGGAGTCCCACATGATCGTCCGCGCCGCTTCGGCAGGCGCTCTCGTGCACGTGCCTCGCGGCGACGGCCGCATCGAGGAAGGCGAGCTCGTGCGCTACCTCGTTCTCGCGTAGCTCTCGCGCGAGCGCGCGATCAGTGGTCCTAGCCCGCGGCGCACCACGCCGGCGGGCGGAGGCTCAGCGCCGTCGGCATACGGCGCGTAGCGACCGAAGGCAAGCGCTCCGAGTTGCCCGGCCGCCGCGGCCCACGCCAAGGCGAGCAGAACCGAGCCCGCCGAGATGTAGCCCACGGTTGTCAGACCGAGGAGGTAGAGGCTCGTGTCCAAGAGTCCCAAGCTGAGCTCGGACGAGAGGATGACGAGCGCCGCGAGCGGGCCGAAGAGGCCGGCGGCGAACAGCAGGACGCGGGTCCACATGCGTGTTCGGAGCGGAAGCCAGAGCCACGCGTAGAGCGAAGGGAGTACGAAGGCAAGGGCGTAGGGCTCGGCGAGGCCGATGACGACCGCGACGAAGGCGAGCCAAGCGAACGCGGCGGTGTAACCGGCAAGTCGCTCCTCGGGCGTTCGGGGCCCAGGACCTGCGATCCGCCGCCGGCCGAGGAACCACCCTGCAGCGAGTGCGATGCCGAGCAGGCCGAGGCCGGCCACGGGCCAATCGCTTGCGAGGGTTGAGTACGTGGGGAGCGGAAGGGCGGCCCCGGTCGGAAGGATTCCGGCCATACCCGCGAACCAGAGCAGGAGCCCTGCGTAGAGCCAAAAGAAGAGGCGTGTCCGCAGCGCCCGCAGTGCCGGCCCGAGTGGAAGCCCGCGTCGACGGCTCCGAACGGCGAGATCGAGCGCTCCCAGGGCGAACGGGACGACGGCGAGCAGCAGCGTGAGCCGCACCGTCCACCCGCTCGCTACGCGGTCGCGGAGGAAGACGCTGTCCGGCGTGCGGAAGGCAGAGCTGAGACTTAGGTCGATGGAGCCGACCAGCACCTCGGTCGCCCGACCCATGTCTCCGAGCTGCCGAGCGGAGATCCCGGAAGCAGGTTCACCGACAGGGATCGCGGGCTCGCCCGGCTCCTGGGTCGTGAGGGTGACCGCAGCGATGCTCGCCGCGAGAAACCGACCCTGCTCGCCGTAAGCGAACGGAACGCCGAGGTCTACGAGCTGCGTGAGAACTCCGGCAATGCGCGGCTCGGTCCCGGTGTGCTCTGCGACTCTCGTGAGCGCCGTCCGCACGAGCGCGGGCGCGGGAGCCCGAGGGTCGTCGCCGGCGAACGCAACTCTCGGGTGTCCTCCGCCGGCAATCCCGTCGAGCACGATCGCCGCGAATGCGGCATCCGCATACGGCGACGTCGCTGCGAACCTGGCCGCGCCTGCACCTCCGAACGCGCCGCCGTCGGTGGAGACTAGGACGAGTGTGCGCTGAGGCCGTGGAGCCGCGGCCGATCCGCGTGGCGCATAGCCTCGCGCCAGCTCGATCAGCGCCGAGGTGCCAGACGCGTTGTCGCCGAACGGCTGGCTTACGCCCGCGTTGTCTCTATGAGCAACAAGCAAGATGACACGGTCCGAACGTCCAGGCACGACCGCGAAGACGTTTCGCAGCTCGACCTGCCCGAGCTCCGGGACGTCCTCGACCCATACGTCCTCCTCCACTTCCAGACCGAAAGCCGAGATCGTCTGGTTGAACCACAACGCCGCCTCCGCCGACTCCGGCGTCCCGGGAACCCTCGACGGAAACCTCGACGAGAGCTCGGTCGTCAGAGTCGCAGCCGCCTCCTGGTCGAAGAGAGGCTCGAGCTGCGGCCGGGGAAGCGTGCCCGTCGCCGAGACAGAGAACAGGAGAGCAAGGACCGCAGGGATGACTATGAGCGCAGAAACCCGCACCAGACGGACGTTTAGAGGTCTATCGCGGCGCGGCCGCCGCCTGCGCCCTCGGGGCCGAGCCGCTTCCATCGCGGGGCTATAGTAGGCGGGCAGGCAGCCGCGCGTTTTCGCTCCCGCACCGATGCCGAACTCTTCGACCATCCTCCTCGTCGACGACG
>Ga0136633_1000994_pt1 | contig 21187 bp, 24 predicted proteins | sample AntDrymeUQ832206_2_FD_105494 | JGI IMG/M metagenome (GOLD analysis project Ga0136633, IMG submission 105494) | Polar desert sand microbial communities from Dry Valleys, Antarctica - metaG UQ83 (22.06) | ecosystem: Environmental > Terrestrial > Soil > Desert | place: Antarctica: Dry Valley...
CCCGATAACACCTGGGTAACCTCGTGAGCGCACCTCCCGATCTCCGGGCCGTGCGGAGAGGGGTCCACGGTGCGGGTCATCAGCGGGGTGATGTTCTTTCCTCGGGGCGGGTCGGCTCATGTCGCCCGCGCCCTGGGGGGCGAGCTCCAAGCGGTCGGGCACGACGTGACGATCGTCAGCGGCTCGCTTCCGGGCCGCCACGGCGACGCGGGCGCGTTCTACTCCGAGCTCGACGTGCGCCCGGTGGAGTTCGGCTCACAAGCGCCGATGCATCCCTCTTATGAGGACCGGCCCGGCGCCGTGGACCCGTGCTTCGCCCTGATCGACGACCGAGCCTACGAAACGCACGTCCGCGCTTGGGCCGACGCTCTGCACGCCGCCGGAGCCGCCGACGCCGACGTGCTGCACCTGCACCACCTCACTCCGCTGCACGAGGCGGCGCGACGGGTCGCGCCGCACGTGCCGGTCGTCGGGCACCTCCACGGGACCGAGCTGCTGATGCTCGAGCGGATCGCGGCGGGTGCTCCCGGGCACTGGACCCACGCGGCAGCGTGGGCAGCGCGGATGCGCGACTGGGCCCAGGGCTGCGAGCGGCTGCTGCTGCTCGCCGAGGGCCAGCTCGACCGGGCGGTCCGCCTGCTCGGAGTAGATCCGCACCGCTGCGTCGTGATCCCGAACGGCTTCGACCAGGAGACGTTCTCGCCGGCGCGAGTCGAGCGCGCCGCCTTCTGGCACGATCAGCTCGTCGCCGCGCCGCGCGGCTGGCGCCCAGGCGAGGCGGAGGGAAGCGTCGCCTACCAGGCGGGAGAGCTGACCCCGCTCGTCGAGGGCCCGGTGCTGATCTGCTGCGGGCGCTTCACCGCCGTCAAGCGCGTCGGGCTGCTGATCGAGGCGTGGGCGGCCGCGCAGAGACTCACGCGGCAGCGCGGCGCGCTGGTCCTGGTCGGTGGCCACCCGGGGGAGTGGGAGGGCGAGCATCCCAGCCAGACGATCGGCCGCACCGGCGCGCGCGACGTCTTCCTCGCGGGCTGGCACGAGCACGACGAGTTGGCGAACTTCCTGCGCGCCAGCGACGCGCTCGTGCTCGCCTCGGTGCGCGAGCAGTTCGGTCTGGTCCTGGTCGAGGCGATGGCCTGCGGGCTGCCGTGTGTCGCGGTCGACGCGTTCGGCCCGGCGGAGGTGATCGAGGACGGCCGGACGGGCTGGCTCGTGGCGCCCGACGACCGCGCCGCGCTGGCCGACGCGCTTGTGACCGTCTGCGACGATCCGGGGGAGCGCGGGCGCCGCGGCGCCGCCGCACGGACCGTGGCGCTCGAGCACTACGGCTGGCCGGCGATCGCCACGCGGGTGGCCACGGTGCTCGCCGACGGCGCGGCGCGCGGTGTGGTCGCCCCGGCGGGGCGCGAAAACTAGTTCTCCGGGATCTCCTGCGGCGCTCCTGCGCCCTCGGTGCGGTCGAGGAGGTCGGTGGGAGCGAGCACGAACACCTCGCACATCATGTCCGGGTCCTGCTGATTACCGCTCATGAACCCCACGACGGCACGGCCTGTGGCACGTTCGATGACGGCGGCGAAGCGGTCGCGCATTATCTCCTGGAACTCCATGCGCTGATGGACGACCGCCGAGGTGCGGCCCGCCTCCAGCAGCGTCTGCTCCACCCGGGTGAACCCGCCGCGCAGCAGGCAGACGACCAGATCGTCGTAGTAATAGGTCTTGGCCCGGGTGGGGCCGACGCCGTAGAACTCCTTGAGCAAGGCCACCAGGCCGTCGGAGATCGCGGTGCGCGAGGTGCCGGCGCGCTGTCGGCTCTGCGTCTGTGTTGCCTCGGACATCGTCCCGTTCCCGTCGTCGCCGTTGCAAACCAACGGTCCGTCGGTGCAGAAGCCTACCCCTGACCGAAGCTCCAGTCGAGTCAAGAGGGGGAGGGCGGCCCGCCGTGGGGGAGAGAGGGGTGGCGGGCCGCCCTGGGGGGCCTTCGATCACTGGGGGAAGATCGGGTACTCGCCGGACTCGACCGGCTCCGCAGCGAACTCGAGCAGGTGGTCGACGCACACGAGCGTGAGAAACCACGCCACCTCCGCGCCGCGCACGATGACCAGGCGGCCTCCCGCACGGCGGATGCGCCGGTCGGCGGTCAGCACGAGCTGTGCGGCGCTCAAGTCCATGAACTCGAGCGCACGGAGGTCGAGAACGATCATCGTCGCGTCTTGCTCGGCGCGCCGTAGCTCGCGGTCGAGCTCGGCCACGGTGGCGAGGTCCAGCTCACCGGCCAGCGTGATGCGGCTTGTGGTCGCGGTGCGAGCGCGCGAGCAGGAGAACCCCGCGGGGATCGTGGAGGTCGGCGGATCGTACGTCGAGATCGAGGCCTGGAACACGCTGTCCTTCCCGGGTCGCGTAGAGCGATGACCAGGAAGTCAGGCGACGCTGCCCGCCTCATCACGAGTCGGACCCCAGCGCAAATGCCCTCCACGACGGAGGCTAGCGCGCCCGCCTTGATGCTGCAAGGTAAATCTTCGGGCGGGTACCCTCACCGTCCCGTGAACGGCCCGGCCCTCGTCGCGCTCGACATCGCCGGACCCCCCGATGCTTGGGTTGCGCTCGGTCTGACGGTCGCCGACGAGGTCGCGCAGCTCGGCGAGGTCACGCTGCGCTTCGGCTTCGAGGGGGAGGGGATCGTGGGCTGGGCGCTGCGCGGCGCCGACGGGCCCGGAGAGCTCGACGGGCTCCGCACGCTCTGGCTGCCGCGGCCGGTGACGCCGAGCGCGCCCACCGACCATAAGCTCGGCGCGGGGACCGTCGATCACGTCGTGGTGCGCAGTCCGGACCCCCGGCGGACCTTCGCCTGCTTCGAAGGCGCGGGACTCATCCTGCGTCGCGAGCGCGAGGCGGGCAGCACGGAGTGTCCGCTGGTGCAGGGTTTCTTCCGCCACGGGGAGGCGGTGGTGGAGGTCGTCGGACCACGGAAGGTCGCAGACGACGGTCCGTCGGCGCTCTGGGGGCTGACCCTGGTCGTCGCAGACCTCGACGCGGCGTTCGCGCGGCTCGGCGACGCGCTCGGCCCGCCGCGCGCCGCGGTGCAGCCCGGGCGGAGGATCGCCCCGGCGCGCCCGAGCCTCGCGCTCGGCGTGGCCGTGGCGCTCATCACCCCGGAGTGAGCGGGTTCACAGCCCGGGCGGGTGGCGCACCGTGTAACCGCCGGCCGCGCGCTCGATCGACGTCCATCGAGAGCCCCCGGTGCGGCGCGCGGTGGTGTCGTAGCGACGGCCCCGGATGACCATGTACGCGTGACCGGGGTTTGAGTAGATCGTGATGTAGCGGCCGGGCCCCGGCGCGCCGTAGGAGGCCAGGGCGCCCGAGTCCAGCGGGCGCCGCAACCGGCCCGCGTGATGCAGCACGTAGGAGATCGAGCCCGAGCAGTCGTAGCCCGGGGCGTTGAAGGAGGCGTGGCCGCCGCCGTAGAGGTAGGGCTTGCGGGCGATCCGGTTGGCCGCGGCGATCGCCCGGGCGACCGCCTTGGGAACCCCCGGGCGGCCGACTGCGCGGGTGCGTGCTCGCTTGAGGACGGGCCGGCGGCCCCGCACCCCGAGGGCGGCCCAGGTGGCGGGGCCGACGACGCCGTCGGCGGCCATGCCGCGGCGGCGCTGGAAGCGCTTCACCGCCCGCGCGGTGCCCGGGCCGAATACCCCGTCGGCGCCGACCCGCAGGCGGCGTTGCAACATCCGGACCGACGACCCACGGCTCGTGCTGCGGCCCGCACGTCGGGCGCCCGTGGCCCGGCGTCCACGCGACGCACGGCGCGCCCTGCGGATCATCCGCCACGTGCCCGCCCCGACCACGCCGTCGGCGCTGAGGTCGTGGCGTCGCTGGAAGCGCTTCACGGCCCTGGTCGTGCCGGGGCCGAAGACGCCGTCGGCGGGTGAGAGATGCAGGGCGCGCTGCAGCTTGACCACCCGCTGGCCGCGGTCGCCCTTCTCCAGCGGCTTGGCCTGCGCGGAGGCGGCGAGGAACGCGGCGGCCACGAGGGCGGCGGCAAGGACGGAGGCGAGGCGCTTGATCATGGTCAGTGCGCCTGCGAGGTCAGCTGGAGGGTTGGCGGGGAGAGCTCCCGCTTCGCGACCGTCAGCGGTCACGATTCACCCCGGCGACCGGCCTGATCGCGTTGGGTCCCCCGCCCGTCACCCTCAGGCGACGGCTCGGCACGGCGGCCAAGCTACCAGTGCCGAAAGGCGGGGTTTGCAGGATCTCTTGCAGGCGCAGGATCCGCACGCATCGGTGCGACGAAGATCAGGAGCGGCTCGCGGCCAGGCGCCCGACGAGCGCCAGCAACAGCCCGGCGGGCCCCGTGAGGCGAAACTCGGCGCGATGGCGCCAGGCGGCGGCCAGGCGGGCGAGTGGCAGGGCGTGCGGATCGCACACGGCTTCGAGGAAGCTCTCGGTCTCGAGGGCCGGCCTGACCTCCCAGCGCACGCGGGCCGCACCGTGCATCGCGTGAGACGTCCCCGCGGGAACGTCCAGTCGTTCGCCGGCGCGCAGCGTCCGGCGCTTGCGTGCGAGCCGCACGTGCAGCTCACCCTCGAGCACCTCGAAGCGCTCGTCTTGGGTGGGGTGGCGGTGCATGGGCGGTTTGCCGCCCGTTGGGTCATAGGTCGTCTCGAGCTCCAGCAGCGCGCCGCCGGTGTCGGCCGCGGTCTGCCGGAACGTGATCGTCTGCCCCGTCGTCGGATCGGTGAGGGTCAGGCCGCGGCGCGCCATGCGGGCGGAGCGTAGGGGGAGCGTCCGGTGGCGCGCGGCGTCCTCCTAGGCTCCCGGGCGATGCGACAACAACTCAGACCGCTCTTCGACCGCATCGTGGTCAAGGAACTCGACCCCGCCCGGATGCGCCGCTCCGGCCTCGTCGTGCCGCCCGGGACCAACGAACCGCCGCCCCAGCACGGCATCGTTCTGTCCGTCGGCCCCGGCCTGGACTGGTGGGCTCAGGCCGGCGTTCAGATGCCGGTGCGCCCGGGGGATCACGTCGTCTTTCCGGCCTCGGCCGGCGCCTGGGTGGAGATCGAGGAGGAGCGGCTGCTGGTCTGCCGCGTCGTCGAGATCCTCGGAGTCCTCGATCAAGTGGCGAAGTAGGCTGGCCCTCAATGGTGGCTGCGACCAACGTCCTGGGAGGCCCGCTGGAGCTCTGCGGCCTAGACCCGCTGACGGGATGGACGCGCAGCGGGTGCTGCGAGACCGGCCCGGAGGACATGGGCTCGCACACGGTCTGCGCCGTGATGACGGAGCGCTTCCTGAGCTACAGCGCGGCCTTCGGCAACGACCTCTCCACGCCACAGCCCGGCTTCGCGGGCCTCCAGCCCGGCGACCACTGGTGCCTCTGTGCGTCGCGCTGGCAGCAGGCCTTCGATGACGGCATGGCGCCGGCCGTGGTGCTGGCCGCCTGCCACGCACGGGCGCTGGAGATCGTCCGCCTCGAGGATCTGCGGGCGCTCGCGGCCCGCGCGTGATGCGCTGATGCGCTAGCATCACAGCGTGCGCACGACGCTTGACATCGACGACGATGTCATCGTCACGGCTCGAGAGCTTGCCCGCGACGAGGGCAGATCGATCGGTGCAGTCGTGTCCGACCTCGCGCGCCGCGGGCTGATGCCCGCCCGGGTCGAGCGTGAGCACGGGCGGCCGGTCATCCGCTCGCCGGCTGGGGCGCCGCCGATCACGCCCGAGATGGTCCGCAAGGCTCTCGACGAAGAGTGACCACGTGGGCCTGCTCGATGTCAACGCGCTCGTCGCGCTCGCGTGGGACACCCACGTCCACCACGAAGCCATCTCCTCGTGGTTCGATGACCGGACGGGGCCGTGGGCGACGTGTCCGGTCTCCGAAGCGGGCTTCGTGCGGATCTCGTCCAACCCCAAGGTCATCGTCGGCGCCCTCGGCGTCGACGCGGCGCGCAGCGTTCTGCGCGACCTACGCGAGTTCGGCGACCATCGCTTTCTGATCAACGACGTCTCGATGACCGCCGCGGACGTACCGCGGATCGTCGGTTACCGGCAGGTGACCGACGCGCTGCTGCTGACCGTCGCGCGCCGCGCCGGCGTTCGGCTCGTGACGTTCGACGCCGCGATCGCGACCCTCGCAGGCAAAGACGGCGTCGAGCTACTTCGACGGTAGAACGACGGTCGCTCGTGAAATCCGATGCGCACCGACACCGCGCGATCCTCGGCGATCGGCAGCCGCGCATTACATAATCGGCATTATCGAGCGTTGGATTGGACGCGTTGGGAGGCTGTCAGCTCGACCCCTCGCCGGTCATCATGCAGACGGTGGAGCAACGGCTTTGCGAATTCGGCTTTCCGGGATCTCTCCGCGACCGGCTCGTCGCGGCCGTCCTCAACGGAACCAAGACGGCAACTTCCTCGCTGCGCGCAGAGTGGGACGCCGAAGGCGAGGAGCTTCCCTTGCCCGGCGTTCGAGAAACAGTGATCGATTCGGCTGGAAGGTCGGTGGCGATCATCGAGATCGTGGCCGTCGACGTCATCAAGCTCGCCGACGCCGACGACCGTCTGGCTGTTGCCGAAGGTGAGAATTACACGACGGCGGCGGGTTGGCGCGAAGAGCACGAGCGCTTCTGGCGCGACGAGGTACTTCCTGTCTGGCCATCAGGCACGCCGCCGAGCATCGACGAAAACACCCAAGTAGTCGTCCAGTGGTTCCGGCTTGCTGACCCGGCATCGTCCTTGTTTTTGCGCCCGCTGACGGTCGTCGATGAAGCAGAAGCACGTCAGGCGCATCACGAGTTGGCCGAGAACGGGTTCGATTTCCTCCTTGTCGAGCGGCCGGGAGAGGCATGGTCGGACTATGTTGAACGCCTCGAGCAGATGCGCCACGGCCGCGGTCTCGCGAGAGGCCAGGTCCCAGCGACCTTCTTGGTGGCCGACGTCAACGGAAAGATCGTCGGACGCCTCTCCCTCCGTCACGAGCTCAACGCTGAGCTCGCCGAGATCGGCGGGCACATTGGCTATGGCGTCCGCCCGCGCTTTCGTCGACGCGGCCATGCCACGGAGATCTTCCGCCAAGCCCTGCTGATCGCCCGAGCGGCAGGTGTGAAGACAGCTCTCATCACCTGCGACGAGAACAACGCCGCCTCGCGGACCATCATCGAGGCAGGCGGCGGCAAATTCGACCGGCTCACAATTGATGGCGCGGCCTCACCGCCCAAGCGTCGGTACTGGATCTCCACCTGACTGCCGTTCGGCTGTCGGGACGCTGGTGACCGGTCGTCTCGGGCTTACGGGACCGCACTAGGACCGGGGTTCCGCAGTTGGTAGCTGCGCGTGAGGCCCGAAACCCTCTGTACGCTTCCTGAGTGGTGGCCTGCCGCGTCCACGACGGCGACCTTGCGGCACCGGCCGAGGCGGTCGTCGAGGACACCGCCTGCTCGGCGGATCCGACACGGAGCGCAGGTCGCCCATCTCGACGATCTCGTCGCCGCCCCGCGCGATGCCCCACACGCGGAGGGTGATCGAAGCTACGGTCGCTCGACGTGCTCGAGCGCATCGCCGATCTCACATGGTCGAGGCCCCGGCTCGTCCTGGCCGTGGCCGCCGCCCTGGCCGTCGTGGCCGGCGCCTTCGGCCTGGGCGTCGAGAGGCACCTCAAGGCCGCGGGCTTCACCGACGCGGCTTCTGAGAGCGAGCGCGCGACCCACGTGCTGCGCGGGGCGCTGGGCTACGACGCAAACCCCGGGCTCGTCGTGCTGGTCCGCCCGCGGGACGGCGGGCCCCTGGACGCCCAGGCGCCGGCCGTCCGCGGGGAGGTCCTGCGCCTGCGCCGCGAGCTCGAGCAGGTCGTGCACGTCGGGCGGGTCACGGGACCGGTTGCCGCGCGGGACGGCCGGTCGCTGGCCCTGGCGGCGCACCTGTCGACCCAGGACGTCGAGGACGAGGGCGGCATCGCCGCCGAGGAGGCTGTGCGCCGCGTGCGCTCCGAGCGGCTCGACGTCTCCATCGGCGGCTTCGCGGCCAGCTTCAACGAGGTCAACGACCAGACGCGCCGCGATCTCACCAACGCCGAGCTGATCGCCTTCCCGGCCCTGACCGTCCTGCTGCTGCTCGTCTTCCGCGGCGCCGTGGCGGCCGCGATCCCGCTGGGGTTGGGGGTGCTCTCGATCCTCGGGACGTTCCTCATGCTGCGCGTCATGTCCGGGCTCGTCGACACGTCGCTGTTCGCGCTGAACATCGCGACCGCGCTGAGCCTCGGCCTCGCGGTCGACTACGCGCTGCTGCTCGTCTCGCGCTACCGCGAGGAGATCGCCCGCGACGGGCCCACCCGCGACGCGCACCGCCGCACCGTGATGACCGCCGGGCACGCCGCGCTGTTCTCGGGCTTCACGGTCGCGGCGGCGATGGCCTCGCTGATCGTGATGCCGCAGCGCTTCCTGTACTCACTCGGTGCCGCCGGCGCTGCCGTCGGGGTGCTCTCCGCGCTGCTCGCGGTCCTCGTGGTGCCCGCGCTGCTGCGCCTCGCCGGCGCGCGCATCAATGCCCTCTCGGTGCGCCACGGCCCCACGGTCGCCGACCCCTCCGACGGCTGGTACCGGCTGGCTGGCGGCGTGATGCGCCGGCCCCTGGTCGTCGCGCTGGTCAGCACGGGGGCACTGCTCGCCGTGTCGGCCCCGGGGGTGGGCACGGTGCTCACCGGTCCGAGCGCGGAGGCCGTGCCGAAGGGCCAGCCGTCCCACGACGCCAACGCCTACGCCGAGCGCCACTACCCGCGCGACGTCACCGAGGCAGTGACGGTGACCGTCGACGGCGGCGCGGGCGACGCAGCGCTAGCCGCGCTGACCGGGCGGCTTCGCGGCGTCGCAGGCGTCACGCGTGCGCTGCCGTTCACCCGCGCGAGCCCACGGGTGGCCTTCGCCACGGTGGCGCTCTCAGGTCCCGCACTGTCGGGGGCGTCGCAGGACGCGCTGCGGGCGATCCGGCAGCTCGGGCCTCCCGCCGGCGCCCGCCTGCTGGTGTCCGGGAACACCGCGCGCTTCATCGACCAGAAGGCGAGCCTGCGCGCCCACGCCCCGCTGGTCATCGTCCTGCTCGCGGGAAGCACGTTCGGATTGCTCTTCTTCCTGACCGGCTCGATCCTGCTGCCGCTCAAGACCCTGTTGATGAACGCCCTGACGCTGGCCGTCACGCTGGGCGTGCTCGTCGCGGTCTTCCAGCACGGCTGGCTGAGCGGAGCCCTCGGCTACGACGGCCCGGAGGCCATCGAGGTGACGAGCCTCGTGTTCCTGTTCGTCGTGATCTTCGGCCTGGCCACCGACTACGCGGTGCTGGTCCTCGCCCGCATCAAGGAGCAACACGACCTCGGCGTCCCCGACGAGCAGGCGATCGCCACGGGCGTCGGCCGCACGGGGCGGGTCGTCTCGGCGGCGGCGGGGGCGATCTCCGTCGTGTTCCTGGCTTTCGCGGTCAGCCCGGTGTTCTTCATGAAGCAGATCTCCCTCGGCATGGCGGTCGGCGTGATCGTCGACGCCACCGTCGTCCGCGCACTGCTGGTCCCCTCGCTGATGCGGCTGCTCGGCGCGGGCAACTGGTGGGCCCCGGCGCCGCTGCGCCGGCTCCAGCGGCACGTCGCCCTCGGCGAGCGCTAGTGCGTGTCCGAGTCTTAGTCGCCATCAGCGTGTGATGCGCCATGATGATGCGGGTGTCACGCACCACGATTAACATCGATCGGGACGCGCTGCGCAGGGCCGGCGAGGCGCTCGGCACCACGGGAGCGAGCGCGACCGTGAACGCGGCGCTGCGTGACGCGGCGCGTCGGCGCGTGCTCGCTGACTTCGACGTGCGGCGAGACATCGACGGCCGCCCCGAGGAGGTCGCCGAGGGGCGCGAAGAACGCCCCGCCGATGAGCCCTGACACGCCTCCTCCTCTGGCCGCGCCGACCCTGGTCGACACGGCGGTATGGACATGGGTTCGCGATCGTCGCCGGTCGGATCTCGCGATCTGGTTCAATCGCGAGGTGGCAGCGGGACGGGTTTTGGTGTGTGACCTCGTGATCGTAGAGCTCGTGCGCCTGGCCCCGAATCCACGGCGCGCCGAGGAGCTGACCGAGCGCCTCGCTGCCTTCGCGAGCGTACCGATGCCCGGGTCGCTGTGGCGGCGGGTGCGGCGGCTTCAGCAGGACCTTGCCGCCGCCGGAACGCACCGCGGGGTCTCCCCCGCGGACCTGCTCGTCGCGGCCACCGCACTGGAAGCCGACGTCGAGCTGCTGCATTACGACTCCGACTACGAGGCGATCGGCGCCGTCAGCCCGCTTCGCCATCGCTGGCTCGTCGTGCGCGGCGAGCTCTGACAGACGCTGTGGGGTCTCGCCGTGTCAACGGCGCAGGACCGTGATCGGGCACGTCGGGCCGGGAGCGCCCGCCAGCCGTGCGTCCGCGGTGAGCAGATCGCACTCGAGCGCCTCGGCGAGCGCGACGTAGGTCGCGTCGTAGGCGGTGAGATTGCGACGCAGCTGCCAGACGCGATGCAGATGGCTGACCGCGGAGAAACGCCGCACTCCGAGCCGGCTCCACCGTGCCAGCGCCGTGCCGGCGTCGTCGGCATCAACTTCGCCGGCGAGCACGTGTCGGCCCAACGCGTGCGCGACCTCGGGATCGATGAGGTGCGGCACAGCCAGTGCTTCCCCGGCGAGGACGCGCCGTGATTCGCCGGCGGAGAGCAGCCCGAGGACGGCCACCGAAGCATCGACGACGATCATCGTTCGCTGCGAGCGGCCTCCAGCTCGGCGACAACTCGGGTTGCGGGCATCTGCAGATCGGGAAGATCACCGAGCAGCGCCGGGTTGTCGGCGCGGCGGGAGGCGTCGCTCAACTCGCGCACCGCGAACGCTGAGACGGACAGCCCTTCGCGGGCGGCGAGGAGCGCAAGGCGCTCTGCCACGTCGTCCGGGACGTTGCGTACGTAAAGCGTCTTCATGATTGCAATATGCTATCACTTTGCATGCACAGCGGCGGTCCCTACCGCCACGCGGTGCCCGGTAGCGACGCCCGCCGAGCTGCAGACGAACGTCGGCCGTCGGATATCGTGCGGCCGATCGCCGACCTCGAGCTGATCCGCGTGCCCGGCGATCGGCGCCGGTATGAGCTGAGGGGCGCCGGCACGCTGCGCCTGGAGGCCTCGTTCTCGCGCTCGGCAGCGGCCGCAGCCGGCGACCAGCGCTGGCAGATCACGCGTCGCCCCGAGCGACGGCGGATCGTTCGCCGCGGGGACTTGATAGTCGTCATCCAGGCGACCGACCCGTCGGGAGTCGTCGCCGGGGAGTTCCACGGTCGCGCCCGAGTCCGCGGTGGGAAGCTGCGCTGGGGCGAGCGCGATCTGGAGCTGCGCTCGAGCAGCAGATGGCGCCCGCGCTACGCGCTCGTCGACGGCGAGCTCGAGCTCGCGGCGATCGAGGGCAAGGGTTGGGGCAAGCGCCCGGTCAAGCTCACGACCTACGACGGGGCAGCCGCCGAGCCTGGGCTGCTGCTGCTCGCCGCCTTCGTCGTGGGCGCGCTGACCGGAGACGCGCAGCGCAACGCGGGTGCCGCGATCACGGCCGGTCAGTAGCCCGCTCGTCGATCCTTGACGGACGCCGGGGAGCGGGACCTCGGTTTCTCGCGGGCTCGCTGCGCCCTCCCGAGCGATCAGGCGCCAGCCTCGGGTTCTCCACGGTCGGCGGACCGCTACGCGCTGGCGCTGCGTGGGCCGAGCGGGGTGATCGAGCGGCTGTGACCGAGGCGGAGGTGCTCGGAGTGAAAGACGGCCTCGTCGAGCAGCGTGGCGACGTGGTCGTCGTGCAGCGCGTAGATGACCTGACGGCCGACGCGCTCGCCGACGACGAGCCCGAGGTGGCGTAGCAGGCGCAACTGGTGGGAGACGGCCGAGGCCTCCATCTCCACGGCGTCGGCGAGGTCGCCGACCGCAGAAGGCCCCTCGCGCAGGCACGCCAGGATCCGCACGCGGCTCGGGGTGGCCAGCGCCTGCATCGTCTGGGCGACTTGGCGGGCCTCCTCTGCGCTCAGCCGGCTGGGGGTCTCGTGTCCTCGCACTCCGTGACTCATCATGAACGATGCTAGCCTGCACGTCCGTTCATGTCTTCGACTCGTCTTTCTCAATCCGACGACGGGCACGGGCATAGCCACGGGCTCGTCTCCCGCTCGATCGTCTCCTCCCGCGACGGACTGCGCGCGGTCGCGTGGAGCCTGCTGGTGCTGCTGATCACCACCGTGCTGCAGTTCGGCGTCTTCGTGCTGACCGGCTCGGTCGCGCTGCTGGCCGACCTCGTCCACAACTTCGGCGACGCCCTGACCGCCGTCCCGCTGGGCATCGCGTTCTTCCTACGCTCCTTCGTGGCCGAGAAGCGCGCGGGGTACTTCGTCGTCTTCGCGATCCTCGTCAGCGCCCTGTTCGCGCTGTGGCAGTCGATCGACCGGCTCATCAACCCGCAGCAGATCGACTACCTGTGGCCGCTGGCGGCCGCCGGGATCGTCGGCTTCATCGGCAACGAGATCGCCGCCCAGATCCGCACTCGTGCCGGCCTGCGCCTGCAGAGCCCCGCCCTGATCGCCGACGGCGCGCACGCCCGCACCGACGCCTTGGTCAGCCTCGCCGTCGTCGGCAGCGCGATCGTCCTGGCCCTCGGCTTCGACCTGGGCGACCCGCTCATCGGACTGATAATCACCGTGATCATCCTGCGCATCACCTGGCAGTCCTTCCGCACGGTGCAGGCCGACCCGGGAGACCCTTCCGCAGAGCTCGACGATGGCCCCGACCACGGCGAGCCGCTCCGCTCCGGTGCGCACCCTGGTCACGAGTAGTTCGCGAGGCGGGAGGCCCGCGGGAGAGCGATCCTCGCCGCGCCCTCCATGGAAAACCAACGCGGAATCTACGCGCGCCGCCACGTGACATGGCAGGATCGCGCGGGTGTGCTGGCGGAGGGGGATCGCGGTCGTGCTCGTCACGGGAGGGCTGTGGGCTGTCACGCCCTTCTCCCTGGCGGCGGTGGTCGTGGGAACGCCGGGTGCGGACGTGATCGCCGGGACTCCCGAGGCCGACGTTCTCGCCGGCAGCTTCAACAACGATCGCATCGACGGCCTCGCAGGAGCCGACGAGCTCTACGGGGATTCCGGGGACGACAACCTCGACGGTGGCGGCGGCAACGACGTCCTGGTCGGCGGCACGGGCAACGACCGGCTGGCCGGTGAGGCCGAGAACGACACCTTGGACGGGGGCGACGGCGACGACGTCGTGCGCGGCGGTCCCGGCGACGACTTCGTCGTCGAACAGGGCTTCGGCAACGACCAGCTCCTCGACGGTGGCGACGGCGACGACTACGTCGACGGCAATCGCGGCGACGATCACCTGATCCTCGGCGGCGCCGGCAACGACGTCCTGCGAGGCGGCCCGGGCGACGACCGGCTCTACGGCGGCCCGGGTGACGATCGGCTCGACGGCGGCAGCGGCCCGGACATCGTGGAGGGCGGTGAAGGCGACGACTTCCTCGTGTCGACGGGCACGGCCGACTTGGTCCTGGGCGGCCCGGGCAACGATCAGATCGTCGCTTCCGACGCCCGGACGATCGACTGCGGCGACGGCGAGGACCGGCTCGTCCTGAAGCGCAGCGCGCTCACGCTGATCATCGGCTGCGAGGTGATCGATCGGCCGGCCGACGTGGACGTCCCGACCGATCCGCTTCTGGGCGGGCCGTCGCAGCACGGGGGCTTCCTCGCCGGCGGCACCGCCGCGACCTCGGCCGGTTCGCTGTCGCGCGCGAACCACAACGTGCTGCGCGGCGGGCCCAACGCAGACCACATCATCGGCACTGACGTCTCCACTCCCGAGCTGCCGAGCGCCGACCTGCTGCTCGGGGGCGCCGGAAACGACATCCTCCAGGGCCTCGGCGGCAACGACCACCTCGAGGGCGAGGCCGGCGACGACCTGCTGCTCGGCGGCGAGGGCGACGATCAGCTCTACGGGCGCACGGGCGACGACCGCCTCGACGGCGGGCCGGGCAACGACCTGCTCGAGGGCGGGCGGGGCACGGACACCCTGCGGGGCGGCCCCGGCCGCGACCGGCTGAACGGGGGCCTCGGAGCCGACCGGATCTTCGCAGGCCCCGGCAACGACACCGTCGTGGCGATGGGGGGCGGCGCGGACTTCGTCGACTGCGGCTCCGGCGTCGACAAGGCTTACGTCGACTCGACCGACACGGTCCGCAACTGCGAGACCACCGCGCGCGCCCGTAAGCGCATCTTGAGGCGCTCGGGCTAGCGACGCGTACAGCACGTCCCGCTTCGTCCCTACGATGGGCCGCATCGGGATCGACGCACCCAGCGAGTGGACGCCGGAGCACGCCGGCAGCGGGCGGCTGGCGCACGGCGTCCGCGAGGAGCTGCTCAAGGCGATGCGGGCCGGAGGCTTCCCGGACGGCAAGCTGCCCCCCGAGGAGCGCCTTGCCCGCGACATGGGCGTGAGCCGCGCCACGGTTCGCGCCGCGCTGCAGAGCCTCGCCGAGGACGGGATCGTCTCGCGCCGGCGCCGCCACGGCACGGTCGTCAACGAAGCGGTCCTCCGGGGCACCGTCCCGCTCAACCGCTTCGCCTCGTTCCGCGATCTCGTCGAGCAGTCAGGGTACGCCTGCGCCGTCGAGGCGACGGAGCGCCGGATCGGCGTGCCGGCCCCGGACGTCGCCGCGCTCCTCGGCGTCGAGACCGGCGACGACTGCCTGCGTGAGAGCCGGCTCCTGCGCGCGGACGGCCGGCCCGTGGTGACGATCAGCGACACGGTTCCGCTTGCGCTCCTGGCCCGCCCGGTCGCGGAGCTCGGCCACGAGGAGTCGACCTTCGCCTTCATCGTGGCCAACACGTTCGCCTCGGTCGACCACTCGACCCTGGAGATCGTTCCGAGCGTGGCGACCAACGACGGTCCGGCGCACCTCGAGCTGCCGGCCGGAACCCCCTACGCCGAGCTGCGCGAGGTCCTCTTCTCCCCGGGAAGTGATCCGGTTGCCTTCTCGCGCATCGCCGTCGACGTGCGGTGCATCCGGCTGACCCTCGCCCGGCGCGACGTCTGAGCCGGGATTCGACCGGCTGTACAAGCCCTTCTGGACGATTGTCCAAAGACGCCGCGAGGGCGCCGCGCAAAGGTCTGACCTATGTCAAGTCCCCTCTCCCCCACCCCGGCCGGCGGACTGAAGCGGGAGTTCACCTTCCGCTCGACGTTCGCTCTGGCCTTCGCCTTCATCTCGCCCATCATCGGGCTCTACACGATCTTCGCGCTGGCGCTCGCGACTGCCGGCCCGTCGTTCTGGCTCGGCTTCTCGATCGTGCTCGCGGGACAGCTCCTGGTTGCGCTCGTCCTGGCTGAGCTCGCGTCGGTATGGCCGCTCACGGGCGGCCTGTACAAGTGGACGCAGAAGCTCGCGGGCCCCGGCGTGGGCTGGGCCGCGGGCTGGGCCTACGTGTGGACGCTGATCGTGCTCGTCACGGCGCAGTGCTACGCGGCTGCGCCGTTTCTGACCGGCCTGGTCGGGATCGACGAGCCGAGCAAGGGGCTGCTGCTGGCGCTCGCTGCGGCGATGCTCGTGCTGGCCTCGGCCGTCAACGTGCTCGGCGCCCGTGCGCTCAAGCTGTTCGTGGCGCTGTCGATCACCGCCGAGCTCGTCGGCAGCATCGTCATCGGGACGATCCTGCTGCTCTTCTTCCGTGAGCAGCCGTTCTCGGCGATCTTCGACGGCCCGGGCGGCGACGGGGTCGCGCTGGCCCCCATGCTTGGCGCGGTCGCGCTGATCGGCTGGAGCTTCATCGGCTTCGAGAGCGCCGGGGACATCGCCGAGGAGGTCGACGATCCGAGCCGCCAGGTGCCCAAGGCGCTCGTGCTCTCGCTCGTGATCGTCGCGGGGATCGTGATGTACGCGGCGCTCGGCCTGATCCTCGCGATCCCCGACCTCGGGGCCGCGATCTCCGGCGGGATCGCCGACCCGATCTCCGCGACGGTCACCGCGCAGCTGGGCTCGGGCCTGGCCAAGCCGCTGTTCGCCCTGGTGGTGCTCGCGTTCGTCGCCGGGATCGCCGCGGTCCAGGCCGCTGTCTCACGCGTCCTGTTCGCCCTGGCCCGCGACCGCGAGCTGCCGGGAGCGGGCTGGCTGGGCGAGCTGTCCGGCGAGGACCGGGTACCGCGCAACGCGATCGGCGCGAGCGCCGTCGCCGCCGGCGCGCTGCTGTTCATCGTGCTGTCGGAGAACGCCTACGCGACGCTCATCTCGATGGCGACAGTCGGCTTCTACATCGCCTTCGCCTTCCCGGTCTTCGCCTGCCTGCGCGCCCGGCTGCTCGGGCGCTTTACGCCCGGTGTGTGGTCCTTGGGCCGCTGGGGCCTGGGCGTCAACGTCATCGCCGCGGGCTGGCTGGCGTTCGAGATCGTCAACATCGCCTGGCCGCGGCTGCCCGGGACGCCGTGGTACGTCAACTACGGCGCGGTGGCGATGGTCGCCCTGGTGGCCGTCGGCGGCTTCGTGGTCAAGGCGGTGATGCAGACCCGGCCCGCGGCGGTCCCCTCCCCCGCTCCCGGCGTCGAGCGGAGCGCGGCGTCGTGAAGGAAGGAATGGCCGGTGCGCGCGTCCTGCCCGGCGCGGTCACCTGGTCGGGCGTCGTGCGCCGCGGCGCCGCCCTCGAGCTGGAGGACCTCGAGGGCGGCGCGAACGTCGCGCTGCTGCTGCTCGACGCCCACCAGCCGACGGAGCGCCTCAACGTGCCCGACTCGCTGAAGGCCCAGCACGTCGCCCGGATCACCGCCGGAGTCGCGTTGTACTCCGACATGGGCCGGGTGATGGCCTCGGTGGTCGAGGACACCTGCGGCTGGCACGACCCGCTCTGTGGCCACGGCCGGCAGGAGGAGCTCGAAGCCCAGCACGGTGCCTCGAGCTACGCCGCCGAGCGCAACGCCGTGCGCCGCGGCGCCCGTGAGGAGCTCGTCCTCGAGCTGGCCAAGCACGGTCTCGGCGCGCGTGACCTGGCCGCGACCGTGAACCTGTTCAGCAAGGTGACCGTCGACGGCGGGGGCCGGCTGGAGCACCACCCGGGTAGCTCGCCCGCCGGGGCGAGGGTGGTCCTACGCGCCGACACCGACGTCCTCGCGCTGCTGAACACCGCACCGCACCCACTGGACCGCACACCGGGTTGGAGCCCGAAGCCCGTCGCGATGGCCCTCCGGGAGGTCGGCTTCGCCGGGCCCGACGACCCGGTGCGCACCGCCTGCCCGGAGAACGAGCGGGGCTTCGTTGCCACCGAGGCCCGGATGGAGCCCGTATAGATGAGCACGATCGAGCTGACCCCGAGCACCCTGGATCCCGCCGACGCGACGCACGACGAGGTCGTCCAGGCCGGCGACGGATCGGCCCGTGTGGTGCGGGCGGGCGAGCACCTGCGCATCGTCGATCTCCAGGGCAACCAGGCGGTCGACACGCTTTTCTACGACGCCGGCGACCACGCCGAGCGCTACAGCGCGCAGGACACGATCCGGGCGCAGGGCTCGATCTACCTCACGACGGGCTCGGCGCTGCTGACGGGCTCGGGGCACCCGCTGATGACGATCGTCGCCGACACCGTCGGGCGCCATGATACGCTCGGGGGCGCCTGCTCACAGGAGAGCAACGTCGTGCGCTACGGCGAGCACACGCGCCACATGCACGCATGCCGGCAGACGTTCCTCAGCCTGGCGCTGGCCCGTGGACTGACCAAGCGCGACCTCACGCACAACGTCAACTTCTTCATGAACGTGCCCGTCACCGCGGACGGCGGCCTGAGCTTCGAGGACGGCCTCTCGGCGCCCGGCAAGTACGTCGAGCTGCGCGCCGAGCTCGACACGCTCGTGCTCATCTCCAACTGCCCGCAGCTCAACAACCCCTGCAACGCCTACGACCCGACGCCGGTGCGGCTGCTGGTCTGGGCGGCGCAACCCGCCTGATGCTCGAGGTGCTCGCCGCCGGGCCGATGACCACCGTCCAGGAGCACCCGGGCCGGCGCGGGCTGTGGCCCATCGGAGTCCCGCCCTCGGGCCCGATGGATCCGCTCTCCTTCCGCCTGGCCAACCGCATGGCCGGGAACCCGTCGCAGACCGCCGCGCTCGAGGTGACCGTCGGCGGGCTGCACGCGCGCTTCAGCGCCCCGGCCACCGTCGCGCTGGGGGGCGCCGAGATGGACGCCCGGCTGGACGGCGAGCCCGTCGCGGGCTGGGAGCCGCTGGCGGTCGCTCCCGGCGCCGAGCTCGTCCTGGGCTACGCGCACGGCGTCGGGCTACGCAGCTATGTCGCGGTGACGGGAGGCTTCGCGGTCCCCGAGGTCCTGGGCAGCCGCTCCACCTTCCCGCTCGGGCGTTTCGGCGGCCACGAGGGGCGTGCGCTGGCTCCGGGCGATCGGCTGGCCTACGACCCGCAGGCCCGCGGACCGCGCCGGGCGCTGAACCTGCCGCTGCGGCCCGTGCTGCGTCACGACTGGCGCCTGCGGGTGCGCCGCGGGCCGCACGACGATCACGAGTTCTTCACCCGCGCCGACCTTGAGGAGCTCTTCGGCCAGCCCTGGATCGTGGGCGCGCAGTCCGATCGCACCGGCGTGCGCCTCGAGGGGCGCACGCCGGCCTGGGCGCGCGCCGACGGCGGCGACGCGGGGCTGCATCCGTCCAACCTCCACGACAACGCCTACGTCGTCGGCTCGCTGATCTTCACGGGCGACGCCCCGGTGCTCATCGGCCCGGACGGCCCGTCGCTCGGAGGGTTCGTCTCGCCGTGCGTGATCGTCCGTGCCGACCTGTGGAAGATGGGCCAGCTGCGCCCGGGCGATCGCGTGCGCCTGGAGGCCATCGACGCCGCGCAGGCCGCCGCGCTCGACGAGCGTCAGGAGCGCTGGCTCGAGCCGCGCGCGCGGCCGTGGCGCGTGCCGCACGGCGTCGCGCCGTCGCTTTGTTCCGGCGGGCGTAACAAAGCGGCGAGAAGGGGCGACCACGAGATCCTGGTGCGCCGCTGCGGCGACGACGCGCTGCTCGTCGAGTTCGGTCCCAACACGCTCGACCTCGAGCTGCGCCTGCACGCCCACGCGCTGCAGCTGCGCCTCGAGGCGGCCGCGCTGCCGGGCGTGGGTGAGCTCACGGCGGGGATCCGCTCGCTGCAGGTCCAGTTCGACCCGCACGAGGTCGCCGCCGACGACCTACTCGCCGAGCTCGAAGCGCTCGCCAGCGGCCTCGAGGACGTCCGTGAGCTCGAGGTCCCCGGGCGCGTGGTGCACCTCCCGCTCTCCTGGGACGATCCGTCGGCGCGCGAGGCGATGGAGCGCTACATGCGCCTCGTGCGGCCCGACGCCCCGTGGTGCCCGGACAACATCGAGTTCATCCGCCGCGTCAACGGCCTGGCCGACCGTGAAGAGGTCCGCGAAATCGTCTTCGACGCGAGCTACCTCGTGCTCGGCCTCGGCGACGTCTACCTCGGCGCCCCGGTCGCGGTGCCGCTGGACCCGCGCCACCGGCTGGTCACGACGAAGTACAACCCGGCGCGTACCTGGACGCCGGAGAACGCCGTCGGGATCGGCGGCGCGTACATGTGCGTCTACGGCATGGAGGGCCCGGGCGGCTATCAGCTCGTCGGCCGCACGACGCAGGTGTGGAACCCGCGGGAGATACCGTCCGGCCGGCCCTGGTTGCTGCGGCCCTTCGACCAGCTGCGCTTCCACCCGGTCAGCACCGAGGAGCTCGGGCGCCAGCGGGCAGCGCTCCTGGCCGGGGAGCTCGCGCTGCGCACGGAGGACTGCCCGTTTCGGCTGGCCGACCACGCCGGTTTCGTCGGCGAGCACAGCGACTCGATCACTACGTTCCGCCGCCGCCAGCAGGCGGCCTTCGCCGCCGAGCGCGACGCGTGGCGCGCGGTGGCGGCGTGATCGGCGTCGTCGAGCTGGCCGCCGCGCACCGGACCGGCGAGCGCGACGTCGCCGCGACCGTCGATGCGCTCCTCGACGCGCTGGCGGCGCCGGGCGGAGACCCCGCGATCTGGATCGCGCGCGTTCCCGCGGGAACGCTGCGGGCGCGGGCGGCCGAGCTGGCCGCCGGTTCGCAGGAGCTGCCGTTGCTCGGGGTGCCGTTCGCCGTCAAGGACAACATCGACGCCGCCGGGCTGCCGACGACCGCGGGCTGCCCGAGCTTCGCCTACACGCCGGAGCGCTCGGCGCCCGTGGTCGCGCGGCTGCTGGCGGCCGGGGCGATCCTCGTCGGCAAGACCAACCTCGACCAGTTCGCCACGGGCCTGGTCGGCACCCGCTCCCCCCACGGCGCCTGTGCGAGCGTCTTCAGCGCCGAGCACGTCTCGGGCGGATCGAGCTCGGGGTCGGCGGTGGCGGTCGCCCGCGGCCTGGTCGCCTTCGCGCTCGGCACCGACACCGCCGGGTCCGGGCGGGTGCCCGCGGCGTTCAACGCCATCCTCGGGCTCAAGCCGACCCTCGGCCGGGTGAGCACCCGCGGCGTGGTCCCGGCGTGCCGCACGCTGGACTGCGTCTCGATCTTCACGCGCGATGCCGTGGACGCCGCGGCCGTGCTGAAGGTCGCGGAGGGCTTCGACTCCGACGACCCGTTCTCCCGCGCGCCGCAGCCGGGGCCGTCGGGACGCCCCGCCACGCTCGGCGTGCCCCGGGCCGCGGACCTCGCGGCCCTCGAGGACGGGCCGATGCGCGACGCGTGGGCGGCGGCGGTCGGCCGGGCGGCGGGGCTCGCGGAGCTCGTCGAGCTCGACCTCTCCGCGTTCCTGACCACCGCGCAGCTGCTCTACGCCGGGCCCTGGGTGGCCGAGCGTTACGCCGCCGTCGGAGCCTTCCTCGAGCGTGGAGGCGACGACATCGACCCGACGGTCCGCCGGATCGTGCTCGGTGGCGCCGCGCTCTCGGCGGCCGACGCCTTTGCCGGCCTCTACCGGCTGGCCGCGTTGCGCCGGGAGGCTGAAGCGGCCTGGCGGGTCGTCGACGCGCTCCTGATCCCGACGGCACCGCGCCACCCGACCCACGCCGAGGTCGCCGCCGACCCGGCCGGCGTCAACGCCCAGCTCGGCGTCTGGACGAACTTCGTCAACCTGCTCGACCTCGCCGCGGTCGCCCTGCCCGCCGACGCGCGCTCGGACGGCCTGCCGTTCGG
>Ga0136633_1000995_pt1 | contig 21187 bp, 13 predicted proteins | sample AntDrymeUQ832206_2_FD_105494 | JGI IMG/M metagenome (GOLD analysis project Ga0136633, IMG submission 105494) | Polar desert sand microbial communities from Dry Valleys, Antarctica - metaG UQ83 (22.06) | ecosystem: Environmental > Terrestrial > Soil > Desert | place: Antarctica: Dry Valley...
GGCCCGGCTTCGGCCACGTAGAGCGGAAGGTCAGGCGAGCGCTGCGCGCCCACCTCTGAGGGTCCCCGCAGCTTTCGCGTCCCGGGTGTGGCTCAGGAGGTCGTTGGCGACGTGCCGGCTGTCAGCGCGTGCGACCGTCGGGGCGGAAACCCGAAGGTCGGAGCCGGCCCGGCGCGCCACACATGCTCGCGATCCTCGACCGCATCGACGCCCTTAAGCCCGAACGCGCTCAGCGCCTCGGGCTGACGGCGACGGTCGGTAACTGACGCAGCCGCGGCGAGTTCGTCAGTTTCACGCACGCGCTCACGACTCGGTGTGCGTGACGCAGCGGCATGCAGAGCGGCGAGCACAGGGCTTTGCCGTGCGCAGCCGGGCAAAGCCGCGATGGTCAGGCGTGGGCTCGCGCTGGTCGAGACGGACATCTTGTCCGACGCGGTCACCGTCGGCGGACGCGCGCTGATCGACTTCGTCTACGAGACGATCGCCCACTCCCGTCGCGTCGCGCTCTACCTCATGTGGCAGGCGGCAAGCGACGGCGTCGATGACGGCGACGCGCTCCGTACTCGGATTCTCAACCACCTGGACCGCGGTCCCGCGGCTACGGAAATCGAGCGGATGGTTGCACTCCCGCACGTTGTCACCCGGGACTGGGTCGGCCTGATCGACCCAGAAGGCGCGGCGTTCGATCCACGAGACGCGCGAGGCGACCTTGAGCGCACGCTCGAGACCTACCCGGACCATCCCGGGCTCAACATCGCCATCGCCGGCGCGGAGTTCGCGATTGGTGAAAACCCGTCACGCGTGGACCGGGCGATACGAAGCGCGTTGAACCAAGAGGTACTGCGGTCCTACGAGATTGACGAAGCACAGGCGCAAGAAGTCGCCGCCTGGGCCCTGGCGCGCGCCGCCGAAACGGACATGGTCCCAGCCGTCCTCGAAGCTTTGCAAAGCGTCATGCCGACCCAACATCTGGAACGCTTCGAAATTAACGTGCTTCTCACGGACAACAAGCCAGACCAGGCTGAACTCGTCGCGATGATCGGACGCCTCCGGGCGCTCTCACAGGAAAGGCCGTGGGACCGATGAGTGAGGATCACGACGGCACCGACGACGTGACGCGTCGCTTCGTGGATGCCGACGCGCTTTTGCGCACGCTCGCGCAAGAACTTCGGACGACGGTCGACCGTGGTCAGCAGGAGGCCGTGACGGCCTCGAACCTCGCCGAGGCGGCAGAGGCAATCGCTCACACCGCGAAGAGTGCGGCGGCCTTGGTCGCGGAAGTTGCCGCCGCGCAACGATCCATCCTCGACGCCACCGATGTTGCGCGGCGACAGTTCGCAGACCTCGACGTTGCGCAGGTCGCCGCACTGGTGCAGCGCACCAACGAGACGCTCGATCAGTTCCGCGCGTCGGTCGAGGTCGACCGAGAAGCGCAGCGACGACGCGATGACGCGACCAGGGAACACGCGGACTTGTTGCGTGAACTCAGCCGGCGGCTCGACGCCATCGAGAACGGCGTCGTCGAACGGGACACGCTCCGGAAGCAACTCGAAGAAGCCCGGGCGCTTGTTCCCGCACGGAAACTCGCCAGGCTCGATGGCCCTAGTTCTCGGGCGTGACGCTGCATAAGCCGCACCTTGTGAGCTGCGGCCACCGCTGCTCGGCGGCGTCAACCTCATGGACACGGACATACGACCCATTCCTGGAGTTGCCGACGATGACCTTCGTGTGAAACGCACGCTGGTCGACCGCAGAGCAGGCCCTCGGATGGAGATGAAGTTTCGGTGGTCCGGCTGAGTCCGTCTTCAACACGGGAGTGTTCGCGGCTTTCGTCTCGTCGAACTGCGCGAGGGTCTCGATGTAGCTCAAGCCGGGAGGGAGCGCGCGTCGGCGCGTCGCAGAGGCCGGCGGGCCGCCGGATGCGCGGGGCCGGCGTTCCCGGTGCTCGTGGAAGAACTGCGCGCGCTCGTCGGCGCTCATCTCAGTCAGCCATCGCAGTTCCGGCCAGGACGGGTCCGCGACCGTGGTCCAGATCTGCGCCACGGCGTCGTGGCCCAGTGAGACGACGATGCGACGGTGGAAGCCCAACCGGACGATGCGCCCGTCCTGCGGGTTCCAGTCCTTCGCCTCGAACGTCTTACCGAGCAGCGGCTCCAGCCCGTCGAGGGTCGGCTTCCAGAGGTTGGTCCAGCGTCGCTGGGCGCTGCACGAGAGCAGAACCTCCAGCCCCACAGGCCCCTCGGGAAGCTCGTGCTCGCCACTCGCGGCCTCGCGTACGGCCAACTTCCAGCGCTGGTCGCTGCCAGCGCTTGGCCGAACGTCGATTTTGGGCCAGGCTGGTTCCGGCTGTGGGCGGGCCGGCTCGATGTAGACATAGGACTCTGGGCCGCGGCCTTTGGTTGCCCACACCGAGACAACGCGGTCGGGAAGACCACGAGCGATCGGGAAGAGGTAGTTGTCCAGATCACGCTGCCAGAGTGGGTCGGCGTCCTCCGGAAGTCCGACGTGGAGGCGGAACGTCAGGGGCCCGGAAGTCCGCTCGGCGACGTTGTCGATGCGCTCCTTGACGTGGGCCACGAAGGCCGCCAGCGCGAGCTGGTCGGGATGGTCAGTGGCGTTCCAGCTCTCAAGCCGCGGACGCAGCGCCAAGGGGATTGGTGCCGACTCGGGCATCGCGTAGGTCACCCGATGACCTCCGCGACGCTGAGCCCCGGCTCCTTGAGCGTGACCACCAGCTGGTGGTCGCACAGGTCGGCGATCTCGGGCATGTGGGTGATGATGAGCAGCTGCCCGAATCGCGACTCGAGCGATCGGAGCGCCACGAGCAAACGTTGGCGCCGGTCTTCGTCCTGGCTGCCGAAGACCTCGTCGAGGATGACGAAGCCGAGCTCGGTGTCACGCTCGCGGGCGACCCAGTCGGCGATTGCCAGGCGCAGACACAGGTTGGCGAGATCCTGTTCGCCGCCGGAGTAGCGCTCGAGACCGAAGCGCTCGCCGCGGTCGACGATCTCGAGCTTGAAATCGCTGCTCATCCGCACGTCCGCGTAGCGACCGTCGGTGGTGTCGCTCAGCAGACCAGAGGCGCCCTGTTCGAGATTCGGCCAGGCTCGAGTCGACTGTGCCTTGCGGAAGTCGGCGAGGATGTTGGCAGCGGTTTCGTACTCGCGGTGCTCGCGAGCGCGGTCATCGATGGTGTCGTGCAGCTGCCGCGCGTCGACGACCTTGCTCTCGATGCCGGCGACTTCCTGGTCTGAGCCCTGGGCCTGCAGCTTGGCTTCGTGCAGCGCCTCGGACGACAACCTCACCTGCGTCTCCGCCAGTCGCCCAACGCTCTCCAGCGGACCCAGGTACTCGGGGTCGAAGGCGAGGTCCGCGAGCTCGTCTTCGAGCTCGGAGATCGCCGCTGTCCGCGTGGTGAGGCGGGCCTGCAGCATCGTGATCTCCTCGGGTAGGCCACGTGTCGCGTCAAGTGCGGCGTCCAAGCGTCCGATCTCCTCGTCCGCCGCGATTGCGTCGGACAGCGCGTCCGCTGATTCCCGGTACGCCCGGTCGTCGTACGCGTCGGTGGCCAGCGCAGCGGCCGCTTGGCCGAGCCGGACCGTCGCGGCGCGGTGGGCTGCGCGAGCCTGTGACGTCTGGCGCTCCGCCTCGCTGTCCGCGGCTACCGCGATCCCAAGCGCGTCACGCTCGCTCCGCAACGCGATGACGCTGGCCTCGCGGGCGGTGGCTGCGGACCGCGCCAGGACCAACGCTTCGCCCGCGTCGCCGAGGTCGGTGACCCCAGTCGTTCGCGCCAGTGCCGCGGCGGCATCACGCGCTGCCGCAACAACCTCCTGCGCTTGCTGCCATTCGGTCGCCAGACTCGAGCCGGCGGCGAGAAGGCGATCGAGCTCGCCACGAGTAGCAGCCAGGAGGCGCTCGTGCTCGACACGGATGTCCGTGAACGCATCGCCGAACGGGCGCAGGCAGACGGGACACGGGAGATCAGCACCTTGAGCGTCGAGCGCTTTGAGATGCTGCTCGTCCGTCTCGACGCGGGCGCGTAGCTGGGCGATCCGATCCCTAGCCGCGTCGCGCCGGTGGGTGACCGCGGCAAGCGACGCGTCGGCGTCCTCGACAGACGCGACGCACGCGACCCCGTCTAAGGCGGCGACACGGTCGGCGAGAGCACCGATGTCTGGCAAGGGGGCGGCGCCGAGCTCGTCGAGGTCCCGACGGACGTCCGCCAAGCGCGCGGCCTGAACCTGAGCGGCGTCCTCGTCAAAGGCGATCGATGCTGACTCGTCGAGTGCTGCAAGCTCGTTGTGATACACGCGAAGCGTCTCCCAGCAAGCGTGAAGGTCCCGAGCAGCTACAACATCAACGGGCTCGTGCTTGAGCTCCTCCAACCGTTGGCGCTTCGTCTCGCGGTGGTCTGCGGCCACGAGACGTGTCGCGAGGTCAGTCTGCGCTTCGTCGCGCTGATGGATCGCGGACTCGTGCTGCTGCCGCAGTTGGCCATGACGTGCAGCCCGATCGCGTTCGGCGTCGAAGGCCCGGCCCGCGACCTTGTCGGCCACCACCGCATCGTCGAAGTCCTTCTGCGCGGCGGCGACCGCAGGGTCTCCAGCAGCGGCTGCCGCGCGTGCCAGATCCAGGTCTGCCTGCAGCGCCTTCAGGTCGGGCGCCTGCTCGCGAAGCCCGACAAGCTGCTGGGACACCTCCTTGGCCCGATCCTTCGCGCTGGTTGCCGCGACGCGGTAACGCTGCAGACCGAGCAGGCGCTCCACGTGCTGGGTGCGCGCCTGCTTGGTGGCCGAGGGGTCCAGCGCTGCCACATCCTTCTGCCGGGCGAACACCGTGCGCTGGAAGGACTCGTACCCGATGCCCAGTTCGCGAACGATCGCCTCGTTCGTGGCGCGCGTCTGCGTTGACTCTGGGTCATCGCTGTCGCCGATCCAGAACGTGGCGGCACCGCTGACCACCCGCCGAACGCGATAGATCGTCGGACCCAGCCGGAAGGTGAGGTCGACTGACGAGGGTCCCTCGGCTCCTTGGCGTGCGACGTCGCCGACCCGTGCGCCGGCCCGGAGCTTGCCGAACAGCGCCCACGCGATCGCCTCGGCGATCGTCGTCTTGCCGGCGCCGTTCGGCCCCCGGACGCCGATCAGGCCGTCGGGGAACTCCAGATCGCAGCTCTGGAAGGAGCGCCACTCACGCAGTTGCAGGCTGAGGAGCTTCATGCGGCATCGGCCTCGACTTCGCTGGCCGACGCGTCCTTCAGGTAGTTCTGCGCGATGGCGATCACTGCCTCGGAGTCCACACCGCTCGGCATACGCCCACGCGCCCACGCGTCGAACCGGAGCTCCGCCTCCACGCCGCCTTCCGGGCCGGCCCGTAGCCCAGTGCGCCCGACCTGCACAGTGTGGTGAAGGCACGATCCGAACAGCTCGTCGAACCGCCCGAAGTCCAGCGCTCCCCAGACCTCGCGCTGCAATTCCTCCAGTCGGACACGCACGACGGCGCCGTCCACCGCGGCGTCGCCGACAGCGCTCACCACGGCGTGAACGACCGCCTCGTGGTCACACGCGGAGCAGTCGACGAGGAGGTCGAGCATCGGCCGAGTGCGGAGCGTGTGCCTGGCCAGGAACCCAGGCGCCCCGGCGGGCGTGGAGAGGTCGACCTCGAGGACTGCCTTCTCACCGTCGACGTCCGCGAAGTCCAGGCGCTCGAGCGACCCGGGGTAGATCGCGTTGATCTGCGGAGCCTGGAACCGGTGCAGGTGGCCCATCGCGATGTAGTCAAACGGCGCCTGCGCGATGACGTCCTGGCTGAGCTCGATGGCGTTCACCTCGCCGTACGTCGAAGTCGGCACTGCCTCCAGTCCGGCGTGGAGCATCAGCACATTTGCCGCTGCGGTCGGGTCCGGCACGAGGCCGGCGATATCCTCCTGCATCTGCGCTCCATCGCCTTCATGAGGAACGGCGTGGAACGCGACGTCGGCGACGCGGAAGGTCTGTGGTTCCCGCCAAGCGGCGTGCAGGCCAAAGCGCTCGAGGATCTCGAAGACGCTGCCGCCGGAGCGGAAGCGCGGGGTGGAGTGGTTCCCGGCGATCGCGATGACGGGGATCGCGGCATCGCGGAGTCGCGCCAGGCCGTCCAGCGCCTCGGCCATCGCGCGGGGCGAGGGCCGGGAGGAGTCGAAGAGGTCGCCGGCGTGGATGACCGCATCAACCTCTCTCGTGACTGCGATGTCGATCGCGCGGTGCCAAGCGTCGTAGACGTCGCACTCGCGCTGGTTGAGCTTACGTTCCGGATCGAACTTGCCGGAGAACTGTCGGAAGCCGAGATGGGTGTCGGCGAGGTGGATGATTCTCATCGGCGCATGTAGTCGGGGAGCATATTGAGCGCCTCAAGTCGCACCTGCATCGCCGGAACTGACACGTCGAAGCGCTGAGCCAGCAAGCGGACGTTGAACTGCACCGCGGGGGCGAGGGATCGCACCATCGGCTCGGGCATCAACAGCGCCGCGGCGAAACGATTGGCCTCGTGCTCGATCTGCTGCGTGGACTTCAGCCGCGCCGGCGCAGCACCGACGTCGGCTTCCGAGCAGAACCGCGTGTGAACGGCGGTCCCGTCGCCGCGGTGGAGGTGCCAATGACCAAGCTCATGGGCGACGGTGAACAGTTTGCGCCCGTGGCTGCGCTTGGCTTCGACCGCGTTGACGTAAATTCGTCGGTGCTCGGGGAAGAGCAGCCCAGACAGGCGCGCTCCTGACTCGCGGGGCGGTGCGCCGGGCACGGCGAACAGGTCTGCGTGCTCCTGGACGTCGAGCCCAACGTGCTCCTCCGCAAGGTATAAAACGTCGATCGGAGGCGCGGCGATACCCGCGAGACCCGCCGCACGAAGAAGGCTTACGGCTGCGTCTTCGGGTGACATCCTCAGATTCTTGCCGGTAAGGGCGACGTTGTGCGCATGACTGTCATGGAGCACGCCACGCCGCGTGCTGCGAAACCGCCGACGCTCCGGGTAGCTTGGACTCCTCGCCTGCCAGCTATGCCTGCCCTACGCCCGCCATCGTCCGCCCGACCGTTCCTCCCGCGCTCTGCGCAGGAGCTCTCGGTGATGAGCGATGACGGCCTGGTCGCCTATATAGCGGCGGCCAAACGGCACAGCGCGGTCGACGATGCGACGACCGGCGTGCACATGTTGCTGTTCCGACACGAGCAGCGAATGCGCCGCCGAGTGCAGAACGAACTTCCGGCGCACCTACGGCCTCTCAGCGACGCGGTCGAGGACTGGGTGCTGGAACGCGTCACGCGGTCTGCGCTCAGGCTCAACGTGACCGGCGAGCACATGGGCGAGTGGGTGAACTGGTGGAAGACGGCGATCACGCGGCAGGTCATCTCGTTCTTTCGCTCAGCCCAGGGGCAGGCGCTCGAGCGCGAGCAGGCGTGGCCGGACCAGCGCGCGACGGCGGGAGGCGACGGCGCCGCTGACACCATCGGCGTCGAGCTCGACATCGACGCGCTCGCCGTCAGCCTGGACTACCGCGCCGCGTGTGACTCCGCGCTCGCGATGCTCAACGACAAGCACCGCCGGATCGTCGATGCAGCGTACTTCCAGGACCGAGCGTCGAAGGACGTCGGCGCTGAGTTCGGCGAGACGGTTGCCAACATAGACCAAGTGAAGAAGCGCTTCAAGGAAGTGCTGAGGGCGGAACTCATCGCCCGAGGAGTGTGGGACGCATGACCGACGCAGACGAGATTTTCAGCCGGTTCGTGGCGGAGTACCGCAGCGCGGGCGACGCCGACCCGCGCCCCTACCTCGATGAGCTCGCTGGCGTGGACCGAGCTGAGCTCGTGGTTCGCATCGACCGATTCTTAGAGACCGCGCCGCCGCCGGCGTTCGACGTGGCGGCGTTCGCGCGCTTCCGCGCGAACGCGGATCGTCAGCGGCTTGTCGCGGACGTGCTCACCACATCGACGCTGGCCGAACTGCGCCAAGCGAAGACCAAGCGCAAGCTCGCCGCGTCGCTGGCCGAGCGCCTCGGACTTAGCGCGCATGAGACCACCGTGCGCGCCCGGTACCACGACATCGAGGCGGGCAACGTTGACCCCGCGCGCGTGCGCCCGTCCCTCTGGGAGGCCCTCTCGGAGGTGCTCGGGACGACCGTCGAGCGGGTGCGCGACGCCGCCGAAACCGCATTTACGGGGCCGGCCGCTGGCCCGAACGCGGGGGTCGCCTTCGCGCGCCACGCGTACGGGCCTCCGGCGGTGCTTAGCGCCGCAGACTCCGATCTGCGGGACGAGAACACGGACCGGATCGTCGACGAGGCCTTCTTCACGGACTGATGTCAGAACGGCGGCCGGCGGTGCGTCTCCCCACGCATGCCGACCTACACCATCCAGATCAGCACGCACGCCGTCGAGCGGTTCAACGAGCGCGTGCGCCCCGCCCTGACCGCTGATGCAGCGGCGGACGAACTCGGACGGATCGCGCTCGTCGGAACCGTGACCGAGGTGCCGCCACCGTGGCACCTGCGCAACTGCGCACAGATCTCGCCCTTCTACCTGGAGGTCGCCGACGTCCTCTTGCCGCTCAAGCCGCATTGGTCCGAGCCGGGCGTACTGGTGGCGACGACCTGCATCCCGAAGGGATCGCTGTCTGAGGCCAGCCGCGAGCGCCGGGCTGCACGGCGACGGGAGCGGCAGCCGGCCGGGCAGCGGCAGCGGAGCGGGCGGGTCACCTTCCCAGCTCGGTAGAGCACCCAGTCAGATCGGCGGTTGTGCGACGACATCGATTGCCGGCAGACGGACCTGAGACTGAGGCATGATGCTGCCAGCGCCACCGCAACGAAGAAAGCAGCCGCCTGTGACAGACGACATCGCCAGCAAACTCGACGAGTTCATCAGCATCGGCGAGCGCGTCGCTAGCTCGCTCGAGGCCATCGAGCGCGAGTTCGCCAACGTCGCCTCGGACGTGTCATCAATCGGAACGGATGTCTCGGTCGTCGGCTCAGACGTGTCGACCTCCGAGACCTACGCCTACTCGATGAAGCTGGACCTGGACTCCATCAGATCCACCGTCGACGCGATCCACATAGAGGTGATGTGAGACACGTCTGGCCGTGAACTTGCGATGCAGGTAGCACTATAGGTCGCCACCCTTCGAGCCGAAGAGCCACAAAACCATGACCGATCAGATGCTCGTGCTGTCCGAAAGCACCGACGGAGTTCGGGCGACTGTCGTCTTGGACGCGGCGATGAACTACGCGCTCGCCCACAACGGGATATCGCCGCTCAAAGCCATCCAGATCGAGAACGGGACGGACGAGCCCCTTCGCGACCTGAAGATCGAGATCAAGCTGACCGGTCCGACGCCCGGGCGCATCGCTGAGCCGTTGCGGTCGCGTCTCCCCGACGTTGAGGAGGGCGAGAGCGTCGAGCTTCCCGGCCATGGTGCACCGTGGGCCTTCGACACCGCGACCTTCGCGCAGCTCGACGAGGCCATCAGCGCGCTGGTCGTCGTGCATGTCTTCAACGCCACGCGGTCGATCCAGATGAGCGGCACGATGCGCCTGCTCGCGCGCGACGAATGGTGGGCGCTGTCCATTGAGGAATCGCTCGCCGCGTTCGTGACGCCACGCGCCCGCGCAGTCCAGGATCTCGTCAGCGACGCCAGCGACCTCTTGGGCCAGCGTTCCGGAGATCCGTCCGTTCAGGGATACCAAGGTGGTACGGACCGCGCGATGACGATCGCCCAGGCGATCTACGACGCGATGCAGGCGCGCAAGATCAGGTACATCAACCCGCCGGCATCGTTCGAAGGCACGGGTCAGAAGATCCGGCCGGCGCACGAGGTGCTGGTCGACCGGTGGGGCACGTGCCTCGACCTGGCTACCACCTACGCTGCGGCGCTCGAGCATGCGGGGCTGCGGCCGGTGCTCGTCCTCTGCGACGGCCACGCGTTCGCCAGCCACTTACAGGAGGAGCAGCAGCTCCCCGAGCTCGTCGTCCGGGACCGGCGCGTCATCCTCAACTACATAGAGACCGGCCTGCTCGTCCCCGTCGAGACGACCGCGCTCTGCGCACGCGACAAGACGCTGTCTTTCGCGCAGGCGATCCACGAGACCCGTAACGCGGGGTGGTGGACGGCCGACCTTGCCAACGTCCGTTGTCTCATTGACGTCACCGCCGCCCACCGTGTGGTCCGTCCGATCCCGGCCGTCACCGTCGAAGCCGGCGTTCGCATTATCGAAATGGATCGGAAGCCCTCCGCGGAGCTCCTGGCGTCGCCGTTGATGCGTCAGCCCGCATCGGCGCGTGAGGAGCAGCGGCCGCGCGCCGGCGACGCGCCCCAGCACACGTATCCGCCGCGGGTGGAACGGTGGCGGAGCTCCCTGCTGGACCTGAGCTTCCGCAACCCACTGCTGAACATGAAGACGGGCCGGACGGCGTTGGAGCTCCACGTGCCACACGGCGCCTTGCCGGCGCTGGAGGACATGCTCTTCGACGGACAGGCGATGACGCTGGTCCCACACGATCAGCTCGCGGCGATCCATCACCAGCGGGGCGCCCGAACTGCGCAGGATCTCGACGTCCCGACGCTCACGGCGATGATGGCCGACGAACACGTGCTGTTCAGCGCCTGCACGGAGGCGGCGTACGGAACGCGGCTGCGCGGAATACAGAGACGCGCGCGGACCGTGGTCGAAGAGACGGGTGCGAACAACCTGTTCCTGACCCTCGGCATCCTGGAGTGGGAGGACGCCAAGCGCCAGGCCAAAGCACCCCTCTTTCTCCTCCCCGTGACGCTCAAGGCGCAGCGAGGCCGCGGCTACACCATCCAGATCGACGACGGCGGCTACCCGCAGCCGAACCAGTGCCTGCTGGAGAAGCTGCGCATCGGCCACGGCCTGTCGATCCCCCACTTCAGCACGCCGCAGACCGACGACTCCGGCATCGACCTGGCCGGCTCCCTCCAAGCGATTCGTATCGCGCTGCTCGACGCCCAGCTGCCGTTCACCGTCGAGGAGAGTGCGCACCTGACGCTTGTCCAGTTCTCCACCCTGCAGCTTTGGCAGGACCTCACCGAGAACTGGGAGTGCTTCCTCGAGAACCCGGTGGTCCGCCACCTGGTCGAGACTCCAACCGACTCCTTCGCCGAGGAGGACGCGGCGCTCGACGCGTCCGCCGAGGCCACGTCGTTCTGCCCGATCCCGATCGACGGCACGCAGCTGAAGGCAGTGAGTCTGGCGGCCGCAGGCCGCTCGTTCGTGATCGAAGGGCCGCCCGGCACCGGCAAGTCGCAGACCATCACGAACCTCATCGCCAACGCGGTGGCCGCCGGCAAGACGATCCTGTTCGTCGCCGAGAAGCAGGCGGCACTCGACGTCGTCCGGCGCCGTCTCGACGACGTGGGGTTCGGCCCGCTGTGCCTGGATCTCCACGGGAAGGCTCAGACGTCCGAGAACGTGCGAAAGCAGCTCAGGGCTGCGCTGCACATGCAGACCACGAGCAACCCGCACGCGTGGGCTACCGTGCGCTCACGCCACCAGACGGCGGTCGACAACCTGTCGCGCTACCCGGCGGGCCTTCACGCACCGGGCGGCGCAGGCCTCTCCGCGTGGACGGCGCGCCAGACGTTGCTCGCCCTGGGGGAGGGGCCGGAGGTCGAGGTGCCGCAGGTCGTCGTCGCGGCACCGCTCGACCCCGACGGCATGTACGAGGACGCCCGCGAGCTGGCGAACGCCCTGTATGACCTCGGGACGAGCGTGGAGACTCACCCGTGGCGCCTCGCCCGGCTCGAGGACCTCGACGAAGGCGGTGTACGCGAGCGGGTCTCCTCACTCATCCAGGCCTTGTCGCGCGCGATCGAGGCGGCGCAGACGGGCCAGCTCCTCGAGCTGCTGTGCGTTGCTCACGACGACGAGTCACTGACCGCGATCACGACGTGGCTCGGGAGCGGTGCAGACATCCAGCCGTTCACCGATACCTCCACCATCAAGCTCGCCGGGAGTGACCTCTGGCGTTCCCGCCTCGACCAGACCCGCAACACGCTCCGCGCATTGCGGACGGAAGCCGCGACGATCCTGACGACGTTCACCCCGGCCGTCATCGAGGCTGTCGACCTGTCCGCTCTGCTCGAACGGGCGCGCGCCGCGGACGGCAAGCTGCTCAAAGGAAAAGCCCGAAAGGCGGTGATCGCCGACCTCAGCACCGTCGTCGTTCCCGAAGTGACCGTCGAGGCACGTGCTCTGACGTCGACATTGGAACGCCTCGTCGCGCTGCGTGTGCAGGCACACGAAGCGAGAGAGCAGGTCGAGCTGCTCGGCGGGGTCGTCGTCGGGGAGGACTGGAACGCCCTGGTGCCGGCGGCTGTTGCAGCATTCGAAAGTCAGGTCGCTGCCATTGAAGCCTCGGTCGCGCTTGTTACCCAGTACCCAGCGGTGCTGGACGTCCTCGCGACCACGCACACCGGAGGCCTCCCCGACGACAGCGTCGAACAGGCCCAACGGCTGGTCGGCGCCTGGGCAGCGCTCCGCAACGCGATCGGCGCGACGCCGGCGTCCTTGGAGGCATGGCGAGGACCGGAACCTTCGCTGCTGGGCGCCGTTCGCGAAGCCGTGCCGCAGTGGGTTGGCGATGCGACTGCGGGTGGTCTCGTCCAGCTGGGACGCTGGTGCCAGGTCTACGCTCGCGTCGGGCAGTTCGACCGGGCGGGCATGAGTACGTTCGCGTCGGAGGCGTTGGCCGGTGCGATCCCGCCCGAAGCGATGGAAGACGTGCTCCGACGGAGCATCGCGAGTGCTGCACTCAAGGAGCGTCTGTCATCACCCGTGCTCTCGGGGTTCGACGGCATCGTGCGCGATCGAGCGATCGGACGCTTCGCTGCGGGAGCCGAGGAGATGCGCCGGGACATGGTGGCGGAGCTCCCAGCGAAGATCATCGCTGGCCGGACCTTCTCGCCGGAGCGGCTCGTGGGCAAGGTCGGCGAGCTGAGCCGTGAGCTCAGCCGCAAGCGCGGAGGCCTGAAGATCAGAGAGCTCTTCGCGAACTACGGGCCGATCATCGGCGAGCTCACACCGTGCCTGATGATGAGCCCGCACTCCGTCGCCAAGTTCTTGCCGGCCGGGGCGGTGGACATCGACATGGTGGTCTTCGACGAGGCGTCTCAGGTCAGGGTCGCCGAGGCCATCGGAGCGATGGGGCGGGCGCGGGCAACCGTTGTAGTCGGTGACTCCCAGCAGATGCCACCGAGCAACATCGCGGCAGTGACGACCGGGGAGGACGAGGATCAGGATCTCGGCGGCGTCCCCGCGGACATGGAGAGCGTGTTGTCGGAGGCGGTCGAGTCGCATCTGCCGCGTGTCTGGCTCTCGTGGCACTACCGCAGCAAGCACGAGTCGCTGATCTCGTTCTCCAACCACAAGTACTACGAGGGACGGCTGTCGAGCTTCCCTCGACCTCCGCAGGATCATGCCGACCTCGGGGTGACGTGGCGGCGCGTCAACGGCACGTTCGAGCGCGGCGGCGATCGCGTCAATCGCGTCGAGGCCGACGCGATCGTGGCCGAGGTTCGTGCACGGCTGGAACGCGACCCGAAGGCCTCGATCGGTGTCGTGACCTTCAACACCCAGCAGCGCGACCTGATCATGGACCAGCTTGAGGACTGCGCCGATGAGCGTGTCGCGGCCGCACTCATCGCCAGTGGGGACTCGTTGTTCGTTAAGAACCTCGAGAACGTCCAAGGTGACGAGCGTGACGTGATCCTCTTCTCGCTCGCGTTCTCGCCGAGCCCGGACACCGGCAAGCTGCCACTCAACTTCGGGCCGCTCATCCAGGCCGGCGGCGAGCGCCGACTGAACGTCGCAGTGACACGCGCCCGCGCCCAGGTCGTCCTGTTCTCGTCGTTCGACCCGAGCCACATCGACCTTTCCCGCTCCTCGTCGGTGGGTCTTGCCCACCTGCGCAGCTACATGGAGATGGCCCAGCGTCAGGCGGACGACCCCGCGGTCCTGCGCCGTGCCCTGGCGCGGGACCGCCATCGAGACGACGTCGCCGCCGCGCTCGAAGCGGTCGGCCTCTGCGTCCGCAGGGACGTCGGCCTTTCGGACTTCACCGTCGACATCGCCGTCGCACAGCAGCCCGAGGGCCCATGGGTGGCGGTCTTCCTCGATGGCGAGGACTACGCACACCGCGCCACAGTTACCGATCGCGAAACCCTGCCACAAGGAGTGTTGGTCGGCGCCATGGGCTGGGGGCGGGTGGTCCGCATATGGCTTCCGGACTGGGTCCGTGAACCGGACACCGCGGTCGCGCGAGTCGTGCAGGCGGCGGCGGAGCCAGCGGCCGACAGCGTTGAAGGACGCGCCGAGACCGAACACGGGGCCGAGGATGTCGCTGTCGACGAGGTGCCGCGCAGCCTCGTCGACGCGTCAGCGCTGGGCGTGCCCGTAGCGCCGGCCAGCGGGGGCGGCGGTCGGTTCATGTCCAGCGCGGCGGCCGCTCCGCAGCGGCCCCCGCCTCTTCACGCCGTATACCGGCCGGCGGAGGACCGTATCGTGGGAACCAAAGAAGATCTCGACGACATGGCACGGGAACCCGACGTACGCCACGACGTCACGGCCGAGGTCGACGATGTGATCGACGCCGAAGGGCCCGTGGAAATTAAAAGGCTCGCTCGACTGGTGTGCCGGCGGTTCGGGCTCCAGCGCGTCTCGGCTGGCCGGTCTGCGGCCATCGTCGCGCTGGTGAGTCACGAGCGGTTGGAGGAGACGCCGTTCGGCATGTTCGCGTGGCCACTCGACGCCTCGCGCGGCAACTACGACGCCTTCCGGGTGCCCCTCGAAGACTACGGTCGCGTCTTGGACGAGGTGTGTGCGCAGGAGCTGATCGGCGCGATGCGCTATCTCGCCAAGACCGGCGCCGGCATCGGCCGCGACGAGCTCGTGCGCGAGACCGCGGCTATCTTCGGGACCCGCCGATTGACCCCCAAGCCACGCGCTTACCTGGAGTTGGTCCTCGACCATGGCATCCACGAGGGCCACCTCGTTGACGCCGACGACGTTGTCATCTGCGGGCAGCCTGACGCCCCATGACCGGGAGAAGGCACCGCCCTCGCCCAGAGCACTGTCCGCGAGCCGGCGTCGCAGTTAGGCTCGGCTTCATGTTCCGTTCGCGCAGGGCATCGCGCTGAGCTTCTCCTTCGTCAAGGGTGACGAGGTCACCCTCCGAGCTCGGTCAGATTCGGGCACGGGGGTAGTCACCGAGGTCCTGCTTACCGGGTCAGAGCCGCAGTACAAGGTCCGCTTCGGCGGCCAGGCACAGGTGTACAGCGCTCGCCACCTCGACCTGGCAACGGACGATGTCACCGTCGGCACGGACCCGGCACAGCTGCTCGCGCACGGCGAGTTCGCAAGCGCAGATGCGTTCCGCGGGTTCATGTCGCTCGCCAAGCTGGAGACGCCGCTGGCCGACAACCTCTACTCGTTCGCGGCGTCGCGGACGGAGCGCCTTCCGCATCAGTTCAAGGCCGTGCTAAAGCTCTTGGCGAACCCGTACGGTCGGCTGCTCATCGCCGACGAGGTCGGGCTCGGCAAGACGATCGAGGCCGGGATCATCCTCACCGAGCTGGGTGCCCGCGGGCAGCTCGACCACATCCTGGTCGCCTGCCCGTCCCCGCTGACCGAGAAGTGGCGGCGGGAGATGCGTGACCGCTTCCTGTTCGACTTCGAGGTCGTCGACGGGCAGGGCTTCCGCGATTTTGTGGCGGCCGACGCGGAAGGGCCGAGCCCGGAGCCACGGCGGATCATCGCGTCGCTCGAGCTGATGCGCCGGGCGGAGAATCTCGAAGCGCTCGGCACCTACGCTCCCGCGCTGGACGTGCTGATCGTCGACGAGGCGCACCACATGCGAAACATCGGCACCGCGACGAATGAGCTCGGGGAGGTGCTGACAGGACTCGCGGAGACCGCGGTCTTCCTCACCGCGACACCGCTCAACCTCGGCCGCGATGACTTTTTCCAGCTGATGCGGCTGCTGGTCCCGGACGAGTTTCCTCAGTTCGACACGTTCACCGCGCTGATCGAGCCCAACCGTCACCTGAACCTCGCGCTGCGACACCTGCGGGCCAGTGAGCCGCCCGACTTTCGTGCAGCGTTGGATGCCTTGACCGAGGTCGAGCAGACCTCGCTGTACGGACGCTTCGAGCGCAGCGGCCGCTACCAGGGCACGCGAATGATCCTCGAGCGCGGTGCCGGCGGTCACGCCGTCCCGCGGGAGGATGTCGTGCGCTGCCAACGCGACCTGATCGAGCTCAACACCCTCTCCCACGTGTTCACCCGCACGCGCAAGCGCGAGGTTCAGGAGCTGTTCCCGACCCGGCGGTCAAGCACCGTGGCGGTGACCTTCACCCCCGAGGAGCGGGCGTTCTACGATGCCGTAACCGACTGGGCCCTCGCGACGTACGAAAGCCACGTCGCGCACCTCGTGGCCGCGACCTTCCAACGGCTGGCCGCCAGTTGCCTGCCGGCCCTCGGCCGCCGTTTGATCGAGGTCGCCCGAACGCGGAGCCTCGAGCTCAGCGTGGACGAGCTCGCCGAGCTTGCTGACACCAACGTCGCCGGCGGAGATGTTTTCGACGACGCTCTCGCTGAAGACGGGCTTAGTCTCCACGTCGAGCCATCGGCCCTCGAGGTCCTGAACACGACCTGGCAGGCATATCGCGGCCGGACCGACTCAAAGTACGACCGCTTCGCCGACGCACTGAAGAGCTCGTTCGCCGAAGGCGCAGACCGTGTGCTGGTGTTCTCCTACTTCACGGGCACGATTGACTACCTCGCGGATCGTCTCGCGGGGGTCAAGGTCGACGGGCGGCTACTGCGCATCGTGAAGCTCTACGGGCCGATGAACTCCGAGCAGCGGGACGCGGCCGTCGTCGAGTTCCGCGATTCGCCCGGTCCGATCGTGCTCCTGTCGAGCGAGGTCGGCTCCGAGGGCCTGGACTTTCAGTTCTGCTCGCGGATGTTCAACTACGACTTGCCGTGGAACCCGATGCGCGTCGAGCAACGGATCGGACGTCTGGATCGTTATGGCCAGGCGAGCGAGCTCATTCACATCCTCAACATGATCGTGTCGGAGACGATCGAGGAGCGGATCTTCTATCGCCTGTACGAGCGGATCAAGATCTTCGAGTCGTCGATCGGCGACCTGGAAGCGATTCTCGGAGACGTCGAAACCGACCTTGCCCAGCTCCAACGCGACGCACTGTCGGGGCGGCTGACCGACGCCGAGCTCGACCGTCGCCGCAACCTGATCGCGGACGTGATCCTCCGCCGTCAGCAGGACAACGAAGTCTTTGAGTCCGAGAGCAAGCAGTTCCTCTCCAACGACGATGTCTTCCTGGAGCTGTTCAACGACATAGCGCGGAGCCGCAAGTACGTCACTCCGGAGGAGCTGCAGCTCCTCACCGAGCGGTATCTTGAGGTCTGCGGCGCGAACGTGCGGCTCGTTGGGGTGAAGGGCCGCAAGGGCGTCTTCCGCCCCACAGGGGACCTGGGCCCGTTCCGCATTCAGCTGATGCGAACGCTCGCCCGCACCGTCGGTGGGGCCAAGGCCGCCCGCGCATTCATCGGTCGCATACGGGAAGACAGCATCGACGTGACGTTCGATCCCCAAATCGCCACAGCAAGTCGTCAGCTCGAGTTCGTGTCTCTTCACCACCCGATCATCCGTGCGCTCTGTGAGTCGACCGACCTGCGCGCCCAGCTCTCGGCGTGCAGCGCGCTCGAGATGGCGCTACCGCTCGAGGGCCCCGCGCCGCACGCGTTCTTCGTCTTCGAGCTACGCGCGCACGGGCTCAAAGACGAGCTCGAGTTCGTTCCTGTCGTGGTCGACGGCAACGGCGAAGCGGTGGCCGACGCCGGCGACGCATTACTGGCGGGGCTCGACTCCGCGCACACCGCAACGGTGCTCCCCGATTTCAACGCCGAGGAGATCGAGGGTCTCTACCAGTCGGCCCTTGGCTGGATCGCGGCGGAGGTCGCCGCTCGCGAACAGGGACTCCAAGCCCGAAACGACGAAACGATCTCCGCGCAGGTTGAGAGCCTGCGTCTGTCCACCGACAGGCGACGCCTCTGGCTGCACGAACAGATCCAGGTCGGACGGTCCACCCCGATCGTCCGCATGCGCCGCGCCCAGCTGGCGCGTCTTGAGACCGAGGCTGAGGCGCGGCTTGCCGTTCTGGAGGGCCGCCGCGGCGTGAGCGTCGGCTACCGCCTCGTCGCGGCCGGGCTCGTGACGACACCTACGACGTAGGCACGGGGTCTTCTTCGTCAACGGGATCGGGCGCTGAGGAGAGGTCGAGCAACCGCTCCACCGCCTCGCCGAAGTCCGCCGCCATGTCCCCAGGGCGTTCGGTCGTAAAGAGGTCCGCGAGAGCGGCGAAGTACCAGAGCAAGTCCTCCGGATCGATCTGCATCCGCTCCCACAGGCGCGGACCGGTGCGCCGGTACTCACGCACGAGCGCACGCGCGTTATCGAGCTTTTCGGCCAACGCAACGCGGCGGACGAGCGGTCCGGCCGACTCGAGGTCACGCAGGTGGGTCGTCTTCAGTTCACGCCAGGAGACGCCCTCCTCTGGTGCGGGGTCGGTACAGCCGGCCACGATGACCGCGACGTGGGACCCGAACTGGTGAGCGATGCGCTCGAGGTGATCGCTGGTGTAGTCCTCCACGGCATCGTGGAGCAGTGCCGCGATGGCTTCGTCCTCGGTTCCGCCGTCCTCGAGCACCAGCGCCGAGACCGACTGCAGGTGCGCGAAGTATGGGATGTTCGTCCCGCGCCGCCAATGGGCGGTGTGGATGAACTTCGCCTGCATCAATGCCTCGCTGTACCGCGCCCCGAGCACGGGCGCCGACGGGGGGACGATGAACGCGTCGATGTTCTGCTCGTCCTGCCCGTCCGTGTCCCGATCGACCGGCGGGTCGAGCACGAACGGGTCTTCTGTGGCGTGGACCAGCGTTAGCGTGCGCGTTGCCCGAGTGAGGGCGACGTAAAGGTAGGCCCACTCACCGTCCGGGCCGGCGATGCCGGCTGGGTCAAGCACGACGACGTGGTCGAACTCGAGACCCTTCGCCTCCTCGGACGACAGCAGCGTGATCTGGCGCGAGAGTCCGTCGTTGCGGATGTCGCCAACCTGGATTCCTGCTTCGTTGAACGCCGTCCGCGCGTCGTCGATGCGGTGCGTCGGCACGATGACGCCAACCGTTCGCTCACCTTCGAGGCGGCGGGCCGCCTCTTCCGCGAGTGTGCTGAACAGTGCAGCCTCGCTGACCTTCACAAAGTGTGGGTCCTCCTCGCCTTCGCGGACCGCCGTCGGCACGACAAGCTCCGGGGCGATCCGCGGTAGGAACGTCGACGCGAGGTCCATGATCTGCCGCGGAACGCGGTAGCTGATGGCGAGCTCGGCGATCCGCATCGCCGACACGATCGTCGGCTCATCGATCGCCTCAACAAGGTGGGTCCAGTCGGCGAACCGCCAAGGGCCTGTCGACTGCGCGATGTCCCCCACCAGCGTGGCTCGGCGGTCTTGCGCACGGCGCATCACCATGCGTAGCTGCATCGGCGTGAGGTCCTGCGCCTCGTCGGCGAGGACGTAGCCGTAGTTCCGCCGCAGCCCACGGATTGCGATGTCCGCCTCATCGAGGAGCGGCATGTCGGCGGCGGTCCACTGCTCCTCACGGATCAGGCGCTGGCGTTCGCGGTACAGGAGTCCGGTCTCGTCGGACGTCAGTGCTCCGGATCCCGAGACGTTCAGGCGCTGGCGGCTGTTGAGCAGGTCTCTCACAACCTCAGGCGCGGTGATCGTCGGCCAGATGCGGTCGGCCAGGCCGCCGCCGCCGACCACGGCCACGTCGATCTCGCCCGCGGAGGGACCGGAGCGGAAGCGTGCACGCCCGCCCTGCGCCTGCTCTCGCACGAGCTCAAGAAGGCGCCGGCGGAACCCGTCGCGGCCGGAAAGGTACGTCCTCCCGTCGGTCCGTGAGCGTTCGATCGCCTTCGCGATATCCGCAGCAGGGAGCGTGAACCGGGCACGGCCGACGACGATCTCCTGGTCCGTCGGGACCCTGACGCGGGCGGCGACGGCATGCGTGATCATCGCCACCATGCGCACGTCGCCCTTCAAACGGGCCACCTCATCGGGCTCGGTGGCGCGAACGCGGACGTCCTCCAGATCGGGGAGGCGGTCGACCGCCGTCTGCTGGACGGCCGACTCACCCAGGCTTGGGAGGACCTGCGCGATGTACTCCATGAACGCGCGGTTCGGGCCAACTACGAGGACGCCGGAGCGCGCGAGCTGGTCCTGGCGGTTGAAGAGCAGCCAGGCCGCGCGGTGGAGCGCGATCGCTGTCTTGCCCGAGCCGGGGCCACCTTGGATGACAAGGACGCCATCGAAGGCATCGCTGATCAGCTCATACTGTCGCGCCTCGATCGTCGCAACGATGTCCCGCATCTCGGTGCCGCGAGCACGGTCCATGTCGGCGAGGATCGCGTCGGTGATCTCCGGTCCCGGAACCTGTGCCGGCGTCTCGGGCTCGCTGGGAGCTGTCGGGGTGGGAGCCGTCGGGATGGGCGCTGGCGAGCGCGGGACGGCGTCCGGCGTCCGGACCACTCCTGCGGTCGGCTGTTCAATCGGCGCCGGGGTAGGCGAGGCGGGACCGGGCGCTGCTGACCCGAGTTGCTCGTCGACGATGGCGAGGAGACGAAGATCGTCGGTCTGGAACCGACGCCGCAGAGACAGACCCTGCGGATCGGTTCGACTTGCGGTGTAGAACGGCTTCGCCGCCGGAACGCGCCAGTTCACCACCAGCAACTTGTCGTCGCCGTCCCGGACCGCGCCGCGCCCGAGGTACAGCTGCATCCCGCGATCGAGGTCGATCCGACCGAAGCAAAGGGCGTCCGCGTCCACGGGCTGCTGAAGCTTCTGCATCGCCAGCCGCTTCATCTCGCGTGCGCTGACTTTGTCCGGCGCGAGCTCCGCCGAACGTCCGAGCCGCTCGCGTGTTTCAAGCTCCGCGCGGTAGATCCGCTCGATGTACGCCTGCTCAGCGGCATGATCGGGATGTGCGTGGCCGGTGGGAGGGACCATTGGTCAAGAGCCTCGTCGTTGAGTCGGGGGATGAGCCGCAACGATACGGTCGTCA